>Ga0302267_10005524_pt1 | contig 13238 bp, 11 predicted proteins | sample III_Bog_E1_3_FD_194555 | JGI IMG/M metagenome (GOLD analysis project Ga0302267, IMG submission 194555) | Peat permafrost microbial communities from Stordalen Mire near Abisko, Sweden - III_Bog_E1_3 | ecosystem: Environmental > Terrestrial > Soil > Wetlands > Peat | place: Sweden: Abisko... | reverse complement strand
CAAGAGACCAATCGACAAAAGCAAAAACAAGAGCAAAAACACTATGAAAGAAAAAACAAAAAGCCCCTTGATTCCTACAGCCGTCTCATAGAAGGCTCTAGTCGTCCAGGCGCAGTCCCAGCCCGACAACATCGCCACCCTCCCACTCCTCACCGCAACCTTCATGCGGCCGGTTCGTCCGGTTGCACGAGGGATCAATGTCAATATCATTCCATAATGGAATGATATTGACTTGGAGCCATTGCCGCTTCATACTCTATTCATGCCACGCACTCGCATGGACGAACTCTATAGGCTTGCCGAAGAGCATGACGGCCTACTCACGTCCAAAGAGGCGCGCGGACTCGGAATACAAGATTCCGTGCTGATTCGGCTGGCACAGCGTGGCCGATTAGAACGAATGAGCCGAGGCGTATACCGGATTGCTCACTACCCGGCAGATCGGCTCGCCCAATACCGCGAGGCGGTTCTGTGGATACAAGCGAGTCAAGGGCCGGAGCGTATTGCGCTGTCCCATGAGACAGCTCTACTGCTTTACGGCATCTCAGATGTAAACCCGCCGCAAGTGCATCTCACCGTTCCGAAATCCGCACGGCTGCGCAGGGAGCACCCAGCATGGATCGTGATTCATCGGGCAGAGCTTACACCGCAGGAGATCGGAGAGCACGAGGGAATGCCTGTTACTACTGTGGAGCGTTCGATCATGGATGTTCTCTCGGAAACTCACAGGACGGAGATCGCCCGGCAGGCCATTACCGACGCACTTCGAGAAGGACTGCTCAACACAACTCAGGCGGGCGATCTTCGGAAGCTCGTCAATCGCGCGGCACGCGGCCCTTCGCTGCCACTGAATGGAAGCAGGGTGAAGGCCTATGAAGCAGTCGGTTGAGCGTCTGGAAATAACGTTGGCGCGAGTCGCCAAAGAACAAGGGTTGGCGCAGGAACGTCTCCGGCGATGGGTTTCCTTTCTGGCGCTCTGCGGAGTGATGGAGCAGGCCGTGAACGAAGGTACGTGGTCCGGCCCCAACTGCCCCGGCGACCGGCGGAAATACCTGGCGAACTCCTCAACCGCATGGACGTAGGACCGTACGGTGTTCGGAGAGTAGTTGCGACGCTGGAGTTCATCCAGCATCATCTGGCGAAGATGGGTCACAGTGAAACCTCCTTGTGACCCACACCCTAAACCGAACTACCGCTCAGGAACACCAACACCGCAGCATCCGCCGCGCCAGCGGCTTAGTTCAAACGCGCTTCTCGTGACGTTCCGTAACCCACACCTTTTGGAACGGCGCGGCTGATCAAATTCGAGCGCCTATCTTCAGCAGATTGCAGAACCTCCAGCGGTCGGCCTCTTGAAACAATCTTGTGCGGGCTATGGAGGTCGACCCGAAGCCGGAGCGCGATGGCGGCATTCTGTTGGTTCATCCGCACATTTGGTGATTCTTTCCAGCGCCGTTGCCTGGGTGTAGATAAGGAGTAGCTCTGGCGCTCTCCGTTCCTGCCTATGGGACGAGGGACGCTGTTACCAGATACTTCTGAAGTCGAACTTGTTTTGCTCCGACCGAGGGACGGCACCATCGAGATGCGCCTGCGGGCCTGTCGCGCGTCAGCGGTCTGTCCGGCGTGCCAGAGCATATCGCGGCGCGTGCATAGCCGGTATGTTCGGGAGCTGGGCGATCTCCCCTGGGAGGGCATCCCGGTCCGTATTTCTTTGCAGGCTCGGAAGTTCTTCTGCGGCGAGTGTGATTGCCGACGGCGCATCTTCACGGAGCGGCTGCCCAACACGGTCCTGCGGTATGCACGGAGGACACGGCGCTCGACCGAAGCGCTGGATTGGATCACGCTGGCTTTGGGCGGCGCGGCGGGATCGCGGCTGGCGCACCGTATGGGGCTGTTGGCCCATGGCTCCACGCTGCTGCGGCAACTGCGGCGGAGATCCAGATCCGCCGCGACATCGCGGGCTCCGCGCGTTCTTGGCATCGACGATTGGGCCTGGCGCAAGGGACATCGCTACGGCACCATTCTGTGCGACCTTGAGTCACGCCGGGTGGTCGATCTTTTGCCCGACCGGGAGAGCGAGACAGTAGCCGCGTGGTTGCGCACGCACACGGGCTTGGCGCTATCACTTCGCACGCGACGCCCAGTTCGGCCAACTGCCAATAAAGAACGTAGCCCGTAGGGCCGGCCTCGTAGCAGGCCTTCAGGTGCTCCGCCGGTCCCAGCTTCTTCACCAGCTTGCATACCGACTCCATCCGGTTGGGAATCGTACCAAGACTTCGTACCTCGCCATCCGGCTCGGCAATGGCGACGGCAATCGTTTCAGCATGGACATCCAAACCCAAAAATCGTACCTTGTTTTTCATGACCGGGTCCTCTCCGCTTGTGGCTCTGAACTGTGCTTCCTTCCAGAATCACAGCCTAACCCACGGTCAGCGCATTGGACCGGTCACTCCATTGTGACTAAACCTACATTCATACTTTGTGTTTCTCGGTGAGCGAAGGGGAAGGTCCGAAGACGGAAGCCTAAGTCCCGTGCGAGAGCGGCAATGACGGTACTGTCGATGCCGCCGCTCAGCAGAAGGGCCGTCCCTCACGACATTTGGCATGCACAGAATCTACTATGTTGTTCCGCACGGCTGCGGCGCTCCCATCGAACGAGAGGTCAGCAGCACCGTCCCATGTCGACTGCGGCGGGCTCGTTCAACGCGCGGCCTGGCTTGCAACTGAAGGCGGAGCGATCCTAAGGTCAGGCGGCTCCGGAGACGTGAGAAGTTCGATGATCGCCACTAGGATCGACTATTTATCTGAATCGTTTAGGACAAACTTTTGCGTTCACATGCCAGTTGGTTTCGAGAGGGCTGATGAGGCCGAAACGGGCGGGGCATTTGTGTCGTTGTTTGTGTCGTAACTGTGTCGTCCCTATCCAGATTCCGGCAACTCGCTCCGTGTCGCTCAGCACCGCTCAGATGAGCGAAAACCCCTGTAAAGACAGGGGCCTAAGCTTATTCTGTGTCGTTTGGTGTTTCTCCGTCTGAGGTCATTCCCCGAATTCGGCCAGAGGGGGTCTGGGAATACAGACACGATCTCTCAGGAGGTGACCAATGCGTTCCTGGCCGAGTTCTCAGGCAAAGAGGAGGGTATCTGGATGATCGGCGCCACAAACCGCCGTGACGTCGTAGATGACGCCATCCTGTCGCGCTTCGGGATGGAACTCCAATTGACCCCGCCCGACGAAAAAAACCGACTGGCGATCCTCAACCAGGAGCTGGCGGAGGCTGGATACAAGGGTACGATCCCCGCCAATGCTTCGAACTTGATGCAGGGCATGTCTGGCCGCGATATTTCGATGCTGGCACAACGGTTGGCCGGCAAAGAAGAGGGATCGGGAAATTTCGTTTCAGTTGTTCGGCAGATTAGGGGCGCGTCCAACCCAGTTGTCGATGCTCGCGCCACGTGGGCCAGCCTCATGGTGAGCGCCGACACGCGATCGCGACTCGAGACCACCTGCGCCATATTGAAAGACGCAGAAGGCTGGGGCGCCCGGGGCGTGCACATCCCGACAGGCATTCTTCTGGAGGGCCCGGCTGGTTCAGGCAAGACCCAGATTGCGCGCACCATGGCAAATGAGGGATCACTGGGGTTCATCAAGGCAACCGTTGCCGACCTCAAAGGGTTGTACGTCGGCCATGCGGCCGGCAACGTGCGCGACATCTTCGCGAAGGCGAGGGCCGTATCTCCGGCTATCCTCTTTATCGACGAGCTGGATCTCGTGGCGCCTGCGCGAAAGGGCAGCGGTAATGACGTCCTGGTCCAGGAGATTATTAGCCAAATGCTTCAGGAGATGGATGGGATCGTCGATCAGCACCGGCAGGTGTTTGTTCTCGCAGCAACCAACTTACCGGAAAACATTGACGCCTCCATACTGAGCCGCTTTACGGAGCGACTGACAGTTCCCCTCCCTGACCTGGAGTCTCGCGTGCGAATGCTCAAGGTTTTGTTCGTCCAAGCGAGGATCGACTCCCTGTTCTCCGGCGACTATCCGCTGCTGGGTGAGCTGTCGTCAGGTATCTCACTCCGCGATATTCGCAATTGGCTGGCTCTCGCACAGCGTCAGGCCGTATCGAGGGCCGTATGAAACGGCGGAAGTGCCGCGTACAGTATGGTTCGCGAGGACCTACTGTACGCTGCTCCACTTGTTTTGGTAATTGCGTAGTCGCGCAATATTAGTCTAACGACCACTTCCCTGCCCTTTCAGTCTAAACCGTTGTCATATTTATTGGCGTAAATCACGGAAGACCAGGAGACTCCGCTGTTTGAATCGGAGCCACTACGTACTTGTAGCGATGTGTAGCTTAAGCTATCTACTGCTATCGGTAGTTGTTGCTATCTGTTGCTGTTACTATTTATAGTCGTTGTTGCCGATAGTGGTTGCTATTTGGTGTGGTTGTTATTTATAGTGGTTACTGGCGGAAGCTGTAGCGATCAAAAGCTGTTGTTGTAAACAGTGGTTGTTATCTGTAGCGGTTGTCGCCGGAAGCGGTTGCTATTATCGTGTAGCAATCGAACGCTAACACACTGGAGGGTTTATGCCGGTCATCGTAACTGCAAGTTCAAAGGGCGGGGCAGGGAAGAGCACTATGACCCTCGTCCTCGCGCAAGCGTTGGACGCTATGGGGGCCTCGGTAACTATCATCGATGCTGATCCGAATAGGCCCATCCTTCGTTGGAGGTCTGGTGAGTCGACCTCAACCGTTGAGGTCGTAGGCGACGTGACCGAGAGCAGCATCATTCGGGTGATCCGGGAACACAGCGCTGTGCGCCAGTTCGTCCTGGTGGACCTAGAGGGCACTGCAAACCGCCTCGTGTCACGCGCCATCACACAAGCAGACCTGGTGCTCATTCCGCTGCAGGCCAGCGCTCTTGACTCCAACGAAGCGGGTCGCGCAGTAAACCTCATCAAAGAAGAGGAGGAGGCGCTGGATGGCCGAGTCATTCCTTTCCGCATCATCATGACCAGGACGAACCCACTGATCACCACCAAGATCGAGGGGGGCATCATCCATGCTCTGCGGGAGGCGGAGATCCCACTCATGCAAGTTCGCCTGCATGAGAGGCAGGCTTACAAGGCCATTTTCGTGCAACGGCTTTCGCTAAGGGAATTGGACGAGAGTATTAACGGCCTTCCGGCTGCGAATGAAAACGCAGAGCGACTCGCCGAAGAGGTTGTCGAGTTGATCACAAGTGCTTCTTCCGTGAAGATTGGAGAGACAAATGCCACAGAATGATTCCACCCACGATACATTCGGATTCGGTCCGGCTCGCAGTTCCGCAGCGGAGAAGATCAAGCAGATTAAGCCCGTGCTCCCGCCCGACGTACATGCCGACCTTGCCACCGTTGACGCCGCCGGCCACAACGCGGGTTTTGTTAGCAGGGAAGCGCCGCAGGATGTGGAACAAGACTATCGGCCCCAGCGCATGGTACGAGCAGAGGTGCGAATCGCAGTCAACATGCGCGTGCCTAAGACTGCGGGCGTAGCATTCTTGCAGTTTTGCGTCGACAACCGGTACAGCTATCCCGAAGGGCTCATCGAGATAATGAAACGAGCTGGCATCCCTACGAAGTAAAGTGGGATGGCCCCAACGTGGCGGATTAGTCCCCCAGACGATCCCACAGGGCTTTCTCGGGGTACTGAGACCCAAAATCCAGCGGCGACGCAACACGGGTGCGCTGGCGAAGCCTTACAACCTATTTGTGAATAGGCCGGGCTGGATATTAGCCTTCTTCCACTCCTCGAACGACGGAAGGTCGAGTTCACGCATGAGTTCGCGGCGAAGATATTTCATCAACTCGCCGCGACGCGCTTCGGGTTTCATGAAAGTCAAAGTCTTCGCAGTGGTCGGATCCTTCCGCAGTTGGGTGGAAATTGCCATGAGCTTTTTTTCTAATTTCTCTTCACTGAAATTGCGTGAGATGAAGTCTTCCGCTTGCGTATGGCGCCATACGTCATACTCTTCCTTCGCTTCCATCTCTTGGAGAGTTCGAATACTCTCAGCTCGCCGTGCCGCTTCCTCTTCACGCCGCTTTTTTTCTAAGGCCTGGCGTCGGCGACTTGTCTGGAAGTTGTCCGGAATCTTCTGTTGGCCCTCAACAAAGCTGATGAAGTAACCGGGGGGATTCTTGAAACTGCCCTTGCGGCTCGATTCAACTTGATGTGTCACGTAGTCAATACGGTCAAGCAGGAACGTGGCATCGTGTTTGCGCGCCAACTCGGCGGCTTTTGGTTCGCTTAGGCCCAGTGCAATCATGGCCTCCTTGGCCTCCTGCTGGTCCAAAGTGAGCGTCTCCCCTATCTGCTCTACAGCAAAAGCTAACTGCTTGCGCTGAGTCAGCTCAAGAATCTCTTTGATCGCACGGCCAGGGACAAGAATGAGCTTGTACCGGTCCATTGAGGTCATCGGCTTCACATCCCAAGACTTCAAATAACCAATGTCGACGAGATCGGAGAGAGCTACACCGATCGTCTCCTTGATTTTGGAGACATACTCGTAGCTGCGAATGTTCAACAGCGAGCAAAGCTCAACGTAATCTTTCTCGACCGGTTTGCCTTTCGACGCGTAGAACCAAAGGTAGAGATAAACGAAGATGCCCTTCGCGGTGGGTCGCTTGAGCTTGCGATACATATTGAAGTCTTCTGGGATCACAAATGAATCGTTGAGATTCTCAAGAAGCCAGTCTTCGAGCACTATCTCGAATTGATCCGTCCGCTTGGATCCGTCTTGATCGCTGCTGCCTAAACGGGTAAAGCTTCGGAACACGTTGACCGTTTTGTTCATGTACTTCTTGCGCGCGGCAGAGTACATGATCTCCTCTGAGGTGATCGTAGTGCCGGCCATCCTCATGCCCCAGGTGTTCATAGCCTCATAGTTTTCACCCGAATCGCAGAGTTCCATAGCGCTCAGTAGGCTGTATCCAGAGAATCTGATCGGGTTCGTGATGACCCCATTGCGAATCTTTTGCTCCATCGCTAGCTTTGAGAAAGCCATAAACTTGTCACGATCGGCGCTGGAAGGGAGGCCGAGTTCGTTAGACCGGAATTCTGCGGTCACCTTGACCTTCTTGCCGTCGCGATTCACCCATTGCTCAAAGCGGCGGCTAAGGGGAGCGTTCTTGTCGCGATTCTCGTGTGAACCAAAAAATCCGATCTGAAGAAGATTCTTCTCGAATCTAATTAGTTCAACAGCATCAGGCGTTTTCAAAAGGACGGTCTGCACCGGAGCAGTTCTTTTTCGCACTTTGCTTCGATCCTCCTGAGATGAACTGAATGATGACTGTAGCTTTTACTAAGAAACAAAAACTGTAAAGCAGTCTAAGAACTATAGAGCCCGATAACTACCACATTACACACAGCATAGGGTGCTTAAATTTCCAACCAACTGCGGGCTTTTTTCCAACCAACTGCGGAGGTGCTGCCAGCCGACTACGGAGATGGTTCCAGCCGAGTGCGGATTCGTTTCCAGTGTACTGCGGGCATCCTTCCAAGCCGCTGCGGGAAAATTACCAGCCTACTGCGGACAATGGAATACATTTCAAGATCGTCGATTAGCCTGTTTCTTCCAACCAACTGCGGAGTTTTCGAGGTGCGGTGGCTCCTGAGTCTGGTTTCTGAGAATTTGGTTGGCGGATCGGTCGAGGTGGGCTCCGATCCGGTCCTCAAATTCCGAACCAACAGGGATTTGCTATTGCTCATCTTGAAGTCTGTTCATCCTGGATCGAGCTGCGCCCTCAGTTTCAGGCATTCCGAGTGAGCATGCCTAACGGGATCCGGCTTCAATCCGGCCGCGGCGTTCTAGAGGGACATGAATCGAGACTCGTAGCGCCGCCGCAGTCGGCTGGAAGCGAATGGCACCGGTATTGCAGCAAACCATTGAATATGGATCACTTATGGTAATAATTTCCAACCAACTGCGGGTGGACTCTTCCAGCCAACTGCGGGTCCGTCGATGCGAATTCTTCCAACCAACTGCGGGAAAGGCGGTGGAGGATCTGCGTTTTCCTTCGATTGATTGCCCGGTCGGCCCATTTCCAACCAACTGCGGGAAAGCGCCGGGCAAAGTTAATTTGCTCATCTGCTGCAAAAGAAAAGAGATAGTGCATTGGTCAATGCTGCGGTGCCGGCAAGGGTGTCACGATCCGCAGTTGATTGGAAATCTCCGCACTAACAAAAACGCTAAAGCCATATTTCTAAAGCAGTTAGACTAGAAAACTTCCAACCAACTACGGGCGAGGTCTTCCACCCGACTGCGGAGTTGGTGCTTCCAACCAACTGCGGGAGCGATGAAGTCCAGACAAAGACATGTAGCGAAAAAGCGAATATCCGCAGTTGTCTGGAAATAGGGCTACCCAGAACGCCGCTAAAACCTCTTTGTTTCAGCGAGTTACGGCATAGATTTCCAGCCGACTGCGGCGATGAATTTCCAGCTGACTGCGGGCAACTGCCTTCCACGCATCTGCGGAGTTAACAAGGCCAGGAGCCGAAAACTTGTCGACTTGGACTTTGCTAGCGATGTGGGTGGAGTGATTTGCCTGCGATGGAATAAGGATTTTTGGGTTTGAGGTATAACCGAACAGCAAACTGAGTGTAAGCTGTTCACTTTGGTGAACAATGCGAAGTAGGATTGAAGAATGAACCCCAAGGGTCGAGAAGAATTTCGCCTCCAAAAGCGAATCAGGATCAGGGCTTGCGCGGGCATCCTTTCGGCTCGAAATGGCGGAGTTGGAACGAATCTGGGCCATTGTGCCGGCCCACCGTGAGGGGCTATGCTGCTCCCCTCCAACCGGCATTTTATCCGGCACTGCATGTTGATTTGTTTTGCATAAATGCATTTGTCTGTTTATACTTGAATTCGACAAATAACCGGCAATGGATACTCCCGCCACCAACCCGAGCTGGATGGAACCGCTGCTGCCGCCCGAAGAAGGGCAGAAGCGGCTTGAGGATGCTGCATTTGATTTGGTCTCCCGCTCCAGTTCTCTGGCAGGGCAGACCAACCCCATCGTCACAGCGTCCATCGGCACACTCGTTCGCTCGATGAACTGCTACTACTCCAACCTCATCGAAGGCCACGACACGCATCCGCGCGACATCGACAAGGCGCTACGCAAAGACTATTCCGCCGAACCGGCCCGACGCGCCTTGCAGCTTGAGGCGGTCGCACATATCGAGGTCCAGCAAGCGATTGACGAGGGGCGCGACGATCCTGCGTTTCCGGCATCGCTACCTTATGTCCTGTGGCTGCATCGAGAGTTCTACCGTCGCCTTCCCGACGAATTGCTCTGGGTGGAAGATCTGGAGTCGAAGAAGCGCGTTCGGGTGCAGCCCGGCGAACTTCGGGATGGGGAGGTAGTCGTTGGCCAGCATCTGCCCCCGGAGGCAGCCGCTTTGCCACGCTTTCTAGAGCGATTCGAGCTGGCGTATGCTCCTGCTAATCTCTCCAAGATGCGGCAGGTGATTGCCGTGGCGGCCGCCCATCATCGCTTTGTATGGATTCATCCTTTCTATGACGGCAATGGCCGTGTGGTGCGACTGATGTCCCATGCCATGCTGAAACGGCTAGGGGTGGGCAGTAGCCTTTGGTCAGTGGCGCGTGGATTGGCCCGCAATGTAGGCAACTATAAAGCACTGCTGATGGCCGCGGACAAGCCTCGCCAGAATGATCTGGACGGGCGCGGAAACCTCTCCCAGACCGCATTGATCGAGTTCTGCGAGTTTTTTTTGAGCACCTGCGTGGATCAGGTCGAATACATGCGCTCGATCCTAGAACCGGCAGAACTGTTGCGCAGGATGGAGATATACATGGAAGAGGAGGTTCGCGCCGGACGTCTGCCCAAGGGCAGCTTCCCATTGTTGCGTGAAGCACTTCTAGCCGGGGAATTCGAGCGCGGTCAGGCACCGATTATCACCAGCTACAAGGAACGTATGGCCCGCATGGTCCTTGCACAGCTTTTAGAATCCGGCTTGCTCGTCTCGGCAGGCCACAGAGCATCGGTTCGTCTGGGCTTCCCCATCGGCGTTGTGGAACGCTGGTTCCCGGCGCTCTATCCGGCGAACTTCCGTTGAGATGCGAGGCTAAGTTCCCTCTGAATTCTGGCAGTGTCGGAGGTGGTCAGCTTATAGGACACGCTGACTATTTGATTTTTGGAGGACCAGCAAACAGAAAGTCCATCCAACTGATGGCCTGGATACCTAATCTCCGCGCAGTCTCTTCGTCTCCTGGTGCGGTAATCACGAGCGGAGTAAACGCCGGATAGCGGCGGCAGAATTCCAGCAGCCCGCGCAGGTCCTGGCCGCCGAACCTGCCGGTCTTCACCTCAACTGCCCAGTTTCCCCAACTGCCTTCAAATAATCCGTCTACTTCGAGCGGTTCTTCGCGCCAGTACATCACCTGCTGGCCCTGATTGAAGGCAAAGGCCAGACACGCATTCTCAACCCATTGACCGAAACGCGCTGGTTCGTGCTCCCGATCCGGCGCGCCGTCTGGATGCATCGCCGAAAGAAGACCGTTGTTCAACGTCACGAGCTTGGGTGGCGCCGAGCGCCGTCTGTGAGCTTGGGCCGCATACTTTTCGAGTGATGCAATCAGGTAGGCATCCTGTAGAAGGGCCAGATAGTGAGCCACCGTCTCCAGAGCGCCGCTGTCCTGAAGCTGTCCCTGCATCTTCTGGAGAGAAATAATCTGCGCAGGCGAACCGGCGGCCACGGCAAAGACTTGCCTCAGCAGAGCAGGCTTCCGCACGGTGCCGAGCGCCAGCATATCGCGCCCGATTGCCGGTTCGATAATTGCGTCGCGCAGATAGGCGCGCCAGCGTGCTGGAGTTTTCTCCAACTCCACCGCGCCGGGGTAGGAACCGAAGCGAACAAGGCCCAACACCGCATCCTGAGTGGACCGATGAAAGGCTGACGCAAGAGACGCGGCCGACCAATGGCTCAGGGTCAAACGCTCAAAGCGGCCGGCCAGACTCTCGCGCGAGCCGGAGGCCACGCGCAGAGTCGAGGAGCCGGTCGCAATCACATGAATGGGAATATGTCTGCGACGGATACGATCCCAATTGCCTTTGAGTTTGGCGGCCCAGTCGGGGACCTGATGTACTTCGTCGAGCAACAAGAGCGCCGTGCCACGTTTGGCTCGGGCCTCGGTATCCGCCCAGCATCGTTCCCAGAAACCGGGCAACGCGGCGTTCGGATCGTCGCCTGCGGCATAGACGGCCTGATCGCCGAACTGCTCTGCGAGTTCGAGCAGCAACGTGGTCTTGCCGACCTGTCGCGGCCCGGTCAGGATCTGGATGCGTCCTGGAGCGGCTTCACGGAGCCTCTCGGCAAGCTCTTGGCGGCAATGGGCATAGTCGTTTTCTATTTCAGCCATAGTTTGATAATTATTAGACTATGATTTGTTTATGTCAACTCCCAGCTATTTGCGCAGGTACTTGGCCTCTGGAGGTCGATAAGAACTGAAAACTGATCTCCTCAGCCCGGTTTTCCGTTCTTATGGACCTCAGACCCCAGCATAGAGCAACGCGTTAGGAGTGCGCTGCTCTGACCGCGAAGACCGCAGTTTTCGCAAGATCGTCGCAGCCACGCGCAGAATAATATGATAATCAGCCATTTTGTGGTTGATTATCCTCCACTATATGGAGAATAATAAAAGCATGATTCGTCGCAATCTCACCGATAGGCTTCTTGAGGCGCTGGCAGACACGCCCGCCGTTCTAGTCAACGGCGCTCGTCAAACCGGGAAAAGCACCTTGGCGCAATCGGTTGACGAGAAGGGGCCGAGCCGTCAATATCTCACCTTCGACGATCCGGGCATTCTGGCAGCAGCCAAGGGCGACCCCAATGGCTTCGTCGCTGGTCTGAATACCCCGGTCACGTTGGACGAAGTGCAGCATGTCACCGAAATCTTTCCCGTGATCAAAGCTGCCATCGATCGCAAGCGGCAGCCTGGTCAATTTCTGCTTACAGGATCGGCGAACGTACTGCTCTTGCCTAAGCTGTCTGAATCCTTGGCGGGACGCATGGAGATACTGACCCTGTGGCCGTTTTCTCAGGGAGAGATGCATGGCGTAAGAGAGAGCTTTGTGGACACACTGTTCTCCCGAAAGACCGTCGGCTGGTCAGGAAACACCGCCGCGTTGCGCCGGGAAGATCTGTTGGCGACCGCTCTGGCGGGTGGCTACCCTCTTGCCATCGCTCGCATGAGCCCTGCGCGCCGCGATGCTTGGTTTCAGTCTTACGTCATGACGATCCTTCAGCGGGATATTCGCGATCTGGCAAACCTCGCCGACGTAACGGCAGTTCCGCGTCTACTCTCCGTCGTCGCAGCGCGTGCAGGCGGGCTGTTGAACGTTGCCGATCTATCGCGTACGGTAGCCCTACCTCAGACGACGTTGAAGCGCTACTTTGCCTTGCTGGAAGCGACCTTTCTTGTACAACTATTGCGCCCGTGGGCAAAAAATATAGGCAAGCGGGTTATTCAGACGCCCAAGGTCTATGTGAACGACTCCGGCTTGCTGGCCTACTTGCAGGGAGTGACGATGGATCGCCTGAAGACAGAAGCCAGTTTAGCTGGCGCGCTACTGGAAAACTTTGCTGTGATGGAGCTGCGGAAGCAGGCCACCTGGAGCACGACCCAGCCGGAGTTGTTCTTCTGGCGCACGGCCTCCGGCCAGGAGGTGGACATCGTATTGGAGGATCGCGCCGGTAGAGTGGTAGGAGTGGAGATCAAGGCCTCCGCGACCCTGGGCAGTGGCGATGTGCGCGGGTTGCAGGCTTTGGCAGAGGCCGCTGGCAAAAACTGGGTACGCGGCGTGGTGCTGTACGCAGGGACGGAAGTGATTCCCTTTGCCAGCAACCTGCACGGCGTTCCCTTCGGACGGCTCTGGGCAGAGTAGGGGAAAGCTTAAGTCGGTTGGCCAGCTTCTGCCGATCCACGCCCTGGTCGATCAGCTTCCGGGCGTGGGTAATCTGCTGCGCGGTCAATTTTAGCTTGCGGCCGAATTTCACTCCTCGGCGCTGCGCGGCTTTCACCCCGGCGCGAGTCCGCTCGCTATGGCGCGACCTGTCGGCGTCTCGGTGTCGATCTGCTCTGTGAGGGAATGGAATTTGACGCCACGCTCCCGGAGGTCGTCAAGCATGGACCACGCGTCGCGGCAAAGCGGCTTCGTTCAAGGGGGTTATCCTCCA
>Ga0302267_10005523_pt1 | contig 13239 bp, 10 predicted proteins | sample III_Bog_E1_3_FD_194555 | JGI IMG/M metagenome (GOLD analysis project Ga0302267, IMG submission 194555) | Peat permafrost microbial communities from Stordalen Mire near Abisko, Sweden - III_Bog_E1_3 | ecosystem: Environmental > Terrestrial > Soil > Wetlands > Peat | place: Sweden: Abisko... | reverse complement strand
CACCAAGTACCGTGGCGACTTTGAAAAGCGCTTCAAGGCCCTGCTGGGTGAGCTGGCCCGGCACGAAAACGCCATTCTCTTTATTGACGAGATCCACACCATCATCGGTGCTGGCGCTGCCAGTGGTGGCGTCATGGATGCCTCCAACCTGATCAAGCCGGTGCTGGCCAACGGCACGCTCAAGTGCATGGGCTCCACCACCTACCAGGAATACCGGGGCATCTTCGAGAAAGACCGGGCGCTGTCACGCCGCTTCCAGAAGATCGATGTGAAGGAACCGACGGTGGAGGAGACCTACCAGATTCTCAAGGGCCTGAAGAGCCGCTTCGAGGATCACCATGGCGTCAAGTATGCCGACAAGGCCTTGCAGACGGCGGCCGAGCTGGCGGAGCGCTACATCAACGAGCGCTTTCTGCCGGACAAGGCCATCGACGTGATCGACGAGGCCGGCGCTTACCAGCGCCTGCAGGACCCGTCCAGGCGCAAATCCATCATCGGCGTGTCCGAGATTGAAGAAATTGTGGCCAAGATTGCGCGCATACCGCCCAAGTCGGTGTCGGCCAACGACAAGGAGTCGCTGCGCAATCTTGAGCGTGACCTGAAGATGACCGTGTTCGGCCAGAATGAGGCCATTGAAGCGCTGTCGGCCGCCATCAAGCTTTCCCGTGCCGGTCTCAAGGCACCCGAAAAGCCCATTGGCTGCTTCATGTTCTCCGGCCCCACCGGGGTCGGCAAGACCGAGGTAACGCGCCAGCTGGCCAAGGTGCTGGGTATCGAGCTGATCCGCTTCGACATGTCCGAGTACATGGAGCGGCATACTGTTTCGCGCCTGATCGGTGCGCCTCCCGGCTATGTCGGCTATGACCAGGGTGGCTTGCTCACCGAGGCCATAACCAAGCACCCACACTCGGTACTGTTGCTGGACGAAGTGGAAAAGGCCCACCCGGAGGTGTTCAACCTGCTTTTGCAGGTCATGGACCACGGCACCCTGACCGACAATAACGGTCGTCAGGCCGACTTCCGCAACGTGATCCTGGTGATGACAACCAATGCCGGAGCTGAGCTGGTCAGCCGTGCGTCGATTGGTTTTACCACCCAGGACCATTCCACGGATGCCATGGAGGTCATGAAGAAGATGTTCGCGCCGGAGTTCCGGAACCGCCTCGACGCCATCATCCAGTTCAAGCCGCTGGACCCGATGGTGATCGCCAACGTGGTGGACAAATTCCTGGTGGAGTTGCAGGCCCAGCTCGACGACAAGCACGTGGTGCTCGATGTGGATACCGACGCCCGTACCTGGCTGGCCGAGCATGGCTACGACAAGCAGATGGGCGCGCGCCCGATGGCCCGCGTGATACAGGAGGAAATCAAGAAGCCGCTGGCCGAGAAAATCCTGTTTGGCGAGTTGGCCGAGCATGGTGGCCATGTCCACATTACGGTGGAGGAGGGCAAGCTGTCCTTGCAGGTGGAAGAGCCGGAGGCCACACCCGCCTGATGCGCTGCATGTGAATTGCGGCATATAATGGTGCACTGGCAAAGGCCCCGATTTTCGGGGCCTTTGTTTATCAATGACTCAGGACAAGTAACCGCTGATGCCCGTTGTTGCCAAGGAAGTGCCCGTTGCTACCCTCAAGACCCTGCCTGCGCGGGACATACGGTCGTTGGCGTGGGATGGTGACGTGCTGGTGGACTGGGCCGCCGGTGAAATCCGCTATCAGCTCGACGGCAGTGTCGGCAAGCGCCTGTGGGTCGTCACCTATATGTTTGACGCCGCGCAGGTATCGCCCAGCGGCGAGTTTTCGGTCATTTTTACCCGTCTTGGCACCAAGGGGCTGGTGCTGCAGCGGGGCCGCATCATTCGCGAAATCAACCGCAGTTACTATTGTGCCGGGCATTTTGAATATCCCCTGGCCCTGTTCCAGTTGCCCGACGGGCGCGAGGTCATGGCGCATTGCCCTGAGGCCTACAACCGCCTTGAAATTGATGATCTCGCCAGCGGCGAACGCCTGACCGCCAGCCTGACCCGCAACCCGGCGGACTATTTTCCCTCGCGCCTCGCCGCTTCCTCAGACGGGCGCTGGCTGCTCAGCGCTGGCTGGGTCTGGCACCCGCTGGATGTGGCAGCTGTATTCAACGTCGCCGCCGCGCTGGAAAATCCCGCCAGTCTCGACGGTCAGCGCCTGGGCATAGATGCCTGGGCCGAAGAAAGCAGCGCTGTTTTCATCGATAACCAGCATCTGCTGGTGGCGTTGGAAGGCATTGATTACGAGGCAGAGCTGGAAGACCGGGAAATCGGTGAGTACGGTGAGTTCCGCCTGTTTGACTTGCGCACGCCGGAAACCCCGCGCATCACTTTCCCGCAGGCGCCCGTGGGCACCATGATGGCGTTGGGGGAAAACCATGTGCTGGGCCTGTACGGCCACCCCCGTCTTTTTGACATTCATACGGGAGAAGTTTTGCAGGAGTGGCCGCACATAAAATGTGGCCGCCAGTTCAGCAGCCTGCCCAATGACGACATTCCGCCCATTGCGCTCGATACCCTCAACCGGCGTTGCGCCATTTTTTGTGACGAGACCATCCACATCTTGCAGTTTGCCGGCGGCTGAACGCTAGTAGCAAATGCCTTGCTGTGGCGCTGCTTCCCGGCCTGGATGCCGGGCAGATGCGCCATGCTGATCGAGCTGCGGCCAGTCCGGTGCTGGAGGCCGCCGCCCTCGACAGCCTCAGCTGAGCTGCATGCTGACGTAGAAGCCTGCCCCCGGACCAGCGTCCACCACCAGTTCCCCGCCCAGCTGTCTGGCGAGGCTGCTGGCGAGGCGCAGGCCCATGGAGCCTGATTTCACAAGATCAAAGCCCTCCGGCATGCCGATACCGTCGTCCCGCACATTCAGCAGCAGCTTGTCGCCGACGGGGCTTACCGACACGGTGATGCAGCCGCTGGCACCTTGTGGATAGCCGTGTTTGAGGCTGTTGGAGATCAGTTCGTTTACCAATAAGCCCAGGGGAATGGCCGAGTCCAGGCCGATCTGCACATCGGCAATAGCGGTTTCGATATTGATATGGCGGGCATTGCCGGCATTGGCCCCCTTGATTTGCAGGAGCAGGTCTTTCAGGTAATCCTCCAGCGAAATGCTGGCGAGGCTGCCGGAGCGATACAGCTTTTCATGCACCAGCGCCATGGCGCGTACCCGCGCTGCAGTGTTTTGCAGGGCGGCCTTGGCTGCCCCCTCATGCAGGCCATAGCCTTCGAGGTTCAGGAGGCTGTAAATCACCTGGAGATTGTTTTTGACCCGGTGATAGACCTCCTTCAGCAAGGTTTCCTGCTCACGCAATGCAAGGCTCAGCCGGCGCTCACTTTCAGCAAGCTGATGAGTGCGGGCCTCCACCTCCTCTTCAATATTGTGTGTAAAGCCGCTCATCGCCAGCAGCAGCATTTGCAACACACCGATGAACAGCAGGCCGGCTGCCAGCACCAGCCAGGACACCAGGGTATTTTTACCCGCCAGGAAGGTATCGCTGGCCGCAATATGCAAGAGCCAGTGACGGTCACCCAGATGCAGGGTTTGCTGCATGGTCAGGCCAGGCTGATTGCTGCCGTGTCCTTCACCCCTGTAAAGCGGGCTGGGATGTTGGGGGTCGGTCACGTCGTCTATCGTCACCACGATACTCTTGCCCAGGCTTTCGGGAATGGCGTGGCCGATCACGGTTTCTATGTCGAAAACCCCCATCACGACACCCTGAAAATGTTGCGGCTCACCGGCGGCATTGGGCGGGTAAATGGGCGACATGACCAGCAGGCCATCGCGCCGGGTCGTGATCAGGGTGAAGCGCTCTGTCACAACGGTCTGGTGGCTGTCGCGAGCCTTGGTCAGGGCGCGCAGGCGTATGTTGCTGGAGCCCAGGTCGAAGCCCTGGATGTCGCGGTAGGGTTTCAGCGGTTCGATGTAAAAAATGGGGTAGTAGACGGGGCGCTGCAGCGCCACCTGCAGGCCGCCATCAGGCGTGCCCTGTTTGATGGCAAAGTCTCCGAAGCCCATTGTCCGGGCCTGGCGCTCAAAGGCACTGCGCTCGGTGCCGCTGACCTGGGGCACCAGTTCCATTGCCATGATGCCGGGGTACTGGGCCCTCAGCTCGCCCGTAAAGTTGGCGTAGGCGGCGGGGGATACGTCAGTGCTGCTTTCAAAAAAACGACGCACGGAGTCCACGGCGCTCTGGTAAGCGCCAAGATCCTGCTGCAGGTTTTCAACCACGGGCCTGGCCTGGGCGCGAAAGGCACTCTCAAGCCGCTGGTTCTCCCAGTTGCTGGCCTGGATGAAGAGCATGACCACCAGGGCCAGCATGGTCAGGCTGGGGGCGATGACGGTGATCAGGCGGGAGCGTCGCTTGTCTCGCCTCATCTGCTCCAGCACCAGGAACTGGGGCGCACAGAGGATGACGCCGATGCTGTCGCCTACCCACCAGGTCCACCAGCTGTAGGGCAAGCCGCCATTGCTGATTTTACCCAGCAGCAGCAGGGAAAAGCTGCCTATCGAGCTGGCGATCAGGCAGGCCAGTGGCCCGCCCAGCAGCAGCATGACCACGATCCGGCGGGCATCGCGCAGCAGTCTGGCTTCGGGCACCACGTACTGCACCAGCAGCAGGCCCACCAGCGCCTGCAGGGTTGAGCCGGCGGCAATGACGGCTGCCAGCTCCACGTCGTTGACGTCGATGCCCCCAGGGGTCGCCAGTCCGGCAAGAATATTCAGGCAGAAAGAGCCGAGGAACACGCCCGGCCAGACACCAGCTCCCCACACCAGCATGGCGGCCAGGGCGATGCCGGCCGGCGGAAAAACGGCTGTGACATAGCCCGGTGGTGTCGCCAGCTTGAGCGCCAGCCAGCCGCTGCTTACGTTGATAAAGGCCAGGAACAAGACGTGCCGGAATGAAAAGCGGTAAAGACCCAACTGCTTCAGCGTCACCACCAGGCTGGTGGGGTGCGCGGGCAACTTCATGCCGGCCAGTTTCATGAGAGGGGCAGGGTGACTTCAAAGCAGGCCCCTTGCGCGACCTCGCTGCAAGATACCTCGCCACCGACACCGCGCAGCAGTTGCCGCGTCAGGTAGAGGCCCAGGCCCAGGCCCGGCGTGCCGGATTGTTCGTTACGATAATACTTTTCAAAAATACACTCACGCTCAGCTGGCGGCACACCGGGACCACTGTCGCTGATTTTCCAGCACATGGATTTGCTGCGCTCACGGTAAAGAATATCGATATGGATGGGGCTGCCCATCGGTGCAAACTTGAAGGCGTTATCGAGCAGGTTGCACAGGGCAAATTGCAGCAGCTCCGGGAAGGCGCGGACCTGTATCTGCGCCCGTGCCGACTGCAGTTGGACCTGCTGTTGCTGCCGGGCTGGAAACTGCTCAATCAGGCTGCGGGTCAGGCCCAGTACGTCAACAATCAGTGGTTCGCCGCGCTGGTCCGCGCTGTGATCACGGCGTGAGGCCAGCTGTACCAGGTAGTCCGCGCGCCGGATGGACTCGGCGATGCGCTGGTAGCGGCGGTCACGGTCAGGCGAGCTCACGGCCTCGTCAAGGATGCGCAGGGACTCGGCGGCAGCATTGATGGTGGCCAGCGGAGTGCGGATCTCATAGGTCAGCAGGGTCAGCAACTGGTCCTGCTCTGCAATCAGCTTCTCGCGAGTCTCGCGCAGGTGTCGCTCCATACCTGACTTGTACATGGCCACCTCGATGCTGGCTGCTACCTCATGCAACTGGTAGGGCTTGGTAAGGAAGCCATAGGGCATGGATTGGGCGGCGCGGCGCACTGTGTCGGCGTCGCTATAGGCTGTGAGGTAGATGACGGGAATACCGATATCGGCTATATGCCGACCGGCCTCAATGCCGTCCATGGGGCCGTTGATCTTGATGTCCATCAGCACAAGGTCGGGCCGTTGGTCATGGGTCAGGATGAGGGCGTCACGGGCGTTGTCTGCCGTGGCCAGCACCTCATAGCCCATCTTGCTCAGGCCTTGTTGCAGGTCGAGGGCAACGATTTGTTCATCTTCAACGACCAGTAGCCGCGTCATGGAGCATTACCGTCCGGTTGAGGATGCCATGCAGGGCCAACTACAGATTCAGCGGGGAAATTCATGGCGGCGGGCGTAGTGGAATTAGTGCCTAGTATAGGCTTTGACGATCACTTTTTCAGGGACCTGGTGGTAGGGGCTGAAAGATTTGTGCTGCTGGAGGGGGTGCCAGTGGGTGATTCCATCTCCTGACCCCGGGCGCGTTCCAGGCGCACTCCGGACTACCCCAATCCTGGGGGCAACAAAAAAGCCGCTCGGGGCGGCTTTCTGGCATGGAGCGGCGCCGCTGCTTAACGGACGCGGTAAGTGATACGGCCCTTGCTAAGGTCGTAGGGTGTCATTTCCACCTTGACCTGATCGCCGGTAAGAATGCGGATATAGTGCTTGCGCATCTTCCCGGAGATATGGGCGATAACCACGTGGCCGTTTTCCAGCTGAACGCGGAACATGGTGTTAGGCAGGGTTTCGACAACCACCCCATCCATCTCAATCTGGTCTTCTTTCGACATGCAGCGGCATTCCTCGCTGGTAACAAAGCCGGCGCATTCTGCCTTAAATCGGCGGGATAGAAAAGCCTTATTACCGTATTGCCAAGAGGAGAGGGCTAGCGTGCGGCCAGCCACTCGTTATTGATGAGCAGTTCGATGGGGCGATAGGCAATCTTGTAGCTCATTTTCTGGCAGTTCTTGATCCAGTAACCCAGGTAGAGGCTGGGCAGCTGCATGCGCCGGGTTTCTTCGATCTGCCAGAGAATGGCGAAGGCGCCCAGGCTGCGCCGGGACTCGCTCGGGTCGTAAAACGTGTAAACCGCCGACAGGCCGTTGTCGAGCCGGTCGCAGACGGCCACGGCCAGCAGACGCTTCTCGGCGTTGCGGAACTCCAGGAACAGGGTTTCACCCCATTCGGCGGTCAGGAAGGAGCTGTACTGGTCTACCGAGGGCGGGTACATGTCGCCGTCGCTGTGGCGGGAGTTGATGTATTCGGCATAGAGGGCATAGTGCTCTTCCCGGAAGTCAGACACCGTTACGCTGACGCTCAGGTCCTGATTGCGCCGCCAGATCCTGGCCTGCTGCCGGCTGGGCTGGAACTGGCGCACCGGAATGCGCACGGGCACGCAGGCCTGGCAGCCTTCGCAGTGGGGGCGATAGACATAGTTGCCACTGCGACGAAAGCCGAGGTCTGACAGCTCGGTATACATGGCCCGGTTCATCCGGCTCTTGGGGTCGGCAAACAGGGTGATGGCTTCCTCGCCCTGCAGGTAGCTGCAAGGGTGAGCGGTGGTACTGAAGAATTTCAGCCCCGATGCGGCCGTCATCAGAGTTCTCCGCGTCTTCTTTTCATGTCAGTTTATAGCATAGATAAGTCAATCATTTGAATGATTGATAGTCTGACAGCCGGTATTTCAGAGCGACCTTCAGCGCTTTCATGCCAGATAGTTGCTTGTCAGGGTAGCTGTGCAATGGCTGACCAGTCGGGCGCTGGCTGGTCGCGATACTGTTTGAGGATTTGCATGAATTCCGCCCGGCTGATGAGTCCGGCCCCCAGGCTCATCAGGTGCGGGTTTTCAAGCTGGCAGTCCACTATCGGGAAGCCCCAGCCACGGGTCAGCTCCATGAGCTTTGTAAAGGCCACCTTGGAGGCATCGGTGGCGCGGCTGAACATGGACTCGCCAAAGAACAGCCGGCCCAGGTTGAGCCCGTAGAGGCCACCGACCAGATTGCCCTCATGGTCCCAGGTTTCGATGGAGTGGGCGATGCCGCGCTCGTGCAAGACCGTGTATTGCCCGATCAGCTGCTCATTGATCCAGGTGCCGTCGGCGTAGGCGCGGGTGCCGGCACACTCGTGTATGACGGTGTTGAAACAGTGGTCAACCGTGACGCGATAGCGCCCCTGGCGCAGGCACTTGGCGAGGCTGCGCGACGGGACGAAAGTGGCCGGGTCGATGACGCAGCGGGGCTCTGGCGACCACCACAGAATGGGGTCGCCGGGGTTATACCAGGGGAAAATGCCGTTGCGATAAGCGGCGAGCAGGCGCTCGGGGCGCAGGTCGCCACCAACGGCCAGCAGGCCGGCGGGGTCTTCCAGCGCATCGTCGACCGGCGGGAAATCCAGCCGGTCGGGATGTAGCCGATACAGGCGTGGCAGCTCAGTTCCCCGTGTCGAGGTAGGATTCTGCATCCAGCGCGGCCATGCAGCCGGAGCCGGCGGAGGTGATGGCCTGGCGGTACACATGGTCGGCCACGTCGCCGGCGGCAAAGACGCCGGGGATGTTGGTGGCGGTGGCGTCGCCCTGGGAGCCGCCCTTGACCAGTACATAACCATTCTTCATGTGCAGCTGGCCTTCAAAAATGGCGGTATTGGGCTTGTGGCCGATGGCGATGAAAACGCCGGCGACGGCGACTTCGCGGGTCTGGCCATCGTTGCTGCGCAGGCGGACGCCGGTCACGCCGGAGTCGTCGCCGAGCACTTCGTCCAGGTTGTGGTTCCAGATGATGCTGATCTTGCCGGCCTTTTCCTTTTCAAACAGGTGGTCCTGCAGGATCTTCTCGGAGCGCACCTTGTCACGGCGATGCACCAGGGTAACGTGCGCGGCGATATTGGACAGGTAGAGGGCCTCTTCCACGGCGGTATTGCCGCCGCCGACCACCATCACATTCTGGCCCTTGTAGAAAAAACCGTCGCAGGTGGCGCAGCCGCTTACACCACGACCCATGAAGGCCTGCTCGGACTCCAGGCCAAGGTATTGGGCAGATGCACCGGTAGCCACAATAAGGGCGTCGCAGCTGTACTCGCCGCTGTCACCCTTGAGCAGGAAGGGGCGGGTCTTGAGGTCGACCTCGTTGATATGGTCGAACAGCACCTCGGTGCCAAAGCGTTCGGCATGACGCTGCATGCGCTCCATCAGCACCGGCCCGGTAAGGCCTTCGACATCACCAGGCCAGTTGTCCACCTCGGTGGTGGTCGTAAGCTGGCCGCCGGACTGCATGCCGGTAATGACCACGGGCTTGAGATTGGCGCGGGCCGCATAAACGGCAGCGGAGTAGCCGGCGGGGCCGGAGCCCAGGATCAGCAGGCGGTGGTGTTTGACGGCAGACATGAAAAACTCCTCGACATTAAGCAGGCGACAAAGCGCCACATACGGCAAGATTATACTGAGGCCGGCGCCGGATAGATGGGGTTGCTAGAATAAAAAGACAAGCTTCTGTTTTTCTGGCAGCGCAGCCCACAGGTGATCTTGATGGATATCGGAATTCCGCTTGAACGCAAGCCCCGCGAGGGGCGGGTGGTATTGACGCCGGAGGCCTGTGCCGAGTTGGTGGCGGCCGGGCACACGGTCAGGGTAGAGCATGATGCCGGACGGCAAAGCGGTTATGCGGATCGCGACTATCTGAAATCAGGATGTATTATTTCTTTAAATAACAATGAATTATATGAACAATCTAAAATAATTGTTAAAGTAAAAGAGCCTATTGCTCCCGACCTTGAACGCCTGCAAGGCCATCATGTCCTGTTCTGTTTCCTGCATCTGGCGCCTGCGCCAAGGCTGCAGGCGGCCCTGCTGGAAAAGCGCCTGACGGCGCTGGCCTTTGAAACCCTGAGCCAGAACGGGCGGCTGCCCCTGCTGGCGCCCATGAGTGCCATTGCCGGCCGGCTGGGCGTGCAGCTGGGCATGCACTACCTGGAGCAGGCGCAGGGTGGGGCAGGGGTATTGCTGGGCGGCGTGGCTGGCACGCCACCGGGCCGGGTGCTGGTGCTGGGTGCCGGGGTTGCCGGCAGTCATGCGGCCATCATGGCGACAGCCCTGGGGGCGGAGGTATGGGTCTACGACCACTCGCCGCAGGCGCTGGCACGCTTGCAGGGCGAATGCCCTGCCATACGCCTGCTTGCCAGCGCCGAGCTGCTGGAGGAGGCCCTGACCGGGACTGACCTGGTGATAGGTGCGGTGCTGATGCCGGGCGCCGCCGCTCCCCGGCTGCTGACCAGAGCCATGCTCCGCTTGTTGCCTGAGGAGCGCGTACTGGTGGATATTTCCATTGATCAGGGCGGCTGTATCGAGGGCATATGGGCTACTGACTGGAACAAGCCTGCCTATGCGGAAGATGGGCATGTTTTTGTCGCCGTGAGCAATCTGCCGGGTGCGGTGCCACGCACTTCCACCCAGGCCCTGTCGCGGGAGGTGTTGCCCTGGGTGCAGGAACTGGCTGCCGGCCACCTGGACAGCAACCCGGTGCTGCAATCGGCGCTGGCCCTGCGTGATGGAAAGATTGTTGCGCCCGAGTTGAAAGAGCGGCAGGCTTCGTGAAATTCCTGCTATCTCCAGGCTCTCAGTTACCAATGCCATTAAAACGCCTGCGTAACGGCATGGCATAATGGCGGTCAGTCGTTACAATACTGACCTTCATTCTTTGAGACCGCCCTGTGAGCAAGATGGCCAAGCTGGAAGTGGACGGTGGCGAGACCCCGCGCCGGGGTATCAGGGAAATCAAGACCCTGATCTGGGTAGCGCTGGGCCTTTATTTGCTGGTGGCCTTGTTTACCTATGCCGCGAGTGATTCGAGTTGGTCGCACGTGACCGGCGAGCCCGTCGTCAATGGTGGCGGCACCGTAGGCGCCTGGGTGGCCGACGCGCTGCAAACCCTGCTGGGCAAGATGGGTTTCCTGCTGCCGGCGTTCTGCTTCCTGCAAGTATTCCAGGTCTGGCGTAACGAGCGCCCGGTGCTGGGCTGGTACTGGCAGTGGCTGGCCTTTGTGTTGACCCTGGGCGCTGGTGCGGCCCTGCTCAGCCTGCGTTTTCCAGCGCCTGCCGGCAATCCGGATGCCCCGCTGGGCGGTGTGCTGGGTCTGGACATGGCGACCACCATGCAGGCCAGCTTTGGCCAGGCCGGCAGTACGGTGCTGCTGACGGCCATTTTCCTCATCACCATCACGCTGGCGACCGGCATGTCCTGGGTTGGTATCATGGACATGGTTGGCCGGCAGCTGTGGGAACTGGGCGAGCGTACATTCGGCGGGGTGTCCAGTGCCATTGGTTCGCGCTGGCAGGGTATGCAGGAAAAGCGCGCCCTCAAGCAGGAGTTCATGGCGGCCGAGCCGCAGTTCAAGCTGGATATTTCCAATCGCAAGGTAAAGGCACAGATTGCCCCTCGCACCGAGCCCAGTATCCCGGCTTTTGATGATATTCCCCACGGCGCCCCGGTGGCCGAGTTCGAAGAGCCGTTGCGACCCGTGGTGGTAGCGCCCAGGCCCTTCAAGAAGCCGGCAGAGCGCCCGCCGGTTGAAATTACCCCCTTTATCGATGAGCCCAAGCCCAGCAAGCGTGTGCAGCAGGAAAAGCAGCACACCCTGTTTGATACGGTACCGGGCGCGGGCGACTTGCCTTCGCTGGCGCTGCTGGACCCACCCGATAGCAACCGCAAGCGCGGCTATAGCGTGGAGGCCCTGGAAGGCTTGTCGCGCCTGCTGGAATTGAAGCTGCGCGAGTTCAATATCGAAGCGCAGGTGGTGGCAGTGCATCCCGGTGTGAAGGTGGCGCGTATCACCAATGTGTCCAAGGATCTGGCGCGCTCCATGGCCATGATCTCGGTGCGCGTGGTGGAAGTCATTCCCGGCAAGTCGGTGGTGGGCATCGAGGTGCCCAATGAAGACCGCGAAATCGTGCGCCTGTCGGAAGTGCTCTCGTCCACCGAATACGACAGCAAGGAGTCACCGCTGACCATGGCGCTCGGCAAGGATATCGCCGGCCGGCCCATGGTGGCTGACCTTGCGCGCATGCCGCACCTGCTGGTGGCCGGCACCACCGGTTCCGGCAAGTCGGTGGGCGTCAATGCCATGCTCATCAGCATCCTGTACAAGGCGCGGCCCGAAGACGTGCGCCTGATCATGATCGACCCCAAGATGCTGGAGCTTTCCGTTTACGACAAGATTCCGCACCTGTTGACGCCCGTCGTGACCGACATGAAGGACGCCGCCAACGCCCTGCGCTGGTGTGTGGGCGAGATGGAGCGGCGCTACAAGCTGATGGCCGCCATGGGCGTGCGTAACCTCGCCGGCTTCAACAAGAAGGTGACGGACGCCGCGCGCGCTGGCGAGCCGATTCCTGATCCGCTCTGGCGTATGCAGGATACCGCCTTGCAGGAAGAAGCGCCGATGTTGCAGAAGCTGCCCTTCGTGGTGGTGGTGATCGACGAATTTGCCGACATGATGATGGTGGTGGGCAAGAAGGTCGAAGAGCTGATCGCCCGTATCGCGCAGAAGGCGCGTGCCGCCGGCATCCATCTTATCCTGGCTACACAACGCCCCTCGGTTGATGTGATCACCGGCCTGATCAAGGCCAATATTCCCACCCGTATTGCGTTCCAGGTATCGAGCAAGATTGACTCCCGTACCATTCTTGATCAGGGCGGGGCCGACCAGTTGCTGGGCCATGGCGACATGCTCTACCTGCCGCCCGGCACGAGCCTGCCGGAGCGTGTGCACGGCGCCTTTGTCAGCGATGAGGAAGTGCATCGTGTCTGCAACGACTGGCGTAGCCGGGGCGAGCCGGACTATATCGACGATATTCTGGAAGGCACGCTGGAAGTCACCGACAACGGCAAGGGCGGCGGCAATTTTGGCGGCTTTGACGATGTGGGCGGCGACCCCGAGCAGGACCCGCTCTACGACGAGGCCGTGCAGTTCGTCATGGAAACACGGCGGCCCTCGATTTCCTTTGTGCAGCGCAAATTCAAGATCGGCTATAACCGTGCCGCCCGCCTCGTCGAGGCCATGGAGCATGCCGGTCTTGTGTCGGCCATGCAGGGCAACGGCCAGCGCGATGTGATCGTGCCCGGCCGCGAATAGGCCGGTCTCCAACAATGGGAATTATTATGTTACGTCGTCTGGTTTTGCTGGCTGCTTTGGCAACTGGCAGCCTAGCCCACGCTGATAGCGGCGCGGCGCATCTCAATGCCCTTTTGCAGAGCGTGTCCAGCCTGCAAGCCCAATTCAGCCAGCAGTCTTACGACCCCAAGGGCAAGGCCACGCAAACCCTGAGCGGGGAAATGAAGGTCAAGCGCCCCGGCTTTTTCCGTTGGGAAACCCAGTCGCCCTCGAAACAGCTGATCGTCGCCAATGGCAGCGTGGTCTGGGTTTATGACCCTGAACTGGAGCAGGCCACCAAACAGAAAATGGAC
>Ga0302267_10005514_pt1 | contig 13255 bp, 8 predicted proteins | sample III_Bog_E1_3_FD_194555 | JGI IMG/M metagenome (GOLD analysis project Ga0302267, IMG submission 194555) | Peat permafrost microbial communities from Stordalen Mire near Abisko, Sweden - III_Bog_E1_3 | ecosystem: Environmental > Terrestrial > Soil > Wetlands > Peat | place: Sweden: Abisko... | reverse complement strand
GTGCAATTGGGCGAGCCCAAAGCGTTCGGCGTTCTCGATCACCATGATGGAGGCTTCGGGAACGTCGACGCCGACCTCGACCACGGTGGTCGCCACCAGCAATCCGATTTCGCCGGCGGCGAACTGCGCCATCACGCGGTCTTTCTCGGCGCCCTTCATCTGGCCGTGCACCAGGCCGACCTTGTCGCCGAACCGCTCGCGCAGGCTCTCGAAGCGCTGGGTCGCGTTGGTGAGGTGTTCGGTGCCCTCGGCCTCGGATTCATCGACCAGCGGGCAGATCCAGTAGACGCGCTTGCCGGCCGCAAGCGCCCGGCCGACGCCATCGATCACCTCGGTGAGACGGCTCGACGACAGCGTGCGGGTATCGATCGGCTGCCGTCCGGCCGGCTTCTCGCGCAACTCCGAGACGTCCATGTCGCCGAAATAGGTCAGCACCAGCGTGCGCGGGATCGGCGTGGCGCTCAGCACCAGCACATCGACCGCTTCGCCCTTGGCGGTCAGCGCCAGCCGCTCGCGCACCCCGAAGCGATGCTGCTCGTCGACCACGGCGAGCGCCAGCGCCTTGTAGACGACGTCATCCTGGATCAGCGCGTGGGTGCCGACCAGGAAATCGATTTCGGCGGCGGCGAGCCGCGCCAGCAATTCGCGGCGCTCCTTGCCCTTCTCGCGGCCGGTGAGGATCGCGACCCGCAGGCCGGCGCGCTCGGCGAGCGGGGTGATCGTCTTGATGTGCTGGCGGGCGAGCAGTTCGGTCGGCGCCATCAGTGCGGCCTGCTTGCCGACCTCGGCCACGGCGGCGGCCGCCAGCAGCGCCACCACGGTCTTGCCCGATCCGACATCGCCCTGCAGCAGCCGCAGCATGCGGACCGGCTGGCGCAGATCGGCGGTGATGGCGGCGGCGGCGGCACGCTGCGAGGCGGTCAGCGCGTAAGGCAGCGCGTCGATGATCCGGTGGCGCAGATGGCCGTCGCCGGCATGGCGCTCTCCCGCCGGCCGCCGCAATTGCGCGCGCACCAGCGCCAGCGCCAGTTGACCGGCCAGCAGTTCGTCGAACGCGAGCCGCGACCAGAACGGTCCCTCAGGCAGGATGTCCGTCAGTTCGAGCGGGACGTGTACGCGGTGCAGCGCTTCCGCGATCGTTGGAAATTTGCAGCGGCGGATCACCTCCGGGCTGATCCATTCGGGCAAATTTGGCAGCCGCTCCAGCGCCTGCGCCACCGCGCGCCGCACCGATCCGATCGCCAGCCCCTCGGTGAGTGGATAGACCGGATCGATGCCGCTGAGTTTGGCAAAGCCGGCCTCGTCCACGACGCGGTCGGGATGCGTGATCTGCAGGGTGCCGTCATAGATCTGCGCGGTGCCGGATACGTAGCGCTTCGCGCCGACCGGCAGCAGCTTCTCCACATAACCGGGCGGGCTGCGGAAATAGGTCAGCACCACGTCGCCGGTGTCGTCGCTGGCATAGACCAGATGCGGCGCGCGCGGATTGCGCGGCGGTGTCGGCCGATGCCGGTCGACCGTCACTTCCAGCGTCACGATGGTGCCCGGCACCGCGTCACGGATTTTCGGCTGCACCCGGCGATCGATCACGCTCGCCGGCAGATGCAGCAACAGATCGACCAGCCGCGGCGTCTCATCGCGGCCGAGCAGATAGCGGAACAATTTGTCCTGCTTCGGCCCGACGCCAGCAAGACTGGTGACCGGCGCGAACAGGGGATTGAGCAGTGCAGGGCGCATTGGCGAAACCTAAGGCCGTTCCCGCCCGTCATGCCCGGCTTTATGCCAGGCATCCACGGGTTTTTTCCGAACAGCGGCAAATAGCGATGGGTCGGGGGGACGGGGTGTTTTGGCGTGTCTGGGATTGGAGCACGATCATTCCGAATTCCCGCCGTTGCGAGCGCAGCGAAAAAATCCATGCTCCGTCATTCCGGGATGGTGCGTTAGCACCAGACCCGGAATCTCGAGATTCCGGGTTCGATGCTTCGCATCGCCCCGGAATGACGGCTTCTCTGAATTGCATGGGAACAGCTACTGACATTCCGCACTGCCGACGCTATATCAACCCCGCCCGGCATCGCGTCCGGGCTTTTGGCGTTGGAATGGGAATCTGACACATGACGGGAACGACACGATCGAGCGAGGGCCTGGACGACCGGCGCAAACGGCTGTTGTTTCGCTGCTGGCATCGTGGCACCCGCGAGATGGATCTCATTCTCGGCCGGTTCGCCGATGCCGAGATCACCCATCTGTCGGAAGAAGAACTGGTGCAATTCGAGTACCTGATGGACGTGCCGGACCCCGATCTCTATGCCGCGCTGACCGGCAAGATGGCGCCGGAGCCGGATTATGCCAACCGCCTGTTCGACCGCATCAAGTCGTATCAGCCGGAATCCGAGGCATGAAGGCACCGACACGATCGCCCGCCGAATTGCTGATCCCGGGCCGCGCGCTGACTTTCGCCAATGTGGCGGAGGGCGCCGAGGGCCTGGTGGTGTCGGATCTGGCGCGCGCGCTGGCGGCGCGGCCGAAACCGTCGGCGGTCAGTCTCGCCGTGGTCTGCCGCGACGGGGCGCGGATGCAGCAACTGGCCCGCGCGCTGGAATTCTTCGCGCCCGATCTGCCGGTACTGCAGTTTCCGGCCTGGGACTGCCAGCCCTATGACCGGGTGTCGCCGCATGGCGGCATCCTGGCGCAGCGGCTGACCACGCTGGCGCGGCTGTCGCGGCTGGCCGGCAGCGACAAGCCGCTGATCGTGCTCACCACCGTCAACGCCGTCGTGCAGCGGGTGCCCGCGCGCGAGATCGTTGCCGCGCAGGCGCTGTCGGTGGCGCCCGGCCATGTGGTGCCGATGGACTCGATCGTGGCCTGGCTGGAGCACAACGGCTACAACCGCTCCTCGACCGTGCGCGAACCCGGCGAATACGCCGTGCGCGGCGGCATCCTCGATCTGTTTCCGGCCGGGCTCGATCAGCCCGTGCGGTTCGACTTCTTCGGCGACAGCCTGGAATCGATCCGCACCTTCGACGCCGAAACCCAGCGCACGCAGCTCGACATGCGCGCGCTCGACCTGGTTCCGATCTCCGAATTCCAGCTGGTCACCGAGACCATCCGCCGCTTTCGCATGGGCTATGTCGCCATCTTCGGCGCGCCGGAGCGCGACGATCCGCTGTATGAGGCGGTCAGCGAGGGCCGCCGCCATCCCGGCATGGAGCACTGGCTTCCGCTGTTCCAGGAGAAGATGGATACGCTGTTCGACTATCTCGGCGGCGCCGCCGTCGCGATCGAGCCGCAAAGCGAGGACGCCGCGCGCGAGCGCTTCAAGCAGATCGCCGACTATTATGACGCCAGGCGCGAGGCGCTGGAGCATCCCGGCGGCGGCGCGATCTACAAGCCGCTGCCGCCCGACCGGCTCTATCTGACCGAAGACGAGTGGAACAAGCGTCTGGACGCCTCCGCGCTGGCGCGGCTGACACCGTTCGCGGTGCCCGACGGCAGCGTCGACGTGATCGACGCCGGGGCGCGGCAGGGCCGCAATTTCGCGCCGGAGCGCACCGATACGACCGTCAACGTGTTCGAGTCAGTGGTCGCCCATGTCGGGGCATTGCAGGCGGTGCGCAAGAAGGTGGTGATCGCGCTGTGGAGCGAAGGCTCGCGCGACCGCATGGGCAGCATGCTGCGCGACCACAAGCTCAGCCATCTCACCAGTGTCAACTCCTGGCGCACGGTGCAGGCGACGCCGCGCAACGAGGCGATGCTGGCGGTGGTCGGCATGGAAAGCGGCTTCGAGACCGACCATGTCGCCGTCATCAGCGAACAGGACATTCTCGGCGACCGCCTGGTGCGGCCGCGCAAGGCCAGCCGCAAGCTCGACAACTTCATCTCGGAAGTCACCAGCCTCGCCAGCGGCGATCTGGTGGTGCATGTCGAGCACGGCATCGGCCGTTTTGTCGGCTTGCAGACGCTGGAGGTGGCCGGCGCGCCGCATGACTGCCTCGAACTGCATTATGCCGCCGAGACCAAGCTGTTTCTCCCCGTCGAGAACATCGAACTGCTGTCGCGTTATGGCTCCGACCACGCCAATGTCGAGCTGGACCGGCTGGGCGGCAGCGGCTGGCAGGCGCGCAAGGCAAAGCTCAAGAACCGCATCCGCGAGATCGCCGGCGAACTGATCAAGATCGCGGCCGAGCGGCATCTGCACGAGGCGCCGAAGATGCCGGTGCAGCCGCATGTCTATGACGAGTTCTGCGCCCGCTTCCCCTATGAGGAAACCGAGGACCAGCTTTCCGCGATCAATGCCACGCTGAAGGACCTCGAAAGCGGCCGGCCGATGGACCGGCTGATCTGCGGCGACGTCGGCTTCGGCAAGACCGAGGTGGCGCTGCGCGCGGCGTTCGCGGTGGCGCTGGAGGGCAAGCAGGTCGCGGTCGTGGTGCCGACCACGCTGCTGGCGCGTCAGCACAGCAAGAACTTCGCGGAACGGTTCCGCGGTTTTCCGGTCAACGTCGCGCAGGCCTCGCGCCTGGTCGCGACCAAGGAAATGACGCTGGTCAAAAAGGGGATCACGGACGGTTCGGTCGATATCGTCGTCGGCACCCATGCGCTGCTCGGCAAGAGCATCAAATTCAGGGATCTCGGCCTCGTGATCGTCGACGAGGAGCAGCATTTCGGCGTCAGCCACAAGGAAAAGCTGAAGCAGTTGCGCGCCGAGGTGCATGTGCTGACGCTGTCGGCAACCCCGATCCCGCGCACACTGCAATTGGCGCTGACCGGCGTGCGCGAACTCTCGATCATCGCCTCGCCGCCGGTGGATCGCCTCGCGGTGCGCACTTTCGTGGCACCGCACGATCCCCTGATGATCCGCGAGGCGCTGCTGCGCGAGCGCTACCGCGGCGGCCAGGCGTTCTACGTGGTGCCGCGCATCGAAGACCTCGCCGGCGTGAAGGATTTTCTCGACAAGAACGTGCCGGAGATGAAGGTCGCGGTCGCCCATGGCCAGATGCCGCCGACCGTGATCGAAGACATCATGTCGGCGTTCTATGACGGCAAATACGACATCCTGCTGTCGACCACCATCATCGAGTCCGGCCTCGATATCCCCACCGCCAACACGCTGATCGTGCATCGCGCCGACATGTTCGGGCTGGCGCAGCTTTATCAGCTGCGCGGGCGGGTGGGGCGCTCGAAGCTGCGAGCCTACGCGCTGTTCACGCTCCCGGCGCAGGCGAAGATCACGGCCCAGGCCGAGCGCCGGCTCAAGGTGCTGCAATCGCTGGAAACGCTGGGCGCCGGATTTCAATTGGCATCGCACGATCTCGACATCCGCGGCGCCGGCAACCTGCTCGGCGAGGAGCAGTCCGGCCACATCAAGGAAGTCGGCTTCGAGCTCTACCAGTCGATGCTGGAGGAGGCGATCCTCAACCTCAAGGCCGGCGTGGTGGAACCTGCCGCCGACCGCTGGTCGCCGCAGATCACCGTCGGCATGCCCGTGCTGATCCCCGAGGATTACGTCGCCGATCTGTCGGTGCGGCTGTCGCTGTACCGCCGGCTTGCCGATCTCGACACCGACGACGAGATCGACAATTTCGCCGCCGAGCTGCGCGACCGTTTTGGGGTGCTGCCCGACGAGGTGCGCTATCTGTTCAAGATCGCCGCCATCAAGGGCTATTGCCGCAGGGCCAATGTCGAGAAGGTCGATGCCGGGCCGAAGGGCGCCGTGATCACCTTCCGCGACAACAAGTTCGCACAGCCGGACCGGCTGGTCTATTTCATCCGCCAGCACGGCCAGGCCGCCAAGGTGCGTCCGGACATGAAGGTGGTGTTCTTCCAGGAATGGGAGACGCCGGAAGAGCGTCTGGCCGGCACCACGGAAATCATGCGCCAGCTCGCCAACCTCGCCGAGAACCGCAAGGCCGCGTGAGGGTTCACGACGCCACGCGGCGGGCTTCGTCGTGGTGAAGCCGCGCCAGCAGCGTTTGCGCGGTGTCGGACGGCAGCAGGGTGGCGAGGGTGACGTCCGGCTCCGCGCGCGTGTCGCGCTTGCCGTGGCTGGTCTGGCGCATCACGCTGGACAGCCGCCGCGCGATCATGTGGGCGGTGCGCAGATCGGTCTCGGCGAACACCACCAGTACCGAGCCGTCGTCCCGCGCGGCGCCGAAATCCATTTGCCGCATCAGGCGGCTGAGAATCCGGGCGCCGTCGAGTTGCGCGCGCGGATGGGCCGGATCGAAAGCGAAGCGGGCGACCGACAATCCGCCGCCATGCGACAGCGTGTTGGCGACGGCGGTGGCGAAGTCGCGGTCGAAGGCGACGCCGGCCAGAAGACCGGTCCTGGGATCGAGCAGGCCGCCGGCCTCGATCGACTTCAGCATGCGGCCGAGATGGGCCTCGAAGGCGTGCTGGAGGATCAGGGGAAGCGCGTTGGCAGCGACGCGCTCGGGCTCGCCGGAGATGATTTCGAGGTTCGGCAGGTCGTAGGCGGGCGCCAGCCCATCCGACGTCAGCACCACCGGCATATGACGGAAGCGCGCATCCTCCGCCAGGACCGTGAGGAAGGCATCGACGACGCGCAGCGTAAATCCTTCGCCGAGTACGATGCCGTCGATGTCGCGGCTGTTGAGGTGTTTCGCCGCCGCTTCGATCGAGAGCGCGCCGACCACGCCGATCCGCTCGCCGAGCGATACCGAAAGCGAGGCATACCCCGCGCCTCGGCCGATCAGCAGCACGGTGGCGTCGCGCGCGGGATCGGCATCGTCCGATGTCACCGGCGGATCGTTCTCGAGCCGGCGCATCACCGTCGAATGCAGCGTCCGCACCCGCAGCGCGGCACGCAACCGCGCTAGCAGGCGATCGCCCGCGTCGCCGTTTTGCGTGAAGGGAATGGCGTTTTCAGGCAACGACACCATGGGATCGACCACGATCAGCGGCAGATAGGGTTTTGTGGCCGCAATCTCTGCGGCGAGGCCGCGCAGCGCGGTTTCGTCGGCGTCCGGGGATGCGACCAGAACCGCTGCGGGCGCCAGCTGCCCGATGGCGCGCGAGGCGTCGGCCCAGTTGGCCCCGATCACCGGAAACAGCCTGGCCTCGTCGAGCGCGCGGGCGAATGCCGGCCGCTCCGCACTCGATACGACAATGATGGGGCCTTGCTGGGACATCTGGACAAACCCGGATCGACGCGTCGATGGAGCGCGAAATCTAGTTTGCCGGCCTTAATGGCGCGTCAACGCGGCCAGTGCATTTGCATCAGAACGTGCTGGTCCGATCGCGAAAGGCCTCCACCATCAGCGGGTTAAGGCCGAGTTCGGCCAGCGCCTCGCGGGCGCGGGCATTGTCCTGGGCGCGTCCTGCCAGCCGATGGCCGCTGAGCCGGTCGGGGAGGGCCGTCAGCAGCGCGCCCTGTCCGAGGCGCCTTGCCCATTCCTGCAGATCGCCGGACAAGAACCGGTAGCCGCCGACCGCCATGATGCCCGAGGGCGGCGCGGTGATGCAGATCGCGCCAGTCGTACGGTCGAGCCTTGCGGCGTATTCGGTGTCGACGAAATCGCGCGGCGGCTGCGCCACCAGCGAGTCGCTCGGCGAAGGCGGAGGAGCGTAGGGCTGCGGCGTCACCATCGCTCCCCGCAGGGCCAGCGTTCCCTTGGGCGTCAGGAAGACTTCGCCCGCGATCGACGAGCCCGGAACCTCGCGCGGCGCGCCCTGCTGGCCCGGCCGGATCAGGGCAGGTGCGCCATCGGCGGCGCGGCGGGCGCCGAACAGTCCGGCTTCGCCGAACAGATAGACGTCGGTCAGGTTCACCTGTTCCGCGGTCCAGGCCGCGCTCGATGCGACCTGCTCGGGGGCGCGCCAAAGACCGACCACATCGCGCAACGTCGGCAGCCGCGACGCCAGGTCGATTTCGCCGAGCCGCAGCGCCAGCTGCGCCGGCGCTATCAGCGTATCGCAGGCATGTTCGTTGATCTGAAGTTCGAGCACATCGCTGTCGAACGGATGGTGCAGCGCCAGCGTCCCGCCCGTCAGCAGCCAGACCACCAGGGACGAGCTGAGGCCGGCGAACGAGGTCGGCGCGAACGCCGACATCACCGTCGAGCCCTGCGGCAGGTCGCCCGCGAGCGACAAAGCGAGGCCGCCGGCGATCAGATGTAGATGGGTGCGCGGCACCGGACGGAAGCCGTCGACCGTGACGTCGAACGAGATGACCGCGGCCTTACGGCCGTCCTCCACAACCGGGCGCGTGGTCGACGATTGCAGGTCGATCGCCTGGTCGAGCGAGGCCATTCCTTCCGGCAGATCGGTGCCGAAGCCGCAGACATGGCGGATCGAAAACGCCTCGGCGGCGGCGTTCATCGCGAGGTCGGCATGATTGATGCCGTCGATCCTGGCCGTCGTCACGATCGCGCGGGCGCCGGTGCGATTGAGCGCGACCGTCAATTCCGCCTGCCGCCACAACAGCGGCAGCAGGGCGACGACCAGCCCGGCGCGATGCGCTGCAAGCAGCGTCAGCATCATTTCGACGGTATTGGGCAATTGAACCGCGATCACCGAATTGTTAGGCAGGCCGGTCTCGATGAAATGCGCCGCCAGCGCGGAGATCGCACGATCGGCCTCGGCGAAGGTCAGGCGCTTGGGCGACTGGGCCGTGATGCGCGGCTTGTTGAGGGGATCGAGCAGCGCCAGCGCGTCCGGCTTTCGCGCCAGTATCCGCCGAAACAGGACATCGAGAGTTGGCGATACGTTGGTCTGGATCACGGGATCACTTCGGTTGTTGGTCCGGCCGATGCCACCAAGTTTCCGGGAGGTATCCCGTCAACGCGGTGGCCTCCGGCCGTTCTATCCGATTCCAGCGCGCGATCCATTGGTCTTGCATGTTCAGCACCGGAATTGCGTAGAAGCCCGAGATCAGGGTCCGGTCCAGCGCCCGCACTGCCGAGGCGAAGGCCGGGTGTCCACGCGCCTCCAGCACGGCGGCGATCATGGCGTCGATCGCGGCATCCCTGGCGCCCATGTAGTTGCGCGTGCCCGGCTGGGCGGCGGCCTCGCTGCCCCAGTAGAAGTACTGCTCGTTGCCCGGCGACAGCGACTGATCCCAGCGATTTGGGATCATGTCGAAATCGAAGCCGAGCCGGCGCTGTTCGAACTGGACGGCATCGACGCTGCGTACCGTGGCCTCGATCCCCGCGCGCTTGAGATCGCGCAGATAGGCCAGCGCGATCCGTTCCTGGTCGCGGGTCGTCACCAGGATCTCGAAGGTGAGGGGCGTTTTGGTCGAACGCTGCCGCAGCACCGTACCGTCGAGCTCGTAGCCAGCCTTCGACAACAGCGCCAGCGCGCTTCGCAAGGTGACGCGATCGCGCCCCGAACCGTCGCTGACGGGGAGGCGATAGCTGCCGTCGAGAATGTCCGGCGGTATACGAGACGCGTAGGGCTTCAGGAGTTCGCGCTCGCGCGCGTCAGCGGGCCGGCCATAGGCCGACAGTTCGGAACCGCCGAAGAAGCCCGCCGAGCGCGCATAGAGTCCGAAGAAGTAATTGCGGTTGATCCATTCGAAATCGAACAGCAGCGTCAAGGCCTGGCGCACCCGGATGTCGGCGAAGACCGGACGGCGGGTATTGAACACCAGGAATTCCGATGGCTGCGGCATCGCGGTCCTGATGGTGTCGCGGATCACCTCGCCATTGCGGGCCGCCTGAAAATCATAGCCTTCGTGCCAGCGCAGCGGCTCGGTTTCGACCCGAAAGTCGTAAAGACCGCGCTTGAACGCTTCGAACAGGCCGTTGGCCTCGCGATAATAATCCAGCCGGATTTCGTCGAAGTTCCACAGGCCGCGATTGACCGGCAGATCGCGGCCCCAATAGTCCGGATTGCGCGTCAGCGTCACGCTGGCGCCGGGCTTCACCTCAGTGACGCGATAGGGCCCGGAACCGACCGGCGCCGTCATCGTGGTTTCCTCGAAGGTTGCGACATCCACCGCGTGCTTGGCCAGGACCGGCATCAGGCCCAGGATCAGCGGCAGTTCGCGGTCGCCGGCCGCCCCGAAATCGAACCGCACCGTGAGCGGATCGGGCGCTTCGGCCCTTGCGACTTTGGAATAATACTGCCGATGATTGGGGCGCCCGTGATCGCGCAGCAACGCCCAGGAAAACAGCACATCCTCCGAGGTCACCGGCTGCCCGTCCGAGAAGCGCGCTTTGGGATCGATATGGAAGGTGATGTAGCTCCTCGAATCGTCGGTTTCCACGCGGCTGGCCAACAGGCCGTAAAGCGTGAATGGCTCGTCATTGCCGCGCGCCATCAGGCTCTCGACCACCAGGCCTCGCATCTGCTGGACAGCAACGATCGGCTGAACTGCGATCCCCCTGACGATCATGGGGTTGAGGCTGTCGAAAGTGCCGAGGATGCCCTGCACCAGCCGGCCGCCTTTCGGCGCCTCGGGATTGACGTAGGGCATGTGGGTGAAATCGGCGGCCAGAGCCGGCTCGCCGTGCATGGCGAGGGCGTAACTCTCTTTGGCCCAGGCTTTGCCGCCGCCGGTTGCCAGCGCAATACCGATGGCGAGGGCGCCGCCCACCAGAACCCGACCACGGCCGCATATCGAAACCTGCGACCGGGCACGCTGATTTGATTCGGTATTGCTCACCGATTGATTTTAGCATGGCCGGCGGCATCCGGCCGCGACACAGCCAACATGAAATATGCTTGTCGGCATTGATCTTTTCGTCCGCCACTGTATGAAGACGTGCCATTGACCAAGACCGCAGGGGCTGTCACGTATCCGCCTCAATTGGCAAGGAGACAGCCGCTCTCGCGGCCAGCTATCGGTGCCTGCAGCGGTTTCGGGCGCTTCCGTTCAGAAAGGGTTTTCCGCAATGAATTTCCGTATCTTGGCCGCGTCGGTCTGGCCGCGTGGGCGGGTTCTCGCCTTGCTGGCGGCTACCGCACTGACCGCCACATTGCTGGCACCCGACGTTCACGCCCAGCAGCCCGCACCGGCACCGGGTGCGCCGAAAGCCAAGGCAGCGCCGAAAGCCGCCCCGAAAGCCGCTCCGGCGGCGCCCGCGCCGACCGCGCAGCAGGCAGCCCCGCCGCCGCCGGCTGGAGCGCCCGCCGCGGGCGGCCAGCCCGCCGACCAGCAGGTTCAGCTGATCTACGCGCCCTGGACCAAATTCTGCCTGAAGGGCCAGGACGCCAACGCCAAGCAGGTCTGCTTCACCGGCAAGGACGGCCGCATCGAGTCCGGCCAGCCCGTCATCGCCGCTGTCATCATCGAGCCCGAAGGCGAGCCGAAGAAGATCCTGCGCGTGACGCTGCCGCTCGGCATGCAACTCATTCACGGCACCCGCGTCATCGTCGACAGCAACGCGCCGATGCAGAGCCCCTATGTGATCTGCTTCGCCAACGGCTGCATGTCGGACTATGAAGTCACGCCGGAACTGCTGGCCAACATGAAGAAGGGGCAGAACCTGGTGGTTCAGGCCATCAACTCCAACGGTGCGCCGCTGACGCTGCCGCTGCCGCTGGCGGAGTTTGCCAAGGCCTATGACGGTCCCCCGACCGACCCGAAGGTGTTCGAGGAAACCCAGAAGAAGCTGCAGGAAGAGCTGCAGAAGCGCGCCGACGAAGCCCGCAAGAAGCTCGAGGCCAACCCGCCCGCCGGCGGCGCCGCCCCTGCCACTCCGGCGGCGAAGTAAGCCAGCCGCTCATGATCGACTAACGAAAAGGCGCCCCGATCGGGCGCCTTTTTTGTTGGGCGAGATAATCTGACTGTTCGCGGATCCCTGGCTTCAGCCGGGCAAGAAACCGCAAATTGCGCCGCCTAGTTCAGCGAGGGATTGCGCGGGCGATAGCCGCCCGATTTGTCCTTGACGAAAATCTCGGCGACCTGCGAATGCCGGATCGGCTCGCCGGAATCGTCAGGCAGCAGATTTTGCTCGGAGACATAGGCCACGTATTCCGATTCCGAGTTCTCGGCGAGCAGATGGTAGAACGGCTGATCCTTGTGAGGCCGGACCTCTTCGGGGATCGACAACCACCATTCCTCGGTATTGTTGAATTCCGGATCGATGTCGAAAATCACGCCCCGGAACGAAAAGATCCGGTGGCGGACGATCTGCCCGATCTGAAACTTGGCGGTCCGCGTTTTTATCATACCTCGTCGAATAGACCATGATTGTGGCCGATGCTAGAGGCAAAGGCTCAGAATTAACCTTTGCCGGGCTGGTCCGTCCAGGGTGTCGATCGGGGCCAATAACGATGAAAAAGACGCTTTGCCATGGCCGATATCCTCAATCTCGCGCTTCCGTATTTCGGCCTGATCTTCATCGGCTTTGCCTGCGGCAAGGCCAAGGGCCTGCCGGAGCAGGGCCTCGCCTGGATGAATTTTTTTCTGCTCTATGTTTCGCTGCCCGCCCTGTTGTTCGGCATCATGTCGAAGACCCCGTTTGAGGAACTCAACAACCCGCCGTTCCTGATCGCGACCACGCTCGGCACCAGCTCGGCGTTCGTCCTCGCTTTGTTCGCCGGCCGCCTGATCGGCCGGCTGCCGCTGCGCGAGGCGACGCTGGCGGGATTGTCGGGCGCCTACGGCAATATCGGCTATATGGGACCCGGCCTGGCGCTGGCCGTGCTCGGCGCGAAGGCCGCAGCACCCACCGCGCTGATCTTCTGCTGCGACAGCATCTTCCTGTTCACGATCGTACCGCTGCTGATCGCGCTCACCGACCGGGAGCATCCGTCGATCTGGCACACGCTCGGCGTCGCCGCGCGGCAGATCGTTCTCAATCCGCTGATCATGTCGGCCTGCGCCGGCGCGCTGGCGGCGGCGCTGCACCTCCATCTGCCCGTCGCCATCGACAGGACGGTGTCGTTTCTGCAGAACGCGGCCGCACCGACGGCCCTGTTCGTGCTCGGCGTGACGGTGGCGTTGCGGCCGTTCGGCCGGGTGCCCTGGGAGGTTCCGGGCGTGATCGCCATCAAGCTCCTGATTCATCCGCTGGTGGTGTTCGGGTTGATGCTGCTGCTGGGGCCGTTCGCGCAGCCCTGGGCGGCCACCGCGGTGCTGATGGCGTCATTGCCGCCAGCGCTGAACGTGTTCGTGATCGCCCGGCAAAACGACACCTGGATCGAGCCCGCGTCCGTGGCGGTGCTGATCGGGACCTTTGCCTCCGTCGTCACGCTGACCAGCGTGATGTGGGCGCTGCAGACCGGTCGGCTGGCTTTCCCTTAGGAACGGCCCCTTACTAGCTGACCCGTCGCGACGACCGCC
>Ga0302267_10005503_pt1 | contig 13273 bp, 13 predicted proteins | sample III_Bog_E1_3_FD_194555 | JGI IMG/M metagenome (GOLD analysis project Ga0302267, IMG submission 194555) | Peat permafrost microbial communities from Stordalen Mire near Abisko, Sweden - III_Bog_E1_3 | ecosystem: Environmental > Terrestrial > Soil > Wetlands > Peat | place: Sweden: Abisko... | reverse complement strand
GGGGAGTAGGTGGGACCGCCCCAATAGCCGGGTCCGGTGCAAGCCAGCGGTCCGAAACCCAGGTCCGCCAAGACGCCAAGGACCAGGAACAAAGGGAGCCTGGAATGCCTGCCTGACATGTGACCGCCAATGGCAATGTCCGGGCCCTGGAAATCCACCCCTGATGGGGGCAACCGCCATCCGTCGGAAGCTTGGATGGTCCAATGGACCGGAGGGTTGAACGGCCGCCAAGGGCGGTGGCGATGGCTTGAATAAACTATCATTGCGACTGGATCTCGGGAAGAGGAATGTCACAATATGGCCTTATTTTTCAGCATTTTATTGGATCCGAGCCCAGGCAAAGTGTTAATAATAAATCATTTCGCTGAGTCTTCACTTGGGATGGCAACCAACCCGTGGCAAACTCCTTGATCAGACCATGTCCTGGCGCGGAGCCCCAATTGCCCATAACCAACGCCATCACCATTTTCACCACCTGCGGCAGCGAAGAGACGGCCTTGACGATCGCCGCGGCGGTGGTTGACCAGGGCTATGCCGCCTGCGTGAACATTTTCCCCTCCATCAAAAGTTACTATTACTACAAGGGCGGCACCCACCTCGACGAGGAAGTGATGCTGATGATCAAGACCACCCGGGAGCATTTCGACACCGTTTCCCAGGTCATCACCGAGCTCCACACCTACGAGGTGCCGGAGATCCTGATGCTGCCGGTGGAGGCTTGTTCCGCGGGGTACCTGGACTGGATCGAGCAGGCGGTCTCCCGGGAAGCCTGAATCAAAAATAAATACCGCATTCCAACGGAGTCCCCCATGGAAAGTTCCCTGAGCGGCGAATTTCTGCGCGTGGTGGAGCAGGCGGCCATCGCCAGCGCCCGCAGCATCGGCAACGGCGACCGGAAGGGCAGCGACCGGCTGGCGGTGGAATCCATGCGCCAGACCATGGACGAACTGCCCATCGACGGCACCATCGTCATCGGCGAAGGCGAGCGCGATGAAGCGCCGATGCTGTATGTGGGTGAGAAGCTCGGCCTGGGCCTGGGCCACCCGGCCATCGACATCGCGGTGGATCCCCTGGAAGGGACCAACCTCTGCGCCACCGGCGCCAACAATGCCATCACCGTGCTGGCGGCGTCCGAGCGGGGCGGCCTGCTGCACGCGCCGGACCTGTACATGCAGAAGCTCTGCGTCGGTCCTTCGGCCAAGGGCAAGGTCCACCTGGACGCCAGCCCGGCCGAGAACCTGAAGATCATCGCCAAGGCCCTGAACCGCCAGATCGGGGAGATCACGGTGGTGGTCCTGGACCGGCCCCGGCACGATCAGCTCATTGAAGAGATCCGCTCGGCCGGGGCCCGGATCCACCTCATCGGCGACGGCGATCTGTCCGCCGCCATCTCCGCCGCGGTTTCCGGCACCGGCATCCATGCGGTGATGGGCATCGGCGGGGCCCCGGAAGGGGTGCTCTCGGCCGCGGCCCTGAAGTGTCTGGGCGGCGAAATCCAGGGCCGGCTGATCGTCGACACCAACACTGCGTCCAAGGAGAAGGCCGAGGCCATGGGGGTGGATTTCGGCCGGATCTACAAGACCGACGACCTGGCCCCCGGGGAGCACATCATCTTCGCCGCCTGCGGGGTCACCCAGGGCAGCCTGCTGGGCGGCGTCCATCTGTTCGGCGAGGGGGTGCGCACCTCGTCCCTCATCCTCAACCGCCACCCGCGCCGGGTCCGGTTCGTGGACACCGTCCACGTGAACGAGGGCGAAGGCATCACGGTGCGGTTCTAGCCGGGGCCGCCGGGGGTTTCAGGAGCCGGGGGGCGGCCAGGAGGGCCGCGCCGAACAAGGTGAAGGCGAGGCTCAGGGTAAGCGGGCCGCCGCGGGGCACGTCCTCCAGTAGAAGCTTGAGACCGGTGGCGGCCAACAGGGGGTAGGTGAGCCAGCCAATCGCGCTGGCGGGAAACCAGCGGCCCAGGGCGCCGGCCCCCAGAGTCATGGCAGCCAGCACGCTAGTGCGCAGGACGGCGAGGGTTCCGGGGGCCGGGGCCGGCCCGGCGCCAGCCAGGCTGGCCATCACGGCGAAGGCTCCCAGGCCGAGGAGCGCCAGCAAGCCCAGGATCCAGGTGGGCAGAAGGCTCCAGGGACCTGAACCCGGCCGGCGGGACGTGAATAGGGCGCTGCCGGCCAGCACCAGCAGCAGACCCAGGGAGGCGAGAAACCTGAAATCGGAGCTGCCTTCGCTCTGGCGCCGCATGAAGCTGAATGCGCCGCCATAGCAGCCCAGACCGACCGCCAGGGCCGCCATTGCCAGCGGCCTGGTTCCGGCGGCGGCGAGGACCAGGAACAGGGCGCAGAAGGTGGTGATGGCCGAGGTGGCGGCCATGAGAGCGAAGGCGATGCCCAGGGTGGCCTCGTGGTGACTTAAAAAGGAATACCGGATCCGAAAGCGAAGGGGCCTCATTTCGCTCTTGAATGGCCCGTTAGTCAAACATTAGTTTAAAAAACTCAATAAATCAGATCAGGGGTATCGCTCCCGGGCGATTCCGCCGATGAGCCTGTCGGACCTGAAAAATCAGGGTTTATCAGTTTGACCAGATCCCGGGAAAGGTTCTTGTCGATATTTGCGACTTGGTCTCAACTGATTGTTTTTTTGATTTATTGACAAAAGACCAAAGGGTCCCATCGTCATAGTTAAAACGTTTTCCGCGATTATTTCAGACTCTGGCATCCGAAACCCCGAAAACCTCAGAACGCCTGCGCTTGCTCGGCCGCCAGCCATGGGCCGGGTGCCGGCCCGGTACTTTTTTGGAGCAACTCATGGGAATTCCCTGGTTCAGTCCCTTGCGGCGAGGGTACCGGTCCATCCTGGTCGGGTTGTTGCCGCTCATGGCGGCCGAGCTACTCGCCCAGGACATCCAGGTGCCGCCGCCGCCCTTCTCCGACGGGATCTTCCCATGCACCTCCTGCCACGACGGCAAGACCATGAAGGTGAACCTGGTCCGGCGGGAGCTCAAGGACATGCACACGGACATCGTGCTCCAGCACGGGCCTTCGAACCGCTGGTGCCTGGATTGCCACGATCCCCTGGACCGGGACCGGCTGCATCTGGCCGGCGGGGCGAAAATCGAATTCACGGTCTCCTACGAACTCTGCGGACAGTGCCATGGCGAGAAGCTGCGCGACTGGCGCGCGGGGGTGCATGGCAAGCGCACCGGCAGTTGGAATGGCCAGAAGCAGTATCTGCTCTGCGTCAACTGCCACAACCCCCACTCCCCCCACTTCCAACCGCTCAAACCCATGCCGCCTCCGGTTCCACCCTCAGCGATCCAGGCCAGGAAAGGGGCAGCCTCATGAAATACCAACTGGGCAAGGCCAGTCCCGGGGAGCCGGGCGCCACCCGATCCTTCAAGTCCCGGCGGCAGTTCCTGGGCACCGCCGCGGCCGCCATGGCCGGGGCCATGGCCACCCTCACCGGGTGCGACCGGAGCGGGGTGGAGGCGTTCCTTCAGCACAACTTCCGGGAATTGACCAAGGACGACATCAAGCAGGTGATCGCGAGGCTCGAACAGGAGGCCAGGCGGAAGTACGGCAAGGCGATCCACATCGGCACCGAACCGCCGATCCCGGGGGTGCTGTTCGGCTACGCCCTGGACCTGTCCCGCTGCATCGGCTGCCGGCGCTGCGCCAAGGCCTGCGTCAAGGAGAACAACCAGTCCCGGGATCCCCAGATCGAATGGATCCGGGTGCTGCAGATGGACAAGGAGGAGGGCGTCGACATCACCCATGCCGACCCCTACTACAACCCGGACCTGGTGCCCCAGGAGGGCCACTTCTACATGCCGGTGCAGTGCCACCAGTGCCGCAACGCCCCCTGCACCAAGGTGTGCCCGGTGGGCGCCACCTGGCAGGAGAAGGACGGCATCGTGGTGGTGGACTACAACTGGTGCATCGGCTGCCGTTACTGCATGGCGGCCTGCCCCTATGGCGCTCGCCGCTTCAACTGGGGCGACCCCATGGTGCCGGCGGACGAGCTCAACCCGGTCACCCACTACCTGGGCAACCGGCCCCGGCCCAAGGGGGTGGTGGAGAAGTGCACCTTCTGCATCCAGCGGGTCCGGAACGGGCTCTACCCGGCCTGCGTGGAGATCTGCCCCACCGGCTCCAGGAAATTCGGCAACCTCATGGACCCCAAGAGCGAGATCCGCTACATCCTCGAAAACAAGCGGGTCTTCATCTTCAAGGAAGAGCTGAACACCAAGCCGAAGTTCTTCTATTTCTACGGAGTATGACCATGGGGACGCCGCGCGCCTTCCGATGCTTTCTCAAGGACTCCCTGGGCCTGATCCTGGCGGGCAACCGCGCCTACTATGCCTGGCTCGGCTTCCTGCTGACGCTGATCGCGGTGGGGGTCGCCGCCTACGCCGGCCAGCTGCGCGATGGCCTCATCGTCACCCACATGCGGGACCAGGTCAGCTGGGGCTTCTACATCGGCAATTTCACCTTCCTGGTGGGTGTGGCCGCCGCGGCCATCATGCTGGTGATTCCGGCCTATGTCTACGACTGGGAGCCGATCCGGGAGATCACCATCCTGGGCGAGGTGCTCGCCATCAGCGCCCTGGTCATGTGCCTCTGTTTCGTGCTGGTGGACATTGGCCGGCCGGACCGGTTCTGGCACATCCTCCCGCTCATCGGCCGGCTCAATTTCCCCACCTCCATGCTGGCCTGGGACGTGGTGGTGCTGAACACCTACCTGCTGCTGAACTGGTTCGTGGTCACCTACCTGATCTTCTGCGCCTACACCCGGATCCATTACGTGAAGGCGATCGTCCTGCCCCTGGTGCTGTTCTCCATTCCCATGGCGGTGAGCATCCACACGGTCACCGCGTTCCTGTTCAACGGCCTCGCCGCCCGCCCGTTCTGGAACTCGGCCATCCTGGCCCCGCGTTTCCTGGCCTCGGCGTTCTGTTCGGGCCCGGCCATCCTCCTGGTGCTGCTGCAGATCCTGCGCCGGGTGACCAAGTTGAGGATCAAGGACGAGGCGATCTTCAAGGTGGCCGAGCTCATGGCCTACACCATGGGGTTCATGCTCTTCCTCACCTTCGCCGAGGTATTCAAGGAGTTCTATTCCGGGACCCAGCACCTGGTCTACACCCGGTACCTCTGGTTCGGGCTCAAGGGCCAGCACAGCCTGGTGCCGTTCGCCTGGGGCTCGGTGGCCTGCGGGCTCGCGGCCTTCCTGCTGTTCCTGATCCCCCGCACCCGCACCAACTGGTTCACCCTCAACCTCGGCTGCGGCCTGATCTATGCCAGTGTCTACATCGAGAAGGGCATGGGCCTGATCATCCCGGGCCTCACCCCGGACCCCCTGGGCGAAATCTACGTCTACACCCCATCGCTCACCGAAATCCTGGTGGCGGCTGGCATTTTCGGCATCGGCCTGCTGGTCTTCACGCTGATGCTCAAGGTGGTGGTGCCGATCATGCTGGGCGAAACCACCCTGCCCCCGGCGCCCCTTTGATCCGTCCGATTATTTCGTCAGGCCGCTGGCTTTGACGAAGGTCACCTGGCCCTTGGCGGCGGGCACCAGTTTTTCCAGCAACTCGACCGTCTCGGGATAGATGTGGCCGATGGCCAGGACCTGACCGTCGGCGCGGGCCAGGGCCATGGCCCGCTCCCATTGTCTGGTGATGGCGGCGACGCTCTTGTCGTCGTCCAGGAACACCTTGCGCTGAACGGTGGGGATGGCCAGGTCCCGGGCCACGTCGAAGGCGACCGAGTCCTTCTCGGTCCGGCTGTCCACGAAGAACAGGCCCTTGGCCTTGATCTCCTCCAGCACCCAGGTCATCCGGGCCTGGTCGGGGGTGATGCGGGACCCCATGTGGTTGTTCACCCCCATCCGGTGGGGAATGTCCGCCAGGGCCTTGCGCACCCGCTCCCGCACCTGGGCCTCGGTCAGGTTGTACAGGATCGCGTCGGGACCGGGGTCCTTGCCCGGACCCGGGTAGCCCTTGGGCTCCATGGGCAGGTGCAACATCACTTCCTTGCCCCGGTCATGGGCGATCTCGGCGCTCTGGTGGGAGAACTCCTGGTAAGGCAGCACCGCCACGTCGAACGGGATCGACTGGGCGCACAATCGGGTCACCAGTTCCGGCGAAGCGTAGCCCAGGTCGTCGATCACCAGGGCGAACCTCGGTAATCCCGCGGGCTTTTCCGGCGGCTTGACCGGCCTGGGCCCGGGGGCGGGCTCGGGGACCGGTGGCGCCATGGGCGGGACCGCCCGCGGGGCGGCGGGGCTCTCGCCCTCCTGGACCTCCGGGGCGGCGGGCTTGGCACCGTGGTCATGCCTGGGCGCGGGCCGGGACGGCGCCTGCTCTTCTTCCCCGGGCAGACGGCCCTTCCGGGACCGGCAACCCTGGGAAGTGAGGAAGGAGCCCAGGCCGATGCCCATGATGAACATCAGGATGGCCCACATGGCCAGCCGGGGGGTGGAGGTGCGGCGTTTTTGGCGAGGAGCCATGAATCAGGCCGATTCCCGAACCCGCAGCCCGGCAAGGCTGGAACGGGACATGGCGATCGTCCGCAGAACCTGGACCGGGGCCACCATGGCTGCGGCCTTGGCCTTGGCGCCAAGGATCTCGAGGATCTTGGGCAGCGGATCCTCCTCGGCCTTGGCTTCGGGCTTGGCTTCGGGCTTGGCGCCCTGGGCGGCCGAAACGTCCGGCTTGGCGGCCTTGATGACGTAGTCCGGCGCCACGCCGTACCCGGTGGGCGACTCGGGCAGGGCGGGCCCCTTGCCCTTGAACGTGTCCTTGGGCTTCTGGGCCTCGGGCTTCTCCCCGCCGGCGCCCAGGAACTCTCCGCCGGCACCCACCCAGCGCTTGGTCACCACTTCGGCTGCGCCGCCCTGGCGGAGCATGAACCGGGTGCGCTCCACACCCAATCCGTAACTGCGCTCACCGAAAACCTTGATGGATTGTTTCTTCAGGGCGGAGGAGAGGGCTTCGGCGGGTCCCAGGGTGTAGCCGCCCTGGAGCACCGCGACGGTGGCGAAGGGAGGCAGGTTGGCGGGCACCACGGATACCGCCGCGGCGGGCTTGCCGGTCTCCTCCACCGTGGCCACGGGGCCGTTGCCGACGAACAGGCCCGCCACCAGGGCGGCCTCGGCCAGGCTGCCGCCGGCGCACTGGCGCAGGTCCAGGACCAGCGGCAGCTTGTGGTTCAGATCCCGGAGCACGTTCCTGAGTTCAGCCGCCCGGCCCGGGGTGAGGTCGGCCAGCGCCAGGACGGTGGCGCGGGGGTCCTTGCGCACGGTGACCGGCGGCGGCAGGATCCGTTCCCGCTTCACCGTGACCTTCTTCAAATCGCCGTTGGCGGCGGCGTAGCGGAGCAGGGTGAGTTCACTGCCCGCCGGCCCCCGCAGGCGGCGGTCCAGGGTCCAGGGGCTCATGGGCCCGATGGATTCGCCATCCAGCTTGCGAACCATGTCGCTCACCTGGAACCCGGCCTTGGCCGCGGGGCTGTCGGGCACCACCGCCACCACCTGGGCGTAGATCTGCCGCTTGATCACCGTGATGCCGATGCCGGCCGGCCCGGGATCCGGAAGGTGGAGGTCCTCGGGGGTCAGGTAGGAATTGAGCGGGTGGGCCCGCTCCAGCACCGCCTGGATCCCGCCGTTGATCACTTTTTCCATGTCCGGCTTGTCGACATAGTTGTCCCGGATCAGAGTGAGCACGTCCTGGATGTCCGAAAGCCCCGCCAAGGGATCCTGGACCACCGGACGGACTTCGGCCCTTGGGGCGTCCTGGACCGGCTGGAACATCACCGGGTAGGTGAAGGCAGCCACCAGAGGGAGGGTGAGGAGGGAAAGCCAGGAGCGCTGATGCATGGCCCTAGTGTAAGCCATCCGGCCGGCCCTCGCGCTGTGTCAGGGAGTTTTTTTCCTTTCCGGCCCCCTCTCCTGCCGAGATAGTCGCTCAGCCCAGTCGCGCGCCCAGGTCCTCCAGACAGATGGCCACGGCCCGGTTGGGCTCCGGGTGGGCCAATCCGGCCAGAAGCCCGGAATCGGCCATGAGCCGGGCGGCCTGCTCCAGCAGGTCCTGCTCCAGGGCCGGCCCCTGGAGCACCAGCACCGCCCTGCCCTCGTCGACCATGGCCCGGGCGTTCATGACCTGGTGGTCGCCCGCGCTGCCCGGCATGGGGACCATGAGGGCGGGCCGGCCGCAGGCCTTGAGCTCGGCGCAGGTGCTGGCGCCGGAACGGGTGAGCACGAGGCTGGCGGCTTCCAGTTCCCGGTCCATGCCGTCCAGGAAGGGGGCGATCCGATGCCTGGGATGGAGCGGCACCCCGGCCAGGGCCCGGTATCCGTCCGGCCCGGTCTGGTGCAGGATATCCCAGAGCGGAAACCGCTCCAGCAGCCCGGGCGCCACGGCCAGGACGGCCGCGTTCAGGGCCCGGGCGCCGCCGCTGCCGCCCAGGACCAGCAACCGGAACGGGGCAAGGGCCGAGGCCAGGGGTCTGAAGTCGCGGAGGAAGGCGGACCGCACCGGAGTTCCCGCCAGCAGACACCGGGCTCCGGGCAAGTGGGTCCGCACCGCGTCCATGCCGCACCAGACCCCCGCCGCGCCAGGGGCCAGCAGCTTGATCAGGGCCCCGGGCTGGGCGTTGGATTCGTGCAGGAAGAACGGGATCCCCAGGGCTCGGGCCGCCAGCAGCGCCGGAGCCGCGCCGTACCCGCCGGTGCCGGCCACGGCCCAGGGCCGGTGGCGCTGCCAGATGGCCTTGAGCCGGTGTCGGGCCAAGGCCAGCTTATACGCCGCCCGGGCGGTCTTCCAGGGCGACCGCCCCACGAAGCCCTCCACATCCAGCAGCAGGTGCGGCCATGGGCTCTGGGGCAGCAGCCGGCCCTCGATGCCCCGCTGGGCGCCGACGAAGGCCACGGTGCGCCCGGGCCAGCGGGCCTGGGCCCCTTCGGCCAGGGCCACGGCGGGAAAGTAGTGCCCGCCCGTACCGCCCCCGGTCAACACCAGACTCCCGGAAAATAGTTGTTCGTCCATGATCTCGATAGTAACGGTTTCATCGGGCGGGGGTCGAGCCGGCCCCGGGAAAGGCTTCGGCCAGGATCTGCTCCGCCGAGGCCCCCTGCCGGGCCCGGAACACGGCGGTGGCGAGGCAGAGGCCGGTATTGTGCCCCAGGCCATGCCCGGTCAGGTGCAGGGCGCCGCGGCCATCCAGCTCGCCGGCGCAGGCGTTGCTGGGCCAGGCGGACCAGCCGAAGCGCCGCCCCGCTTCCAGCCGCAGCCGCTCCACGGCGTAAGGCCCGGACGGCCCCAGGCGCAGGCCCAGCTGGCCCTCGGCGAGCCCCGGCCGCACCGCGGCCTTGAGCTCCCGCACCTGGGCGGCGGAGAAGGTGCGCTCCCAGTCGGCCCAGGGATCCCCCGGCACCCGCGGCGCCGCCGGGGCCCGGTCCGGCCCTCGCCCCCATACCTCCCGGGGGCTCAGCGCCACCCCGCCCTTGGAACTCGAGTAGAAAGCCCATTGGGGATCCAGGTCCAGGCCGGGCCGCCGGGCCGCGGCCGCCAGGGTCGCCGCGCTGGGCTGGCCACGCACCACCGCGCAGTGGGTGAGGGGGCAGAAGCCGCCGCCGGGATGATTGCCCTGGGGGTGTGCCTCCAGCCACAGGGCCAGCACCGCCGCCAAGGCCCGCTTGGCCTCCCACGGGGCGTCCTCGCCCAGTTCCCCGGCGGTGGCCGCGGCGATCCAGGTTTCCGCCGGCAGCACCCAGGTCAGCGCCCAGCCGCTGTCCGCCGCCCGCAGCTGGACCTCCCCCTCCAGCAGGGACATGGGCGCGCCCGGACCGATATGCACCGCCCCTTGCCACGCGCGGGTGAGGCACGCCCGCCAGGGCAGGCTCTCCCCTTCCACCACCAGGGTCCGGGGCAGCCGGTCCGGGGGCCAGGTCACCCACACGGTCTCCGCCGGTTGGGCCCGGGCCGGTCCCGGCCCGGGTTGCATCGAAGGGGCGGGCGGCGTCCCGGCCCCCCCTTCCCTTTCCCAGGGATCCTCTGACCCGGGCTCGGCCTGGTCCGGACCGGGCGGCGGCGGAGCCCCGTTCAGCCAGGCCCGCAGCCAGTGGTAGGCCCAGGCCTGGGTGGCGGTGGTGCTAGCGCGGAGGGCCAGGTCCAACCGGGCCTGGACCTGGGGCTCGGGATCGGGCGGCCATGGCGCCTGGGGCCGGGTGTGGCCTTCGGCCCAGAGGCAGCGGGCCTCCTCCTGCCACCGGGGCAGGTGGGCCCCGCCCAGGCGCCGATGGGTCAGTTCGTGCCGGAGCAGCGCCCCCAGATCGCGCCGGGCCAGGCGCGCCCAGGGCCGCAGGTGCAGGGTGGCGCCAACCCAGGCGGCGGCCCGCTGGGGCGGTGCGCCCGTGGCCTGTTCGAAGCCCTCGTCCCCGCTGTGGAGCCACACCTCCCAGGGGCCCGCCGGCAGCGCGCCGAAGGCGGCGGTGGCGTTCAGGGCCCCCTTCAGCGATTCGGCCAGTCGCTCCCGGGCCTCGGGGTCGCCGCGATAGGCGGCCGGCAGGGCGAACACTTCAATGCTTTGTTTATTAGAACCCTTAACCCCTGGCCCGGGGAAAAGGCCCCATAAACCCCAGGCCAGGCCCACCCAAAGAGACTTTCCCACCTGGGCCAAGGAGCGTCCTCCCCCATGAAATGGGCCGAGTGTACAACAAATTTTATATAATCCAACCCATCCCGCCATCGGCCCCCCGGGGCGCCCAACCGAACCAGGGATATTCCCTGCCGTTCAGCCATGGCATTCGGCGGCGCGGGATCCAGCCAAGACGGATCGGGGCGCCTGGCTTCCTGTTGCCTGTAACAATTCAATTCAGGAGCGTTGCCGATGAAGATCAGAAGCAAGGGCCGGGTCCGGATAGTTTCCGCCATCGCCTCGTTGGCAAGCGTCTGTGCCGGCCAAGCCGTCGTCCCCGCCACCGGCACCAGCTCCTGGAAGTTCACGGCCGGGCTCGGAATCATCAGTCAACCCAAATTCCCCGGCAGCGGGGAAGCGACGAAATCAGCCTTGCCCCTCCTCAGTGCCGACTACGGACGCTATTTCATCGGTGCGGCCCCGGGCGCAGGCGTGCCGGCGGGCCTGGGCGCCCACCTGGTCCAGGACGGCCCTTGGCGACTGGGGATCGGGCGGGGCGGCGTCTTCTAGCCTCCGTTGCGGCGCTCGCGACACTACGGACGCTTGTTGCGCGAACGGTCGTTCAATCCAGCCAGGGCAACAACGGTGCGAAGGGCTCGGCAGCTCGATCGGAAACTTGCGGATGCCTGGCCGGATCAGGAACATTCCTTTTGGCACAGACCGCTTTGGCCGGGATAGAATCACTGGTGATGCCGCACCGAAAGGGCGGTCTTCCTTTTTATTCCGGAGCGCTGCATGAAGATTCTTGTCGCCCTGAAACAGGTGCCCGACACCGAGACCAAGATCAAGGTTGCTCCGGATGGGAAATCCCTGGACCTTGGGGACGTGAAGTGGATCACCAGCCCCTACGATGAGTACGCCCTGGAAGAGGCCCTGCGGTTGAAGGAATCCAGGGAGGCGGAGGTGACGGCGGTCACGGTCGGCGGCGACAAGGCCAAGTCCGTGCTCCAGGGCGCCCTGGCGCTGGGAGTTCAGAACGCGGTGCTGGTGAAGTCCGAACAGACCGGCGACCCCATGGCCATCGCCCGTTCCCTGGCCGGCTATGCCAAGGACCAGGGCTTCGACCTGATCTTCCTGGGCAACAAGGGCTTCGGCGGTGACAACGCCTGCGTGGGGCCCATGCTGGCCGAACTGCTGGGCATGGCCCAGGCCAACGTCGTCACCAAGCTGGAAGTCCTGGACGGCAGCTTCCGCGCCGAACGGGAGGGGGATGCCGGCACCGAGATCCTCGAGGGCACCCTGCCCGCGGTGATCACCGCCCAGCGCGGCCTCAACGAGCCCCGCTACGCCAACCTCAAGGGCATCATGGCCGCGAAGAAGAAGACCATCGAGGAACGGGACGGGGAAGCCACCGCGGCCCTGGTGACGGTGGTCTCCCTGGACCTGCCAGCCGCAAGGCCCGAGGGCCGGAAGCTGGAAGGGGACGCCAGGACCCAGGCCACGGCCCTGCTGGGCCTCCTGCGGGATGAAGCCAAGGTCCTCTGAAGCTCTGATCCGTCCCTACGCTTCCCCAGTCCATGCCAACGAAGAGGTCAAAATGATCCTGGTTTTTTGTGAATTGAAAGATGGCGCCATCCGCAAGCCTTCCCTGGAGGCCCTGTCCGAAGCCCGCCGGCTGGCGGACGCCGCCAGCCTGACGGTGGGAGCCCTGTTCGTGGGGGCTGACAACGCCGGCGCCGAGGGCGCGGCCCAGTATGGCGCCGACACCATCTTCAAGGTGGAGGCCCCCAGCCTGGCCGCCTACTCCAGCGACGGCTTCGCCCAGGCCATCGCCGACACCGTGAAGGCCAAGGGGGCGACGGTCCTGCTGGGCGCGGCCACCTCGGCCGGCAAGGACGTGATTCCCAGGGCGGCGGCCCGTCTGGAGGCGGGCTACGCCGCCGACGTGACCGGCCTGGCCATGGCCGACGGCAAGCTCACCTGCGTGCGCCCGGTGTACGCCGGCAAGGCGTTCGCCGCCTCCACCTTCCAGAGCCCGGTCCAGGCCGCCACCACCCGGCCCAACGTCTTCACGGCGACGGTCAACCCCAAGGCCGGCACCCCGGAGACCCTGCCCGCCCCCGCCGGCGGCTTCCTGGCCGTGGTGAAGGAGATCCTGGCCAAGGGCACCGGCAAGCCTGACCTCACCGAGGCCAACGTGATCGTCTCCGGCGGCCGCGGCATGAAGGACGGCGCCAACTTCCAGATCCTGGAAGACCTGGCCGACGCCCTGGGCGGCGTCGTGGGCGCTTCCCGGGCGGCGGTGGACGCCGGCTGGGGCATCCCCCACAGCATCCAGGTGGGCCAGACCGGCAAGGTCGTGAGCCCCACCCTCTACATCGCCTGCGGCATCAGCGGCGCGATCCAGCACGTGGCCGGCATGAGCGGCTCCAAGCTGATCGTGGCGATCAACAAGGATCCCGAAGCGCCGATCTTCAAGCTGGCCACCTACGGCATCGTCGGCGACCTGTTCGAGGTGGTGCCGGAGTTGACCAAGGCGGCCAAGGCGCTCAAGGGCTGATCCGGTGCAAATCCCGCTCGCGCTGCGCTGCCCGGGCCCCGGCCGGCTGGTCTATGCCATCCCGGTCTGGTACCGGGTG
>Ga0302267_10005490_pt1 | contig 13300 bp, 8 predicted proteins | sample III_Bog_E1_3_FD_194555 | JGI IMG/M metagenome (GOLD analysis project Ga0302267, IMG submission 194555) | Peat permafrost microbial communities from Stordalen Mire near Abisko, Sweden - III_Bog_E1_3 | ecosystem: Environmental > Terrestrial > Soil > Wetlands > Peat | place: Sweden: Abisko... | reverse complement strand
TTCTTCGCCCTCGGCTACGTGGAAGAGAACTGGCGCGGCGAGCGCGTCTGGTCGCAGACCAAGGCCGAGCTCGAGGCGCGCGGAGAAAACTTCGACCGCGCGAAGTTCATCCCGCCGCCCGTGCCCGATGACCAGAACTTCGCCGCGCTGCCGTATTTCAAGGTCGGCTCTGGTGAAAAAATCGCCCTCCGCGTATCAATCGATCCTGTCGTAGGTGCGATCGCCATTTCGAAAGACGATCCCAAGTACGACAAAGCGAAAAACTGGCTCCCGCATGTGGGGGCGTGGACACGAGGCGAGACCACCGACGACGCTGCCGTCGAAAAGCAACTCGTGGCTTTTCTTCTACACAAAGATCCCAAGGCCAAAGTCCCGCCCGGCGCAACGCCACTCGATGTCTTCACCAAAATCTGCCCTTCGCTCGCTGACCTCCGCCAAGCCAACGCCCAGCGGCCGCTCTGCCGTTTCGATTTCGATTACGCGGATACCAACCCTTGGAGAGTGAGATTTCATGCGCTCGTCGACCAGATCACCGTGGAAAAGCTGTTGGCGTACGACACCAACTTGGCGCTGCTCAGCCATCGTCCCGACGTCGCGCTGCAGGATTCACAGGTCGCGTGGAAAATTCGCGATGGCGTCACGCAAACTCCCTTCCTCATCTCCGGCCTGATCGGAATGGGCGTTACAGCGATCCAACTCGGTACCGTTGAGCAGGGCCTCTTCGAGCACGAGTGGACCGATACAAGTCTGGCGCAGCTCGATGCCGATCTCGGCAAGATCAACGACCTCGCCGAGGGGCAATTCGCCCTGCGCGGCGATGTGGCCATGTCCATGATCCCCGTTGAAGACGTCGTGTTGGCTCACCGCTCCGTGCTCTTGAACGAAATCGCTCCCACTGGTAGCAGCTTCGACTACAAGGACATTGAGGCGTGGGAAGCTCTAGGCAGCGAGATGTTCTATACCTTCGTGCCCAATGGATGGCTTCGCATTAACGAGGCGAACAACGTTCGCCGCATGCTCGACGGTGCCCGCGCCATCGATCCAGCCGTGCGGCTGGTCGACCCGGTCCAAGTGGAAAGGCTCAATCCCGCGGACGGCGAAAAGTTCGGTGTCCTCGGAATCGCGGCGGGGCCATTGATCACTTACGTCCAAAAATTCGCCTATTCCCAATCGCAAATCGACATGACACGCATCGCCTGCCGCCTCGAGCGGTACCGGCTCGCGCACGGCAGCTTTCCGGCGACGCTCGATGCGCTTGTGCCCGCCTACGGAGCGGAGTTGCCGCACGATCTCATGACCGGCAAACCGTATATCTACCGGCTCGACAAGGACGGCAACTTCACACTCTATTCCGCCGGCTGGAACCGGAAGGATGACGGCGGCGACATCGGATTACCCGGCGCTCCAGCTCCTATTGGTTCCGCCTACCCCACCGACAACAGCAACGACTGGGTCTGGCTCAATCACGTGATCAAGAAGAAGTAGACCACACGCAGTTGCCAGAAGCACTTAATTGAGCCAAATTCTCCACACATGGACGATTCCGGCATGCAGGAGCGCTACCGCGCGTTGTTGCTCGCGGCCCGCAATCTCTTCTCCTGTACGAGCCTCGACGATCTCGTCGAGGACATCCTCAAGTACTCCTGCACGATGATGCAGGCCGAGGCGTGCTCCATGTTCCTGCCCGACGGCGTCACACGCGAACTCGTCATCTACTCCGCCCGCGGCAAGGAGGACGCGATCAACATGTATCGCATCCCGTGGGACAAGGGCATTGCCGGCACGGCTTTCCAAGAGCGGAAGTTCATTCGCGTCGACGACGCGATGAGCGACCCGCGCCATCTCCGAGTCACCAACGCCAAGAGCGGCCTTATCACGCGCTCGATGATTTGCGCGCCGCTCGTCGACAAGGAGGACTGCTTCGGCGTGCTGCAGGCGCTCAATCCCATCGACCGCCCCGTCTTCACGCGGCTCGACCAGGACATCTTCGAGGGCCTGACCAACATCGTCACCGGCGCGCTCGTCCGCTTCGACCGCGAGAACAAGATTCAGGTCGAGGCCAAGCTCGCGCGCGAAATGCAGATGGCCCTCGAGATCCAGCGCTCTTATCTCCCGCCGGACGAACTCGTCCTGCCGCGTTCGGAAATGCGCGTGCGCTATCGCCCCGCGCGAACCATCGGCGGCGATTTCTACGCCTCCATCGCGCTGCCCGGCGACCGTCTCCTCGCCGCCGTCGGCGACGTCAGCGGCAAGGGCATCCCGGCCGCGCTCACCACCGCGCAGATCACCGCTGAGATCCACGCCCATGCACATCTCCTCGCTGAAAGCGGCCTCGCCGCCTACGTCACCGCGCTCAACGACGAGCTTTGCCAGCGTCTCGCCCGTGGCCGTTTCGCAGCCACCACGTTTCTGCTGCACGATCCCGCCCGCGACGTCGTGGACGTCATCTGCGCCGGACAATTCGAGCCCTGGCGTTGGTTCAACGACAAGTGGGAGACCGTCGCCGTTCCGCACGCCATGCCGCTCGGCGTTTTCCGCGGCCAGCAATTCACCGCCACGCAAGTCTCCGCCAAGCCCGGCGAAATCTGGGCGATGTTCAGCGACGGCATCAACGAGGGCCGCAACCCCGGCGGCGAGGAATACGGCCTCGACCGCCTTCGCGCCAGCTTCGGCATCGGCCACGCCGCCGAGGTGCTCAAGCGCGCGTGGAGCTGCTGGGAAACTTTCGTCGACAGCGAGCACCAGCACGACGACGCCTGCCTCGCGCTCATCCTGCTCAAGCCGCCGGGCCGGCTCGAGATGAGTTCCTCCGCGAAGAACTGCCGACAGGCGCGCGATTTCATCGAGGCGTGGGCCCTCACTGCCGGCTTCAGCGACCTCGAGCGCGGCCGCATCGTCCTCGCCGCCGACGAGGCCGTCACCAACGTCATGCGCCACACCTACCAGGGCGCGCCCGACAAGCCGATCATCCTCACTAACGAAATCGTCGACGGATACCTCCACTTCCGCCTGCGGGACTACGGTCCGCCCGTGGACGTCGCCAAGTTGAAAGGCCGCGAACTCGAGGACATCAAGCCCGGCGGCCTCGGCCTGCATCTACTGCGCACCGTCTTCACCACCGTCGAGCACAAGACGCTCCCCGACGGCAACGAGTGGCACCTCGCCAAGCCGCTCGCGGGTTAAGCTACTCGTCGCTACAGCTCGTCCCCTACCGCCGCCTCGAGCGCCCGCGGACCGTCGCCGCCGAGTTGCGTATCGACCGCCTCCAGCCGCCGGATGAGATCGACCACCTCCGCCCGCGCGTACGGCCCGCCCGCCGCCGCGCAAAAATGCGTGCGGCAGCCAAACGGCCGGTCCGCGTAGATAAGGCACGCGCCGCTCTCGCGCAGCATCGGGCACGAGCCATCCTCGCGCACCGGCAGCGCCTTGCGGCCCGAGGCCCGCAGCCCCTTCGCCGCCAGTATCGCCTCGCCGCGCGTCAGCATCGGCGTGCGCCCGGTCAGCTTGAACTGGCAGCACTCCGTCCGCCGCTCGCACGCGCGCTCCACCGGCCGCTGCTCCAGTTCGCGATACACCGCGCGCACCTCGGCCAGCGCCTCATCGCGCACTGCGGAAATCGATCGCCGGTTCATGCGCACACTCTACCAATTAAACCGCCTGACCGCACGCATTGCCCGACGCCCACGCCCACTGGAAATTATAACCCCCGAGCCACCCCGTCACATCGACCGCCTCGCCGATGAAATGCAGCCCCGGCACCTCGCGGGCCTCCATCGTCTTCGAGCTCAGCCCGCGCGTATCGACGCCGCCCACGGTCACCTCCGCCGTCGCGTAGCCCTCCGTGCCCGCGGGACGCAGCGTCCAAGCCGACAAACCGCGCGCGAGCTCGTTCAGCTCCAGCGTCGAGTACGTCCGCAGCGCCTTCACCTCGCCCAGCCGCGCCGCCAGCGCCGTGGCGAATCGCTCCGGCAGCCGCGTGGCCAACTGCGTATCCAGCCGCTTGGCCGAGCCTCGATTCTCCTCCAGCCACGCGCGCGCATCGCTCTCCGGAAACAGATCGAGCGCGATCTCCTCTCCCGGTTTCCAGTACGACGAAACCTGCAGCATCGACGGCCCACTCAGCCCGCGATGCGTGAAAAGAAAGTGCTCCGCGAACTCCGCCCCGCCACCTCGCGTCACGCACGGCGCGGAAATCCCGCTCAGCGCCCGGCAAAATTCCAGCTCCGCGCCGCCGAACGTGAACGGCACCAGCCCCGCCCGCGTGGACACCATGCGCAGTCCGAACTGCCCCGCGATCTTGTACGCGAAATCACTCGCGCCCAGCTTCGGCAGCGACAACCCGCCCGTCGCGATAACCAACCTCGGCGCGGACAACGTCTCGCCCGCCGTCTCCACGGCGTAATCGCCCGCGTCCTCACGCCGCACCGCCTTCACCTCCACGCCCGTGCGAATCACCACACCCGCGTCGTCGCATTCGCGCAGCAGCATGTCCACGATCTCGCGCGAACTGCGGTCGCAGAAAAGCTGCCCCAGCTTTTTCTCATGCCAGCGGATGCCGTGACGCTCCACCAGCGCGAGAAAATCGTGCGACTTGTACCGCGCCAGCGCCGACTTGCAGAAGTCCGGGTTCGACGAGAGAAAATTCTCCGGCCCCGCGCCCAGGTTGGTGAAATTGCACCGGCCGCCGCCGGAGATGAGAATCTTCGCGCCCACCCGCGCGCCCTTTTCCAGCACGAGGACGGACCGCCCGCGCCGCGCGGCCACGATGGCGCACATCAGCCCCGCTGCGCCCGCGCCAATCACGATCACATCACTCATATTAGAAATTCAGCGCTTTCGCCCCCGGAAAAAATGGAAAATAATGCCGGGCAAAAGCTAATAGGCTCGCCATCAAATGACGATATATTGATGGTGGAGCTGCTAGAAGAGAGAACTCAACTCGGCGCATGGGCGTTCATGGAATACTTCATCCTCAAACCCGATGGTGAACAGACGGGGACTTTTTCACTCGATCAAGTCCGCTCCATGCTCAATTCCGGCTTCCTCGACACGAGCGCGCGTTACTGGCACGAGGGCATCGCGGACTGGCAGCCCATCGAGCGCATCGAGGAGTCGATCAACTATCCCGAGCCCGACCCGCATCAGCTCCACGCCCCGCCCGCACCCCAGAGATGGACCGGCAGCCTCGCCCGCGCCATTCCCTCGCCGACCCAGCTCAGGCAAAAGTCCGGCCCGGTGGCCCTCTCATCGACGTCCACCCCTGCCGCACCGGAAGCGCTTGCCGCTCCGGTCATCCCCGCTGCAGTGCACCCCGCCGCGGAAATTCCCACGTCCACGCTGCGCGTCGAATCCACGCCGACCGATTCCAACGGCACCCCCGCGCACGAACCCGCCGCGCCCACGATCTCGCGCGGACGCGCCGTTGCCGACGCGCCCCGCGACGAGCCGCGCCGCCCCTTTCGCCTCCCGCGGATTCCGATGCCCAGCGCCACCCAGATCTGCGCGCTCGGGCTGATCCTTCTCGTCGCGGCCATCATCGCCGCCATCGTGGCCTCGCGCCATCCGGCCAAGTCCGCGTTCAGCGAAGTCACCGTCACGCTGCACAACAATTGCGTCCTCACGGATCAAACCGCCATCCGCACCTTCGGCCAGGACATGCGCGACCAGCGCCATTCCATTTCCATCGCCCGCCTCAAGGACCTCATCGCCAACTCGACCGACCCCGCGTTCATCCAGACCGCAGGCGTCAGCCTGCAAGAGGCGGTCCTGAAGTACGAGACGGGCGTCACGCGCGACTACGTGCAGGACAACAAGGCCGAGATCATCGAGCCCGGCACCTACCACACCATCGCGTTCTTCGACGATCGGGGCAACGTCGTCGTCGCGCACGCCGGCGCATCCTGGGCCGCGATCGAATACAAGGGCAAGGTCGTCTACGCCTACCTCGGCGGCGATTTCGAGTCGCGCGCCGAATAATCCTGGTAGCCCGCTCAGTGGTAGCCCGCGACCGCCGGGCGCGGGGCGCGGACGCAATCGCGACCAAGAACGAGGTCCGCAAAAATCTCAGCGTAACCCCGACAACTTGTTGTCGGGGTGCCTTGATCGAAACTTCGATCAAGGCACAAGAGGTCACCGGAGATGCGCACGTTCCCGGTGACCTCTTGTGGCTGCGCCACCCGGACAACAAGTTGTCCGGGCCACGCAAGCTAGGCCGCTGTCGCAGTAATCTTATACGTCCCCGCCTTCAGCACCCGCTCCTCCACCTTCCACCCCGGCGGCAACGACAACTCCGCCTCGCTGCCCTCCGGCACGGTCAAATTCAGCGCGAGCTTTCCGTCCTTCAGCTCCCACCGGATCGCCGCATCACCCTGCGGCATGCGCAACTTCGCCTCGGCCCACGTGATCGTCCCGCCCGGCCGCGGCTTGAAGCGAATCTGTTTGTAGCCCGGCGCGCCGATCTCCAGCCCGGCCACGGTCGAGACCATCCAGTCGCCCACTGCGCCGTAGGCATAGTGATTGAACGAATTCATGCCCACGTCCTGGAAACCCTTGTCCGGCGTCCAGCCGTCCCAGCGCTCCCAGATCGTCGTCGCGCCGTTCTTCACCGGGAAAAGCCACGACGGAAACGTCTCCTGCTCCAGCAGCGCGTAGGCGATGTCGAGATGCCCGTGCGCCTCCAGCACATGCAGCAGGTACGGTGTTCCGACGAAGCCCGTCGCGAGGTGCATGCCGTTCCGCTTGATCAGGCGCACCAGCTCCGCCGCCGATTTCGCGCGCAGCTCGGCCGGGATCAGGTCGAAATGCAGCGCGAGCACATAGGCCGTCTGCGTGTTGCCGAGGAGCAGGCCGTCCGCCGTCAGGTAGCGCCCGCGAAACGCTTCGACGATCTTGCCGTGAAGCTCGCGATACTTCTTCACGTCCGCCGTCTTGCCCAGCAGCTCCGCCGCGTCCGCCATGATCGCCGCGTTGTTCGCGTACATCGCCGTGCCGATCAGGTCCTTCGGCGTGAGGCCCTCGATGATCTTGCCGCCGTCCAGCGCCAGCCAGTCGCCGAAGCCGACCCAGTGATCCATCTCGGGATGCCCGCGGATAAAATCCTTCACCTTCACTTCGTCACTCGCCAGGTAAGTCATGTACCGGGCCATGCAGTCGTAACTGTCGCGCACAATTTCCACGTCGCCGTAGCAGCGGTAAATCGTCCACGGGCAGATGAACGCCGCGTCAGCCCAGGCGGGACCGCCGTCCGGCGGCAACCATGCTCCCAAGTCAGGCGGCCTCGGCACCACCGCCGGGATCACGCCGTTCTCGCCTTGCGCATCGCACATGTCGCGCATCCACTTGCGGAAAAATTTCTGCACATCGTAGTGAAACGCCGCCGTGCGCACAAAGACCTGCGCGTCGCCCGTCCAGCCCAGCCGCTCGTCGCGCTGCGGGCAGTCGGTCGGCACCTCGAGGAAGTTGCCCTTCTGGCCCCAGACAATGTTGTGCTCGAGCTGATTTAGCAGCGCGTTCGAGCAGCGGAACGTTCCCGTCGCCGCCATCTCGGTGTGCAGCACCACGGCCTCCACCTTCTCGATCGTCACATCGAGCCCTTCCTTCCACGCGATCTCCGCGAAGCGGAAACCGTGGAAGGTGAAGCGCGGCTCCCACACTTCCGTGCCGCCGCCCTTCAACGTGTAGTAATCCCGCGCGCGCGCCTTGCGCAGGTTGGCCAGGTACGGCACACCCTTTTCCAAAATTTCCGCGTGGATCAATTCGAGCTGCGTGCCGCGCGGCCCGCTCACCGTGATGCGCAGCCGCCCGGTCAGGTTCTGGCCGAAATCAAAAAGCCGCCGCCTGTGGTGTGCCGGCAGGTTCGGGATTTCCAGCGGCATGCCCGGGAGAATTTCCTGCCGCCGCACCGGCGATCCCGGCGAGCGCTCCACGACAATCTTTGGCGCCTCCTGCAGCACCACCGGTTGCCACGCGGCGTCGCTAAATCCCGCCTTCGACCAGCCGTCGAACTCGCGCCGCGCGTCGTAGGTCTCGCCCATGAGGAAGTCAGCCTCGAGAATCGGCCCCGTCGCCGTTTTCCAGCTCGCGTCGCTGCCGACGCGCTGCACGGTGCCGTCCGCCCGCGTGATTTCCAGTTGCGCCAGCAGCAGCGGACGCTCGCCATAGGCCTCGCGATGGCCCTCCCAGCCCACATAGCCCGCGTACCAGCCGTCGGCCAGGATCACGCCGATGGCGTTCTCGCCCGCGGAAAGCAGCGCCGTCACGTCATGCGAACGGAAATAGACGCGCTTGTTGTAATCGGTCCAGCCCGGCGCGAACACGTCGTCGCCGATGGAATGGCCATTGATCTCCGCCTCGAACAAGCCGAGCGCGGTGATGTGCAGCACGGCGGAACGGATGTCGCCGTCCACGCGAAAATCCTTACGGAAATAGGGCGCCGGAGCCATCACGCGCGGGCCGCCGATCACCGGCGAAGCGATCCACTGCGCCGACCACGAAACGGGAGAATCTTGCATGATGCGAGCATATCAAAGCACGCTCCCACGAACCTTGAATATCCTGCCAGAAATTAGCACGATCCTGTCAGGCTAGTTCTGCGGTCCTTGGAGGGACGGGCTCCTGCCCGTCCGTGCGGGGCCGCGTTATAGAAGCGTTAAGGACGGGCTGGAGCCCGTCCCTCCAAAAGGCCACCTTGGCGCGGCGGCGTCCTGGTCAGGGTCAGGCCGGAGGCTGACCCTCCAGCTTGGCTTCGAGCGCCTTCAGCCGCTCGACGAGCTCGGGGAGCTTGCGGGTGAGGGCCTCGATCTTGAGGCTCTCGCGAATCGGGAGCGCGTGGTGGCCGGCGAGGACCGCGCCGGCGGGGACGTCCTTGTTGAGGCCGGACTGCGCGGTGATGGTGGCGCGGTCGCCGACCTTGAGATGCCCGGCGAGGCCGACCTGCCCGGCCAGCGTGACGTAGCGGCCCAGCTGCGTGCTGCCGGAGATACCGGTCTGCGCGACGACGACGGAATGCGCGCCCACGGTGACGTTGTGCGCGATCTGCACGAGGTTATCGATCTTCGCGCCCTCGGCGATGTGGGTACGGCCAAAGCGGCCGCGGTCGATCGTGGTGTTGGCGCCGATCTCGACGTCATTGTCGAGCTGCACGAAGCCAGTGTGGGCGATCTTCACGTGGCGCCCGGTCTGCTTGTCGAAATCGTAGCCGAAGCCGTCGGAGCCGATGACCGCGCCGCTGTGGATGATGACGCGCGCGCCTATGACGCTGCGTTCGCGCACGGTGACGAGCGGATAAATGCGCGTCTCGTCACCGATCACCGAGTTCTCGCCGATGAAGCTGTTCGCGCCGATCACGCAACGCGCGCCGATCTTCACGCCGGCGGAGATGACCGCGTGCGGGCCGACGCTGATCCCCTCGCCGAGCACCACGCCGGGCGCGATGACCGCGGTCGGGTGCACGCCGGGCTCGTCCTGCGGCGGCGGCGGGGCGAAGAGTGCGGAGATTTTGCCGAAAGCGGCACTGGGCGAGTCGACCACAATGCGCGTGAAGTCAAAGCGCGGCGCGTCCTTCTTGCTAACGAGAATCGCGGCGGCCTTGCTGGCCAGCGCGTCCTGCTCGTACTTCGGGTTGCCGAGAAACGAGAGCTGGTCCGGCTGGGCGGAGCGGAGATCGTTGATGCCGGTGACGGCGGTTGCGGCGCCGTCGCCGAGGACCTCGCCGCCCACGATTTCAGCGAGGGAACGGACGGTATGCACAATCGGTATGCGTCCAGCCAACGGCGCGGCGGTTCGCGCCGCCCGTGGTTAGTGAGCCTCGCCGGACGGGGCGGAAGCGCTCGCCGTGGCCGGAGGCGCAGAGGCGTTGAGCTGCTTGATGATGTCGCTGGTGATGTCGATCAGCTTCGAGGAATGATAGAGGATGATCGAGACACCGCTGGTGGGCGTGACGGAGGAGGTGTCGACCACGAGGTCATAACCGGCGGGACCGGCGTAGTCGTCGACGATCTTCGTGATCTGCTCGAGGATCTCCTTGTGGCGGCGAAGCATTTCGTCGTTGAGTTCCTTGTCGAGCTCGTTCTTGCGCTCCTCGAGCTTGTTCTTGAGCGCGAGGAATTCCTGCTTCTTGTCCTCGGCGGCCTTCGCCTTGGCCATCTGCGCGTCCTTGGAAAGGGTCGGGTCCTGCGACGCCTTGATCAGCGACTCGAGTTCCTCACCCATGTGGTTGTAGTCGGAAATCATGTCCTGAAGCTCTTTCTGATACTGGTCGTGCTTCTCGTTGAGCTTCTTGCGCGCGTCACCGGTGACCGTGTACTGGTCGAACGTCTTGCCGAGGTCGATGACGGCAATTTTGAGATCGGCCTTGGCGAAGGACGGGGCCAGGGCGAGGAGACAGAAAATCAGCAGCTTTTTCATGAGCCGCGAAGCATCTCAGAATTGCCCAGCGGCGTCAAAGGAATTGCTGGGGACTTAGCCCCGAATTCACGCGAATGACTTAATAAAACTGATAGCCCACGTCGAAGTCGAACCGGCCCCAATTTGTATGGTTGTAACCTTGGTCGACGTACGGTTTTGCGTAATCAAGACGCAGCGGTCCGATGGGCAGGTCCAGGCGCAAGCCGACACCGACAGACGCGGTGATTTCACCCGTCGCGCCGGGATACGGATTGTCCTTGAAAATGCGGCCGTACGTGAAGGCGTCGGGATCGAGGAAGCCGACGTCATTGAAGACCGCACCGCGGACGCGATCCATGATCGGGAAGGTCAGCTCGGTGTTCTGGTAGGCCATCGTTTCGCCGCCGAGCGGCTCGTTGTTGGTGTCCACCGGGCCGATGTCGCGATTGTGGAAGCCGCGCACCGAGCGTGAGCCGCCGATGAAGAAGCGATCGAACAGCGGCACCTGGTCGCTGTTGCCGTAATTCTCCACATTGCCGGTCGAGGCGCCGATCATCAGGATCAAGTCGTAGGGCAGAAGGATGTACTTCTGCGCGTCGGCCTGGAACTTGTAGATGCTGGTCTGGCCCTGGAGCGGGCCGCCGGCGACCTCCGCGCTGAAGTCGGCGTGCACGCCGCGGCGCGTGAGCAGCACGCTGTCGCGGTTGTCGTACGTCATGCCGAGCGTGATCGAGCTGTCGCTGCGGTAGGCGCTGGCGCCGCCGACGTCATTCGGGTCGTAGTTCGCGCCGGCCGCCTGCATCAACTGGGGCGAGGAACCCTCGGCGAAGTCGTAGAGGTCGAACTCCTGCAGGGTGTAAGTAATCGATCCCGACCAGAACTGGCCGAAGGCCTTCGAAAGGCTGACGGACGCGCCGTAGTTCCGCTCGTTGTAGTAGTTCGAGAGATAAGTCGCGTTGTGATAGAAGAGATTGTAGCCGAGGGCGAGACGCTGCTCGAGGAACCACGGCTCCTTGAACTCGACTTCCGCGTCCTGGCGCTCGAGACCGTACTGGAGGCGGATGCGGAACTTCTCGCCGCCGCCGGTGAAGTACGGGAAGTTGAAGATGTCGAAGTTACCCTGGCTGATTTCGACGAAGCCCAGCAGCGAGTCAACCGAGCTGAAGCCCGCGCCGAACGTCACCGAGCCGGTGCGCTTTTCCTCAACGGTCACGACCATGTTCTTGCGGTTCGGCACGCTGGTATCCTGCGGCGTGATGTCCACCTTCTCAAAGTACTGCAGGTTCTCGAGGCGCTTCTTGCTGATGTCGGCGCGCACGCTGTCGTAAATCTGGCCCGGAGCGACCATCAACTCGCGGCGGATGACCTTGTCCTTCGTGCGGTTGTTGCCCTGGATGATGATCTGCTCCACGTAGGACTGCGAGTTCTCGACGATGTGATAGAGAATGTCGATCTTGCCGCTCTCGACGTTCGCCTGCCGCTCGGGCGTGACGTCCATCTCGATGTAGCCCTTCGTGCCGTAGAGGTCGCGCATGCGCTTGATGTCGCCCTCGAGCGTGGCCAGGCCGTTGTAATTATCCGGGTCCTTCTTCTCCGGAACGTAGGGCCGCGGCGCGTAGACCTTGCCCTCGTCCATCTTGGTGATCACCTGGCCGCGGTAGCTGCGCAGGTCCTGCTTGGTGTAGACCGTGTTGCCCTCGAAATCGATCTTGCCGACCGTGTACTGGATGCCCTCGAACACCGTGATGGTGACGTGCATCGTGTTGGGGGCCGGATAGTCGTACTTCACGTCCTTGACCTCCATGTCGATGTAGCCCTTGCTATTATAATAGGTGCGCAGGTTGACGAGGTCCGCCTGGAAATCGTCCTCCTTGAACAGGCCCGACTTGTTGATGAACGAGAGCCAGTTCTTCTTGCGCGTCTTCAGGACCTTCTGCAGCTCCTTCGTCGTCAGGTGCTGGTTGCCGACGAAATCGACCTGCGTGACGTAGGCGCGCGAGCCCTCGCTCACGATGAACGTCACCACCGAGCGGCCGAACTCCTCGTTGCTGTCGATCTTGTAGGTGACCTGCACCTGGTTGTAGCCCTTGCTGAGGTAGTAGTCCTTGATCTTGTCCGCGTCGGTCGACACCTGCTGCTCGCTCAGCGTCTCGCCGAGCTTCGACTTGATTTCCTTCTTCAGGCGCGCGGTCTTGATCTTCTCGTTGCCCTTGATGACGATTTCCTTCACCAGCGGCTTGGGCTGCACCACGACATTGACGCGCACGCCGTCGCCCAGCGGCTCGTCCTTGATCGCGAGGTTGGTGAAAAAGCCCGTGGCGTAAAGATTGCGCACGTCTTCCTCCACCGACGCGGCGGAGTAGACCTGCCCGACCGTAGTGCGCATGTTGGAAAGAATGACCGACTTCGCCACCGTGTGCGGCCCGATGTACTCGACGTTGATCTCGCGCACGATCGGCCCCTCACCGCCGCCCGGAGGAGGCGACGTGTCCGGCGAGGTGACGAGCTTCTTCTGCTTGCCGTTGGGAGCGATCTCGGTCGCCGGCGCAGTGTTCGTATCCGCCGGGGCGGCAGGCGTGGCGCTCTGATCGCCCGAGGAAGGAGCCGAAGGAACGGAATTATCCGGAGGCGGCGCAACCGGAGAGGCAGGCTGAGCCGGCTGAGCAGGCGCCTGATCCGGTGTGGGAGCCTGCGCCTGAGCGGCGTCCGGCGACGAGCCCGAGGGACTCATCGACTGGGAGAAAGCGCCCTGGGACGGCAAGAGGACGAGCAGGACAAGCGCAAGCGCCTGGGCGAACCGTGAATCCTTAATTCCTCTATTAAAAAGTTTCAAATCTCCCCTTTTAGTATGATGGTGAACGCCTTAGCACGTTCACAAAGCCCGCCCGAAGGTCCCGGCCAACATCTCGGCAGAATT
>Ga0302267_10005487_pt1 | contig 13304 bp, 9 predicted proteins | sample III_Bog_E1_3_FD_194555 | JGI IMG/M metagenome (GOLD analysis project Ga0302267, IMG submission 194555) | Peat permafrost microbial communities from Stordalen Mire near Abisko, Sweden - III_Bog_E1_3 | ecosystem: Environmental > Terrestrial > Soil > Wetlands > Peat | place: Sweden: Abisko... | reverse complement strand
CAAGCGCGGCGGCAACGTGCTGCTCCTCGACGAGCCGACCAACGACCTCGACGTCGACACGCTCCGCTCGCTCGAGGAGGCGCTCCTCGACTTCGCCGGCTGCGCCGTGGTCATCACCCACGATCGCTGGTTCCTCGACCGCATCGCCACCCACATCCTGGCCTTCGAGGGCGACAGCAAGGCCGTGTGGTTCGAGGGGAACTACCAGGCCTACGAGGCCGACCTGAAGCGGCGCATCGGCGCCCAGGCCGACGAGCCGCGGCGCATCAAGTACCGGAAGCTCTCCAGCAAGTAGCGGCGACGCGGCACCCCGCGCACCGGTTGCATTTCCCGACGGCCGGGCACGCAGCCGGTGCGCAGCACGGCGATCAAGGGCTCGCGTAGAACGAGCAGAGCGTCCCCGGCAGCGGCTGCGAGCTCCCGCTCCAGGGGCCGGGCAGCGACGCCAGCGTCGGGCTCGCGCTCTCTGCGGTCTCGAACCCGGCCTGCTCGTCGTAGGCGAAGTTGAAGGGGCCGTTCCCCTCGGGCGAGAGCAGCGCGATCCAGTACCGGGTGCCCTGGGTCACGGCCGCCGCGGGCGACACGGCGGCCGTGTTCCACGCACCGACCTTCGGGTTCTCGATGATCCCCGTCGCGAGCAGGTGGTCGGGCTGCCCGGCGAGGTCGTCGTAGAGGCCCACCAGGAGCTGCGTGGTGCCACCGCTCGAGTAGTAGACCGTGAGGTGACCGACCGCTCCACTCCGGGTGGCCTGGAAGCTGGAGACGTCCGCCTCCCCGGCCTGGTGGTGATTGATGTACTGCCCGACGGTCAGGTACCCCAGCAGCGGCCCCCCGGACGAGCTCGCGCTGCCCGACGCGCCCGCGCCCGTCGACCCCGTGCCCGTCGACCCCGTGCCCGACGCGCCCGCCCCGCTGGTGCTCTGCGTGCCGCTCATCGTTCCCGAGGAGCCGCCGGATCCCCCGGAGCCTCCGGGCTGGACGATCTGCAGGTCGCCGCAAGCCGCCGCGAGCACGGCGGAGGCCACGGTGAGAACGACTCGATCGAGCTTCATCAGAACCCTCCCTGCAAGCCGATTCCCGCCTGGTCGCGCGCCATCCACGGGCGGAGAGACAGGCGGGCTGGAGTGCGACCGGGCTTCGGAGCCGTGGCGATCGCGAACGCGCCCAGCGCGACGCCGGCGACGCCGGTGAGCCCGAAGCCGAGGCCGAGGCCCAGGTCGCGGTGGCGGCGCGCGTTGAGCGTGTCGATGTCGGCCTGAGTGAACGAGCCGGCGAAGCACGGGCCCCCGCAATTGGCGGCGGCACCGTCGACGGCGAAGAAGATGGCCAGGCCGTCGAGCAGGATCCCGGCCGACAGAGCGGCCCAGCCCCAGGTGCGGGGGGCGGGCGGCGGCGGCGCGGGCCGCAGGGGGGGCGCGAGCACCGGGGGCGCGAGCGGCGGCGCCGGGATCGGCTCTGGAGGAGCGACGGCGACCGGCGCCGGAGGCTCGGGGACGAGGTGGAGGGTCAGCTCCGACGCTCGGCCCTCGGCGAGGGTGACGCGGAGGGTCTCGGTCCGCCAGCCCGGCGCCGACGCCACGACGACGTGCTCGCCTGGATCCACCGGGATCTCGAGGCCGAGCGCCATCACCGACACGGGCACGTCGTCGCGCGTGACGCGCAGGTCGGGGGGCGGGGCGCTGGCGACGATACGGAGCTTGGGGAGGCGGGTCTGGAGGGCGGCGAGGGCGTCCGTCGCCCGCTTGGCGAGCGCTTTCCGGCGCGCGCCGCCGAGCGTGTCCTCGTTGAGGCTGAGGAGACGCTGGTAGTCGTCCGCGGCGAGGGTGAGCTTGCCTTCGTGCACGTGACACCCGGCGATCTCGAGGAGGGCGCCCACCGTCGGCTGGGCGGCGAAGCTCGCCGCGAAGATCGGGCACGCCGCGGTCCAGTCGCCCTTCTTCATCGCCGTGTTCGCGGTCTCCAGGAGAGCACGGGCCATGGCGGGGTCGGGCGGCTGGGCACGAGCCGGCTCCGCCAGCGCGAGCAGCGCGAGGGCCACGGGCAGCGCGAGGGCGCCCCTCCTGGGAAGGGCGTATCCCCCTTCGGACCGGCCGGGAGTGACCTTGCCGTGCTGGAGCTCCTCGGACATCTCCACCGAGGTTAGCAAGAACAGAGCCGACAGACTGGCCAAGTCTGGGTGCCCCAGGAAACTTTCGCCCCGGCGCAGGATCGATTCGTCCGCCCATCCGTCGAAGCCCGCTCATGGTGCCCTTTGCTCGCCGAATGCTCCGGGGCGCGGCCTCTCTGCTCCTCCTCCCGTCGCTCCCGGCCGCCGCCTCGGCGGCTCCCGGCGCGGCGCTCCCGCGCGGCGGCTCGGTGGCGATCGACCGCGAGGCGCAGGTCGCCTACGTGGCCGACGCCGACAGCGCCGCGATCCACCGGGTCGATCTCCTCTCGCTGGCGGTGTCCACCACGCGGGTCGGGTGCGCCCCCGAGCAGGTCCTCCTCGTCGGCGGCAACCGGGTCGCCGTCTCGCTCCGCGCCTGCAACCGCGTCGAGCTCTACCAGTTCGACGAGGCGGGCGAGGCGACGCTGACCGCTTCGGCCGAGGTGGCCCCCGAGCCGTGGGGCCTCGCGCTGACGCCGGGCGGCCAGGTGCTCGTCGCCTCGGCCTGGGGCCACGCGCTGACGGCGCTCGACGGCGAGAGCCTGGCCGCGCGCTACACCCTCGACCTCGCGCGCGAGCCGCGCAGCGTCACCGTGACCGCGGACGGCCGGCGCGCCTTCGTCACCCACGCCGTCGGCGACGCGGTCACCACGGTGGATCTGAGCTCGGGCGAGCGGCCCACCGCCCACCGCACGCGGGTGCTGGGCGGGCAGTACCGCAACCGCATCGACCGGCAGCTCGGCGCCGGGACGCTCCACCCGACGGCGTCGCTCGCCTACGCCGCCGCGCTCAACGAGGCCGGGACGAGGCTCTTCGTCCCGCACCTGGTGGTGCAGAACGGCGGCGAGAGCGTGCACACGGTGGCCACCACCTACGGCGGGGTGGACATCAACGAGGACACCTCGCTGCCCTCGGTGGCGGTCGTCGGCGTGGAGGACGAGCGGGTGCTGGGCTCACCCGCGCGGGCTCCGAGCACGCAGAAGAGCGGGATGGCGACCGCCGCGGTGCGCATCAACGGCGACGGGATGGCCGACCTCGCGGTCTCCCCGGGCGGCGCGACCTGCCGGCAGGCGCGCGCGGCGGCGGTGGCGGGGGACGCGCTCTTCGTCACCTCCTTCGGCACCGGCGAGCTGGTGGAGCTGGACGCGCGGTCGCTCGACCCCGCGATGAGCCCGCGGCGGACCTTCGCGGTCGGAGCGGGGCCCTCCGGCGTCGACGTCGACGGCGGCGGGGGGTACGCGGTGGTGTGGAGCCAGCTCAGCCACGAGCTGGCGCTGGTCTCCCTGGGCTCCGGCGCGGTGGAGCGCGTGGTCCTGGCGGAGGAGACCCTCCCCGCCGACGTGGCCGCGGGCCGCCGGCTCTTCCACGCCGAGCTCGACCGCCGCATCTCCCGCGACGGCCGCGCCTGCGCCGGCTGCCACCCCGAGGGCCGCGACGATGGCCTGGTGTGGAAGCTGGGCGTCGGGCCGCGGCAGACTCCCATGCTGGTGGGACGGCTCGACGCCGGGCCCTTCGGGTGGGTCGGGAAGGCGCCGACGCTGGAGGGCAACCTGACCGAGACCATGCACCGCCTCGGCGGGGCCGGCCTGCCGCCGGAGCGCCTCGCCGAGCTGGTCGCCTTCCTCCGCCACGGACTGCGAGCGCCCGAGCGCGGAGCCCCCGGCGCCGACGCCACCGTGCTCGCGCGGGGACACGAGCTGTTCACCTCGGAGAAGGTCGGCTGCAGCGGCTGCCACGACCTCGCCCACGACGGCAGCGACCGCCACCCGCACGACGTCGGATCCGGCGCCAAGGCGGACACGGGCTCGACGTTCCGCACGCCGCCGCTGCTCTTCGTGGCCGGTACGGCGCCGTACTTCCACGACGGCCGCTACGCCACGCTGGAGGCGCTGCTCGACGACAACCTCGACCGGATGGGACAGACCACCCACCTCACCGGGGAGGACCGGACGGCCCTCCTCGCCTTCCTGAGGACGCTATGAGACTGCTCGCCCTGCCGCTCTTCGCCGCCCTGGCCTTCACCCGCGACGGCGCCCCGGAGCCCGTCGCTGCCAGGGTCGCGCCCCCGCCGCTCGCCGCGCCAGCCGAGGTCACCGAGCCTGCTCCGCTCGAGGCGCTCACCCCCCAGCCCCTGCCCCTGCCGGAGGCCGCGATCCGCGAGACCCGCGCGCCGGTGCCCGGCGACGTCGCGGTCGACGTCCGCAAGGGGAACGGGGCTGCGTGGAGCGTGCGCCTCTCGCGCAAAGGCTACCTGGTGGCGATGCGGCGCGGCGACGCGCGCTCCGCCGGCGCCAACCAGGCGACGCTCGCCATGCTGCCCGGCGACGTCGAGCCCGTGGTGTGGGAGGCGACGCGCCTCGACACGCTGGCGACCACGCGGGGGACGCTCCGACTGGAGGCGCCGCTCGCCGGCCAACCGAAGCCCCGCCCCCTGATCCACCTCGCCGAGGCGCCGGTGGCGGCCGGCCGCGAGGAGCGGCGGCTCCACGTATGCAGCGCTCACGAGGACGGCGCAGGCGGCTTCTCGGTGCTCTGCCAGGTGCGCGCCAATCCCACCGCCGCCAACGTGACCGGCGACGACGAGAAGGCCGACGTGTGGGTCACCGCCGGCAGCGGCGGATCGCCCGTGGTACGGCTGGACTTGCCGGCGTCCCCGGCGGGGGTGGAGGCGCGGATGGTGGGCTATGCCGCCGGCGCCGACGGGGTGGTGATCCGCGCCGAGGCGAGCCGCGTGGCCGGCGAGGCGCAGCCCGTGCTCACCCTGTTCTCGGCAGATCGCCCCCAGCCCCAGGTCCCCCGTCGGACCGTCCGTTACATCTGCTGCAGGCGTCCCCTCGCCGACCTGCTTTGAGCGCAGCGGCCGCCACGACGCCGCGCCAGGCTCACTGTCGCCAACCCTGCGCGCGCGCCGGCTGTGGTACGGTGGGCGGGTGAAGCGCTCCGTCCTGGCGACTGTACCGCTGCTGCTCGCGACCGGAGTCGCGACCGCAGGCTGTACCGTGCTGCTCGATCCGGGCCAGCAACAGTGCCAGACGACGAGCGACTGCACCGCCCGCGGCTTCGCGGGCGCCGTGTGCACGGCCAACGTCTGCGAGAAGGTCGATCCGGTGTGGGGTTGCCTCGGCAACGTGGTGGAGCAGGTGCCCGACCCGACCAAGACCGTCACCTTCGTCGAGCAGCTCACCTTCACCGACCAGAGCCCGGTGACCATGGCCACCGTCGACGTCTGCGCCAAGCTCGATCTCGAGTGCGCGCAGATCGACCCGAACTACCCCAAGGGGCTGACCCCGGGCGCCGACGGGTCGGTGAGCCTCACCGTCATCCAGGGCTTCGACGGCTTCATCCGCATCACCGGGCCGCAGATCGTGGACTCGCGCGTCTTCGTCGGGCGCCCCATCGTGACGGCTCCGAGCGTGAAATCGGTGCGCCTCCTCCAGCCGTCGGAGTACGGGATCATCGTCGCCTACGCCAAGCAGCAGGTCGACATGACGCGCGGGACGGCCATCCTCTACTCGGTCGACTGCTCCGGCAACGCCGCGAGCGGCGTGCGCTTCACCTGCCCGGTCGCGGACACGCAGAGCCAGGAGTTCTACCTGATCAACCAGATCCCGACGACGCCGCCCACGGCGACGACCACCGACGTCGACGGCTTCGGCGGCTTCCTCAACCTGCCGGTCGGCCCGGCGGTCGCGAACAGCTACCGCGCCTCGGACGGCGCGTTCATCGGTGACTCGAGCTTCGACGTGCTCGCGTACACCATCTCCTACGTGCAGATCGCCCCCACGCCGATGTGACCATGAGAGTCGAGCGCGTCGGAAAGTACCGGATCATCGCCCTCCTCGGACAGGGGGGCATGGCCTCCGTGTTCCTGTCGGTGGTGGCCGGGCCGGTCGGGGTCAACAAGCTCCTGGTGGTCAAGCTGCTCCGCGAGGAGCTCTCCCAGGACGAGGACTTCGTCGCGATGTTCGTCAACGAGGCGCGCCTCGCCGCCCGCCTCAACCACGCCAACGTCGTCCAGACCTACGAGGTCGGCTTCGAGGGGACGCACCACTTCCTGGCGATGGACTACCTCGACGGGCAGCCGCTCCACGCCGTGCTCCGCAAGGGCGGGCGCGGCGGGGTGCCGCTCGACGTCCACGTCCGCATCCTCGCCGACATGCTGACCGGGCTGCACTACGCCCACACGCTGAAGGACTTCGACGGCACCGCCCTGCGCGTGGTCCACCGCGACGTGAGCCCGCAGAACGTGTTCATCACCTACGACGGGCAGGTCAAGGTGGTCGACTTCGGCATCGCCAAGGCCGCGGGCGCCTCCAGCAACACCCAGAGCGGCGTCTTCAAGGGCAAGCTCTCCTACGTCGCGCCCGAGCAGGCCGGCGGCGACGTCGTCGACGCCCGCGCCGACCTCTTCAGCGTGGGGGTGATGCTGTGGGAGGCGATCGCCGGCCGGCGCTTCGCCCAGGGCGACAGCCAGACCGTGATGCTGGGCCGCCGGCTCTCCGGCAACGAGCCCCGGATCCGGGAGGTCGTCCCTGACGCCGACCCCGAGCTCGCGGACATCTGCGACCGCGCCATGGCCCACAGCCCGAGCGACCGCTTCGCCACCGCCGAGGATTTCCGCGCCGCCCTCGACAGCTTCCTCGACCGCTTCAGCCGGCGGGTCGGCTCGCGGGAGGTCGGTCAGTTCGTCGCGGGGCTGTTCGCCGAGGAGAGGGAGAAGATCCGCGCGATCATCGACGAGCAGATGAAGCGGCTCCAGCGCGAGACCTCGACCGAGCTGCCGATGCCGACCATCGACATCTTCCCCGGTGCCCGGGATCCGACGCCGATCACCACCATCGAGAGCCGCGCCGCGGCCGAGCGGGCGGCGCGGGCGCTGCGCGGCACCTACGGGGAGACCCCGGCCACCGGGAGCATCTCGCAGAGCCAGGGCACCCTCGTGGCCGCCCACATCAGCCAGACGCCACCGCCGACCGGGGCGACCGCGCGCGCGGTGCTTGCGGGCCTCGCCCTGCTGGTCGTGGCGCTCGCCGCCGGCCTCGGCGTCGTGCTCCTGACGAAGGGCCCGTCGACCGCCGCGACCGGGGCGGCCCCGGCGAGCAGCGCCGCCGTGGGCTCGCAGATCAAGCTCTCGATCACCTTCGGCCCGCCCGGCGCAGTCGCCAAGCTCGACGGCGTGCCGCTCGGAGAGAGCCCGTTCGTGGCGCAGCCGCTCCGGGATGGATCGATGCACCGCCTCGACGTCGAAGGCGCCGGGATGAAGCCCGAGACCAGGATGGTGAGCTACCAGCAGGATGTCGTCCTCGCCGTCGCGCTCGCGCCCAGCGATGGGTTGGGCACGATGGGGGCTCCGCTCGCCGCAGCGGCGAGCTCTGCCCCCAACCCCCCGACGATGGGGGCTCCGCTCGACGCCGCCAGGCGCCCCGGGACCAGCAGCAACGGGCGCCCGAAGGGGAAGCCGGCGCTCGGCATCGACGAGCAGGACCCGTACAAACGGTGAGGGCGCCCCACGTTGCCGCCCTGCTCGCCCTCGCGCTCGCCGCGACGGCGACGCTCCAGGCCCGCGCCGACGAAGACGCGAAGGAGCCCGCCGGGAAGCCTCCCGCGAGCAGCGAGGACGCCAGCCAGCGCTTCAAGGCCGGGGTCTCGTTCTACAAGGACAAGGATTTCCCCGCGGCCCTGGTGGAGTTCAAGCGCGCCTACGAGCTCCTGCCCAACTACAACGTCCTCTTCAACCTGGGCCAGACCGCCCGCGAGCTCCGGGACTATGCGGCCGCGCTCACCGCGTTCGAGCGCTACCTCCGCGACGGGGGCGCCAAGATCCCGGCCGCGCGCCGCAAGGAGGTCGGCGCCGCCGTCGACGAGCTGCGGCGCAAGGTCGGCAACCTCAAGATCGTGACCAGCGTCGACGGCGCCGCCATCGTCGTCGACGACGTCCCCGTCGGGGTCTCACCGCTCGCCGCGCCGCTGGTGGTCAACGCCGGACGGCGCAAGGTCGAGGCGAGCTCGAGCGGCTACCCGCCGGTGCAGCGGATGGTCGACGTCGCGTCCATGGAAGAGACGCGGGTGTCGCTCGACTTCACCAGGAGCGAGGCGACGCCCACACCGATCCCGACCCCGACCCCGACCCCGACCGAGTCCGCGTGGAAGGTGCCACCGCGGGTCCGCTGGGTGACCCTCTCCGGCACCGCCGCATTCGCCGTCGCCGCGGGCGTGACCGGCGGGCTGGCCCTCTCGGCGCACGGCAGCCTCGACAGCGCGCTCGCCGCGTTCCCGGGCAATGGTGCCACCATCGCCTCCGCCCAGTCGCGGACGCGCACCTTCGCGACCGCCACCGACGCGCTCGGCACCCTCGCGGCCGCCGGGGCCGTCACCACGGCCGTCCTGTTCTTCGTCGTCCCCCGCCTGTCCGAGAGGGCGACCGTCGCGGCATCGCCCGCAGGCGTCGTCGTCAGCGGCGCATTCTGAGAGCTTTCGCGGTGTGGCGCGGTCCGGCTACGCTGCTCTCCCCCTCGCCTGCCCCCGGGTTGGAGCAACCATGACCGACTCCGCTACCATCGACTCGTCGGCGCCTCCGCCGCCCAAGCGCAAGATTGCCATCTTCGGCGGCGGCCCGGCCGCGCTCGCCGCCGCGTTCGAGCTGACCACGCCCGTGGGCTGGTCTTCGGACTACGAGGTCACCGTCTACCAGATCGGCTGGCGCCTCGGCGGCAAGTGCGCCACCGGCCGCGGCAAGGACGCGCGCATCGAGGAGCACGGGCTCCACGTGCTGATGGGCTGGTACAACAACTCCTTCTGGATGATCAAGGAGGCCTACGCCGCCCGCAAGGCCGCCGGCCTCGCGCCCCGGAGCCCCTTCCAGGACTGGACGGACGGGTTCGTGCGTGACAACGCGACCTCGCTCATCGAGTACTACCGGGACCGCGACGCCATGTACCAGTGGTCGGTCTTCTTCCCGGAGAACCGCGCGGTGCCAGGCGAGATGCCGTGCCCGACCTGGGACGTCCTCGCCAACTCCGTGGGGGTCGTCTTCTCGATGGTGCTGGGCTCGCCGTTCGGCACCTTGCGCGGGCTGATTCACAGCCTCTTCTGCGGCCCCGACTGGTGGCAGAAGACCCCCAACGATCCGGGCTCCGCCGCGTCCCGCCGCACCCCGCTGTGGCCGGTCGACACCCTGGTCGTCTCCACCGCGGCGCGCGTCGCCGAGCTGGTGGGCGCGGCGCGCGCCCCCGACAGCGCCCCTCCGGTGCCGCCGGCCGAGCGGGTCGGCGATCTCGAGTCGCTGATGGCCCAGATCCGCGACGGCGGGTCCTGCGGGGAGCGCGCGGTGGAGGCGCTCCTGGGGGTCCTCCGCGGCGTGCTCAAGGGCCTCGCGGCGGTGGCCATCACCTTCAATTGCCAGGACACCCGGCGCGCGCTCACCATCCTCGAGCTCGGCGTGGTCGCGCTCATCGGCATCCTCGAGGACGTGTGGGACCCGGGGACCCGGACGTTCATGTACTCGCGCATCGAGCACCTCGATTTCCGCGAGTGGCTCCGTCGCCACGGCGCAAGCCAGGACGCGGTCGAGGCGGGCATCGTCCGCTTCATCTACGCGGGCGCGTTCTCCAACCTGGTCGGGCAGCGGGTGGGCGGCCTCTTCGCCGCCGGCACCGCCCTGCGCGCAGGCATCGCCATCCTCGCCTACAAGGGCTCGCTGGTGTGGGAGATGCGGGGCGGCACCGCCGACACCGTCATCGCGCCGATCTACCAGGTGCTCGCGCACCGGGGCGTCAAGTTCGAGTTCTTCCACGAGGTGCAGAGCGTCCACTACTCGGAGACGGGCAAGATCGAGCGCGTCACCGTCGGCCAGCAGGTGCGCCTGCGGGAGGGCGTCAGCACCTACCAGCCGCTCATCCAGGTGCCGGTGCAGGGCGGCGTGCTCGACTGCTGGCCCAACCGACCGCTCTACGATCAGATCGACCCCGAGCAGGCCCGGAGGCTCCAGGATCCCTACGTCGATCTGGAGTCGCCCTGGGCCGACTGGACACCCACCCCCACGCTCCTCGAGCGCGGCAAGGACTTCGACGACATCATCCTCACCATCCCCGTCGCCGCCCTCCGCGACGTGTGCAGCGAGCTCTGCGCCCACGACCCGCGCTGGGCCGGCATGGTCGAGCACATCCAGACGACGCCGACCATCGCCATGCAGATCTGGCTCAGCCCGACGCTGCACGAGCTCGGCCTCGATCTGCGGCGCTGGGGCCTGCCCCGCTCCGAGAGCGCGCCCAACTGCGAGGTGCTGGTCGACCCCCACTCGGCCTGGGGCGACATGACCTTCGTCCTCCCCTACGAGCGCTGGCCCGAGGGCAACCGCCCGCGGACGGTCGCCTACTTCTGCGGCGCCTGCGAGGACTTCGCGCCGGCCGCGCCCTACTCCGACCACACCTATCACGAGCGCCAGCTCGAGCTCTCGCGCGTCATCTCGCGCCAGTGGCTGAGCGACAACACCAGCTTCTTCTGGCCGCGCGCCACCACCGCGGAGACACCGCGCGGCCTCGACCTGCGGCTGCTCGTCGACCCCGCCGGACCGGGCGGGACCGGCGCCGAGAAGCTCCGCGCGCAGTACTTCCGCGCCAACGTCGCGCCCAGCGAGCGCTACACGCTGGCGGTGCCGTTCTACCACCAGTTCCGGATGATGCCGGGCCGCACCGGCTTCTCCAACCTGTACGTCGCCGGCGACTGGGTCTGGCACGAGGGCGTCAACGCCGGCTTCTTCGAGGGCGCGACGACGGCGGGGCGCGAGGCGGCGCAGACGCTCCTGCGCAGCGGCATGCTGCGCAACGGCCACGACCTGGTGCGCCAGCTCCCCAAGCTCTTCGTCGAGCCGGACGTGGAGCGGCCGCCCAAGTGATCCGCGGACACGTGCCCGACACGTGCCTGGCACGTGCCGGGGTCAGACCTTCGCCGTGGCGACGGGAGCTCGGCCCCCTTGCCGCGGGTGCGACGCGCGACGCCTCACCGCGCCGTGGCACCCTGCTTGCTGAGGACCGCACGCCCTGATGGCACTCGCTGCGACCAACGAGGGACTGAGGCGCAGGGCGGTGGAGCGCGTCCTCTCGGTCAGGGAGGATCCCGAGGATCGCTATCACCTCCGCAAGACCTTCTACCGCCGCTACGGCTTCGTCACGCCCGGCCCGGCCGGCTACGGCAACTCCGAGCTCGCGTTCCTGCGCTGGGAGATCGATCGCGGCATCCTCAACCCGCTCGATCACCCCCGCCGGCCCGGCAGCCGCTGGTGGCGGGCCGTCAACGAGAAGCTCCTCCTCGACGCCGAGCTCGCGGCCCTCCTCCACGAGGCGGGCGCGGACCCCGCCGGCGAGGGACGCGAGACGCGCCTCTGGCTGGACTACCTGGCGTCGCCCTCGCCGGTGTCCTGGTACCGCGCCCACAACGGCAGCGTGGTCGCGGGCTACCGCGCCTTCGTGGCCGAGGCGCTCCTCGAGACCGAGGCCGAGCGGCGCTTCCTCGGGCGCGTCCTCGACCGGCTCCTCTTCGCCCAGGCGCTGATCACCCCCGGCGCCCTCGCGGACGAGGCGGGGAGCGCGGGGAGGCTGGCGAGCCCCGAGGGCCCCTTCGTCGACTTCGCCGTGCGGGTGCGCGAGCTCTACCCCCGCAGCTATCCGCTGGCCCCCGACGACGAGGCCCTGCTCGAGCAGCGCGGCGCGGGCGGGGTGGCCGAGCTCGTCGACGACGGGGTCATCGGGCCGCGCCTCCCCCAGGTGCGCGCCGCGGTCGCCGCGGCCCTCGGCGCACCCGAGGTGACCGAGCTGACCGGCGGGGCCCTCCCCGCCTATGCTCGGGGGGAGCACCGGCCCCCGGAGCGTGCGCTCTCGAGGCGCGGTCCCGACGATGGGAGCAAGGCGAAGCGCAGCGCCGAGCTCTCCCCCCAACCCCACGCCGCCCGCCGCGCAGGCGCGACGCCCATGGCTCTCTCGATCCGATGACCCCCCCCGGCGACGCAGGCACCGAGGGCGCCCGCTCGGTCACGCGGACCCTGCTGAGCGAGCGGGCGCGGACCACGCTCTACCTCCAGCGCGGGCCCGACGGGCCCCTGGTGCTCAAGATCCTCAACGCCGAGGAGCCGGATCGCGACGACGTGATGCGCCTCGACAACGAGCTGTCGATCTCGCGCGACCTGGGCATCCCCAGCGTGCGCCGGGCGCTCCGCCGCGAGCGCGTCGACGGGCGCCACGCCCTGGTGCTCGAGTACGTCGAGGGCCACCCCCTCGAGGCGCGCGCGGTGCGGGACCGCCGGGACCTCGAGGACTTCCTGCGCACCGCCATCCAGCTCGCGCAGGCGCTCGGCGAGCTCCACCAGCGGCAGATCATCCACCGCGACCTCAAGCCGCGCAACGTGATCTTCGACGAGGCGCGCAAGGTCGCCACCATCATCGACTTCGGGCTCTCTTCCCGCATCGATCTCCGCACCACCCACCTCGGCAACCCCGAGCGGCTCGAGGGCACGCTGGCGTACATGTCCCCGGAGCAGACCGGGCGGATGAACCGCGCCGTCGACTACCGGACCGACCTCTACTCGCTCGGCGTCACCTTCTTCGAGCTGCTCACCGGGCGCCTCCCCTTCGAGACGCTCGACGCCATCGAGCTCGTCCACTGCCACATCGCCCGCTCGCCGCCCGCGCCCCACGCGGTAAACCCGCGCGTGCCGGAGCTGGTCTCCGACCTGGTCCTCAAGCTGCTCGCCAAGGACGCGGACGAGCGCTACGAGACCGCCTTCGGCCTCCGGCACGATCTCGAGCGGGCCATGGAGAGCCTCAGCCCCTCGGGCGGCGTCGCGCGCTTCGCCCTGGCTCAGCGCGATCACTCCGGCCGCCTCCAGCTCGCCGGCAAGCTCTGGGGCCGGGAGGACGAGACGCGGCGCCTCCTGAAGGCGTTCGAGCGGGTCGCCTCCGGCCGCGCCGAGCTGATCCTGGTCGCCGGCGCCTCGGGCGTCGGCAAGTCCGCGGTCGTCCACGAGGTGCACCGGGGGCTGGCGGCGCGGCGCGGCTACTTCATCCAGGGCAAGTTCGATCAGCTCCAGCGCAACATCCCCTACTACGCCCCGATCCAGGCCTTCCGGGAGCTCGTCGATCTGCTCCTCACCGAGGGCGAGGACACC
>Ga0302267_10005467_pt1 | contig 13331 bp, 12 predicted proteins | sample III_Bog_E1_3_FD_194555 | JGI IMG/M metagenome (GOLD analysis project Ga0302267, IMG submission 194555) | Peat permafrost microbial communities from Stordalen Mire near Abisko, Sweden - III_Bog_E1_3 | ecosystem: Environmental > Terrestrial > Soil > Wetlands > Peat | place: Sweden: Abisko... | reverse complement strand
CCAACAAGCTCCCTCCTCCGCCCTGGCAGTCGCCCCTCGCCCCACCATCCGACGACGACTGCTTCTGACCCGTCGAGCCCGTCGCCGACAACCCTCGCGACCAGCGTCGCCGACAGCGACCCCGGCCAGCGACGCCGACAACGATCGCGAGCAGGGCCCGTTGCTCGCCGCATGGAGTGCTCCGACGAGGATCGCGGGCGGAGTGCCGACAGAGATCGTAGGTGCTTACAAGATGCAGGCGCTCATCGTCGGCCGCGCCATCACGGGGTTCAGCGCGTTCGTGTAGCGGAGGATCTCCCATGAGCATCCAGCCGGTCACGTGTCCGATCGCGGCTACCAGACGATCCTCTTCGAAAAGAAGGAGCGCATCGCGACGGTGACGATGAACCGCCCGAAGGTCATGAACGCGATGAACCCCACGGTCATCCATCGAGGAGCTCTACGCCGCGTTCACGGAGGTGCGCCGGGGTCCGGTCATCCGGGGCGCGATCCTCACAGGCGCCGGCGACAAGTCGTTCGCCGCGGGGGCGGACCTGTCGAGCACGGCGCAGCAGACCGCGCTCGAGGCGCAGGATTTCATGCGCGCCGGCAAGACGCTCCTCACGATGATCGAGTCGCTCGGAAAGCCGGTGCTCGCCGCGGTGAACGGCTACGCGCTCGGCGGCGGCCTCGAGATCGCCATGGCGTGCACGTTCCGCGTGGCGGCGGAGGAGGCGCGCCTCGGCAACCGGAGGTGAGGTGGGGCATCATGCCGGGCTGGGGCGGCACGCAGCGGCTCCCGCGCCTCGTCGGGCCCGGGAGCGCGCTCCAGATGATCCTGACCGGCGCGTGGATCGATGCGCCGGAGGCTCATCGCATCGGGCTCGTGAACGAGGTGGTGCCGCGGGGGAGCTCCTCGCGCGCACGGAGAGGATCCTCGCGCAGATCGCGGCGAACGCTCCGCTGTCCGTCGAGTACGCGCTCGAGGCGGTCCAGAAGGGGCTCGACGGCCCGCTTTCGGGACTGAAGGTGGTCGACATGGCCAGCTGGATCGCGGGGCCCGGGGCGACGACGATCCTCGCCGGCACCTACTACGGTCGAACCACCCAGCTCGTCGAGAGCGCTCACCCGAAGCTCCACGTCGAGGAGGTCACCTCGCGGGTGGTGCGGTGGCTGCTCGTGATCGTCGGCGCGCTGGTGAGAGTGACGCTGGTGGCGTCGCTCGCTCGGGGAAGTGCCCATCGTCGAGGTCTTGCCTGTCGCGCTGGTGCTGCTCATGAGCGCGGTGCCGATGGCGCTGCCGGTGATGTTCACGGTGAGCATGGCGGTGGGATCCGTCGAGCTCGGCCGTCACGGCGTCCTGACCACCCGCCTGGGCGCCATCGAGGACGCTGCCAACATGGATGTCCTCTGCGCCGACAAGACCGGCACGCTCACCATGAACCAGCTCTCGCTCACGGGGACCGTGCCCCAGGAGGGGTTCACCGAGGGCGACGTGGTCCGCCCCGGGGCGCTGGCCTCGAACGCAGCGAACGCCGACCCCATCGACGTCGCCTTCCTGCGCGCGACCAAGGACCGCGAGCTGGGGGAGCCTGGGGCCAGGACGGTCTCCTTCACGCCGTTCTCCGCGAAGACCCGCCGGACCGAAGCCGTGGTCGAGATCGGCGGCGAGAAGACGCGCGTGGTCACTGGGGCCTTGCGCACGGTGGCGGAGGTCGTGGGCCGGGGCCCGGTCGCGATCAGCGCGCTCGAGGCGCGCAGACAGGGAAGCGCAGAAGGGCGTCCGGGTGCTCGCCGTGGCGCGAGCGGACGGCGAAGGTCCGCTGCGCCTGTGCGGGCTGGCCCTTCTCTACGATGCGCCGCGCCCCGAGTCGCGACGCCTCATCGACGAGCTGCGCGCGCTCGGCATCCGGGTCCTGATGCTGACCGGCGACGCGCTCCCGGTCGCGCGCGAGATCGCCAGCGTGCTCGGCCTGGGAGCGATCGCGAGCGCTCCGGCGCTGCGCGGCGTGCAGGACGAGGCGGCCCGGGCGGCCGAGCTCGCTGGAGGCGGCTTCGCCGAGGTGTTCCCCGAGGACAAGTTCCTCGTCGTCAAGAGCTTGCAGGCCGCCGGCCACGTCGTGGGCATGACCGGCGACGGCGTGAACGACGCGCCAGCGCTGCGCCAGGCAGAGGTGGGGATCGCGGTGAGCGGCGCGACCGACGTGGCCAAGGGGGCCGCGAGCGCGGTCCTGACGACCGACGGACTCGTCAACATCGTCGCCCTGTTGAAGAACGGGCGCGCCACCTACCAGCGCGTGCTCACGTGGATCGTCAACAAGGTCAGTCGAACCATCCTGAAGTCCGGGTTCGTCGTGATCGCGTTCCTGGTCACCGGCAAGTTCGTCACTTCAGCGCTGGTGATGCTGCTCCTCGTGTGCCTGACCGACCTCACCCATGTCGCCCTGGCGACGGACCGCGTCCACCCCTCGCAGAAGCCGGAGACCTGGAACATCGGCCCACTGGTGAGGGTCGCGGTCGTGCTCGGCGTGCTGACGCTGATCGAGGCGCTCGGGCTGCTCGCCGTCGGCTGGCACCGCCTCGGGCTGGCGAGCAACGCCGGCGCGCTCCAGACCTTCACGTTCCAGACCTTTCTTTTCTTCGCGCTGACGTCTCTCCTGTCGGTACGCGAGCGCCACGCCTTCTTTCGCTCGCGTCCCAGCGCCGTGCTCGCGATCTCCCTGGTGGCCGCGGCGACCCTGGGCACGCTCATCGGCGTCCACGGCGTCGCCGAGCTCTCGCCGCTCCCGCTGGGCGTGAGCGCGCTCATCTTCGGGTACGCTGCCGTCTGCGCCCTCGGCCCGAACGACCTCGTCAAGTCGGTCCTCTGTGCGCGTGCCCTCCGCGAGTCGCCTACCCAGCCGCCTGGCCGGGCTGGGCAGCCGGCCGCCGGCGAGGCACCTCTGCCCCGCTGTGGCGTCCCTGCACCCAGCAACGCCCGACCCTGACCCGGTGCCCGGTCGAGCCTGGACTCGCTCCGTCTCGCGGCGCCGAGGCTCCCGGGTGCGAGGAAGACCCTCGCCTTCGCGCCGGTCCCACCGCTTCCATCCTGCGCGGTCGTCGAGTCGTCCTCCGACGGCATCGATGTTGCTCTCTCGACGCCCCATGACCCCCATGAAACGGTTCACGCTCGCAATCCTGCTCGCTGCCTCCGCCGTCGTCGGCTTCAGCTGCAACGCAGCCACCAACGCGGTCGACTGCAACGGCATCTGCGATCGGTACCAGAGCTGCTTCGACTCGTCCTACGACACGACCAGCTGCGAGTCGCGCTGCCGCTCGAATGCCGACTCCGACGCGAACTACATGACCCAGTCCGACGCCTGCAGCTCCTGCATCACGGACAAGAGCTGCGCCTCGGCGACCTTCACCTGTGGGGGAGACTGCGCGGGGATCGTACCGTGAGCGAGGCTCCTTCTTTGCAAGACGCCGAGCGCGACGAAAGGAAAGGTCCACGCATGGAAGCCTGCAAGCGGTACGACACTCTCGACGCCAGCCACCACGGGGGCGGCCGATAATGGGCTGGCTGACTGGCTGGTTCGGCTACGGCCTGGGCGCGGGGGCGGCGAAGGCGATCTTTGGCGAGCCCGCCGCCCCGCAACGCGGGGCGATCCGGCAGCAGACCGAGGCCGAGATCCTCGCCGACGAGAAGCGCTACGCGGAGGATGCCCGGCGGCTCGACGCCGAGGACGCAGCGAAGAAGCGGTGACGGCGGCGCCCCTCCCGCCGGCTCGAGCGGCTGGTGAGGCTGCCGACCCCCGGCCGGTGCCCGGCGCTGCGCGCTCGAGCGCCGTCCGCTCCTCCCCAATCGCTCGGGTAACCGTTCACCGCCCGGACATCGTCATCGACGCCTGGAGGTGGGTTGCTCGTCAGCCGGGTAGCAGAGAGGGCGGAGGTCGCCGGTGGATGGCCGCTTCGCAGGCGTCGGTCACATAGTCCAGCACGTTTCGTCCCTGCAATCGCAGGGTCGTCACCACCGTCAGGATGCGCTCCACGAAACGGCTGCCACACGGGCTATCGGTGCCGAAGCTGGTCTTGCGCCAGATCACCGGGTGGCGCACGCCATGCTCCGCCGCGTTGTTGGTGGGCTCGACACCCTCGACGTCCACGAAGGTCCAGAGCGCAGGCTCCAACGTCAGGATCTCGCGGCATCGGCCGGCGACGCTCTGTGTGGGACAGGACCGTCCCGCGTTCAAGTGCAGTACGACGTACTGCCGCAGCGGCGTCATGAGTTTCTTGAAATCCGCTCGCGTCATCGTGCCGTCGCGCACGCGGTGCCACGCGTGGAACATCGTCTCGGTGAGCAGCTCGAGCGGCTGCCCGATCGCGCTCGCCTCGGGGCCGTGGTCTTGAAACCTCGGAACTGGCGAAGCAGATGCGCCCAGCAGAGCTGCCGACGCGCAACGTCCACCCAGCTGTACGCGCTCCAGCGGTCCGAGACGAGGATCCCCGCGAAGGCTGCTCCGAGCAGCTCCTTGGCGACCTTGGCGCCCCGGCTCGCACGGACGAGAAAGAACGCCAGGTGAGCGGCGATGGCGATCCAGAGCCAGGCGCGCCTGCTGCCCTCGAACCAGCCCGTCTCGTCGGCGTGCACGATCGGTTCGTCGCGGATCGCGCGCGCGATCTCTGCGACGGGCGCCTCCACGGCCTTGCTCGTCGCCTGCTCCAGGTTGGCGACACTCCCCAGCGAGATCGGCACGCCGAAGAAGTCCTCGACCAGCTCCTCGATCCCGCGCTTGCTCATCCGGTAGGCCCCACTGCACACGGCCACCATGGCCTGGAGGCGCGGACCGAAGTTGCCGGTCGGTACCCCGGGCGGCAGCGTTGCGCGCGTGGAGATGCAGCATCTCGGGCAGTCGAGCGCGTGAAGCTGGTACTCCGCGACGGTCGCCGCGACTTTCGGGATGTCGATGACCTGATGGCGGTAGGGGTCTGGGTCATCGCCCTCCAGGGCGCCGCCGCAACGACGGCACGCCTCAGGCTTGAGCACCTCGGTGCGCGTGACCTGCTCGGGCGGTACCAGCGACCGCGACTGCTTGTCGTGACCGGGCTGCCCGCCGCGCGTTCGCCCTGTTCGCTTCGGTGGTGCAGGCGGTGGCGCACGAGGAGGGTCCGAAGAGGGCGGGCGCGAAGAGTTGCGGGAGAACTTGGCCAGCTGGGCTTCCAGTTCCCGAACTCGCTGCTCGAGGGCGACGATCGTCGCCTGCTGCATGCGGACGATCGCCTCCAACTCCTCGATGCGGTCGTCTCGCCAATCCCGTCCCACGGTCGGGTAGCCGTAGGCGTCCGCGCCGGCGAGGCAAGCAAGCTGGCCGGTCCAGCTGGGCAACACCGATGTCCGGGCAGTGAACGGTTACTCGCTCGCAAGGATCCGGCGGGACACACGTTCGCGGCGCGTAGAGCAGGGCAGAACCCGTGGCACCGGCCGGCGCTCCTCGCGCGCCTTCCCGTCTCGGTCGAGGTGGACTAGGGTTACGCGCATGCGCCTGATTGCAGGAGTCGCGATCTCCGTGGTGACGGTCTCGGTGCTGTGGAATTCTCCGGCTCTTGCCGATCCCTCTCCATCACCCGCGGATGCCGCTCCACAAGCAGGAAGCCGGTTCGCGTGCGTGACGGCCCCGGACGACCCCACCGGTGGCGCCTACACGACCCCGACGCTGCTCTTCATCCCAGCGGGCGCCGTGCCGACGTTGAACGCGCGCGTCATCGTCTCGCTCGACATGCAGGGGCCGACGGCTCCGGACCGCTTTGCGGTGGGCGCCACGTCGGGCGGAAACGCGAGGCTGGGCTTTCAACCGGGCCTCGGTGCCGAGCTCGGGCTCCCCGGTGGGTTCACGCTGGGCGCCGGCACCAACTGGGTCGGCGGGGACAGCGCGGGCCCGAACGTCGCCGCCGGCCTCAGCCCGTACTTCCAGGTCCGCTATCACATCCTCGGCGCCACGGATGGACGGGGGTTTCAGATCGGCACCTCCGCTACCTACAAGTTCGTCGGCTTCGGGGCGAACGGCGCCGGCACGAGCCAGGACCCAGGCGAGGTGGAGCTCGCCGTCTCGACCCAGTACCGAGGGCGCCATCTCGAGGTTGGGCTTCAGGCCGTCGTCGGCAAGGACTTCGCCACCACGGATGCCGACGGCGAGGTTCACGCGTACGCCGTCGCTCGCCCGATTCCAGAGGTCGCCGTGGGCGCGGCGAGTCAGGTTCGCATCGGGCTCGTGTCACAGCCCGGCGAGCCCCCCGCCGACGTGATCGCGGGCGGGATCGCGAGCCTCACGCTCGGGCACTGGCAGCTGGGAGCCCTCGGCGGAGAGAGCACCGTCGGACTGGGCGTCCCCACCACCGTCAAGGTCCAGGTGGGCGCCCTTGGCGAGGTGTTCGGTACGGCTCGTTTCTAGATCAGCGGCGCCCTGGCGGACGGCGCAGGCGGCGTCCTCCGATCGCGGGCGTCGTGGCGGGAACTGAAGGCGCCGTCGCGGAAGGCGCGGGGGTCGTCCTCCGATGGGGCGCGCCGTTGCGGAAGGCGCAGTCATGCTCCTCCTGTGGCCCGCGTCGTCGCGGGAGCTGCAGGCGTCGTGCGGCTCGACCGCGCCGTCACCGCCGGGAGCGCCGCCCTCGACGAGGACTCGTAGGCGCTGGAGTTTCAGGCCTTCGAGTACGGGCCCCCGCAGCTCTATTCGGGCAGCCTCGCCAACCTCGCGCGCGTGCAGCTCGGGATCTCGATGAAAACGGGCAAGCTGGCGCGCTCGGTGGGAGCATATGCGAAGCTCGCGCTCCAGAGCAGGGTGTATCCCTGAGCGGAGCGAGCCCACCTCGACGATGACGTCTACCTGGCCACCACCGAGGGGCCGCAGGCGGCACCTCTGACGCCTTGGCGGGCCCGCGTCACGGGATCCGCAAAGGTGCCCCGAGAAGCGGGCCCGTCGCAAGGGTCGCTCGGCGGCAGGTGGAGCCGGCAGCAGCAATCGTGTTAAGCCACGTCGAAGGCTCCACCCCCATGCCCGACGAGACCCGCAGCACGACCAACTGCCCACCCGAGGCCGCGTTCGCCGATCTCGTCGAGGGCAGGCTCACCGGCGAGCCTCTGGCGCACCTGCTCCGGCACGTCCGGGGGTGCAGCGCGTGCCACGCTCTGTTCGACGCGGTGGCGAGCCGGGAGACGCTGCGGGTGTCCTCGGGGGGCCTCGCACCGCCTCGCGAGGGGCTGGAGCGAGGCACCTCCATCGGCCGCTTCCTCGTCCTCTCGCTGCTCGGTCGCGGAGGCATGGGGGCGGTCTATGCGGCCTACGACCCGGAGCTCGACCGGCGCGTCGCCCTCAAGCTCCTCCATGCCGCCCGCGGCTCCGAGCAAGCCCGGCGGCGCCTGATCCGCGAGGCGCGGGCGCTCGGCAAGCTCTCCCACCCCAATGTGGTGCAGGTCTACGACGTCGGCGAGCACGAGGGGGACGTGTTCGTGGCCATGGAGCTCGTCGACGGCCAGTCGTTCGACGTCTGGTGCCGGAGCGATCCGGCGCCGGGCTGGCAGGCGGTGCTCTCGGCCTACCTCGACGCCGCCCGCGGGCTTTCCGCGGCGCACGAGAAGGGGCTCGTCCACCGGGACGTCAAGCCGTCCAACATCCTGCGCGGCAAGGACGGCCGCGTGCGCGTGGTGGACTTCGGCATCGCCGCCGGTGGCGCCGGCCCCTGGCAGGAGGGGCTCAAGACCACGCGCGAGGTCGGCACGGCAGCCTTTCCGGACAGCGAGACGATCCCTGTCGACGAGACCATGCCCGCGACGACCGGCCCCGAACAGCCGACAGACGAGCGCCTGACGATGACGGGCACCATCCTGGGTACGCCCCTCTACATGGCGCCCGAGCAATACGAGGGGCCGCAGGTGACGCCTGCGTCCGATCAGTACAGCCTCTGCACGGCGCTCTACGAGGGGCTCTATGGCGTGCCCCCCTTCGTGGTGGAAGGGGGCGTGGGGCTCAACCAGCTCTTCTCGATCCTCGCGCAGAAGAAGGGTGGCGCGCCCGCGACCGCGCCCGCCGACACGGCCGTACCCGCGTGGATCCACCGGGCACTCGTGCGCGGGCTCGCCCCGATGCCGGAGGATCGCCACGCCTCGCTGGACGCGCTGATCGCGGCGCTGAGCGAGGACCCAGCGGCGCGCCGGAGCTCGCGGTGGCGCGGCGTCGGGATCGCGGCGGCGATCGCGGGTCTGCTCGGCCTGGCGGCGGTCGGCTGGTCGAGGAGCGGCGCCCCTCCGGACCCCTGCGCGCACCCGGAGCAGCAGCTCGCTGGCAGGTGGGACGCCGGCGTGGCAGGCCAGGTGCGCGCCGCATTTCTGGGCACGAGCCGCCCCTATGCAGCGGACACCTCGGCGCGCGTGGCGGCGGCCCTCGATGACTACAGCGCCTCATGGGTGGCGATGCGAGGCGAGGTTTGCCGGGCCACGCTCAGGAAGGACCAGCGCGCCGAAGTCCTCGCCCTGCGTGACGCGTGCCTCGAGCGCAGGCGCGGGCAGCTCCAGGCGCTGACGACGCTCTTCGCCGAGAAGCCGGATCCCCAGGTCCTCGACAGGGCCGTTTCCGCGGCGACCAGCCTCGCTCCCCTCGCGTACTGCGCCGACACGGAGGCGCTGGTCGCGCGCGTCCCGCCACCGGAGGACCCCGCGCTCCGCGCGCGCGTCGCGTCGCTCCAGGCCCAGGTCGACCAGATGATGGCGCTCCATTCGGCGGGCCGGTACCAGCAGGGCCTCGACCTCGGCCAGCCGCTGCTCGCCCAGGCAGAGGCGCTCGGCTTCCCGCCGCTGCGCGCGCAGGTCCAGGTCGGGATGGGTCGACTGCGCGAGGCCAGCGGCGACTACGCGGCCGCGACGGAGCTGCTGCGCGCCGGTGCGATCTCCGCGGCCGAGGGGAGGGACGACGTGCTCGCCGGTCAGGCGGTGGCGTGGCTCCTCCTGATCGTCGGGTTCCGTCAACAGCGTTTCGACGAGGCGGCACCTCTCGAAGCGATCGGGAAGGTGGTCGTGGCGCGCGCGCGAGACGAGGCGACACAGGCCACCTGGTTGAACTCGGAAGGATTGGTGTTCGATCACATGCGCCGGTTCACCGAGGCCGAGGCCGCCTACGACCGGTCCCTTGCCATCGGCGAGAAGCTCTTCGGGCGCGACAGCCCCACCGTGGCCCGCACCCGGGAGAACCTGGCCGCACTGTTCGAGCGAAAGGGGGATCTCCCCCGGGCCAAGGTCGAGTTCGAGCGGGCCCTCTCCGGCCTGGAGGCGGCCCTTGGCCCCGACCACCCGGACGTCGCCAGCGCGCAATACGATATGGCCATTCTGCTCGACGACATGGGCGAGCTCCCCCAGGCCGTGGCCCTCCATGAGCGCGCTCTGGCGAGCCGGGAGAAGGCCCTGGGGCCCGATCACCCCAACGTCGCGGCATCGCTCACCAACCTGGCCGTGGTCCTCCTGGAGATGGGCGACCTGCCGCGAGCCCAGGCCCTGTTCGAGCGGGCGCTGGCGATCAAGGAGAAGACCCTGTCCCCGCATCACGCCGCCCTCGCCGTGACCATGGACAACCTGGGCCTGGTCGCCTACGCGCTCGGCGAGTACCCGAAGGCCAAGCTCCTCTTCGAGCGCTCCATCTCCATCTGGGAGCAGGCCTATGGCCACGATCACCCGGACATCGCCTACGGCCTCTTCGGCCTCGGTCGGACCCTGGTGCGACTCGGCAAGTCCGACGAGGCCCTTCCCCTGCTCGAGCGCGCTCTCGCCCTGAGGGAGAAGGCTCAGGGCACCTCGCACCGCGACGTGAGCGAGCCACTCCTCGGCCTGGGCGACCTCTACCTCGCGCGCGGCAAGCCGGAGCGCGCCGCGCCCCTCCTCGAGCGCGCGCTCGCGCTGGACACCGTGAACCCGGAGCCCGAGCTCCTGCTCGCCCTGGCCGAGGCGCTCTGGCAGCTCCGGGTCGACCGTCCACGGGCGCGTTCTCTCGCCGAACGGTGCCGCGCCCGCTACGAGCGGGTGGGCCATCGGACAGGGGTCGCGGCCACCACGCGATGGCTGGCGGAGCACCCGCTCCCCCAGTAGCGGAGCGCTCGCCTCCCCCTTCCGCAGACAGACCCACCCCACCCTCCGCAAGACTGCCACGGCTGGGCTGCCCCACCTGTTGCGCTTCCGCTTTGCCGCCGCCCGCGCCCGTCCTGGCACGAGGCCTGCTCACTCGAACCGACCTCGCGGCGCTCGCGCCGCCTCGTCGAGAGCTCGAGAGAGCACGGAAGGCGTTGCATGTTCGAGGCACTCGGGAAGATCGTTTACCGTCACCGCTGGTTGACCCTGGCCCTCGCGACCGCGTTCCTCCTCGCGTCGGTCGCCATGCTGGTTCGCGGCGGGGCGCTCACCAGCGGGACGATCCACGGCCTCGAGTCCGGGGACGCCGGGGACCTCGTCTCCGCGGTCCTCGGCCACCCCGAGGGCAACACGTTCGTGGCGGTGCTGCGCGCCGAGGGTCTCGACGCTGGCAGCGATGCCCACCGCGCCGCGGTACGGAGGGCACTCGAGCCGCTCCGCGCCGATCCGCGCGTCCTCTCGGTGGTCGGCCCGGAGGACGTCCCCGCGCCGATGGCGGCCGGAATGGTGAACGGCCCGGCAGGATCGGCGCTCGCCCTGGTGACGCTCGCGGGGGACGCGAGGACGGCGCTCGAGGCGTATCCGGCGGTGCGCGAGCGGTTGCGCTCCAGCGAGCTCGCCATCACGTGTACGGGGCGCATTCCCTTCCTCAGCGACATGAACCGGACGCTGGAGCACGACCTGCTCCGGGCCGAGCTGGTCTCGTTGCCCGTCGCCCTGCTCATCCTCCTGCTGGTGTTCCGGACCGTGGTGGCCGCGCTGCTGCCGGTGGGCGTGGGCGCGCTCGCCGTCGCGGGGGGCCTCGCGATCGTCCTGGGGATCTCCCGGCACATGGAGGTCGCCCAGTACACGGTCAACGTCTGCTCGCTCCTCGGCCTCGGGCTCGCCATCGATTACTCCCTCTTCACCGTCAGCCGCTACCGAGAGGAGCTCGCGGCCGGCCACGACTATCCCGAGGCGCTCGCCCGGGCCGTCGGGAAGGCGGGCCGCGTGGTCGCGTTCTCCGGCGTGGCGGTGAGCACGGGGCTCGCCGGTCTCTTCTTCTTCGACGGCTCGTACCTCGTGGCGATCGGGATGGGCGGCGCCATCGTCGTGGTGCTCGCGGTGACCTTCGCCCTCACCTTTCTGCCGGCGCTCCTCGCCGTGCTCGGGCCGCGCATCCACGCGGGGCGCATCCCCTTCTTCAGCGGAGCGGACCGCCCGGGGAAGCAGGTATGGCACCGCGTGGCGACGTGGGTGATGCGGCGCCCGGTGGCGGTGCTGGTCCCGACGCTGGCCTTGCTGCTGGTGATGGGCGTCCCGTTCCTTCACGTGCGCCTCGCGGGGGGCGACGTCCGCGAGCTCAGCAGCGACGTGGAGGCGCGCCGGGGGTACGAGTCGCTCCGCCGTGACTTCCCCGATCAGGCGATGACGCGCATGGTCGTCGCCGTCCGCTTTCCGGGCGGGCCCGGACTCGCCGGGTCGCGCGCGGGCGCCGTCGACGAGCTCTCCCGCCGCATCGCCGCCATCCCGGAGGTCGCCCGGGTCTCGACCAACCCTCAGATGGGCGAAGGCGTCGTTCTCCTCGACGTGATCACCCGCGGCTCGGCGGACAGCGAAGAGGCCCGGGGCGTCGTGCGCGCCATCCGCGCGCACCGCGACGTGGGGGAAGGAGCGCTGCTGGTCGGCGGCCAGACCGCCGAAGATCTCGATACCACCTCGTACATCGTCGCGCGGGCGCCGCGCGCCATCGGCTTCGTCGTCACGGTCACCTGCCTCGTGCTCCTCCTGCTCCTCGGCTCCGTCGTCCTGCCGATCAAGGCGGTGCTGATGAACTTCGTCTCCATCACCGGATCGTTCGGCGCGCTGGTGTGGATCTTCCAGGACGGGCACCTCTTCATCCGCGAGCCGCACCCGCTCGATCCCTCCGTCCCCGTACTGCTCTTCTGCGTCCTCTTCGGCCTCTCGATGGACTACGAGATCTTGATGCTCTCGCGCATCGAGGAGTCGTATCGAGAGAGCGGCGACAACACCCACGCCGTGGCCGAAGGGCTGGAGAAGACGGCGGGCATCATCACCAGCGCCGCGACGATCATGGTGGCGGTGTTCATCTCGTTCTCGTTCGCCCACGTCGTCGTCATCCAGGCGGTGGGGTTCGGCATGGCGCTGGCGGTGGCGATCGACGCCACGCTCGTCCGCATCCTCCTGGTCCCGTCGACCATGCGCCTGCTGGGCCACCTGAACTGGTGGGCGCCTCGCGTCCTCGTGCGCCTGCGCGAGAGGCTCGTCGGCCGGCGCGCTCAGCCCAGGGAGACGCCGACCAGTCGGCCGACGCCAGCGGTCACCGCCATCGCCAGCCCGCCCCCGATCGTCACCCGCAGCGCGGCGCGAGCGAGCGGCGCCCCCCCGAGGTAGCCCCCGAGCGCGCCGAGGGCGGCGAGGCTGACGAGGGAGAACGCGGCGATGGCGGCCATGCGCAGCGCCACCGGCGCGACGAGGAGGGCCACGATGGGGACGAGGGCGAAGCTCGCGAAGCTCACCGCCGAGATCCACGCGGCCTGGAGCGGGCGGGCCCGGGAGGCGCGGTCGATCCCCAGCTCGTCACGGAGGTGCGCACCCAACCGATCGCGCGCGCTGAGCTGCTCGGCCACCTTCATCGCGAGCTGCGGGTCGAGGCCTCGCTTCACGTAGATTGTCGCCAGCTCCTTGAGCTCGGCCCGCGGGTCGTGGGCCAGCTCCCGCGCTTCCAGCGCGATGTCCGCTCCCTCGGCGTCGCGCTGCGAGCTGACCGACACGTACTCGCCCACGGCCATCGACATCGCCCCGGCCACGAGCCCGGCCACGCCGGCGGTCAGGATGGCCTCCTTCGGCGCGGAGGACGCGGCCACGCCGATCATGATGCTCGCGACCGAAACGATCGCATCGTCCGATCCGAGGACGGCAGCGCGCAGCCACCCCGCACGGTTGCTCCGGTGGGCCTCGACTCGTCGCTTCGTCATCCTCGCCTCAGCGTGGCGCCAATGCCGCGGAGCGGGCGTCACCCACCGTGATCCGCCCCCTCTGGCCGCGGCACGTCCGTTGCTGACGAGCGGGGGAGGAGAAGAAGACTGCCATGTGGTTGGAAGCCATCGTAACGCGTGAAGATCTCGTCCTGCTCCTCAATCAGCTCCTCCCCATCAAGATCAACCTCGACTCCCCCGCGACCGACCGCTGGATCAGCGTCGGTCGC
>Ga0302267_10005466_pt1 | contig 13332 bp, 8 predicted proteins | sample III_Bog_E1_3_FD_194555 | JGI IMG/M metagenome (GOLD analysis project Ga0302267, IMG submission 194555) | Peat permafrost microbial communities from Stordalen Mire near Abisko, Sweden - III_Bog_E1_3 | ecosystem: Environmental > Terrestrial > Soil > Wetlands > Peat | place: Sweden: Abisko... | reverse complement strand
AAGGCAGCGTTTCGAACGCCAGCAGGTCAGGGGACTGCGCTGCTGGGGCGGTGGCAAGGACCTCGATGCGCTCGCGGTGGAATGCGACCAGATCGGCAAAGGAACAGTTGTAGTTTCCGTGGTACTCCGCGCCGTTGTGCAGGGCCGCGCCGTAGGGGCCGAGCGATGCGGCGACCCGTATGCGGCGGTTGGGGAATTCCTTAGTGACCGAACGCGCCAGTGCTACGGAGCGGAGCAGGGCAGCGTCGGCGCGTTCGGGGGGGAGACCAATCTCGGCATAGCCCATGCGCGAAACCTGATAGCTGCAGGTGGCGATGCACTCCGAGCCGGCTTCGATGTAAGCGCGATGGACCGCAGCCACCTTTTCCGGATCGTCTTCGAGGACATGTGCGGACCAGAGAGGGCCATCGATATTAGCGCCGAGGTACTCAAGCTCGGAGGCTAGGCCGCCGTCGATGACATGGAGGCCGTGCAGGATCGAGAGTTGCTGTTCCGAGTTCAATGTCATGAGTGATTTCCGTTCGGAATGCACGCTCTCAGCTCACAGCTTCTGCGTCCGCTGCACGGCGCGCACGCCGGCTACGCGGCGCAGGCCGAGCACCATGCGGTTTAGATGGTGCAGGTCTTCGGCCTCGACAACGAACTCGACGATGGCTTCGCCGTTCTCTTCCCGCTTGATTTCTACGCCGCGGATGTTGGTGTTGTCGTCGGAGATGATGGCGGTCATCTCCTTCAACATGCCGGTGCGGTCGTCGCAAAAGACGGTGATCTTGACCGGGTAGCGCTGCGGGCGGCCGGAAGTTTCGTCGCCCACTCGGGACCACTCTACGGCGATGCGTCGGTCGCTCTCATAGAGCAGGTTCTGCACGTTGGAACAACTGCGGGCGTGGACGGCGACCCCCTTGCCGCGGGTGACGTAGCCGATGATCTCCTCGCCTCGAATGGGATTGCAACATCGCGCACGATAGACGAGCAGGTCGTTCTGTCCCTCCACCTGTAGCGAGTCAGAGCCGGTGAGGTGCAGCTTGCGCACCGCTTCCGACATGGCCTGCCCGCCTGCACCGCCCGGCTTGGTCTCGGGGATGGCCTCGGCATCGCCCTGAGTCGCAAATCCAGGGGCCAGCTTGTTGAGCACCTGATGCGCGGAATGCTTCCCCTGGCCCAGCGTGGCCAGCAGGTCGGCGGCCGTGGCCACGCCATACTCGTTGGCGATTCGGCTCAAGTCCTGGTCGGCGATCTGACTCAGCGGGACCTTGAATTTCCTTGCCTCGCGCTCCAGCAGCTTGCGACCGATCTCGACCGCCCGGATGCGCTGGTCCTCGTTGAGCCAATGCTTGATCTTGTTGCGGGCGCGGGGGCTTTTGACAAAGGTGAGCCAGTCGCGGCTCGGCTTGTGATCTTTCTGGGTGACGATCTCGACGATATCGCCGGTCCGGAGCTTGGAGCGGAGCGGCACCATGCGGCCATTCACCTTGGCTCCCACGCAGGTGTGGCCCACCTCGGTGTGGATGGTGTAGGCAAAATCGACCGGCGTGCCGTCGGCCGGAACCACCACAACTTTTCCCTTGGGCGTGAAGGTATAGACCTCGTCGGGGTACAGGTCCATCTTCAGGCTGGAGAGAAACTCGTTGGGGTCGGTCATCTCCTTTTGCCACTCGACGAGCTGGCGTATCCAGTTAAGCCGGTCTTCATCGCGGGAAGTAACCACACCTGCGCCCGCCTTGTACTTCCAGTGGGCGGCAATGCCTTCCTCGGCGATGCGGTGCATCTCTTCGGTGCGAATCTGCACCTCGAATTGATGGCCGCTGGCGCCCATGACCGTGGTGTGCAGCGACTGGTAGCGGTTGGCGCGGGGAATGGCGATGAAGTCCTTGATGCGCCCCGGAACCGGCCGCCAAAGCGTGTGGATGAGCCCGAAGACGGCGTAGCAGGCAGCTACGTCCTGCGTGATGACGCGGATTGCCAGCAGATCGTAGACCTGCTCGAACGAGATCTTTGTGCGCTCGAGCTTTTGGAAGATGGAATAAATGCGTTTGATGCGCCACTCGACCTTGGCCTCGATGTTGCTTTCGCGCAGTTGCTCCACCAGCGTGTCTTCCACGCCGCGAAGGAACTGCTCACCCTCAATTCGCCGCGATTCGACAGCGGCGGATACCTGTTCGTAGCTCACCGGATCGGTGTAGCGGAAGGCCAGGTCTTCGAGTTCGCCGCGCACCTTGCCCATGCCCAGCCGGTGAGCGAGTGGAGCGTAGATTTCCTGGGTTTCGCGGGCGATGGCTTCCTGGCGATCGGGCTTCAGATGCTCCAGGGTGCGCATATTGTGCAGGCGGTCGGCCAGCTTGATGAGCACCACGCGGACGTCCGATACCATGGCGAGCAGCATTTTGCGCACATTTTCGGCCTGGCGGTCTTCGCGATTGGCAAATTGGATTTTGTCAATTTTGGTGACGCCCTCGACGATGTGGGCAACCTGATCGCCAAATTCGGTCTCAATCTCCTCATTCGTAGCGGGCGTGTCTTCAACCGAATCGTGCAACAGGCCGGCAGCGATGGCCGTTGCGTCAAGCTTCATCTCGGCCAGCACCTCGGCGACTTCGAGCGGGTGAATGATGTAGGGCTCGCCGGAGGCCCGCATCTGACCATCGTGATGCTTGACGCAGAACTCCCAGGCCTTGCGGATGAGAGTGAGGTCTTCGCTGGGACGGTTGGCGCGAACGTGCTCAAGGAGCGAATCGAATCGTTGGGCGATGGTGCGCTGGTCGCTGGGCCGCTTTTGAATGTCGCGCACGGCAGACTGCAATTCCCCAGAGAGAGCGGGTGTCTCGCCGGGAACATCCGCCGGAATGGCTTGCCGGACAGTCGCCATGCTTCATTATAGGCCGCAAGTGGTTGAGTTGCATGAAGGGGGAATCGGTGCGGGAAACGGCAAGGGAAGTATCGGTCAGCTCGCGTGCCCCGAAGAATCTCCGTTACGAAGCGATTCACTTAAACTTCGATCCTTGCTTTGATCACATAAGTCACACAATTGACCATAACTCGTAATCAAACGCTTGCATGCCGGAGATTCTGTAGCATTGATCTCGACTTTCAGGATTCAATGTACTATTTTGCGCCTACTCTGGTCCCGCCTGACTCACGTCGCTTCCCGGCTTGGAGTAACTTCATAAACTAATTCTAATTTCGGCTTTTGTCGTATATCCGGATAGGAGGTTAATGCCGGTAAATAATAGGCTTTCCCTTATTGGTGCGTCGGTGCCTAGTAGCTCTAAGTGGTGTGCTGGCCGTCACATCGCGAGTATATCGAAGAAGGAGTAAAGTCCCATTCGGACTAGAGGTCCAGAACCGAGGAACTTATGATGAAACGCCTCTTACTTACAGCCCTGGCAGCTACACTCGCAGTAAGCCTGAGCTATGCAGATCAAACCAATGCGAAGGTCGTCATTCCGATTACCAAGACCACGCCCGTCAATGGCAAGGCGATGTATGTGAACTATTGCGCCCCGTGTCACGGAGTGGACGGCATGGGAGCAGGCCCGGTAGCCTCCGCGCTGAAGGCATCGCCTACGAACCTGACGGTGTTGAGCCGGAACAACCATGGGAAATTCCCTGACTCGCATATCGTCACCGTGCTGAACAACGGCGCCGATGTAAAGTCGCATGGCTCAGTCGAGATGCCCGTGTGGGGACCGATTCTTGGTAAGATGAACGTGTCCAACTCCCAGGACAGGATGCTCAGAATCAGCAATTTGAGCCGGTACCTGGATTCCATGCAGGTTAAGTAGGGCCGGCTGCCCAATCGCTCCCGGCGAAAGGGAGTACATGGCCAAGCCGCACAACCCACGATCTGCCGTAACCCAAAAGGCGCCCAAGGCCGAGAAGCCCGGGGCGCCTTTTGATCGAAATCGCGAACAGTCTTCCCCTGCTGAACGCCCCCAAGGTGCCGACACAAGGCGACAAGTGTACTCCGCAGGCGCAGCCACTAAGCCGGAACGGCGTGGTATTGGCGCCATGGTGAGCCGCCGCGCCGCCGACCGGCTGAGAAGCGGCTATCTTTGGGTTTACGCGTCGGAAATTGAATCTCTTGAGTTACCCAAAGACGATTCGGGAGGACCCCCCGCCCTGCTGCCGGTGGCCGACAACCGTGGCCTGTTGCTGGGTACGGCGCTTTACAGCGCTTCGTCGCAGATTGCGCTGCGAATGGTATCTCGCGAGGCAATCGATGAGGCTGGCTGGCTGGAATTGCTCGAAGCTCGCCTCCGCACCTCCATCGGCCGCCGTAAAACTCGGCTCAGCAGCGAGACTGACTCCTGTCGCCTTTGCTTCAGCGAAGCCGATGAAATTCCTGGTCTGGTCGCCGACAAATACGGCGACCTCCTCATTCTGCAACTGCTGACCAAGGGTCTCGACAATCCGGCTGTTCGCGAAACCTGCGTTCGCGTTTTTCGGGAAGCGCTTAAGCCGTCAACTATTTTGGAACGTCCGGACCCGCGCATGCGCGAGCTTGAGGGAATGGCAGCGCTTGATGGGGCGCCACTCTGGGCAGTCAATCCCGCCAATGCCCTCACGAGCACACAGTTCAAACTCAACGGCCTGCTGTTCCAATACGATGCCAATGCCGGCCAAAAGACCGGAGCGTTCCTTGACCAATGTGCAAACTACAACGCCGCCGAACAATGGGCGCGGATGCTCGCCCCAGGCGGCCGTGCGCTCGATGTGTGTACCTATCAGGGCGGCTTTGCGCTGCACCTGGCGCGGGCCTCGAAAAGCGTGACCGGCATCGACGCCTCGCATTCCTCGCTCCAAGTGGCCGAACGCAACCTGGAGGCGAATCGGGCGCAACTCACCGGCGCAGTGGAATGGGTGGAGGGCGACGCGTTCCAGATTCTCCGCGACTGGTCCGACGCTCGTGAGCAGTTCGATACCATCGTGCTCGACCCGCCCGCATTTGCCAAGACAAAGCGCGCCGTGGAAGGCGCATTGCGCGGCTACAAGGAATTAAACCTGCGCGCACTACGGATGATGCGTCCCGGCGGGCTGATGGTGACCTGTTCGTGCTCACACCATGTGAGCTGGACAGACCTTGAAGGCAGTGTGGCTTCGGCGGCGGTTGATGCTGGACGCCGGGTCCGGCTGCTGGAACGCCGCGGCGCCGCTCCCGACCACCCCGTGGTGTTGAACCTGCCTGAAACCGAATATTTGAAGTGCCTGTTGCTGGAGGTGGAGTAGGTGAAGCTTGATTCAGGCTGGGGCGCTGCGCTGGCCGCCGTGCCATGGCGGAAACATTCGCTTGACCCAGCGGGGCCAAAATTGCCTGGGTTGCGGGGAACTGTTCTGCTCCGCCCTTGAACTGGCCAAGCGCAATTCCGCCAGCGTTTCCTTCACTTGCGCCCGCAGAGATTCGGCTTCAAAGGTACAGGAGCGCAGGTAGGCTGACACGGTAACCCCTGCTTCCGCAGCTCGTTTGCGCAGTTGCGCGCATTCCGTTTTGCTGAGCCGAATGGTAATGCTGGAGGATTTCAGATTCCGATCGAGCGTTGTGGACTCGTTTTGAGGGGCCTCGGAGCCGGCGTCGGTGCAGGATGCGAGAGCGTGCGGCGGGAATGGGGCTTCAGAGGCTGCGGAAAAACTCGGAATCCCAGATGAAATTAGTGGAAGACATCCCTCAGGGGCTGAAGCCCACGTTGATTTGTTTGCTTTTTCGGCACGACTGAAGTAGTGCCCTTTCAAAGCAACGGGCTTTTCCGCAACCTGTTCAGCCGCTGGAGATGCAACACCCTTGGATGCGTCGCGGAGGCCGGCTACCGGGGTTGCGGTCTGGATGGGCGCGTGGTCGGCGGGATCGGGTACGCGGGGACGCGCATGGGAACGCAAAGCGCTCTCGTAACTGATGGTCGCAAAGTCGTCTGCCAAACCCTCGTCGCTCCAGGCGGCCGCTGGCTTCTTCGCGGGCGCGGTAAGCGATGCCAACAGACCGGCAAAGCTCGCGGGGTTGGCTGAGGGTACGGACGTGGCTTGTTGTTGCATGCCTTGGAGCATAGCCCAATGGCCGGCGAGAAGTGTGAGAAGCTTCTCATTTTTGGGGTTTGGTCGCTCCGAATTAGGAATCGCGAGTTGCGGATTTCAAAATGAAACTGTGCCTTGCAACATCCGTGCATAGCGGCGGTGGTCATGCGCCGCAGAATTCGAGCGTCTCGGGATCGGGGAGGATGCGTCCTGGAAGCCGCAGCAGTTCGGTTACGGCCTCGGCGCTCAGGGGGCGAGCAAAGAGGAAGCCCTGGCCAAAGCGGCAGCCCAGTTGGCGCAACAGACGATACTGTTCGCGGGTCTCGATACCTTCCGCAACCACATCCATGCCCATGACTCGAGCAAGTTCAATGATGGTGCGCACGATCTGGAGCGGCTGGTCGCCTTCGGTCATACGATCCACAAACGAGCGGTCGATCTTGAGCACGTCGAACGGGAAGGAGTGCAGGTTGTTCAGCGAACTGTAGCCTGTGCCGAAGTCGTCCATGAGCAGGGAAACGCCGAGCCTGCGCAGGCTGCCCAGCACCTCCATGGCGATGCGCATGTTGGGAATCAGGCTTGACTCTGTCATCTCGACGCCAAGCTGGCGGCTTGAGATGCCGAATTGAATAAGCAACGCCTCGACGTGGTCGGCCAGTCCGGCGCGGGAAAACTGTCGGGCGGACAGGTTGACGCCGACACGCAGCGATCCATTCCGAGGATCTTCCTTGCACCACTTCTGGATTTGCGTACAAGCCTCGGTCAGTCCCCAGTCGCCGATGGGCAAGATCAGTCCATTTTCTTCGGCCAGCGGGATGAAGTCCATGGGAGGTACAAGCCCCCTTTCCGGGTGGACCCAACGGATCAATGCCTCAACGCCGACAATCTTGCGGGTGGCGAGATCGACCTCGGGTTGGTAGTACAGGACAAATTCGCGCTTGTCCAGGGCGCGGCGGAAGTCCGACCCGGTCGGCCAGTTTCCGGTTTCTTTGACTGTAACGTGGGACCGCCGCACCCCCTGCCCACCAACAACATTGCGCATTCTGCGAAGCTCCAACTGGCTGGAAACCATATCCGCGAGGCTCTCCAGCATGTGAAAGTCGTCCTGGGTCATTCCTTGCTGTGGCGCATGCCAGAACACAGTCAAGACTCCGAGGACTTTGCCGTCGAATGAGCGCACCGGGGCGCTGGCAAACATAGCCGCGTTGAGCCGCCTGAGAATCAGCGCCTGGGTCTCGCTTTCGAACTGCGTGGAGAAATTCGAGGCAATTACCGGACCGTTTTCCGCTGCCACCATCTCAAAGATGGAGTTTTTTCGGGGCAATTCGCGGATGTTCTGTCCCCAGCAGGCCTTGACCCAGATTCGGGTCTCGTCGCCAAAGGCGAGCCCGGCTGCATCCGCCTGGAAGTACTCCGCGGCCAACCGGGTAATTGCGTCGTAGCTGGGCTCCGGCGGGGTATCCAGAATGCCTGTCGCCGTCAGGGCAGCCAACCGGGCAGCTTCCTGCTCCTGTTCGGCACCGACGGTCTCCAGCTCTGCCTGTTGCATCTTTACTCCGAGCTCACCACCCCGGCGGCGGAGGCGTGTCTCCAGTTACGCTGAAACTACCATCCAGCGACACGCACATGCGCAAGCCATGCGGCTTCAAAACATGGCTGAATGTGACTCCCATGTCCCATCCGCGCGCGACTCTCGCGGTGACCAAGGAGTGACACTGCCCTTGAGGACCGATAGCTTGAGTCCCGCATCTTCCTTATCGGAAGGGAGTGGCGACGGCATGAGGTTACGTCAGGGCGGCGTACCTGAGTACCTTTTCAGTGACTGCCGGAAGCCTGCTTGCCCGGTCCCGCTTTCCCTGTTTCAGTCCACAGGAAGGTGAGTTGATCGGCATCGTCCTGAATCTGCTGGTCGACACTCACCCCGGCCGAGTGGCCGCCGGAGAGACTGTAATGCAACAGTATCGGCCTGCCGCCGGATGAGGCCGATTGCACTAGGGCGGTCATTTTGCGCGCATGGAGCGGGTCTACGCGCGTATCGCTGTCGCCGGTGAAGAACAGCACCGCCGGGTAGGGTGTTGGGGACTTGACGTTTTGGTAAGGCGAGTACTTGAGCAGGTAGGGAAATTGCTTCTCGCTTTCCGAGGAGCCGTACTCCGTCGTCCAGTAGGAGCCCACCTTAAACTTCTGATAGCGGAGCATATCCAGCAGTGGATAGCCGCACCAGACGGCCGAAAACAGCTCCGGCCGCTGGGTAATGGATGCGCCCATCAGCAGGCCGCCGTTTGATCGGCCCGCAATGGCGAAGTGTTCCGACGACGTGTACTTGTTTGCAATCAGGTATTCGGCTGCAGCAAACCAGTCGTCAAAAACGTTTTGCTTTTTCTCGAACATGCCCTGCTCGTGCCAGGTCTCGCCATATTCACCGCCGCCTCGGAGGTTGGGAAGGGCGAACCAGCCGCCCTGCTGGAGCCACCACGCAAAGGTCGAGTTCCAGTAGGGGCCCATGTTGACGTCGAAACCGCCGTAGCCTGTCATCAGCAGCCGCTCGGTACCGTCGAGCTTCAGGCCCTTCTTGCCGGCGATGAACATGGGGATCTGGGTTCCGTCCTTCGACTTGAAAAATACCTGCTTCAGCTCGAACTGGCTGGAATCGAAGGGAATCTTCGGCTGAAAGAAGATCTCCCGCTTGCCGGTCGAGGTGTCCAGCCGATAGATGGCGGGCGGGAAAATGAACGACTCGAAGGCGAAAAATGCGTATCGGTCCGTCGTCCGGCCGCTGAACCCGGATACCGAGCCGATCGCGTCGTAGTCGACCGTGCTGGCCGGCTTGCCGTCAAGAGAATAGAGGGTAGTCTCTGTCTTTACGTCTCTCAGGCGGTTCACATAGATCTTTGCTCCGACGATTGACCAGGAGTCGATTGCATCCGGCGATTCGGGTACAATCGTCGCCCAGACGTCTGGCATGATCCCCGGATCGGCTTTCAAGATTCTCCCCTTGGGCGAGTTGTAGTCGGTCTTCACATACCACGCGTTTTTGGCATAAATGGCTTCAAACCGCGAGTCGAGTCCCCAAACCAGCACGTCAAAGGGCGTCCCAGGCCTGGTCAGGTCGCGGTAGACAATATCCACCCGCCTGGCCGGCACGCCGCGGTCGATTTGGATGACCAGATAGCGCCCGTCGTCGGTAATCGCAGCGTTGAAGAGATCGTCGGGGCCTAGTTCCTCGCCGCGAAACTCCCGCCCAAAGATCAGCACGTCGCGGGAGTTGCGCGTTCCAAGCACGTGCTGGTAGAGCAGCGTCCCATGCTTGTCGTTGCGAGCGTAATACAGGCTGGCCCCATCCGGCGCAAAGGTGACGCTGAAGTACCGGGCCGAGGGCAACTCGTCCTCCAGCGTCTTCCTGGTCTTCACGTTGAACACATGAATGGCGTTCTCATCCGCTCCGCCCTGCTGAATCCCATACGCCACCAGCGATCCATCGCGGGAAACATCGGCAATGTCGATCGACGTGTCTGGATCGCGGCTCAGCGTTGCCGGGTCAATCAGCCGCTCGTCCGGTTTGGCGGCCACAGGGCTTTTGTTGCCCGGAGTCTTGTTGGCTGGGCTCGCTGAGCCAGTCCATCCATGGCGCAAATAGATTGAGAACTGTTGTTCGCCGGCCAGCCGCTTTCTGAAGAAGTAGCAGTCTCCGCGCTGAAAGGGAGTGCCGGCCGCCGAGACGCTCTCCAGCGTCTCCAGGTCGTCTACAACGTCGGGCCGAATGCGCGCCTGATTGAAATAGCGCGCTGTGTAGGCGTTCTCGGCATCGATGAAGGCTCGAGTCTCGTTGCTTGTGGAATCCTCGAGCCAGCGATAGCTGTCGAGGATCTTTGTCCCGAAGTAGTCGTCGGCGACAGGGATGGACCGGACCGCGGGAGGAGCGGGGAGCGTGATGCCTTCCCGTCCGTGAATGGTCTGTGGAAGCGCGCCCGCTGCACTTACGGCCCACATTGCGAATCCGAATTGAAAGGCCCGCCGCATGCAATGCCTCCTGCGGACAGCTTACGCGAGAGGGGATCGATTGGTCATTGCTTTCTTAGCTTCCCGTGTATCGATTCCGCATGACATCAACGGCAACAGAGCTTCGGCCCGGTAGAATCTTGAGCAGTGGGCAGATCGCAGCCAACTCAATCTGGCCTGGACCTGAAATCCGGGAACTCGAAGGCAGTGCGTCCGCGTTCGCGATGGGCGCGAGCGCTGGGAATGCTGCGCCCATCGCACGCGCATAGCGTCTATACGGCCTCCATCCTGCTGGCGGCTTCCTCGTTCCTGTCGAGCATCATCGGCCTGGGCCGCGGCAAATTCATAGCGTGGCGATTTGGCGCGGGTCCGCAGACGGATGCTTACGTTGCGGCCTTTCGCCTGCCCGACTTGATGAACAATTTTCTCGTGGGAGGCGCCGTTGCGATTACCTTCGTCGCCATTCTCGACCGCTACCGCGAGCGTGGGGAAGAGCCGGAAGGAGAGCGCCTGCTCTTCACCGTGTTGAACTTGATGGTTCTGGTTCTGGCCGCTGCCTCCATCGTGCTCATGTTTCTCGCCGGCCCGTTCATCCACTTCACCAACAAAGGCTTCACCTCCGAACAGGTGGCGCTTTGCACGCACATGACTCGAATCCTGCTGCCGGCGCAGATATTTCTGTTTGCCGGCAGCGTGATGGGCGCAACGCTGCTGGTGCGCAAGCAGTTTATGTATCAGGCGCTGCAGCCGATCGTTTATAACATTTGCATCATCGCCGGGGGAGTATTTCTCGGCTATCTGGGAGTTTCCGGACTCGCGATAGGCGCCACCTCCGGGTTCCTTCTGGGTTCCTTTGCTCTGAACGCATGGGGCGCGGCCCGCAACGGGGTGCATTACCGCTGGGGCATCGACCTGCACCATCCGGGACTGCGAATCTGGTTGAAGATGACCCTGCCGCTCATGCTCGGCTTCGGGCTTCCTTTTCTCGATCAGTACTTCGCGGGCTATTACGCTTCTGGGACCATGGGCGACATTACCCGCCTGAACAACGCGAAGCAACTTTTCTCCGCACCAATGAGCATGCTTGCGCAGGCTGCCGGCGTCGCCTCGCTGCCGTTCTTCTCGCAACTTTGGGCGAAAGGGAAGCGGTTTGAGTTCGCTGTGGGCGTGGCCGACGCGGTCTCACGCGTGATAGCCCTGTGCCTGCTGGCCAGTTCAGCCATGATCGCCCTGGCTCATCCGATTGTGGGGCTTATCTTTGGCGGAGGACGATTCACTGCCAACGATGTGAACCTGACCGCTCTGTTTTTCGCTCTCTACACGCTTTCTCTCTTCCTTTGGTCGGCGCAGGCTATCTATGCGCGTTCGTTTTACGCCGCTGGAATTACCTGGCTGCCCATGCTGGCCAGCACCATCATCGTGCTTGTAGCATTCCCTCTCTACCACATGGGCAGCGAGAGGTGGGGCACGGCCGGCCTGGCGTTGGCGTCGGATGCCGGGATTGCGCTCCAGGCCATCACGCTGGCCGTGCTGCTGCACCAGCGGCGCATGGTTTCGCTGGCCAGCCTGGATTTTGCCGAGATGGGCCGCTGCCTGTTGGCGGGGGTTGGAAGTGGCGCGGGAGTGTGGCTGCTAATTTGGGAGTTGGGCCGATTGACTGGCCGTCTGGCGGGCGCTCACCTGGCCGCGCAGACGCGCTGGATCGACTTTGCGATGCTGATTGTTGGAACGGCATTATGGGTGGCGATGGCCAGGTGGATACTGGAAAAGACCGGATCGGCGCTGCCCAGGGTGGCGATGCGGCGGCTGGGACTGGGGTAGGGCAAGATCAGGATAGGAACTTAAAAGTCTTGCCTTTGGGCATCGCCTTCATTCGACGCAGGAATTCACTTTCGTCGATTTCTTGCGGCCAATCGAGGTTGACGGAGACGGATTCCGCATAATGGCTCGATGGATTCCGCTGGACCTCGATTGCTTTGAGACTCTCAAGTTGCGTTAAATCTCGCAGGAATGCCCCGAATGCATCTTTAATGGAGAGGTACAGCGGCTTGGTGCGCAAGTAGAGATCCATCATGATGGACCTGCGCTCTCCGTCGAGCAGAATCTTCAGAATTTCAATCTGCCTCTCTCCGATCACCCGTTTCCGCCTCGTCTCCAGCCGGTTGAAGAGGCTGTACATGGTGTCGCGGAACAGTGCGCGCTGCATGTGCTTGCGAATCTCCGCCGTCAGCCGCTCGCACTGAATGCGAATACCATTCAATGCAAAGATCAGGAAGGGCGTCAGGTCGTGGCTGTCCTGCCGGACCTCGCCGAGAATGCGCAAATAGGCAGGCTTTTCGTCGTAGTAGTAGTTCGACATTGCCACAAAGGCTCTGTCGGTCAGTCCGGCACGGCGCAGAATGAGCGCCTCCATGGCTCGTGCTGTTCGGCCATTGCCATCGAGAAACGGATGCATGGCGGCCAGATGATAGTGCAAAGCCATCGCCTGCACCAGAGGATCGTGATCGCGGATTTCAGTCTGAACCGACTGCAACAGCCCGTCGAACGCCTCCTCGCAGAGTGGCCCACCTTCCACGCCTCGATGCGGAGGGATTCCGAACGTTACGTTGTAATCGCGGCCGCGAATCACTCCAGGCGGACAATGGTCCTCATCGCACCCGGTCACCAAAAGCCGGTGAACCTCCCGGATGAGATCGCCGGAAATCGGCCTGCCGGTGGGAAGCTGCCCAATCCAGCGATAGGCCCGCATCGCGGAGTGCGCCTGCCTCTGCGATCGCGTTCGCAGTTCCTCCGCGGAGACGTTTGGACGGACGGCCTCTTCAAGCTCGCGCTCCGTGAACTCCGCACCTTCAATGCGGCTGGTCCCGGCCACTTCGCGCTTAAGCTGCAGCTCCTGGAGCGCCTCGACCCAGCTTTTTTGGTAGGGCAGAGAAGTGAGCGATTGCACCGCCGATTTTGCTTCAACAAGAGCGGTCATAACAGCGGTTGAATCGTAAAGGATCCAGCGCCTTGGAAGCTCATACCGAATCATTGGATCTTCCGATTCATTTTCGACTTCATATCTGACTCATTTCTATTTCATATTTTTCTATCTATTTTATTTTCTGTCAATTATAAAGTTCAATCTAGAAGTCATATTCAGTTCATTTCCGTCCCATCGCAGGATTGTTTTCCGGGTTTACGTTGCTTGTGCCTGGGCTGAGCACGCCTCTGCCAAAGGCACAAGAACCCCTGCCCTGGCAGAGGCTCTTGTGCTGGAGCGGGTTACGGCGTCAGCTTGCGGCTAAGCGGACTTGGGAGCTTCCGGCGCACCCGCGGCTTTGCCTTCAG
>Ga0302267_10005459_pt1 | contig 13342 bp, 10 predicted proteins | sample III_Bog_E1_3_FD_194555 | JGI IMG/M metagenome (GOLD analysis project Ga0302267, IMG submission 194555) | Peat permafrost microbial communities from Stordalen Mire near Abisko, Sweden - III_Bog_E1_3 | ecosystem: Environmental > Terrestrial > Soil > Wetlands > Peat | place: Sweden: Abisko... | reverse complement strand
TGAGATTCGAGATCGTCGATTCGTAGAGGAGCCAGGCCGGGATCGACGTGAGAAGCGACGGGAACGCGACGAGCAGGACGGCGTAGTCGCGGCCGAGAGGGGCGCGCTGGTATGCGAGCGGCAGCCAGATGGGCATCCCTTCCGGAACGTCGGGCCAAAGTCGATGCGCCAGGAGTGAGCAGGCGACGCCCCCGATGGAGAAAAGCATCGGTCCGAGGCCGAACGCGAGCATCAGCGTGACGACGATCGCGCCGCGACTGTTCGACCATAATGAGCTCACGGCGAGTCCGAATGCGACGGCAAGCGCGGCGAGCAGAAAGAGCAAGGCGAAGGCGATCACGACCTCACCTGCGGTCACTCCGCCAAAGAGGAACGAAAGCGCTCCCACCGGCGCGAGCGCGACGATGTACAGCGCCATCGCCGTGTAGGCGGTGAGGAACTTCCCTCGGCCGATCTCCTTCGGCGTCATTCCCGTGAGGAGCACGGCTTCCCACGTGCGCCCTTCGCGCTCGGCGGCGATGCCGTTCGCGGCGAGCCACGGGCCGGAGATGACGACCACGAAGTAGGCGATGGAGAAGAATGTCTGGAAGAGCATCCCGCCGAGCTCGGCGGGACTCGTGCTCGAGGACGCGGCTAGGCCGCCGATCGTCGAGAGCAGGAGCGCGGGTGCGAGGACCAGCACTAGGAGAATCCAGGGCGTGCGGGCGAGTCGCGCGGATTGGCGCATCTCGCGCATCCAGATCGCGTTCGGCTCGCGGAGGCGCTGCCACCAGCCGCGAATGCCTCCGAGCGCGAGAGGCTCGTCGCGTGGACGAATGCTGCGCGGGGCGCGATCCGATGCGGGTGCCGGTGCCAACGCTTCGCTCATTGCACGTCTCCGCGCGTAGCCTCGAGGAAGATGCGCTCGAGCTCGTTGCGTTCCGGTTCCACGCCGACGACGGGGATTCCGGTCATGACGACGGTTCGCACGATCTCCGCGAGCGATCGGTCGTCTCCGGTGTACGCGACGATGGCGACCCCGCCGGGCGCGGGGGTGACCTTCGCGACCCCTGCCACACCCGCGAGAGCGATGGCGACGGCCTCTGGCGGTGCGAGCACCTTGAGTTTGGCGCTTCGCGTGCGCGGCTCTACGACGAGGGGTACCTGCGACGGGGCGCCGGTCGATAGGGGGTGGGGCGGCCCGGCCTCGGCAGCCCGTGCCTGCGTGAGGTCCCCCAGCTGGCGCGCAATGTCGTGGATCGGACCCGCCACAATCAGCTGTCCGCGCTCGAGGATGGCGACCGACGAGCAGATGTCCGCGAGCTCGGTGAGGATGTGGCTCGAGAGGAAGATCGTCTTGCCCATGTCGCGGAGCTCGAGCAGGAGATCGCGAATCTCGATTCGGGCTCTCGGGTCGAGGTCGCTCGCGGGCTCATCCATGATGAGAACCTTCGGATCGTGGAGGAGCGTGCGTGCGAGCTGGAGGCGCTGCTTCATCCCCTTGCTCATCGTGGCGACCAGCTTCGTGCCGAGCTTGGTGAGCTCCGTCAGCTCCATCACGGCGTCGACGACCTCGTATGTCGTCCCGGCGGTCGGAACGCGGTACGCGTCGGCGAAGAACTCGAGGTACTCGCGAACCGTGACGCGCTCGTAGACCCCGGCGTGATCGGGCATGTAGCCGATGATCTTCCGGACTTTCTCGGGATCGACGGTCACGTCGTGTCCGTCGACCTCGACGCGGCCGGCGAGCGGCTCGAGCAAGGTCGCGAGGATGCGGATGGCCGTGGTCTTCCCGGCACCGTTGGGGCCGATGAATCCGAAGATCTCTCCGTGCTGGACCTCGAAGCTCACGTCGCGGAGCACGTCGAAGCGGCCGAAACGGTGCCACAAATGGCGCACCCGGATGGCGGGTGGCGGGGCGGGGCGGGGGCCGGGGCTCACGGTTTCGTCTCCTCTGCACCAACGACGCGGACGAAGACGCGATCGCTCTCGAGTGCGAGCCCGGAATCGCTGGAAGCTCGCGAGGAAGGGACCATCTCGGCGAGGAGGACAGGCGTGTCCTCCGGCCACCAGTCGACGGCGTCGCCAGCCGCGGCTTCGAGCGGTGCCCAGGCTTCGGCGACCCGCTTCCCCTCGGGGCCGAGCTCGAACGGGAACTTGGTCGCCCCGAGCGTGTGAACGTGCATCGACCCGGCGACCGTGGCCAGGTCTCCGAGCGACAGAACGGAGCGACCGCTCGAGAGGGAGACCCGTGCGCCGTTGTCGATCGTCGCGAAGTAGGCGCCGTCGCGCGCTCCCCGCACGACCACGTCTTTCAACTGGTGTCCGCTCTCGTTGACGACCTCCAGAGATCCGCTCGCCGAGGATGCCAGGGTGATGCCGCTTCCGAGGTCGACGAGGCCGTCCTCTCGTACAACGACGGTTTGCCACGGGAGCGACGTGAAGTCTCCTAGCGTGATTCCGTCGCGATCGACCTGAAGCGTTCCGTAGCTCGTGTGCGACGTCATGCCTTCGGTCGGGACGATCTCGAGCAAGGACGCGCGCTCGAGAGGCGGAATCGACAGCGACTGTGTCTCGCTGGCGAAGAACCCTCGATAGCTCCGCAGGGCGGCGCTCGGCGACCCCGAGCTCGTCTCCAGGAGAGTCAGGTGACGCGCTCGCCCACGCCATCCTTTTCCTGCCAGCCCGACGACGACGATGGCCGCGAACGCCGTCGCGCTGCATGCCGGTACCCACATCAGCGGTGCTAGCGGCGAGCCTCGCTTCGCGGCGCGTGCGAACACGACCGGCCCGACGACGATCGAATAGAGGACGAGCAAGAGCGCGCTCACGCCGAGCCCTACGCGGAAGTTCTCGTTCGGATCGAGCGCGCGCCTCACGCGGTCGAGGCGCCCCATCGTTCGATCTCCAGCCCCCAACGGGAGCGCGATGCGCGCGCGCCGATCCCAGGCGCGGGTGACGAGGTCGACGACGCGGCTCTGCACCCAGGGATCCTCGGCGCCCGACTGCGTCGTGGGATCGAACGCGAGCAGGTGAACTTCGCCCAGCCCGAAGGGGGCGGTCGCGCCGTAGTCGCTCGCGTGCAGGTCTCCTCCGGTGTAGCCGACCAAGCCGTCGCGTACCGCCGACGAGGGCCCCTCACGTACCACCCGCGGCTCGTCCTCGCCCGAGTGCGACGTCTTGGAATGGCCCTTCGGTGCGGTGGGGGGCAGCGCGAGACCCGGGCCGAGCGTCGACGCGGCAGGCTTCTCGTACGCGGGGAGCAAGAGGAGGCGCGCAGGAGGGGGAGCCGCGCTCGGCTCGCCACCGACCAGCGACACGATGGCTGGGGCGCGGAGATCCTCCGGGCGCGACGGAATGATCGCGAGCGTGCCTCCAGCGCTGACCCATCCCGCGAGCGCATCGTGTCGCGTTTCGTCGAGGTTGACGAACCGGTTCGAGTGAATGACGACCGCGGTCGCAGCTTCGTAGCTGCTGGCGTGTGCGGGAAGGATCGGGTCACCCGTCGCGCGGTCGAACCCCGGCGCGCCCACGGTGAGGGCGTTGCTCCCGACCGGCGACGGACCAGCGGCCCACTTGGCGTCGATCGGCCAGCCGCGCAGCGCATGCGACAGGCGCGCCGTCTCCTCGACCTCGACGAGCAGTGGTGCGGTCGACCCGTTGAACGGGACCGTGATGCTCTGGATCGTTTGCCCCTTCTCGGTCTTCGCCGTGAGCGTCATCTGCGGCGCGTAGTAGGCGAATCCGTGCGTCGGAATCGCAACGATCGCGCTGCGCCCCGCCGGGACGGCGAACGGTGCCTGCGCGGCAACGTCAGGCTCGCTCGAAGACCATGTCTGCGTCATCGAGAGCTCGAGGACTCCTCGCTGCGGCATCTCGCTCGTGTTGTCCACGCGCGCGACTACCTCGTTCCACCCCGTCCCGGTTGCGGCGTCGGCGCCGAAGATCGGCGCAGCGACGAAGGAGAGCGACGCGGTCGGCGCAGTCGGGGGCGCCGCGTCCGCGAGCCCGCCCAGGACAGCGACCAGGACGAGGGTTGCACTGGCGCAGCGGGCCGAATTCACGCGCTCCCCTCGGCGGCGACCCGCTCGGGTCGCGGACTCACGCCGGCGAGCAGCGTGTCGACGACCGCATCGGTCTCGACGCCATCGGCCTCACCTTCGAACGACCGAATCAGGCGATGGCGCAGCGCGGGCTTCGCGACCTTCGCGATGTCGGCGAACGACACGTGCGGGCGCCCTTCGCAGAGCGCGACCGCCTTGGCGGCGAGCACCAGCGACTGCGCGCCGCGAACTCCGGCGCCGAACCGTAGAGCGCGCCTCGCGAGCTCGGGCGCATCCTTCTCGTTCGGGTCGCTCGCGCGAACCAGCCGCGCTGCGTACCGCACCACCGGCTCCGCGATCGCCACGTCGCGGCACATCGTACGCAGCCCCATCACGTCGGAGCGCCCCATCACGCGGCCGGGAGCCTCGGGGGCGCGCCCCGTCGTGCGTGCGAGCACTTCGCACAGGTCGTCCTCGCTCGGGTTGGGGACCGCGATCTTGAGGAGGAAGCGGTCGAGCTGTGCCTCGGGGAGGGGGTACGTCCCTTCCATTTCGATCGGGTTCTCGGTCGCGAGTACGAAGAACGGTTCGTCGAGCGCGTGGCGGGTGCCGGCGATCGTGACGGCATGCTCGGCCATCGCCTCGAGCAGCGCACTCTGCGTCTTTGGCGTGGCGCGGTTGATTTCGTCGGCCAGGACGATCTGTCCGAAGATGGGCCCCTTCGAGAGCGCGAATGCTCCGTGGGCCGCGCGTGCGGTCGCGTCCATCACGAGGACGTTCGTCCCCACCACGTCACTCGGCATCAGGTCGGGCGTGAACTGGATTCGCGAGAAGTGGAGATCCAGACACTCGGAGAGCGTGCGCACGAGCAGTGTCTTACCGAGTCCGGGGGCCCCTTCGAGCAGGACGTGCCCCCCCGCGACGAGCGCCCACATCACTTGATCGACGACCGCATGCTGCCCGACCACGACCTTTGCGATCGCCTCCTTCAGCCTCTTCACCGATTCCGCCGCTGCATGCAGCCGCGCGTCGAAGTCGTCGCTGGTCATCGCGTCGTCCCTTTCGGGTTGAAATACTGTCGGACGTGCTCGCGGTATTCCTCGGGTACGTCGCTCTTCTCGACTGCGTCGAGCTGGTTTGGCGCGGCCGCTCGCAGATCGCCCGTCGCGAGCGCGGTCGCCACGTCACCGGCCCGTCCCGGTGCGAACGTCGTTACGGAGCTTGGCATCGCGTTTCCGGCGTTCATCGCGGCGTGAGCGCGACTCTTCAGCGTGTCGCCGGCGATGGGATCCGTTCGACCTCGGTGCGATCCCGTCTCGAAGTCGTGTGACCCGCCGGTGCCCGCACCATCGCCGTTCGCCGTCGCCCCGTTCCCGTTCCGTCCGTCGATCGCCGCCTCGGTCTCGCTCGCACCCTGCGATGCGCGATCGAGTGCCGCATCGCGCGCGGCTTCGTCGCTCGGTGCGTCGTCCTTCGCGAGCGCGCGGAGCTGTTCCTCCAGCTCCTTCGCGTCGGGAGGAGGCGAGGTAGACGCTCCACCAGACTTCGTGGTGCGTGGCTCCTTCGCTTGTTTCGCGAGCTTCTCCGCGAGCCGCTGTCGTTCTTCCGGAGTCAGCTTGGAGAGCGCCTCCTCGAGCGACTGGGCGAGGGCGCGCGCCGCTTCGTCGGACCCTTCGCGATCGAGCGAGTCGAGAGCGCGCTCGGCGTCGTCGGACCGCACGCCGGCATCTCGCATCGCGCGCGCGAGCTCACGCAAGGCATCGATCCGCGCTCCACGCTTCGCGAGGAGCTTCCGCTCTCCTTCGAGCGCCTTGGCCACGTCCGCCGCGCCCGCCTGCGCCGCCGCGCTCGCCGCGTTCCGTAAGGCCTCGTCTGCGAGGGCGCGATCTCGCTTCTCGCGCGAGCTCGCCACGCGCTCCATGGCCGCGTCCATCGATTGAAGATCGTGATCGCCGAGAGCGCGCGCTGCGGTCTGTGTCTGCGCGGCGTGCTCGAGTTGCGAAACGGCGCTGTCGAGCCCTGCACGCTTCTCCCCGTCGCCCAGCGAAAGGCGCTCGTGGTCGAGCGCTTCGCGAAGGCGCGCGATCTGATCTTGCGCGTCGCGCTTCGCGAGACCCACGCGGAGCTTCTCCTTCAGCGCCCCTGCGTCGCGCGCAATCTTCGCGAGGCGCTCGCGCTGCTCGTCGTCGCGCGCCTCGACGCGTGCCAGCGTCGCGATCTTCTCCAGCCCTTCGGCCTCGATGTGCGCGACCTTCGCCTCCCCGGGCGGCGCGACCGAGACCGGCGCCGACGGGACGGGGACGCGCGCGACGACCGCCAGTGTGAGGAGCGCGAGCGGTGCGAGAGAGTGTATCGGCGAGAGCAGGCGGGTCTTCGTTGTCGACATTGCACCCCGGGAGAGCACGTGCGCGGCGCGCGCGACGATCGCTGCATGCGCGACGCTCGGCGCCTCTCGGCTCACCTGGAGCGCCGTCGTGATCGTCTCGTGTGACCCGAAGCGGGCGTCGAGGAAGAGGGCGACCTCGCCGTCACTCCAGCGCCTGCGACGGGCCACGGCGAGGCCGCCCAGCGCGCCGGCGACCCCGAGGAGCGCGGCGTAGGGGCGAAGCTCACCGCGTCTCACCTTCCACGCGACGCACGCTGGGAGGACGGCGATGGCGAGGCCGATGGCGGCGCCAGTCATCGCGGTGCGCAGCGCGAGCCTCCGGCGCACGCGTCCCGCCCATGGGCAGAAGAGTGGAGCAAAGCTCGGCGGTGTGGTGGCGGCGTCCAGGCTAGGTGACCGTTCCTCTTGTCGTCGCTGAGTGTATCGGTCGTTCGACGGAGGCCGCGGCGGAACCATCCCTCGCGATCCGTCGATGTGGCTCACCCCCTGCACCTACATGCCCTCAACTGGATCTAGCGACCCCCAGGGATCGCCCATCAGGGGAACGTCGGGGCGCGCTTTTTTCATCCGCATGAAACCAGACTGCAGCGTTTTCACGATTTCCGCGCGGAGCGGACGGAGTGTTCGCTTGGCCCGCCGAGTGCACTGAGGGATGCCGAACTCAATCTCCCAGGAGGCAACGTGCTCCCCTTCACCAAGCGCAGCGCTCGTTCCGAAGAGTCTTCGGAGCTGATCAAAACCGGCGATATCGAGGTCGTGAAGTCGCCCGGGGCGAAACGCACGGTCGCATTCCCCGCACCCGGCGACCGGCCGCGCGTCTTCGCCCGGTCCAGCTCCGACGAGGAAATGACGACGCTCCTGCCGCGCAAAGGGATGACGTTCAGCGTCCGTCCGGGCGCGCCGGTGACGCCAGTTCCAATGCCCAAGCGGGCATCGACGAACCCACCGAGGGCGATGCTCGAAGAGCCGCCGACGCGCCAGTTCATCAAGCCGAGCTCGCCGCCGCCGTCGATCTCGCCGGTCGCTGGGCCTCCGCGCTCGAACCGGGCGCCCGCTCCCGAGCGCGCTGCGCTGGCCTCACAGCACGCGCGCGCCGCGCTACGTCCGCAACCGGTCCCGTCGATTGCGGAGGACGCGCGAAAGAGCGACCCGCGGATCGATCCGCCCGCCACCGTCGTCACTACGCGCACGCGCATCGTCGCCGCCCGGCCGACGATCTCATGGGCCGCGGCGCTGGTTGCCATGGGCGTGTTCGTAGGGCTCGTTACCGCCGTAGTCGCGCGTGGCGACGCGGATACGCTGATCGACGCGGCGGCTTCGTTCGTCGATCCGTCGGGCGGTCACGCCGCAGCTTCCGGCTCGACCGTGTCGAGCATCCAAACCAAGGCGCAGGAGACGCACACGAACTGCGTCGCCGTCACCGATACACTCGTCGCCGCGCCGTCGGCGGATCCGGCGCGGGTCGCGTGGGACGCGCAGTCGGCGGCGCCGCTGCCGGCCCGCCCGGCGCCGGTCGCGTACGCGGCACCCGTGCATCACGCACGCCCCGCCGTGCATGTAGCGCCCGCGAAAGAGGCGAAGGAAGCGAAGGAGTCGAAGGAGTCGAAGGAGAATAAGGAAGAGCGCGTAGCGGTCAATGCTGCGAAGGTCGCGCCGACCGCGAAGGCGTCGCTGAAAGCCGCGAGGGGGAACGACGACGACATGGAGAGCGCGTCGGCAGCCGATGCGCTGGCGAAGGCGCAGCTGGAAGCGTCGCTGCGGTAGTCCAGCTCGCGATGTGGGCGCGGGCGTCGCGCCGCTCTACGGCGAGTTGGAGCACTGCGCGTGCTCCGAGGAGTCGTCCGCGTAGAGCACGAGTGAGCACGACGTGAATCCTTGCGCGCGGCAGTCGACGGTGAACGTCGCTCCGCGAGCGCAGCTCGCGATGACGCCGCCGTTGCACGTGTCGGCCTGAAGGCAGGCGCCGAGGCTGCACGCGCGGGAAACGTCCCACGCTCGCCCGGGTGCATCGGGATTGCACGCACTCGGGTTGCCCGTCAGACCGAGCACCGCGTTGCAATCGAGCTGCTCGGTCACGCGCGAGGGGCACCCGACGGCGTAGCCGCCGTCTTCGCAGGTCACCTGCGACGTCTGAGCGCAGGAGGGACTGGTGCTGTCGTTGGCCGCGAGGCATGCGCTGAACGCCCCCGAGACGCACGAGCCGGCCCCGAAGTCTGCGCAGTCGAGGCCGTGGTCGAGCGGGCCGCCGTCGGGGTCGCAGTCGTGCAGCGCGGTCGTGCCGGCGCACGACGTCGCTTCGTTTCCGACGCTGCACGCCGTCGTCGAGCCGCTGCACGCGGCGGTGCCGAGCGTCGAGCACGTCTGCCCGAGCGCCGCGCAGCTCTCGAGCCCGTTGGGTGGGCTTCCCGTGGCGAGGCCCGCGGTGCACGCAAGGAGTGTCGCCGTCGACGGATCGCATGCCACGTAGTCGGTACCCGCCTCGGCGCAGGTCTCGCGGGTGCCGGATGGCTCGGCGCAGTTGACGACCTCGCTGCACGACTGCGCCTGCCAGAGGCAATCCCAGTAGGCGTGGGCCGCGCCGATGACCTGACGATTGGGGTTCGCTGCACAGTCGTACGCGAGCCTCGCGCGCACCATGCACGGACCGAAGGCGTTGTCGCCGAGTGCCCCCTCGCACGCACCCAACCAAACGCAGGCGTGCGCAGCGTTCCCCGCTGCCGTCGCGCCGTCCCACTGACAGAAGTTGGTCGCTCCGGGGGCCCCTCCGTCCTCCGAAAGCGCGGCTTCGCCCGGTACGTTGGCGTCCGCGGCGTGGCATGCGGCTGCGTCGACGTCGCATGCGGACTCGAAGCTCGTGTCGTGAAAGAGGTCTACGCACGCGCCCAAGAGGGGGCCGAGCGCGAGCGCCCCGATGAGAACGCCCCGCGCGCCCACTCAGAAGCTCCCTTCGAGGCGGAGCAGCGAGCCACTCGTCGTGATGCGGACGCTCAGGCCCGTTTGCCTCGGCGTGTGCCCCCCCTTCGCCGGCGTCGTCCACAGGACCAGCGCCGTCGTCGTGAGCGCCGCGGCACCGATCCACGCGCCGAGCGCCACGGCGTCCCATGCGCGAACGGGGGTCCTCAGGTCGTCGCAGCTCGTCGTCCGCGTGACGCACTGGTTGGCGCCGCTCGACTGCGCGTTGCCTGCGAGCACGAACGCACCCACGCCGCCGCCGGCCATCAGCACCGCGCCGACCGTCGTGGCGACGGCGGCGGTGATCGGCCGGCGTGCGTCGGACGGTTGGGCTGGAGCTGGGCTCGGTGGCGCGGGGGGCGCCTGCGCTGCAGGCGACGGAACTGCAGGTCGTGTGGGCGTGATCAGAGTGGGGGGGCCGAGCGCCGCCTCGGTCTTCGCGACCGGCGGGAGTGTCACGTCGAGCACGGTGATCTCGCGCTCGTGAAGCGTCAGCGCGCGCACGAAAGGCTCGCGACCCGGCGCGTGCGCCTCGATCCGGTGCGTCCCTGGGTCGACCGGCACCGCAGCGCTCCACAGCCCGTGCGGGTGCGGCTGCCCATCGATGCTCACCTCCACGGCCGGGACGTCAGAAGGAACATCGAGCGTGAGTGTCGGCACGCGGGTACGCAGATCGGCGATGAACGGCGGCTTCAGGAGCTCTTGGACGTTCCTGTTGTTCTCGCGTTGTGCAGCGTCGAGCGCCTCCGTGTAGTGCGCGAGCGCCGTGGCGCTGAGGCCCAGCTTCTCTTCGCAGAACGCTGCGTGATAGCGAACGCTCGCCGTGAGCTTCACTTCCGCGACGCGGTGCAGCTTGTCGAGCGCGTCGGCCCAGCGTTGTGCGTCCTCGTCTTTCGTCGCTGCAGCGAAGAGATCGCGTGCGGCTTGGAGCTGACCGGCGGTTGGTGCCGGGTGCGCCGGCTCTGCAGGGTGCGTCGGTCCGGCCGCGCGCGCGGGCAACGCGAGCAGCGAGATCGAAGCGACGAGGAACGCGGCGCACCGCGTCGGAGGCATGGGGCGACGTTTAGCAGAAAACCGAGAGCGCCCCCACGTTCGCGGCGCGCGCGGTCTACACTGCCGCGGTGACCCCGCGAACCGTCTCTTCGCCCGCTGAGTTCCGTGCCGCCTGCGACGACGCACGCCACAAGACCGGGCGCCCCATCGGCTTCGTCCCGACGATGGGCGCGCTCCATGAGGGGCACCTCGCGCTCGTGCGTGAAGCGAAGCGCCGCGCCGTCATGGTCGCGGTCTCGATCTTCGTGAACCCCACCCAGTTTGGCCCGAACGAAGACTACTCGCGCTACCCCCGCGACATCGCCGGCGATGTGGCAAAGCTGGCCCGCGTCGGGGCCGACCTCGTCTTCACTCCGGACGCGACGGCGATGTACGCGCCCGGGGAGCAGACGCGCGTGCATGTGGGATCGCTGGCAACGCCGCTCTGCGGGCGCTTTCGTCCAGGGCATTTCGAAGGGGTCGCCACAGTCGTCACGAAGCTCTTCGCGCTGGCGGGGCCGTGCGTCGCCGTCTTCGGTAAGAAGGACTACCAGCAACTCGCGATCCTGCGGCGGCTCGCGCTCGATCTGTTCCTCCCCGTGGAGGTCGTGGGGCATGCGATTGTGCGCGAGAACGATGGCCTCGCGATGAGCTCGCGCAACGCGTACCTCTCGCCCGCCGATCGGCTGCGCGCGCTTTCGCTGTCGCGTGGGTTGGATGCCGCCTGGCGTGCGTTCGCCGCCGGAGAGCGAGACGCGGGCGTCTTGCGCCGAGCGGTCCACGCCGAGGTCGAGCGTGGGGCCGACTCGATCGACTATGTGGACGTGACCGATGCCGATTCGCTCGCGCCGTTCCCAGAGGGGGCGAAAGTAGCGGGTCGCGCGCTCGTCGCGATCGCCTGCCGGCTCGGTGCGACGCGCCTCATCGACAACGTCGTCCTGGGTGAGGACCCGTCGCCCGTCCCGCGATAAGCGCGATTGTGACGGTCCCGAGGGGGGACGACCGTTCCTCTGGTGACGGGACGCTCGCGCTGCGCTATCGAATGCGCCTCATGGCCGACCAGCGCGGGAAATTCGTGGTGCTCGAAGGGATTGACGGCTCGGGAACGACGACGCACGTCGCGCGCCTGGCCGACCGGCTTCGCCGCGAGAAGGTCCTGGTGCGAACGACGCGCGAGCCGAGCGACGGTCCCATCGGCACGCTGGTTCGGCAGGTGCTCTCCGGGCGCGTCATCGTCCCCGGGGGGCGCGCGCCGAACTGGGCGACGATGGCGTTGCTGTTCGCGGCCGACCGCATGGATCACGTCGAGGCGGAGATCGAACCCTGGATCAACCAGGGAGGCGTCCTGATCTCCGACCGGTACGACGCTTCGAGTCTCGCGTACCAGAGCGTCTCGAGCGGCCGGGGCGGGGTCGAAGCGGTAGAGTGGATCCGCGCGCTGAACAAGTTCTGCGCGCGGCCCGACCTCACCATCGTGCTCGACGTGAACTTCGAGGAGGCCGCGCGCCGCCGGGATCAGCGCGGCGAGCCGGCACAGCTCTACGAGCAGAACGAGGTGCAGCGCGCGCTGGCCGTCTTCTATCGCGATCTCGCAAAGCACTTACCGAAGGACCGCATCGTGCTCGTCGATGCCGGCGGGGCGATCGACGAAGTGCACGAGCGGATCTACGCCGCGTACGCCGGCTTCGCGGGAACGACGTAAACTTGCGCTGAATCGGCTGATCGTCGCAGGGTGGGCGACATGATGCGTTCCGCGTTTGCCCTCGCGCTCGTCTCGTCCCTTGCCGCGTGCGGCGGTGCGGTCGCTACGAAGGCGGCGAGCTCGCCCGTCTCGCAGAAGCCGGCTCCCATCGAAGTGCAGTCGGCGATGGCGCCGATCCCGGACCACGCCGTTCGTCGCACGGCGGTCACCGCCGTCCTCCGCGGGGGACTCGGGCTCTTCTTGCAGAAGGTGACGCTCGACGACCAGCCAGTCAGGAGGGACGGTCGCTTTCACGGCTTCCGCGTCGTTGGGCTCTCCGATCCCGGATTTTGGAACGGCGTCGATCTGCGCCCAGGCGACGTGATTACGAGCGTGAATGGCATGCCCATCGAGCACCCCGAAGAAGCGCTGGAGGCGTTCCGGGCGCTCGGTATCGCGAGCGACGTTCGTGTGGCCTACGAGCGCGACGGGCAAGCTCGCGAGCTGCGGTACTCGATCGTGGAAGACGAGCCGCAGAAACGTGCGGATGCCAGCGCGCCCTGACCTACGCGAGGCGCGCGAGCGCGAGGCGATCGCGATCCGCGGTCGACGTTGGGTCGCAGTGGGGGGTGAATCGGAGGATGGCGCTACCGCTCTCGTCGATGACGACGTGCGCGCGGTCGACATGCCCGTGGGCGATCCCGGCCGAGTGTAGCGCCGCAAGGCCCTGCTCGAGTGATGCGGCTTGCCTGTTCGTGAGCTCCCCGTCGAGCGCATGCCCGTCGAGTCGCTCCAGCCAGATGCGCGAAGACTCGCGATCGACACGCAGGATCGTCTGAATCGCCCGGTGCGACGCGCGGGCGAACGCCTGGGCGCGCGCGAGAGCGCGTTCGTCGAGCGGAACGTGCTCGAACGGGCGCTCGACCCAGCGATCGAAGCCCGTGCCGTCGGCGAGCAGGTCTGCTCGCCCCGGTTGCGGATGGTCGCTCTTGGCCTGCGCCATGGCGCGTGGCGCTGCGGGCTCGATGGCGTCGGGCCACGGGAGCGCGAGCAGAGCACGACGCGCGGCGAAGGCGTCGATGGGGCGCACGTGCGGGGCCTGGTCGATCATGCGAAGGACCACGTCGTCGTGGCGTGCGTCGAGATCGCGGTGCGCTGCGCTGGGGCGCGCGCCGGCCGCAAGCGTTTCGTTCGAGCGGAGCCGTTCGCCGGTGAGCATCTCGAAGAGGATCGCGCCGACCGCGTAGACGTCGCTCTGCACCGTCGCGG
>Ga0302267_10005450_pt1 | contig 13358 bp, 14 predicted proteins | sample III_Bog_E1_3_FD_194555 | JGI IMG/M metagenome (GOLD analysis project Ga0302267, IMG submission 194555) | Peat permafrost microbial communities from Stordalen Mire near Abisko, Sweden - III_Bog_E1_3 | ecosystem: Environmental > Terrestrial > Soil > Wetlands > Peat | place: Sweden: Abisko... | reverse complement strand
GCCAGGAGGCGCAATAGCAGGAGCAGGAGCAGGCCGGCGATTCTCATGGATGCACCTCATCGCCTTTCCGGGGCTGACCGGGAGCCGCCGGGGCGGTGGCCCTGGCGGAGTTCAGGAGCAGTTCGTGGTCGCCGTCCGGGCCCGAGACGACGATGCCGGTGGCGCTGATCCGCCGGAGGGTGTATCCCCCCTCCAGCGCATCCCCCGGCTGGTAGCCGCGGCCTTTCAGCCAGGCCATCCGGCCCGCGGCGTTCTCGAACAGGAACTCCGGGCGCGGGGGCAGGGCCAGGGCGACCGTGGTGCGGGCCGGGGCCGGGGCGGCCGGCCGGCCCATGGCGGGTTGCGGCAGCGTGCGCCACTGGTCGGGGTGGAGCAGGGGCGGCCGGGGCGGCTGGCGGAGCTCGGCGGTGACGGCCAGGCGGCCAGCAACCAGCAGCGGCGCGGGATCGTTGGCGACTGGCGCCGGCGCTTCCAGTGCCTTGAGTTCGTTGCCCGGGACCGGGCCCGGACCGGCCTGGGCCATTCCCTGGGCATCGGGGGCCGGGGGTTGGGCCTCGGGCTCGGCGACGCCATCGCTTCCGGCGGGCTGGGGTGGGGGCGGCGCCCCGGGCGTGGTCGCCGGCGCGGCCTGCCAAGGCTGGCCGGTCAGGTTGAGCCAGAGGACGCCGGCCACCGCCAGTCCCAGCAGCGGCAGCAGCCAGCGTTTGTTCTGCTCGACGAAGGCCACGGGTCCCCTAGCGTGTCAGGAAGTAGTTGCGGAGAAGGAGGTACTGGCGGTACCGGCCCGGTCCGGGGCGGGGGAGGGTTCCCAATGCAGCCCCACCGGCTCCAGCAGAGGATTCACTTCCGGGACGGCGGCCAGGGCCTTGAACAGTTGCTCGGTGGAACCGGCGATCTCCACCTCCAGCACCAGGCCGCCCAGCCGGTTCTCGGGCTGGTCCGGCCGGTCCGGCTCGGGCAACGGCTCCGGGACCAGATGGTCGGGCAGGGTGAAGTCGCCCTGCACCGGATCCCAGGCGACCCGCATGGCGGCGACCCGCACGCCCTTGGCGGTCAGGGTGGCATCCACCGCGCCCACCAGGCGGTTCACGTGGCTGAGGCGGGCGGCATCGTCCCCCGCCCACTCGATCCGCGACCGCCAGGGGGCCCCGGGGGCCTCCAGGAAGGCCCGTTCCTCCCGGGTGACCGGGGTAAAGGTGGTGAACTCCCGGGCCCCCAGGTTGGCGTTGTGGATCCGATGCTGGAGCGCCTCGATGCGCCGCAGGGAGGGCCGGACCATCAGTCCGTACAGGAGCAGCGGCAGCCCGGCGAACCACAGGGCCATGAGCAGGCGCTCCCGGGCGATCCCGGTGATCCTCATGGCTCGGTGCCTCCCAGATGGAACCGGGTGACGGCCTGCTCCCGGGCCGGGGCCGGGCCCTCGCCGCCACTCTGGTCCACCACCGTCACCTGGCGCAGGGGCTCCAGCTTCATGCCCGGGCGTCCGGCCAGATGGCGAAAGTAGGCCGCCAGGGCACCCAGGGAGAAACCGCCAAGGGTCCGGGCCGAGCCGTCCAGCTGGAACCGTTGCCGCAGGTTGTCGCCGGGCAGCTGGCTGATCTCCACCTTCTGCAGCTCCACTCCTACCGGGGCCTGGAACAGGCTCAGACCGAGCTGTTCCAGCTGTTCCGTGGCCTGTTTCTGTCTGGCCTCGGCCCGGCGCACCCGCAGCAGGCCGAACCGCAGGCGGGCGGCCGCATCCCCTTGCCGGATGACCTCTTGGCGCTGGGCCAGGGCCGCCTCGGCCCGGACCGCCTCCCGCTCCAGGGCCGCCTCGCCGCGCATCAGCAGGGCCTTGGCGCCCCCGCCGACCAGGATCATGGCGGCGGCGCTGACCCGCACCACGGTCCTCAGGGTGCGCCGCCGGCGCGCCTCGCGCACTTCCAGGGGAATCAGATCCAGCCAGCCCTTGCGCTGACGTTCCCGGCCGGCGCCGGCCAGCAGGAAGGCCGGCAGGTCCGGTCCGAGACTCTCCAGGGTCAGCCCCAGCCCCTGGGCCATGGCCTCCACCTCCGGGCCCGGGTTCGGGCCCAGGCCCACGGTGAACAGCTTGGCAAGGTCCGCGCCGCGCTGCTTCTGCTGGATGAACTGGAGCAGCAGCCCCAGCTCCTCGCCGGCCACCCGGCAGAACTCCCGGGTGGCTTCCGGGTTCCACGGCCGCTGGTCCAGCGCCGCCGGTAGGGGGAATATCCGGGCGAAGCGCAGGTTGCGGCCCCGGAAGAACAGCAGGCGTCCGGCCCCGGGCTCCAGGGTCAGGTAGAGCGCGTGGGAGGTATCCTGCCGGCCGGCGGCGAGCAGGGCCCGCTGCCAGGGCAGGGCGGCCACCGGCTTGGCCGAGGCTTGGGCCAGGATCTCCAGCCAGAGATCCATATCCCGTCTTGGCTGTCTGGCCAGCCAGAGCACGTGGCCGCCATCCGCCAGGGGATCGGGATCCAGGGCGGTGGCGGCGTTGGCATCGTCCTGGACCGGCGCGGACCGGGCCAGGCGCTGCTGCACGTCGGCCTGTTCCCGGCGGGTCAGCACGGGGGTGTCGAGGCACCGGATGGTGACCCGGGAACTGGCGAAGATCAGCTGGATCGCGGCCTTGGCCGGCAGTGCCTGGCGCAGGGCCGGGGCTGCTGCGGCGCCTTCGGGCAGTTCCAGCAGCAGCTGGCCGGCCCCGTCCAGCAGCCGCGCCCCCTGGTCCAGCACCAGCAGGGTATACAACCGGGAGCCGATCACAGGTTCACCCGCACTTCCCGGGTCTGCCCCGGCAACACGTCCATGGGCATGGTGAAGCCGCGGAAGCCGCCGCTGGAGGGCGTGAAGACCAGTTCCATCACCCCGGCGGGCGCCAGGAAGGAGAAGCTCTGGGGCGAATTCCCGGGGTCGATGGCCTGCTGGGCGCGCCTCAGGGTGGCCCAGCCGGCGCCGCAATGCCGCAGGGTGACCGTGCCGGCGATGGCTTCGCTCACCCGGGTGATCACCACCAGGATGGTGGCGGTATAGCTGTTGACCGTGGCCGGCACGGGCGGGTAGTAGAGGTCGCCGCCGGCCCCCCGGCCCTGGCTGTGGAGCTGCCAGGTGCACTGGCCCGGGCCGAGGCCGGGGTTCCGGAAGATGAGGTCGATGGGGTGGCCCCAGGCGTCCACCGGGCGGCCGTCGGCCACCGGCCCCTGCCAGTAGGGGCCGTTGTAGCCCCAGTTGAAGGAGGCGTGGTCGTTGGGGCCGTACTGGGGCACCGGCCACCCGGACCCCGCCCTGGAAACCAGCAGGGGCAGGTTGGGGAGGCTCCCGTTCGGCTCGAACCCGAAATCGGCCCGCATGTTCGCCGCTCGCCGGTCCCGGGCGCCGAACAGGGCCTCGAAGGCCAGTTTGAGGCTCTTGCGGGTGGCGGCTTCCCGCTTCTGGTCCAGGATCCTGAGCGCCAGCGGCGCCGCCATGCCGGCCAGGATGCTCACCACCGCCACCGCCACCACCGCCTCGATCAGGGTGAACCCGCGCCGCTCACTCATTGATGCCCCCCACCAGGGTGTAGAGCGGCAGCAGCACGGCCAGCGCCACGAACACCAGCAGGCAGGCCAGGACCACCTTGATGAGTGGCTCCAGCACCTGGAACGCCAGCCGCACCCCCTCGGCCACCTCCCCATCGAAGTAGCCCGCGGCCTTGTCCAGGGTCTCGTCCAGATGACCGGTCTCCTCGCCGATGATCAGCAGGCGGATCACCAGGGGCGGGAAGTAGCCGACCCTGGCGGCCATGGCCGCCAGCCGCTCACCCTGCTCCACCCCGTCCCGGATCAGCCTGATGCAGTGCCCCAGCCGGGCGTTGCCGGTGACCTCCTCGCTGTTGCGCAGGGCCTGGATCATCGGAATGCCGGCGCGGTACTGCCCGGCGAAGAAGTGGGCGAAGCGGGACAGGGCCAGCCGGGTCACAAGCCGTCCCGCCACCGGCAGGCTGAGCTTGGCGGTATCCCAGCGCAGCCGCCAGTCCGGGCGCCGCAGCAGCAGGCGGATCCCGTAGCCCAGGGCCGGCGGCGCCACCGCCAGCACCCAGCCATAATGTTTCAGCCAGCGCCCGGTGCCCAGGAAGGCCCGGGTCGCCAGTGGCAGGGCGATGTGGAAATCCTCCAGCAGCTTCAGGATCGGCGGCAGGCTGTAGACACAGACCAGCAGGATGATCAGGCTCATGAGGCTGAGCAGGATCAGCGGGTAGGTGGCGGCCTGGCGGATCTGGGCGCGCAGGCCGGCCTCCCACTCCGCCAGCCTGATCAGGGCGCGGATGGCCTGGTCGAGCCGGCCGGTGGCCTCGCCGGCCCGGACCATGGCCACGTGCATGGGCTGGAACAGCCCGGGATAGGCGGCCATGATCGCCGACAGGCTGGCGCCCTCGGCCATGCGCTCGGCCATGTCCATGACCGCCGCCTCCAGCCTGGGCCGCTCCGGATCCCGGTAGTCCTTGAGCGCGATCAGCAGGGGCAGGCCCACTTCCAGGTAGGACGCGAGGTGGAGCAGGAAGGTGGCCAGGTCCTTGTCCTTCAGCTTGACCCGGGCTTTGGCCTGGGGCGCCGGGGCGACCGGATGGGCCTCGATCAGGAACAGGCCGTCCCCGGCCAGTTCCAGTTCCAGGGCCCCTTCGGAGCTGACCATGCGCCGGCCTTTGACCGGTTTGCCGGCGCTGCTGCGGGCGCTGAAGGCGAAGGTGGGCATGTCAGTCCTCGGCCAGGGTGGCGCCGACCGCTTCTTCCAGGGCGATCAGCCCCTGCCTCGCCAGGCTCAAGGCGTGTTCGCGCAGGCTGCCCTTGCCCTGGGACCGGGCCATGGCCTCGATCTCGCCCAGGGGCGCGGCCGCGGCGATCAGGTCCCGGACCTGGGGCGAGACCGGGAGGATGTCATGGATCGCCCGGCGGCCCCGGACGCCGGTGTGGGCGCAGTGCTCGCAGCCGGTCCCCTTCATCCAGACCCCATCGGCATCCCGGGGCGCCAGGGCCAGGGTTTCCGGGGCCGGCGGGCAGGGCCGGGAGCAGGCCGGGCAGTTCAGCCGCACCAGACGCTGGGCGTGGATGCCCAGCAGCGCCGCCGCCAGTTCCAGGCTGGACACCCCCAGATCCTTCAGCCGCGGGATGGCGCTGACCGGATCGTTGGTGTGCAGGGTGCTGAGCACCAGATGGCCGGTCATGGCGGCGCGCATGGTGATCGCCGCGGTTTCCGGGTCGCGGATCTCGCCCACCAGGATGATGTCGGGGTCCTGGCGCAGGATCGCGCGCAGGCCGGTGGCGAAGGTGAGGCCGGCCTTGGGATTGAGCGATACCTGGGCCAGCAGGGGCAGCTCATACTCCACCGGGTCCTCCACGGTGACGATGCAGCGCTGGGGGGTGTTGAGCTGGTGCAGGGCCGAATAGAGGGTGGTGGTCTTGCCGGCGCCGGTGGGACCGGTGAGCAGGATCACCCCGTGCGGCCGGGCCAGCATGGCCTTGAATCGGGTGAGCATCGGGCCGGGCATGCCCAGCTGGTCCAGGCCCAGGATCAGGTTGGACTTGTCCAGGATCCGCAGCACCGCCTTCTCCCCATGCTGGGCCGGGAGGAAGCTGGCTCGCACGTCGAACATGCGCCGGCCCAGGGGAAACCGGAACTTGCCGTCCTGGGGCAGTCGGCTTTCGGCGATATCCACTTCGGCCATGACCTTGAGCCGGGCCAGCACCGCCGGCTGCAGCGCCTTGGGCAGGCTGGGGCCCTGCACCAGCGAGCCGTCCACCCGGAACCGGGTGAGCACGGTGGTTTCGGCGGGCTGGATGTGGATATCGGTGGCCCGGTCGCGTACCGCCTTGAACAGCAGCTGTTCCACCAGGTGGGCGATGGGCGGCTGGGTCTCCAGGTCGCCGCGCTCCCCTTCGGCCACGCGGATGGCGGCCTCGATGACCTCCTCCAGGGTCTTGCGGTCGCCATAGGCCCGGGCCAGACCGGCCTGGACTTCCTCCTCCGGGGCGCAGACCACGCTCACCCGCAGCATGGTGTGCTGTTCCACCTGGGCCAGGGCGTCCCGGTCGAAGATGTTGGCCATGGCCAGCCGTAGTTCCGGTCCGATCCGGGCCAGGGGCAGCACGTTGAGCTTGCGCGCCATGGCCTCGGGCACGAGGGCCAGCACCTCCGGGGCGATGGCCAGCTCGGCCAGTTCGGCCAGCGGCACCCCGCCCTGCTCGGCCAGCACGGCCGCCAGGCTGCGCGAGCTGATGTAGCCCAGGCGCAGCAGGATCTCGCCCACCAGGGCGCCGGTGCGCTTCTGCTCCTGCAGGGCCAGTTCCAGCTGGTGGCCGGTCACCAGGCCGCGGTCGAGCAGCCGCTCGCCCAGGCGTTTGCGGCTGTGGGCGGGTTCCGTGATGGGGTCCGGCATGGAAGCTCCGTGGGGGAAATGGGTGCGGGGACGGCCTCCTAGTTGGCCCGGGCGGCGATGTTGGTGCGGCTGAGGCCGGTGTAGTCCCAGGTCCTGGACCAGCTGCCGTCCGCCCTCGGATTCAGGTTGGCCTGGTTGACGGTTCCGGCCGGGCCGGCGGAAACCACCCAGATCGGTCCCTGGCTCCTTTGGCCGTATTCGTTGTAGCCAAGAATGAAGTAATAGTTGCCCCAGGGATCGCTTCGGGAGGCGATGTCCCGGGTCAGGTAGGGCCCCTTGTAGCCCATCTCCCGGTGCGCTTCCCCGGGTGGGAAACCGAACAGGGCATTGGCCTGGTCAAGGGTGAGGCCGTTCTGGGGGTCGGGGGCGGTGAACAGGTTCACGAAGGTATTGTTGGCTCCGATGATGCCCATGGCAGCGGCACCGATTCTGGGCCCCTCGCCGGCGGAACGCCATCGGGTGATGAGGACCCCATGGGATTCTCCGGGGCCATTGACGGAGTTGGGGCGGCGCCCGGTGTCCGCCATCTGGGCGGCGATGGCGACGATGATGACCTGGATGTCGTTCCTGGCCCGGGCGATGCGGGCATCCCTGAGATGCTTGGCGACCAGGGGGATGAGGATCCCCGCCAGGATGGCCACCACCCCGATGGCCACCACCGCTTCGACCAGGGTGAATCCGGCCTTGCGATCCATGGTTGGCTCCATTGGGGCATTCAGGGGGTCAGAGGGGCGCGCGCGGGCACTACTGCACCCGAGAGGCGAGGTTGGTGGCGCCGGCGCCGGCGTAGTCCCAGGAACTGGGGTAGGGGGAGGGGACGCCTGCGACCGGGGGGGGCGGGACGGTATTGCTGGAATTGATGATTCCGGTCGCACCTGCGGATACCACCCAGATGGGTCCCTGGTTGCGCTGGCCGTTCTGGTTGTAGCCCAGGATCACGTAAGCCCTGCCCCAGGGATCGGTCTTGTCGGCGATGTCGTGGGTCAGGTAGGGGCCCTTGTAGCCGATTTCCTGGCCTGCCGCGGCGGCCCCGAACCCGAACAGCGTCTCGGCTTGCTGTTGCAAGAGGCCGCGCTGGGGGTCCGGGGCCGTGAACAGGTTCACCAAGGTGTTCTGACCGCCCGCAGCAAACAGGTTCTGATCATTTGATCGGGGTGCCGGGCCGGGGGAATACCAGAGGTTGTCGCCCGATCCATCGGCTCCGCCGGGACCGGCGGCCGCCTGCGGGCGGGCGCCGGTATCCTTCAGCTGGGAGGCGATGGCGGCGATGATCACATGGATGTCGTTCTTGGCCCGGGCGATCCGGGCGTCCTCGAGGTGCTTCATGACCAGGGGGATGAGGATGCCGGCCAGGATGGCCACCACGCCGATGGCTACCACCGCTTCCACCAGGGTGAATCCATTCTGTCTTTTCATAAGCTGCTCCATCAGGATGGGCGATTCAGCTGGAAAGGCGATCGCGCACCGGAGCTACTGCACCCGGGAGGCGATATTGCTGGTGCTGGCGCCGGTATAGTCCCAGGAACTGCGGTAGGCGCCAGGGATGGCGCCGACTGCGGCGGGCAACTGGATGTTGGCGTTGTTGATGGTCTTGGCCGCCCCGGCGGAAACCACCCAGATGGGCCCCTGATTCGTTTGCCCATTCGCGTTGTAACCCAGGATCACGTAGGCCGTGCCCCAGGGATCGGTCTTGCTGGTGATGTCGTGGGTCAGGTAGGGGCCTTTGTAGCCCATCTCCTGCCCTGGGACGACGGCCCCGAAATCGAACAGCGTGTTGGCGTCTTGTTGCAACAGATTGTGCTGGGGATCGGGTGCGGTGAACAGGTTCACGAACGTGTTGCCGATTGCGCCGGCCAAGCCCCCGCCAGCCACCTGGGGCAGGTTGCCGCCGGAACCGGAATACCAGATGTTGTCTCCCGAGCCATCGGCCCCGGCCATGGCGGCGGCCCCGCCAACACCGCCAACCGCGGGAACCGCGGCGACCCCGCCAGGACCACCGGCCGCGCGCGGGCGGCGGCCGGTGTCCTTGAGCTGGGCGGCGATGGCGGCGACGATCACGTGGATGTCGTTCTTGGCCCGGGCGACCCGGGCATCCTCAAGGTGCTTCATGACCAGGGGAATGAGGATGCCGGCCAGGATAGCCACCACGCCGATGGCCACCACGGCTTCCACCAGGGTGAATCCATTCTCGTTCTCGTTTTGTCGTTTCATGATGTGCTCCTTGACGATTTGACTTGGGTGTCCCGCGGTCTGCCCTGGGGCGCCATGGAGGTGGCTGTGTTGTGAATTTATTAACAATTCAGCAATTGAATGGAGGGGCTTTGAAGTCTTCAATGAAGATGCCTGGGTACTTGTTTTGACCTCAAAAGTATAAAACATTTTTATTCAAAATTCATTTTTGTTTGGGTTCAATGGTGCTTTTCTGAACTATTGCCCAATAACCTCAAGTTGATAGTTTCATGGCCGAAGCTTGTTAATTTATTAATTATTATTTAAAATCAACGAGTGCCATCCTTGGCTCGCCCTTGGTGGGTGGCCGCCCCTGTATCTGGCATCTTCTGGAATCCCTTTGCTAGAAGCTATTCATGAAATGTTCCGCGACTCAGTCTTCGGAAAGCCATTGTTTCCCGAAGATGTTGATCCGGTTGTAGGAGGGTTGGCTCACCACCTGGTCCACATTTTCCGCTTCCCCCCAGGCGGGCAGAAGCTTGACCTCCACCTTGGGGGACATCTCGTCTTCCCCGGTGCCCAAGGTCAACTGTATGACCAGGTCGCTCTTTTTCAGGTGGTCGAACAGGACCAGTTCCGCCTTCCCCGGAACCGAGCCTTTGGCCCATTCAAGGACCAGTTCTTCATCGCGAGCCAGTTGCAAGGTTTCCCCCGGGGCCCAAGCCCTGGACGAATTCGTCACGGCGGAGGGCCCTGCCTTCGGCGATTCCTTGCTCTCCTTCTTGTCCTGATCATCGGCCACCGGGAGCCTGACCCGCCTGGCCTGCAGGGTGGGAACGGAGGCAGGCGCCAGGACGTCCTCCAGGACCATTCGTTTCATTGCCCAGGAATGGGGCGAGGTGCTCTTGACCACCAGGGCCAAGTGCTGGCTCCAGGCCGGGGAACCGGCCGCCAGGATCGCTCCCAGGGCCAACCCCGACAGATGATTGGTTCGCATTCGCTGTCCCTCCCCATTTCAGTCATGGCGCCAAGGGCGGCGCTCTGATGAATGCTTAGGGAGGAGCCGAGGTTCCCGGGGGGGAGTGAGGGGTCTCCAGGCAAAAAAAAACGCCCCGAAGGGCGCTTCTCTTTTCTGGTGCCCGCGAGCGGACTCGAACCGCTACGGCTTGTGGCCACCACCCCCTCAAGATGGCGTGTCTACCAATTTCACCACGCGGGCATTCATCTAGCATGCCATGGCATGCGGTCCCCGTCAACACTCACTTTTTCGGTTGAACCGGGGTGGTGGCGGGGGCGGAGTGGGACGGAACCGGAGCCGGAACGGCGGGGGCCGGCGCCGAAGGCGCGGAGGTCGGAACGGCAGGCGCGACGGGCTTGGTGACCGGCGCGACCAGCGGCGTCACGGACCGGTCCAGCACCGACCGATTCTCCTTGACGATGATGACTTCGATCACCAGGGAGGTGGCCATGACGCCCGCCGCCAGGTAGTAGGTGAACTTGGCCAGGAACGGGGCCGAACCCTGGGCGCCGAAGGCGGAGTTGGCTCCGCCGCCGCCGAACGAGGCGCCCAGCCCGCCGCCTTTCGCCCCCGGTTGCAGCAGGATCACCGCCACCAGGAGGATGCTCACGATCACGTGCAATGTTAAAAGGAATCCACTCATGAAAACTCCGAACCCACCATGTTATCAGGAACCGGGCGTTGGGTCGTGCTCCAACCACCGGCGAATCGTATCTTCGGCCACGCCAAGCTTCGCGAGGTGTTCCGTGGCCATCTTGAGGCTGCAGCCTTCGTCGCGGCAGATGAGGAGGCGAAGCTTCCAGGCCTCCGTGGCCCGGTTGCGAAGATCAACTTCCCCCGCCTGCATGCGCTTCTCCAGCAGGAACCCGAGGTTGTTGGCCGCCTTGCGGTGCAGCGGGGCGAGGCGGAGGGCGTGCTCGTAGGCGTCGGTGGCCTCCACGCCCATGCCGCGAACCTCCATGGCTACGCCCAGGGCGTTCCACACGTCCGGATCCTCCGGGGCCAGGTCCATGGCCTGCTTGACCATGGCCAGCTGGTCTTCGGGCCGCAGCAGGTTGCGGTAGCATTCCGACAGTCCCAGGTAGGCGCTGTATTCGCCGGGGTCGGTCTCCAGGGCGGTCAGGAACAGCTGCTCGCCTTCGGCGAACTGGCCGGTGTTGATCATGATGTAGCCCATCTGCACCTGCAGGTCCGCGGCCTCGGGCTTGCGATCCAGGGCTTCCCGGTAGCAGCGCAGGGCATCCTCCCAGCGGGATTCGCCCCGAGCCATGTCGCCCAGGGCCGCCCAGGGATCGGCCGCCAGCGGGTCGGTCTCCGCGGCCAGGGAGAAGTAGGACGTGGCCGCCTCCTGGTCGCCCAGGTCCCGGCGGATCTCCCCCAGCATGGCATAGGCTTCGGCCAGCACTTCCCTGGGGGGAGCCAGGGCCGTGAGGTGGTGCAGTTCGGCCATGGCCAACTCAAGGTGACCCTGCTCGGCGAACAATTCCGAAAGGATGAAATAGCTGGCCGACTCCTTGACCTGGATGCTCCGGGCCCGGTGGATGCACTTGAGGCCATCCTCCAGTTCGCCTTTCTTGATCAGCAGTTCGCCCAGGCTATGCCAGCCCCAGAAATAGGACGGCTCCACATCCAGCGCCGCCAGGAACTGGGCTTCGGCCGCCTTGAAGTCACCCAGCATTTCGCAGGTGATGCCCAGCAGCCTCAGGGTCCGGGGATCCCTGGGCTGGAGGCTGAGCGCCTTCAGCAGCCAGGTCTTGGCTTCCTGGGGGGAATCCCGCTGCACGGAGAGCAGCCCCATGAGCTCCAGGGCCCTGGGATCGGCGCCGTTCAGGGCCAGGGATTGCCGCAGCGCCCGTTCGGCCGCGTCGCCCTGCTGGCGCAGGATCCGGATGAAGCCCAGGTTGCGCAGCACCGCGGCGTCCTGGGGGCGCTGGTCGTGATGGGCGGAAAGGCTGCGGAACAGGTCTTCCATCTCCTGGACCGAGGCGTGGTCGCCCAGGGCCATGATCCGCTCGAACCAGAGGTCGGTGTCGGCGGACTCTTCGGGACCGTTCGTGTTCAGGACTGTTCGAGCCTCTTCATGCATGCAGCGGCCATTGAGGGCCCTGGCGAACTGAAGGCGGGAAGCGGGCGACTTCCCAGCGTCCTGTTTCAACTCATGTATTCTGGGGTCGAGCAGCCGGAGCCATTGACGAAGCATTGAATACCTCCAGCGGAATTACCCAAGCTTACCCGCCAGAGTCGCGCCGATGCCATCGCAAAGAAGCTTGGCCATCGCGGTCCGGGTTTCCACGGTTGCGCTTCCCAAGTGAGGCAGGAGAATGCTATGGGGAGCGGTGAACCATGCTTTGTTAATAGACGGTTCCCCTTCATAAACATCCAGCCCGACCCCGGCCAACTTGTTCTGATGGAGCATCTGGATCACGGTCTCCTCGTCCAGGATGCCGCCCCGGGCAGTATTGATGATGAATGCACCGGCCGGAAGCAACTGGAGCAGGTCCCGGGACAGCAGGCCGCGGGTTTCGGCGGTGAGCGGGCAATGCAGGGATAAAACCGCGCAGCGGGGCAGCAGTTCGGGCAGAGGGAGCCTCTCGGCGGTGCCGGCGCCGAAGTCCACCTCGGACCGGCCCGCCCGGGCCCAGAACAGGGGTTTCATGCCCAGGGCCGCGACCCTGCGGGCGAAGGCCCTGCCAATGGGGCCGGAGCCCATGATGCCGCATTCCTTTCCGGCCAGGCCGGTGCCCAGCACCTGGTCCGGCGCCCAGCCCTGCCACTGTCCGGACCGGGTCAGGGCCTCGCCGTCGCCCAGGCGGCGGGTCAGGCTGAGCAGCATGGCCAGGGCCAGATCGGCGGTGGCGTCGGTGAGGACCTCCGGGGTGTTGACGATGCGGATGCCCCGGGCCTTGCAGGCCTCCAGCGGCAGGTGGTTCATGCCCACCGAATAGGTGCCGATGACCTTGAGCATGGGGGCGAGCTGAAGGTCGCTTTCGGTGATCGGCTCGGACAGCATGACCACCAGGGCTTCGGCCGTGGCCAGCCCGGCATTCCAGGCGGTGGAGCGGAACTCAGCGACAGTGAGGTGTTCGAACCGGTCGCCCAGTTCCTGGAGCGAGGAACCCACCAGGGGGGACGTGGAGAGGATGCGCAGGGTCATCGTTGCAAGGCCTTCAGGGAAAGGCGGATGGCGTCCGCCAGGGGCGGGCGGTCCGCCTTGAGTTCGTTGATGATGGGGATCACGGCGTCTTCCCTGAAGCCGAGGTTGGTGAGCGCCGACCTCAGGTCGGCCTCCCAGGGGTCGCGCGGACCGGCCGGGCCGGAAAGACCCTCCAGGCCGCCCAGGCCGCCCAGCTTTTCCGAGAGTTCGAAGCAGAGCTTCTCGGCGGTCTTCTTGCCGACCCCGGGAATGCGCACCAGGGTCTTCACGTCCCGGGCGCGGATGGCCTGGAGCAGGTCGGCCATGGGCAGGGAGCCCAGGGCCGCCAGGGCCAGCTTGGGACCGATGCCGTCCACCTTCACCAGCAGGCGATAGAGCTGGCGCTCCTCCTGGGTGGCGAAGCCCAGCAGGCTCAGGTCGTTCTCCCGAAGCAGGGTCTCCACGTGGAGGATCGCCTCGCGCCCCTCCTCCGGCAGCAGGCCGTAGGTGCCTAGGGAAATGGCACAGAGGTAGCCGACCCCGGCGCACTCGACGAGGGCGTGGGCCGGGCTTTTCTGGATGAGGATGCCGCGCAGCCGACCGATCATCGGGAAAGTCTCCTAGGAGAAGTA
>Ga0302267_10005447_pt1 | contig 13361 bp, 7 predicted proteins | sample III_Bog_E1_3_FD_194555 | JGI IMG/M metagenome (GOLD analysis project Ga0302267, IMG submission 194555) | Peat permafrost microbial communities from Stordalen Mire near Abisko, Sweden - III_Bog_E1_3 | ecosystem: Environmental > Terrestrial > Soil > Wetlands > Peat | place: Sweden: Abisko... | reverse complement strand
GATGCGGGCACATCTGCTCGCCGCGCTTTGGTTAAATTGAAAGCTCTTGTTGGTCGCAATGACCGATGGGAATAAGGTAGGTTGGACTGGAAAGGACATTCATCATGCACGATTGGTGGCACCGTCCAATGTCACCGTATGGCTTCTTGATTCTCGGAGGGATTTCAATTGCCGCCGCGATCATTTGGATGCATACGGGCAGAGTGTGGGTTCGCTCTGTCGGATGGGTCTATCGCGCACGTGAACCAAAATGGTTCTGGTGGAATGTCGCGCTGTATTTCCTGGTTGGTGTCTTCTTCATCGGACTCTGTTTGTATAAGTCATACGAGTTTACGTACTAAAGGCGTAAATTCCGGTGAGAATATTGCAATGTGTGTTCTGAGGAGTCGCGTGGAAGCATTCAGTGCGCTGAGTCGAGTCAGTTGTGCTGCATCGCTGCTGCCTGGTCGGGCGATATTGGTTTACTGAAGTAATACCCTTGCATCTCATCGCAGCGGTGCTCGCGCAAGAAAGACATTTGAGCTTCAGTTTCCACACCCTCTGCAATCACTTTAAGGCGCAGACTTTTTGCCATGCTGATGATGGCGGTGGTGATGGCCGCGTCATCGATATCGAATGCAATGTCACGAATGAATGAGCGGTCGATTTTGAGCTTACCAACTGGAAACTGCTTTAAGTAGCTGAGGCTGGAATAACCGGTGCCGAAGTCATCGATGGCAAGCAGCAGGCCGACCTCCTTCAGACCTTGAAGAGTTGCGAATACCACGTCCACATTGGAGAGCAACAGGCTTTCCGTCAGTTCGAGTTCGAGGTATTCCGGGGGAAGGCCGGTCTCTGTCAAGACTCGTTTGACGAGATCGGCGAAACCTTCCTGGCGAAACTGGACCGCTGACACATTCACTGCCATTGTGACTGGAGCATGTCCGTCGTCCTGCCATTGTTTGGCCTGTGCGCATGCAGTTTTGAGAACCCACTCACCGATAGGCACAATCAGACCGTTGTTCTCTGCAATGGGTATGAATCGGTCAGGTGGGACGAGGCCCAATTCCGGGTGACGCCAGCGAATGAGCGCCTCGAATCCAGTGATCCTTCCGGTTTCAATTTCGATCTGTGGCTGATACACAAGGAGGAATTCTTCCCGGTCGAGTGCCAGCCGCAGATACTTGTCCATGGACAGACGTTCGCGGGCATCGGCATTCATTTCGTCCGTAAAGAAACATACCTTGCTGCGCCCGTCGTTTTTTGCACAACACTTCGCGGCATCTGCATTCCTGATCAAGGTTTCGCTGTCGGCGCCATGCTGGGGGAACATGCTGACACCAACGCTGCAGCTGACACAGAGCGTTTGCCCCTGGATCACGAAGCTCTCTTTCAACGTGGCGATCAGCCGTTCCGCCGCAATGGCTGCGTCGGCTGCGTCTTTCGCGCTTTTAACCAGGATGACGAATTCGTCGCCGCCTACCCTGGCCACCGTATCTTGTTCCCGTCCGCATTTTTGAATGCGCTTTGCGACTTCCTTCAAAAGGATGTCTCCGAACGCATGGCCAAACAAATCATTGATTGCTTTGAACTGATCGAGATCGAGATACATCACTGCGATTTTTTCGCCTCTGCGGCGAGCGTCAGACAAGGCAATCTCCATGCGATCCTGCAGAAGCGTCCGATGAGGCAACTCGGTAAGCGCATCGTAATAGGCGAGGAACTGAATCCGCTCCTCAGCGGCTTTGCGTTCTGTGATATCGCGGTGGTACGAGATTCTGCCGCGATACTGACCTCTTGCATCGACAAGGGGAGCAGTGTACCGGTCAAAGATCTTCCCATTCTTGAGCCGGATTTCGTCGTAGGTTTTTTCATCACGATGGCTTTCGATGTACTTGATTTTCTCGATGAAAGCCTCGGCGCCCTGGATGTTACGCATCACGTACTGACGCAAGATGGAGTCATCTCCCTGTTTCAGCACTTCATCCGGTATTTCGAAGTCAATTTGAAGTTGCTTGTTTGTCAGGATGATGTGATCGGACTCGTCGACGGCGAGGATACCGTCAATGGCGGACTCCGTCTGTGCCTCAAGCAAAGCATTCTTGAAAAGGAGAGCCTCCTCAGCATGCTTGCGCTCCGAGATGTCGCGCACGCTGGCCAGCAGGACTCGCTGACCGCTCAGCGTCAAGGCTGTGAGACAGACCTCAGCCGGAAACACTTCTCCGTTCCTGCGCTGGTGCAACCACTCGAATCGTTCTCTTCCGGTCAATAACGCAGCGGCAATTTTCTGTTTGGCGGCTTCGCTGGAAGACCTTCCATCGGCCTGGTTCGGGGGCGACATTTCATACGGTTTCGGCATGGCATCGCTGACGTCGTATCCGAACATCTGACGCGCGGCGGAGTTGCAGTCCAGGACCCTCTTTTCATCCATGAGCCAGTTGGCATCGCCGGAGTCCTCGAACAGGACGCGGTACTTGTTCATGCTGTCCTGCTGCAGGTCCTCGGAGCGCTTTCGCTCGGTAACGTCGTGCGCGGCGACCAACACTGAGTCGATCCCATTGAACTCAAGGCGATTGCAGACGATCTCGACATCGATAGTCGCGCTGGTCTTTGTCCGATGCTTCCAGAGACCGCGATTCGGTTCCAGCCCGATACTATTTCTTGTAATGTCCTGCAAGAATGCCGGAATGTCTTCTTCGGGACGTATTTCTGTTATGGCTTTTGCCAAGAACTCTTGCTCTGAAAAGCCGTACTGGCGGATCGCCGCCTGGTTAACTGCAATAAAGAAGAGCGTTTTAGCGTCATAGATATACATCGCAGTATGATTGGTTTCAGAGAGTGTCCGGTACTGCTCCTCCGACTTGCGGAGGGAAATTTCCGAGCCCCGCTTCTCGGTGATATCCCTCGAGATGGTAACGGCTCCAAGAATTCTCCCCGCCGTGTCCGTGACCGGGGATATGGTGAGCTGAATCAGGATCCGCTGACCGTCTTTCCTCTGACGAACTAGTTCCAGATTCTGGATTTCTTCGCCGGATTCGCACTTTTCGAGCATTTCGCCGGTCTCATCCGCCCGATCGGCGGGGGAGAGGGTATGCACCGATTTTCCGACAATTTCCGCGGCAGAGTAACCGTAGATTCTCTCTGCGGCATGATTCCAGTTTTGGATAATTCCTTGAGGCGAAACAGAGAAGATGGCGTCTTCAGAGCAACGCACGACGGCAGCCAGCAGGTGAGATCGGAGCCGCGCGTCGATGGGCTCCGCAATGTCAGCGACGATTCCGTCAATCAAGGGAGATGCCTCAATATGTCTATCGGCAATCACGGCCGCATTGTCCAGAGCCAGGGCCGTCGTACGATTTTCAGTCAAAGTCGATTCCACCGGAGTAATGGCAGCAGAGCCGTGCGTTCCCTAGTACAAATCTTTGAAACGAACTTTCATCGCATTGTCCCGAATCAGGACAGCCGCAGAGAAGCGTTTCAGCGCAGGACTCCAGCTTCCGACGATTTCGCACCCAACATTCATAATGCTGTCCCAGCAGCCGATACTGACAGTGAAACTCGCGAAGGCGCTTCTCGGAGTGCGCTCTTCCGTAGGTGCTCCACAAACAGCTTGCTCAGCGTAAACGTGGGACATGCAGTGTGCGGTCGGGCTCAATGAGTAGAGCTCTCCATCTATGCAAGGGAGATCGACCGCAATGGACTCTGCAGCAAAGAGATCAGAAGAAGGAACTGTCCGCTCTTTTCTTACCGCCTCCACATTCAATTTCGCAGCTTCAATTTTTCGTAGGGTTTTCGGCCTGCCCGCCGCCGTATTTGGCGTGCCTTCTGTGCTTGCGCTTGCGGCGCTGTTGGTTGCTGTTGGCGCCATCCCTGTGGCGGCTCAAGTCCAGTTCTTTGGATCCTTCCAGTCCTACGGCCAAAACGGGGCTGCCTACGCGCAGGGGCTGGTGACCGACGCCAGCGGGAACCTTTACGTCTCCGGCGCTCACGCATTGGTTTACATGCCGGTCGACGCCAACGGCAATCCCACCAGCAACACCAACGTGAGCTGTTCGCCCGGCAGCGGCGAAGTGCCCGGCAACGGTGCAGTGATGGGCATGGCCATCGACACGACGAACCACCTCCTCTTCCGAGCCGATCTCAGTGGGCCGGACGGTGTGCCTGATGTGGAAGAGATCGCCCTTATCGGAGGGAGTCCCACCAACTGCAACCTGTCTTATATCGACCATGGAAGCTGGCACGCTCCCACCTCGGTCGCGGTCGACGCCAGCTCGAACCTCTACGTGCTCGACGCCGGGACCGGGAGCGGGACAACCGGGACAATTTATAAGCTCACGCCGGGTGGCTACTCGAAAAGCGAAGTGTGCTCGAGCACCGGTCTTCTCAACACGACCGGGCTGTCGATCGACAGCTCGGGCACCTTCTACGTGGCCTCCTCGAGCGACAGCAGCGTCTCAGGCTTCAACTCCGTCCCCGCACCCCCCTCCTACAACTACGGCATGGAGTCGCCGGGATTGGCTTTGACGACCGGGGTCTTCAAGGTAACCGGTTCAGGCGGCGGCGCGTGCACGCTCACGCAAATCGACTCCGACTTGACGAGCCCAACGGCGACGGCGGCCGATGCGGCGGGCAATATATGGGTGGCCGATCTGGGCGCCAACACGATCTACACGCTGATGCCCAACGGCTCGGGCAGCTACAACCAGATCCCCTTCCAATCGATCAGCCAAATCCGCACGCTCACGGTCAATAGCGCCGGCAAGGTCTACGGTTTCGGGTACCAGGATGCCGGCCTTGACAAGGCGGTGGTCTGGACCGGCGGCACTCCGCCCCACAACCTGGGCACTTACCCCGTGGGCACGCCGGCCCCCGTGGCGACAGTGACCGTGGACTTTACGAATGCAGCCGTGGCGGGCGGCTTCAATGTAACCACGCAAGGCGCGTCAGCGGGCGACTTCCGGGCCACGACGGGCGGCAGCTGCGGGGCCGGTCCCTATTCCGCTTTGCAGAGCTGCACTGTGAACGTTACGTTTACGCCGCAGGCGCCAGGCCTGCGCACCGGGGCGCTTGTCGTCATCGATGAAGCTGGCAATGTGCTGGGCACCAACTATTTCTACGGTGTGGGCGTGGCTCCCTCGATGGCGTTTCAGCCGGGCACGTTCTCGACTGTCGTACCGTATTCCTCCGGGCTCTCCGGGCTCGTCTCTCCATTCGGCGCGGCCCTCGATGAAGCGGGAAACCTCTATGTAACCAACTTGACCTCGAATTACCTGTATCAATACGCGAACGGCAGCCCGACACCAATCATGCTCGACAGCACCCTGACCGGTCCCCTAGGCATCGCGGTCGATGGAGCGGGGAACCTCTGGGTGGCGGAATGGGTACGAAATGACGTCGTTCTCGAAACGCTCACAAGCCCGTCAACTTACACGAAAACGATAGCCTTCAGCGGTCTCAATGGCCCCTACGATGTCGCGGTCGATGGCTCCGGGAACGTCTACATCGCGGAATACGGCTCGGGCGACGTGCTGAAGGAAACCCTCAACAATGGCAGCTATACCCCAAGCACGGTGGTCTCCAGTCTCAGATTTCCGAATGGCGTCGCGGTGGACGCGAGCGGCAATGTCTACGTAGCGGACACCGGCAACAACCAGGTGCTCGAGGAGACTCCATCCGGCAGCAGCTATACGCAAACCACCGTAGCGAACTCCGGACTTAGCTTTCCGGAAGGCCTTGCAATCGACCCGAACGGCAATGTCTACATCAGCGATTCTGGGAATTCCCGAATCGTCGAAGCGACGCCATCGGGCGGGTCCTTTACCCAGTCCACGATATTGGCAACGGGAATGAACCGTCCGGTCGGCCTGGCGCTGGATGCGGCTGGAGATCTTTATATCGCCGACGAAAACACCGCTGTGATCGACGAACTGAACGTCTCGACGGCGCCATCGTTCGCCTTCGATAGCAGCTTCGTAAACATCGAGAGTGCGGATAGCCCTAGGGCGGCAACTCTCTTCAACTACGGCAATGCGGACTTGAACATTTCCACCATCAGCATACCGACAGGCTTTGCGAGCGATGCCACAACCTGCGCGCTCAACGCCGAAGTGCTCGGGGCCAATTCCACGTGCCGTCTGAGCATCGACTTCGTGCCCACAACCGCGACGTCGTACAGCACCAGCGTAGTGCTGACCGACAACACGGGAAATAACTTCGGGTCGACACAGCAGATTGTTGTGTCCGGCACAGGCACCCTTGCAATCCCGCCGGCCGACTCGGCATCTATTGTGGTTGCAGTCACCCCGTCGTCGTTTATGGCCGGACAGGCCGCCACGATTACGGCGACCGTCACCGACACAACGAATTCGAACCATACACCCACCGGATCGGTAACGTTCACCGACTCCGTGGATGGCGCATTGCCCGGCGGCACGTCCGTGACGATGATTGGTGGCACAGCGACCTTGCCAGGCATCAGTCTGACTGGAACCGGGCTGCATACCATCACGGCTACCTATTCCGACGGCAACGGCGGCGCAGACTTCCAGAGCAGCACTGGAACCGGTTCGGCGACGGTCAATCCCAGTTCGAATGTGGGGCTCGCCACCTCTTCCTATCCGGTGACGCTGACCTTCACGGCGGCGGGCACGGTGAACAGTGTCAACACGCTCACCCAGGGTGCGCAAGGTCTGGACTTTGCAGAATGGGCATTTGGAGACAACTGCTCCGGAATCCACAGCGGCGGCGACACCTGCACGGTGAATGTGATCTTTACGCCGGCGTTCGCAGGTCCCCGCTATGGCGCTGTGGTGGTTGAAGACAGCTCCAGCAATGTACTGGCCAGCGCATTTATCAGTGGAATCGGCACCGCGCCGCAGACCGCGTTCGGCGGCGGCACGGCTCCAGCGACGGCCATCGCTCCGACGGCAAATTCCGTCGCATTGAGCAATCCCACAGGTATTGCTATGGATGGAGCAGGCGATCTTTTCATCGCAGATATCAGAAACAGCCGCGTTATAGAGATGCCAACCGGCGGTGGTGCGGCGCAAGCTATCTCCCCGACGGTGAATGGCATAACTTTAAATAATCCAGCCGGAATCGCCGTCGACGGCGCGGGCAATTTGTTTATTGCGGATGTCTTCAATTGGCGCGTGGTGGAGGTGCCGGCTGGCGGCGGCGCGGCGGTCGCTATCGCCCCGACGGTGAATGGCACGCCACTGAATAACCCAGTTGACGTCGCCGTGGACGGCGCAGGCAATCTGTTCATTTCAGACACATGGAACAACCGCGTGGTGGAGATTTCAGCAAGCGGCGCCATAGCAGCCATCGCTCCCACGGTGAATGGTACGTCGTTGAGTTACCCATCCGGCATCGCCGTGGATGGTGCAGGCGATTTATTTATCGCGGATACCTTGCACAACCGCGTGGTAGAAGTACCGGCCAACGGCGGCCCGGCAACAGCCATCGCCCCGACTGTGAATACCACGACTTTGAATTATCCTAGCGGCATCGCCGTGGACGGTGCTGGCGACTTATTTATCGCGGATACCTTGAATAGCCGAATGGTGGAGGTGCCAGGTGACGGCAGTGCGGCCACGGCTTTTGCCACGACGGTGAATGGGCTAACTCTGGTACACCCAAACGGCATTGTTGTGGACGGTGCGGGCGACATGTTCATCGCGGATCATGGCAACAGCCGCGTGGTCGAGTTGCAGCGTTCGCAGACTCCGGCGTTGAGCTACCTCTTGACGGCCGTTGGCGTGAAGAGTAGCGATAGTCCGCAATCGGTGACGGTTGAGAATATTGGAAATGCAACATTGACCTTTAACGGATTAGGCGTCGCGGCTGACTTTCCTCTGGACAGTTCCGTGCCGAATGTTTGTACTTCAACCACGTCGCTGCCGGCGGGAGCCCGCTGCACGCTTCCCATCGACTTCACACCCGCAACAGTCGGATCCAAGAGTGAAAATCTGACGCTTACCACCAGCGCGAATTTGGTCGCGCAGAACATTTCTTTGAGCGGTACGGCCAATCAGGGCATGCCCACGATGACATGGCCGACTGCGAGCGCGATCACTTATGGCCAAACGCTGGCTTCGTCCACGCTGAGTGGCAGCAGTTCTTCGGTAGACGGAACCTTCGCTTTCACGACGCCAGGCACGGCGCCGACCGCTGGCATAGTGTCGCAAAGCGTGACCTTTTCTCCCTCAGATTCAGCAGACTACCGCGCAGTTATTGGTACGGTAGACGTGACAGTGAGCCAAGCCGCGGCCACGGTCACGCTGGGCAGCCTCAACCAGACCTACACCGGATCTCCGCTGGTTGCGACAGCCACGACGACGCCGGCCGGCCTGAGTGTCTCGTTCACCTACAGCGACAGTTCAACGGCACCAACGGCGGCGGGTAGCTACGCCGTGGTCGGTACGATCAACGACACGAACTACACCGGCTCGGCACCCGGGACACTGACGATCTCGAAGGCCGCGGCCACGGTCACACTAGGCAGCCTCAACCAGACCTACAGCGGATCTCCGCTGGTTGTGACAGCCACGACGACGCCGTCCGGCCTGACTGTCTCGTTCACCTACAACGGCAGTTCAACAGTACCGACGGCAGCGGGTAGCTACGCCGTGGTCGGCACGATCAACGACACGAACCATGCAGGCTCGGCACCCGGGACACTGACGATCTCGAAGGCCTCGGCCACGGTCACGCTGGGCAGTCTCAACCAGACCTACACCGGATCTCCGCTGGTTGCGACAGCCACGACGACGCCGGCCAACCTGAGTGTCTCGTTCACCTACAACGGCAGTTCAACAGTACCGACGGCAGCGGGTAGCTACGCCGTGGTCGGCACGATCAACGACACGAACCATGCAGGCTCGGCACCCGGGACACTGACGATCTCGAAGGCCGCGGCCACGGTCACGCTGGGCAGCCTCAACCAGACCTACACCGGATCTCCGCTGGCTGCGACAGCCACGACGACGCCGGCCGGCCTGAGTGTCTCGTTCACCTACAGCGGAAGTTCAACCGCACCGACGGCAGCGGGTAGCTACGCCGTGGTCGGTACGATCAACGACACGAACCGCACCGGCTCGGCAAGTGGAACGCTTGATATCGGCACAGCCATATCCGCGGCGAGTGTTACATCGAGCGCGAATCCGGCTGTGTACTCGAACGCAGTCACCCTGACTATTACGATCAGCTCAATCGCTGGAACACCGACAGGCCAGGTGACATTCCTTGACGGCACAACGCCGCTCGGATTGGCTGCTCTATCGAGCGGCGTGGCTTCCTTAACTACTTCAGCTCTGACCGCCGGTGTGCATTCCATCACGGCCATCTATACAACAACCGGGAGCTTCAGCGGATCGATCAGCAGCGCGCTTTCACTCACGGTGGTCGATCTCTCGGTGGGCAGCACCGGTGGCAGCGGGGGTTCTGGGGCATCGCAGACCACGACACCTGGTGGATCGGCCAGCTACACGGTGCCAATCGTTCCCAGCGCGGGTACCACGTTCCCCAGCGCAATAACGTTGACTGTTACCGGCCTTCCTTCGGGCGCAACGGCAACCCTGAACGCAGAGGGGTGGACACAGCAAACACCCACCTCGTGGACCCTGCCGGCAAACCAGCCTTTAAGCAATGTCTCGCTCGTGTTCCAGCTGCCAGAGCAAACGGCAGCTGTTGCGCCAAACAATGGTCCGGTAAGCAAGTTCCCGTTCGTCGCTCTAGGAATCCTGCTGCTGCCCCTTGCGCGCAAGTGGCGCACCGCTGGGAAGCGGATGAACAGGTGGCTGTGTATCGCGTTGGTTGCGACGGGCATGGCGGCGGTTGCCGGCATGACAGGCTGTGGCGGCAGTTCGAGCAAGGCGCAAACCTACAACGTGACGGTAACCGTTACGGCGGGCACGCTGACGCACTCAACGCAACTCACCCTGACGGTTGATTAAGAGGGGTGGGCAGCCTTCCGAAGCTCACACTAGCTGTGGTTGGCAAAGTCCGCTCACCGTGTTGAGCTTGCTCCGAGCTTGTTCGAGGCTATCCATGCGAAGCCGGGGTTGAAGCTGGGTCAACCGCGATTACACTGAAGGTCTGTTGGCCGGGAGGTCAGAGTTCCCAGGGCTTCTGTAGATTGTCTATCCGGTGCATGCCGGGGTTGAGCGGCGTTGGGATTCGTCCCGAAGCGTTGGATCACTATCTTTTGTCGTGCGGCTGCATTCACCTTCGAAGCATTCGGTCTTTCCTGCGTCACAGTACTCGCCACCTCCTTCCTTGAAGCTCACCTCCCCGTCCTAGCTGCCTGAGACTTTGGCGAAGATCCGTCATGAAGCAGTGTTGGGAAGGCTGGCTTCGGTGCAGATGACGGCCGCTGTTGCGGAACTCTGTAAGCGCTCTCGTTATTGCCCGGGCGCTTTCAGGTACTTCGCGGGCAGCGCCACCCCTGGTCGCTCATCATCAAAGATGAGGTTGGCGATCCAGAAGCGCCCGTGAGTATACACAATTTGGAATGAATCGATGCCTCGCGAGGATGGCTGGACGTCGTCCTTCGCATCCCGGCTTTCCTTCGTACTCCACACCTCCACAAGATTGCCAAACTCTTCGACTCGCTTCACGATGCTGCGCTCGAAGAAACCGTTCGTCTTGAAGTAGGGATCGTTTTGCTGGACGAACATGTCGGGAGTCAGGAAAACGGCGTCACCCTTGCGTGCCGGTTTATCCTTGGTGGCCGCAGACTCGGGAACAATCCAGGCAAGCCGGCCGTCGGGCACAAACAGCGCGCGGAAGCGATCCCAGTCGCGCTGTCCAGCGAGGCCGGAGACCACGCCATAGAGCGAATCTACCAGGTGGTCCAAAGTGTCCACTTCGCCGGGGTTCTTTGCCGCAGGCCAGTCAGGATGCCCTGCGAGTGTCCCAACTGGCGGAGGCGGCGCAGGCGCGGCGGGAGTCGATTGCTGTGCGCCCGTATGGAGCGTCAGTCCCAGAAGAAAGCAACTCAATATTAGTTGGCAGCAACGAAACATGAGATCGTCTCCCTGTTTTACCAAGTCGACCGGTGGGTTTTATTAAGTCAACCGGTGTGCTATGCGATGAGAACCGGGCCGGACCGCGCGCGGCTCTCCTACTTTGACCAGGGCGGGACCACGCCGTTGGTACGCGCGTAGGCGATCGATTGCCCCAGATGCTCGTGTTGATCCAGGAGAATCAGCATCAGCGCTTCCTGTTTGGTCATGTCTTCTCCGAACAGTTTCACCCGTGTTTGCAGGTCCTTGTCGGAAAGCCCCGTAATCGCTTTTTGCAGATTGGCGTAAGAAGCCTTAAGAGCGCCTTGCATTTTCCCCGGATCGGTGATGGGCGCGGGCTCTGCCCCCTTATTCGGTGTGCCCGAGAGAGCATCGGCGAGCAGGCCATTCTCTTCAACGATCAGGTTGAACACGTCGGCGACAGACCGAACGCCCTGGCCGGGCTTCCAGTCGTACTTGCCCACCATAACCTGCGCGAGCCCGGTGAATTTGTCGGAAAGCGTGCCCGCATCTTTTCCGAATGCGGATTGAATTCCTGCCGACTGCGGCTGAGCCTGGGCCGGGGCCAACGGCGCCATCAGAGCGACCTCCAGGGCGAGCGTTCCGTACTTAGTCAGAATCTTCTTCATGTGAAACTCCTTTACGTCAATCTGAACAACTTTTGCTGCTCGTAACGCCGAATGCAGGTCTCAACGCGGCGTTTTAACCCCTGTCGATGGTCCTGCTCACTGGACAATATGTCGCGATGAACCAGTTTTTTGCAGGAAAAGTGACATGCGGTATCCGAAACGAGACAAGCGGTCAGATTTGGCCGTCAAAGAGCCCTACGCGCTTCGGAAGGCTCTGTCCTCCGTGATGTCTCCTTCGACGTTCCAGCTATAATCCGTGCCGGAGGGGTCGACACATCCGTTGCTGCAGATCACACCAAATAGCGGGCGGACAAGATGGATTTTGATCTTGTGTGCATGGACGATGGTAGGACTGTTGTTTGCCGCGCAACAGATCGTGGTGGAGAAGGTACAGGGGGCGCAGGTCCACTGGGTGATCGAGGGTGCGCTTGAACTTGTTGAATGGTACATATGGGCGGCGTGCACACCGCTTGTGATCGGCCTTGCCAAGCGGTTCCCGTTGATGGGGCCGAGGCTTGCGCGTCACATAGCGCTCCACACAATCGTGTCGCTCACGATGGCTCCCCTGGCATCGGTCAGCCAATACTTTCTGATCCTTGGACTTCTCCGTTTTGTTTTTCACATTACTGGTCCTGACGTACACCGCTTTCTCTCGTCGTTTGGAGTCGGTGTTCTTTTCATGAGCTTTACAGGCATACTCACATACTGGTTAGTGGTGGGCTTGTACCAGTCGACGATAGCGGCACAGCTGGAGACGCAGCTCTCCCATGCGGAACTTGAGAATCTTAAGAGCCAGTTACATCCGCACTTTTTGTTCAACAGTCTTCATACCATTGGAATCCTGATGCAGGAAAACGTCGACGCTGCGAGCCACCTGCTGGTCTGCCTCGGCGACTTGCTGCGCATAGCTCTCGAACGACGGGAGAACGAGATCACCTTGCAGAGCGAACTCGAGTTCGTCGGCAAGTATCTCGAGATCGAACAGACACGCTTTCATGACCGGTTGAAAGTTTACGTGGACGTGCCATCTGACCTTCTCGAAGTCTATGTACCGAGTCTCGCTCTTCAGCCATTGGTTGAGAATGCCATCAAGCACGGCATCAGCGTGGATTCTGCTGCAGGCCGGCTGGAGATCGTTGCCAAAATCCACAACGGTAGAGTTCGGCTCTGCGTCCGCGATGATGGCCCTGGTCCGGCATCAGGATCGCGTCTGCGCTTCGGCGTCGGACTCACCAATGTCCGTTCACGCTTGAAACAGCTCTACGGGGATGAGTCGTCGCTGGAACTTACCGGGGGCGACGGTCGAGGCTGCGAAGCCATCATTACCATTCCACTGCGGAGTTCGCATTGAAGACGCGAGTGCTGATCGTCGATGACGAACCCATCGCCCGGCGCGGTATCCGTCGCTATCTGGCCGAACACGACGGCATTGAAGTTGTCGGCGAGGCGGCGAACGGAATAAGCGCGGTGGAGCAGATCAATGAACTTCATCCGGACATCGTTTTTCTCGACGTGCAGATGCCTGATCTGGACGGTTTTGGAGTCATCGAGAATGTGGATCCAGTGAGCGGCCCCTCTCCCATATATATCTTTGTCACGGCTTACGATGTGCACGCCATCCGCGCATTCGAAGTGCACGCAGTTGACTATCTGCTGAAACCGTATGATAAGGAGCGATTTGCCATGTCGCTGGTTCACGCACGGCAAATTCTCGAGCAGCGCAGGG
>Ga0302267_10005432_pt1 | contig 13393 bp, 11 predicted proteins | sample III_Bog_E1_3_FD_194555 | JGI IMG/M metagenome (GOLD analysis project Ga0302267, IMG submission 194555) | Peat permafrost microbial communities from Stordalen Mire near Abisko, Sweden - III_Bog_E1_3 | ecosystem: Environmental > Terrestrial > Soil > Wetlands > Peat | place: Sweden: Abisko... | reverse complement strand
TGACATCGTATTCCCACCCATTTCCGCAAAAAACGCGGAAATGGATGGGGCACCCTGACAGTATTTAATTGCCGGATCTATAGGCGCTGTGCGTAAATAACAGCTTCAGTTGATCGTGTTTGAGGGGTCGTGAAGTGGTTTCGCAGCGCCCCTCCGGGGCGCGGGGCCATGATGTTGCTTGCGTCCCAGGGTTTCGCTCCGCTCCACCCTGGGCTATTTTCGGACGGTCCCTCCGGGACCTGAGACAATTCAGGCCAAAGGAGAGGAATGACCGCAAACTATAGATCCGGCCCTCAAATACGGCTACTCCGTACCCCATCCTTCTTGCGGAGGGTGGGATAGCTGAGCCCCACTCTTTCCTTCGTTCTTTGCCGGAAAGATTTGAAAAACGATGCCCATGTTTGCTTCGAGCCTCAGCGTCGTCCGGGCGGAACGGAGCGGCCGCGGTTGTTGGCTGGAGGCGTGGTGACGGGTCGGCGGTCGGGCCGGGTACCTGCGATTTGCTGGCAGAACAGTGAATCCTGACCGCGGGCGAGGCCGGGGACGGCGTCCTGCCCTTTGCAGATGCGCAGCTTCACGGCTTCAGTGTCTTTGCCGACCAACGGAAGCGTGCGTTCGAGGCCGCTGTACGGGTCCACGTCGTAGCGGTAGATGGTGTCGCTGGACTCTTTTTCCTTGCCGTAGTCGAAGTGGCTCCAGGTGTAGATGAGTTCGCGGCCATTGGGCTCGGCCACGCCGGCGTACATCTGCGTCCACACAAAGCCGCTGGGCGTGCTCTGGGTCCAGAGGGGAATGCCGTCGCCATTGTGCATCCAACGGCCAGCCCAGCCGTGGCGGGTGACGTCGTAGTGCAGCGCGGTGAAGTAGGTGTTGGCGGCGCAGTCGCGGCAGTTGTCGTAGAGGAGCGCCAGCTCCTCGGGCGCGCTGTCGGCAAAGCGCATCCAGTCAAGCCAGCGCGGATTGCTGCCCTTCAGGATGGGATAGATGGTGTGGTCAGTGAGCGAGGCGTTCCAGACGGTGAAGGTGTCGTCGTTGGCGGCGGCTTGCGGGTTGGCGCGCTTGGTGGTGACGACGATCGCCGCGTCGTACTCGACGCCGATCTCGCGGATGGCGGACCAATCCTCAACGGCCATGGAACGCGTGACCCAGACGATGGTGTCCTGGTCTTTGGCCGCGTGGAAATCGACCCAGCGGAAGGCGTCTGGGCCTTGCTGGGCGTGGAGAGACGCGCTGGAAATCAGAAGAAGGGTCAACAATAAAAGACGAATGGAGAAGCGCCGCATGGGACCAGTATCGCATTTCAATACAGAGCGAGCAGGGTGGCTGTCAGCAAGCTGGGGGTCTTTTCCCGAGTCTCCAAAAGTGAGGAAACCCGGGGCACTCAGACAATCTTCTCAGGCAAGTTTCTGAAGAAGCTGCTCGAAACGCTCAACCTTCCGTTTCGTGCCGCGCGCGCTATCGCGAGCCGCGCAATAAAGATCCTTCAATGTGCGCCACATCTCCCGCTGCTCCTCTGTTGGTTCGGCGGGAATTCCTTCGGCAAAGACCTCGAAAACAGTCTCAGCGTTTTCGTGTATCCAAAAGACATAGGAGAGAATCGAAGTTCTTTTCACTGCGGTTTCGCCAATAAGAACAGTTGTTCCGTCCTCGACCGAGGTTTCGAACGACAGATCGACTGCCGCGCCAGGATAGACAAAATCAGCCTCCTTCCAAGCCAGCTTGTCCAACTTGGTCAGGTCCGCGAGTTTCCTCGCCAATCGTGTTGCGGTGCCATCCTTACTCATCGCTGCTCCTGTTCTGCCTTCCGATCCATAACTCCCGAAACACCGCTCACCATCATTACGACTTGCTGTGCGTTCTTCAACAATATGGGACGCTCGGTTTTTCCTCGTTGAAGCTTCGTCATTGCGTCCGCAACCAGTTCTCGTGCCGTGTCCAAATTAGCTCCGTCCTGACGTAAGAATTCACGGTGCCGCTCCCGTAACGCGGAGCATTCGGAAATAAAGGTACTAGCTACGTGCAGCGCAATATCGTCTTTGCCATTTCGCAAGGCAGTAGAAAATTCATTGGCCAGTCCTCGCAATCCGGTAAGATCGTCGGCGGAGTTCCTGCGATGGACAGCAGTTCGAGCTTCTCTTGCTGCGGTTCTTGCTCCTTTTGCGAAGCAGAGCGTAATGAGCGTCAGCACAAGTCCCAGTGCGCCGATCCACCAATTCGACCAATCGACCCAATCGTGCGCGTTCATCGCTGGTCTCTCATCAACAGGATACCGCAGTACGGAAAAAACTACAGCCCCAGTTCTTGCCAGATTGCGTCCACGCGCGCCTTGGTGGCCGCGTCCATTTCAAGCATGGCCGGCCAGGGGCGGTTGAAGCCTTCGGCCTTCCATTTGCGGGTGGCGTCGATGCCCATCTTGGAGCCGTAGTTGGGCAGGCGGCTGGCGTGGTCGAGCGAGTCCACGGGGCCGAGCATGAACTGGATGTCGCGCTCGGGATCAATGTTGTTCGCGACCCTGAGCACTACCTCGGAGACGTTCTGCACGTCGCAATCCTCATCGACGATGACGACGCACTTGGTGAACATGGCCTGGCCAAGCGACCAGATGGCGTTCATCACCTTGCGCGCCTGGCCAGGGTAGCTTTTGCGGATCGACACCAGCATCAGGTTGTGGGCCACGCCCTCAGGCGGCAGGTTGATGTCAACGATCTCGGGGATGGTCATCTTCATGGCGGGCAGAAAGATGCGCTCGACGGCCTTGGCCAGCCAAGCGTCCTCCATGGGCGGCTTACCGACGATGGTGGCAGCGTAGATGGGGTTCTTGCGATGGGTGATGCAGGTCAGGTGGAAGACCGGGTACTGGTCCTCCATGGTGTAGAAGCCGGTGTGGTCGCCGAAGGGGCCTTCAGTGCGCAGTTCGCCCAACTCCACGTAGCCTTCGAGGATGATCTCCGCGTGGGCGGGCACTTCGAGATCGACGGTTTCGCACTTGACGATCTCCAGCGACTTGCCGCGCAGGAAGCCGGCAATCATGAACTCTTCCACCTCAGGCGGAGCGGGAACGATGGCCGAGAAGGTCGTTGCCGGATCGGTACCGATGGCAACAGCGACTTCAAGCCGCGCGCCCTTCTGCTTGCCGAAAGCCACCTGCGGCAAGCCACCGATGGGCCCGTCGGGCACAGCAACTGAGCCGCCGGCCGACTCCGCCATGGCAGCCACGCTGGCTGTGGCAGGGTTATCGGTGGAACCGAGCGAGGCCAGCGCGCGCAGCGCATTGCGATAGTGCTCGGCGGCTACCTTCTGGCGCTGCCAGTGCATACCCGTCGTCTGGCCGTCGAAGACCTGCATCCGGTACATGCCCACGTTGCGCTTGCCAGTCTTGGGGTCGCGGGTGTGCACGCAGGGCAAGGTGATGAAGCGTCCGCCGTCGTGCGGCCAGCACTTGAGGATGGGGAAGGCGTTGAGGTCGAAGCCCTCGCGCAGAATCACTTCCTTGCACGGCGCATCTTTCGCAGCAACCGTCTTCGGAAAGGCCGCGGCGAGCTCGGCCAGTTGGGGCAGCATTTTGAGCTTGTCGAAGAGCCCGCCGCCGGATGGCTTCATCTGCATGAGGCCGGTGATGCGCTGGGCGATCTCTTCAAGCCGGTCAACACCGAGCGAGAGCGCCATGCGCTTCTCCGAACCGAACTGGTTGATGAGCACCTGGTGGCCGGGATGGCCCTTGATGTTTTCAAACAGCAGCGCCGGACCGCCTGGCGCATAACTCCCGCTGGTCTTCGCCGCGCCAACCGTGGCGGCAGCCGAAGAGCCGATCTTCGACACGCGGTCAGTGATTTCGGTGATTTCAAGCTCGGGGGAGACCTCGGCGCGGATGCGCATCAGTTCGCCATGCTTTTCCAGGGTCTTGATCCAGTCGCGCAAATCGTTATAGGCCACTTCATTGCTCCGGAGGCGACGCTGGCCGCGCTCTTCTCTAGCTTAAAGTGTCGCCTCGGCCTCGCGCAGCGGCAAGGCCCGTTCTACCGGCTGGAGGGGATAGCCGAGGTCGCGCCAGGCGTCGAGGCCGCCACGCAGTGGACGCACGCGGTTGATGCCGAGCTTGTGCAGGGTCATGGCGGTTTTAGCCGCGGTGGCCTCGCTGGGGCACGTGCAGAAGAGCACAATATCGCGGTCGCGGGGAATCTCTTCATGGCGCGTGGCGAGCGACTCGGGCGAGAAGTGGCGCGCGCCGGGCAGGGTGACAGAGTCGTGCAGCAGCTCTAATGGATGGCGCAGATCGACGATGAAGACCTCTTCGTCGGCATCGAGCTGGCGCTTCAACTCTTCTGGGTCAAGCCGTGCGGCGGCCAGTTCGCTGAGGATCATGCTGCGACGGACGATGCGGGCCACCAGGAACGCTGCAATGCCTACGCCGAGCAGTGCTCCGGAGAAGCGGCCTACCCAGTCCAGCAGTGACGCATTCTGATTGAGCAGGTCGGCAAAGAAGCGGCCTCCCAGCAGCAGCGCGCCCAGCCAGAGGGCCGAGCCGAGCGTGTCGAAGTAAAGAAAAGTGGCCGCGCTCATGCCGTTCTGGCCGGCGACCGGCGGGGCGAGGGTGGCGAGGCCGGGCACAAACTTGGCAAAGATAAGCATGGCGCCGCGGCTCTTGCCGAACTGAACCTGGGTGCGGCGGACGCAGGTGGTGGGCTCAAGGGAGAGCTTGCAGAGCAGCTTCATCACCTGGTGACCGTAGCGGCGGCCAACCAGGAACCAGGCCGTGTCCGCAATGAGGCAAGCTACCAGACCGGCCACAAAGGCCAGCGGCAGGTTCATTTGCCCCTCGGCCGAGAGAGCGCCGGCGGCCAGCAGCACCGGGATGGCCGGCAAGGGCATGCCGAGCTGTTCGATCAGCACCCAGGCAAACAGGAGCAGATAGCCGTACGTGAGCAGAATGTGAGTGGGCAGTTCCATGGCGGCTCCTGGGGGAATGTATCAATGTTTGGATGTGCGAGCGGGCGGATTGGGTGCAAGGGTCTCGGCCGGCGAGGGTTTCTCCGCAAAATGAAAGGCTGCCCCCGAAGGGACAGCCTTTTGGAGGGTTGTAGTAATGGGCTTACTGGGCCAAGCCGGACTGCGGCTCAGCTTGAGCTGCCGGTACGGAGGCCTGCGCCTCCTGGGGCTTGAAGTAGTCGCGCTCCCAGAGGTTCTTGTAGAACAGGCCGGTGAGCTCTGCGGCACGGGGGCCGAAGGTAGGCCGGCCACCCTCAAGGAAGAAGACCGTAACCAGATTGCCCTGAGGGGTTTGCGAGAAGGAGGCGAACCAGCCGAAGCGCGTGCCCTTGTCAGAACAGGTGCCGGTTTTGCCGAAGACGGGCAACTCCTGGAAGTTGGCGCGCAGGCGTCGGGCGGTGCCGTACTCGACAGCGCCGGCCATGCCGTCTTGCATCTCGGGGACAAAGCGGGCGATGTCAAGCTGGCGCTTGACGCGGGGTGCGAAGGCGGCAATGTCTACCGGAGTGGTGGGATGCTGGAGGTAGTAGAGGGTTCCGCCATTGGCCAGGGCCGCGACAAACGCGCCCAACTGCAGCGGGGTGAGCGAGACGCCCTGCCCGAAGCTGCACATGCGGCCTACGCCGCCCTCGGCTTGCGGGATGGCCTCGGCAGGATACTCGCCGAGCTGCTCGCCTTCGATGTTGTAGCCGGCCAGCTCGCCCAGTCCGAACTGGGTGGCGTAGTGGTGGACGCGCTCAAAGCCCAGTTCCCTACCCAGCTCCTCAAAGTAGAGGTTGTTGCTCTTGGCCAGCGCCTGGGTCATGTTCATGCGGAAGCCGTCGAGCTTGAGGGGGGTGTCGCGGGTGACGATGCCCTCAGAGAGCCCGGCCAGGGCCACGGTGAGCTTGATGGTGGAACAGGGCTCCGCGCCCGGTGAGAGGGCCAGCTTCTGGTTGACCATGGCGAGGATGCGGCCGTTGGAGGGATCGATGACCACGGCGGTGCCGTTCATGTCGCCAAGGGCGTCGATGGCTGCCTGCCGGACGACGGGATCTTCGCCGGTGGTGATGTCGCCTTCGCCTACCGTGCCGGAGACAAACGAGCTGGCAGTGAAACGCTCATTGAAGCGATGCTTGCGCGGGCGAACCGAGACGCGGCGCAGGGTGGCTGCGGCGCGAGCGCCTTTGACGCCGACGCGAGACTTAACCGCAGATTGGGCAGCAGGAGCCGACTTGGCGGTTCGAACAGGCTTGGTGGCGGCAGCCGGATGCGCGACGCTGGCCGCGGAATGGCGGGCGACGGCGTGATGGGAGAACGACAGGCGGGAATCGGCCTTGGGCCGATGCAGCGAGCGCTGCACATTGAGAGCCCGAGCGCCGGAAGCACCCGCAACCACGACAACCAGAACCAGCAGACTTGCCCAAATCGAAGAAATCTTCATCCAGCCAATATCCTCTCAAGAGGGATTTCAGTGCCATGCGACGGCCAAAAGACGGCGCACCGGGTATGTTGGCCTACCCATGCCTATCGGCCAATTGCTGGCCGCTATCAGGATCTGCCGCCCAGAGGGCAGAGAGCCGGCAATCCAAGACCGGCTGCGGTCGAAAAGATACACCGGAAACCGGGGGCTTGCTGCCCAGCGCGTTCTCCGGAAAGAGAGCAGCGCCGTCTGGTTTTCAGACAGCCTGTTTCTTAAAGGGGCTTTCTTGCACTATACAGCCGCGTCCGAGGATTTGAAATGCCCCATTAGCGGCAAAGGGTAGCCTGCCCCACGGCCTTGCGGCTGTGGGGCAGCGCCCTAGAACTGCGAGCGGCGCATGAAGGCCGGCACGTCCAGGTCGCGCTGGTCAGCCTCAGGCGCCTGGGCAAAGAGCGTCGGCGGCTCGGGCTCTGGAGCGGCTTCGGCTTGGTTGAGGGTCTGCGGAAAATCGCCGGCGTAGTCGCGGACGGCCTCTTCGAGCTCGGGCTGGGCCATGGCACGCTGCGCCACGCCGGGCTCCTGCTCGTCGGCCAGCACTATCGCAGCCGGGGCCGTTACGCTGACGGTGGTAGCCACGGAAGGCGCTGCCGAGGCAAAGAATATGGCGCCGCTTGCCGCTTCAGCCTCATCGTCGTCCTGGCTGAGGAAGCGTGCCGGAGCGGCGGGCTCAGCGGCTTCGGTTTCAGAGTCGTCGCTGAGCCAGCTACCGGGCGCTACCACGGGGACGGAGACAATCGGCGCATCCTCCACGCTCAACATGCGGGCGCGGCGCTCGGGCATCTGGTCGCGGAAGCCGGTCGCGATGACGGTGACCTTGACGTCTTCTCCCATGGACTCGTCGAGCACGGCGCCGAAGATGATGTTGGCGTCTTCGTGAGCGGCGGTCTGGATGAGCGAGGAAGCCTCGTTGACCTCAGAGAGCTTGAGCGAGCTGGAGCCTGTGATGTTGATGAGGATGCCGCGAGCGCCGTCGATTGCTCCAGCCTCAAGCAGGGGCGATGCCATGGCGGCCTGCGCGGCCTCGACGGCACGGTTCTCGCCGGAGCGCTGCGCTGTGCCCATGACGGCCTGGCCCATGCCGGCCATGGTGGTTTTCACGTCGGCAAAGTCGCGGTTGATGATGCCGGGGATGGTGATGATGTCGGAGATGCCCTGTACGCCCTGGCGGAGCACGTCGTCGGCGATGCGGAAGCTCTCAAAGAAGCCTGCATCGCGGGCCACGGCCAGCAGCTTCTCGTTGGGGATGACGATCATGGTGTCAACGCTCTCGACCAGCTCCTTGAGGCCGCGCTCGGCCTGCTGCAGGCGGCGCTTGCCCTCAAAGCTGAAGGGCTTGGTGACGACAGCCACGGTGAGGATGCCCATCTCGCTGGCCAGCGAGGCGATGACCGGCGCGGCTCCGGTGCCCGTGCCGCCGCCGAGGCCGGCAGTGACAAAGACCATGTCAGCGCCTTCGAGGGCTTCGATGATCTTCTCGGAGTCTTCAAGCGCGGCGCGGCGGCCCACATCAGGGTTAGCGCCCGCGCCAAGGCCTGAGGTAAGACGCACGCCAAGCTGCAGCTTGACCGGCGCCTGCGAGAGCTTGAGAGCCTGCACGTCGGTGTTGGCGGTGATGAATTCAACGCCTTCCATGCGGGCCTGGATCATGCGGTTGACGGCATTGCCGCCGCCGCCACCCACGCCGATCACCTTGATGCGTGCTCCGCTGGGTTGTTCGTCATGAAATTGAATGCGCATCTCACCAGCCTGGTTTGGTTGTTCCATTGGTTTGTAGCCCTCCCCGGTGTGCCCGGCGTGCAAGAAAATTTAGAAGTTCGAAATTAGAAGCCCCAGATTAGAAGTTTGACGCGAACATGGTGCGCATCTTCGAGCGCCAACTCTGGATCTCTGCCGCGCGCGTAGCCCGCGTGCGCTGGACATAGAGCAACGTGCCCAGAACCGCGGCAAAAGCGGGATTGGCCAACTCGCCCGGCATATGCGAGATGCGGACCGGGGTGCCGATGCGGGCCGGAACGCGCAACTGGCTCTCCGTTACATCCAGCATACCGGGCAGCAGCGCTCCGCCGCCGGTGAGCACACAGCCCGCGCCGAGGGCTTCAATGACGCCGCCCTGGCGCAGGCTCTCGCGCACGTACTGCATCAGCTCGCGGGCGCGGGGCTCCAGAATCTCAGCCAACATGCGCTGGCGGATCATCTGCGGCTGGGGGTTGGCGACTTCAATCTCGATATGCTGCGGCACGGCGGTGACCACCGCATGACCGTAGACGCGTTTGAGATCCTCGGCCATAGCGACCGGCATTTGCAGGCCGACGGCGAGATCGTTGGTAAAGTGCGCTCCACCGATGGGCACCGAAGCGGTGTGGGCCACGGCTCCCTCGAAAAAGACGGCCAAGTCGCTGGAGTGCGCGCCGATGTCGAGCAGGCAGACGCCCAGTTCGCGCTCATCGGCCGAGAGGGTGCACTCGGCGGCGGCCAGCGACTCAAGCACCGCCTCGGAGACTTTGAGCCCCGCGCGATTGGCGCAGGTGACCGCGCTCTGCAAGGCCGAGCCGGAGCAGGTAGCAATGTGCAGATCGACTTCAAGCCGCGCGCCCACCATGCCCACCGGATCAAAGATGCCCGGCTGCTCGTCGAGGATGAACTGGCGATGGAGCAAGTGCAGAATCTCGCGATCCGCAGGACGCTCGACGGCGCGGGCGCGATCAACGGCGTTGCGCACATCGTCACGGGTAATCTCTCTCATGCGGCTGCCCAAGTCAAAGCCGCCGGTGGTGTTGAGCCCGCGCACGTGCGGACCGCCGATGGAGATGGCGCACTGGTCAATGTTGATGCCGCGCCCGGCCCGCTCGGCCATCTCGTTGGCTGCGCGCACGGCCTTGGTGGCTGCCGACAGGTCGCCGATCATGGCCTTGCGCATACCGGCCGAATCCACCACGCCGTGGCCGCGATAACGCAGCGAACCCTCGTTGAGCTCGGCGGCCAGTACTCGGGTGTGCGCGCTGCCGATGTCGAGCGCCACGATCAGATTGTTCTGTTTCTGGCTCATGGCGTTATTGTCCTTCCACCGCGGCCGAGACGGGATGCGTCGTCGGTGCGGATTGGTGCTGCGCAGCGGTGAGCGTGGCGCGGCGGGCTACGTCGCGGCGGTGCTGCTTCTCTGCCTTGGCGCGTTCGGTTCTCAAGCGTTCTGCCTTGCTTTTTCCCGCCTTGGCTTTTTCCGTTTGGGAGCGCTCAGTGTGCGCGCTTCCCGGCGTTCCGGCCTTGGGCTTTGCAACACTCTGGAGTGGCTGGCGGCTTGATATGGCTGACGGCTTGGCCGACGGTTTGGCTGACAGTTCAACGGCGTGGCTGGGCGCTGCCGGCGGCGGCTCTGCGCCGGCCTGGGCCGTGTTGGGCGCATCAGCGGGCTGGCCGGCATCGGCAGGGTTCATCTTCAGCAATACCTGGCCTTCGTAGCGGAGATCGATGGAGGTTAGGTGCGGATACTGCTGCCGCCACTCGGCAATGTGCTTCATGTAGCGCTGATAGCGGCCCAGAAAGCGGTCCTCGCCAAAGTGCGCCACAATATCGCCGCCCTGGTCGGCCATCTTCACCTGCGCATCCCTCAGGTCGCTCAGGTCAACCTCGGAGATCTGCTGGGAGTTGTGCTGCCCGCCCGCGTCAAGCTCGTCCATCATGCGCATATAAACATTCATGCGCGTCTTGCGCGAGTCTGGCGTGTCAGCCGCTTTGAGGCCTGTCACTTCAGGAAACGAGTAATGGCGTTCAGCCATGGTGGACGCAGACATGGTGAGCAGCACGCCGTCGGCATCCACCAGGCCGGTCTGGTCGCCGATCTGCGTAAAGGCCACCGGGATGCGCTCGACCACGGAGACGCGAATCCGGTCAGGCAGCACACGCATCACGGTGGCGTGCTGGACCCACGGAATGGCCTCCAGCTGGTGGCGGCGCTCGTCGAGATGCACAAAAAAGATGTTCTTGCCGATGTCTTCGCCGAAGACCGGGAGCATATCGGCGCGGCTCACCTCAGTGAGCCCGGTGGCCTGGATGTTGGCGGTGCCGGCGATGCGGAAGCGCGCGTCGCGCTCAAGGCTGCTCCTGGTAAACAGCACGGCGACGGCCAGTCCACCCACGACGGCCAGCGCGCCCAACACCAGCAGGGCGCGGCCAAACGATCCCTCAGGCCGCCACCAGGGCCGCGAAGGCCCATCGGTCAGCCCGGAGACACTGGCTCCCCAACTGGGATGAACGGCCTCGTCGGCGTCCGCATCGGATGCGTCGGCCACGACGCCGGGCAGGGGGCGTCCCACGCGGGGATTAACCTGCTGCGTGCGCCGGGCGCGGGTCTCCGCGGGCGGTTCATCCTCCCAGGAATGGGGTCGATTTGTGCTGTTGCCTTGAATCATCACGCCCGAGCAAGGTCGTGAGAGTCGCCAGATTCAACTATATCCCGAGCCATGAAGCGGGTTTTCCGCAGGTCCGATAAGAGGAACCCTCGGGGTTACGGGGCGCGGGAAAGTAAGCGGTGGACCAGCGGCAACGCGCTACCGCGTCCCTTCGACCCGCCGCCTGAACTCCTCTGGCGACTCAATCTCAAAGCTGGTCTGTCCCTTGAGCGCCAGCAAATCGCCATCGCTGGTTACCAGCAGGTCTGCATCGCCGCTCTCAGCCAGGTCCAGCAGCATCTGGTCGTTCGGGCCGCGGCAGATAGCTGGGCAACGGCGCACCGCCTCCACCGTACGGCAGAACGGCAGATAGTCGCTCATCAGTTCGAATTGGTCATCTGCTGAAAGCTGAAATTTGGAATAGCCAAGCACACGGATCAGTTCATCCGCTGTTGCTTTGGAAACGAGAGGAACCGACCTTCCCTGCCGCCAGTGTGCGCGTAACCATGCCAGGCGGCCGTTCGCGAACAAGAGCGCTGAAAGAACCGTGCCGGTGTCGAAAACGACTCGAGGCGGCTCCTTGCCCAACTTACTCACCATTGGACGAGAGAAGCTCACCGGTTTTGGGCCGGGATTCGCGCGCCCATGCCACTGCATCCGTCCCATCCTGCTCGCCAATGCCCAACTTCGCAAGCTGCTGACGTACCTGGCCAGCGCGGCTCTGCTGCAGTGGGCGCAGCACGATGGAGTCGCCATCGGAGCTGACCTCGAAGTACTCCACCCCGGCGAACGAGGTCATTACCGCTTTGGGCAGTGTGAGCTGATTCTTGACGGTGACTTTGGCAAGCATATCCCACTCCTATAACAAGGAAGTAAGGAAATCTTACCATGACACTATAACAGGCGGAACTTTTCTCAGCCCAACGCAGCCAGGATCTGGGGGCCGAGCTGGCTGACGTTGCCTGCGCCGAGGGTAAGGATCAGGTCGCCGGGGGCGGCTTCTTCAAGCGCGGCGGCGACGGCGGCGGGAAAGTCTGCCACGTAGCGGGCGGGCGGACCCACGACGATCTCCACCAGCCGCTGGGCATTGATGCCGGGGATGGGCTCTTCGCTGGCGGCGTAGATGGGCAGAACGGCCAAAGTGTCAGCATCTTTGAATGCGCCGGAGAACTCGTCGAGCAGATCGCGGGTGCGGGTGTAGCGGTGGGGCTGGAAAACGACGTGGATGCGGTTGTAACCGCACTCGCGGGCGGCCGACAGGGTGGCGCGAATCTCGGTGGGATGGTGGCCGTAGTCGTCGACCACGGCAATACCCTTGGCCACGCCGCGCTGCTGGAAGCGGCGGTCAACACCGCGGAAGTGGCTGAGGCCGGTGGCGACCTTTTCAGCCGGAACCTCAAGCTGGTGGGCGATAGCCACGGCGGCAGTGGCGTTGAGCACGTTGTGGTGGCCGGGGACGTGCAGTTCGAAGGGGCCGAGCGGACCTTGGGCCGTGACCACCTGGAAGCGCGCGAACCTGCCCTCGGGCACGGACAGCAGCTCCAGCCGGTAGTCGGCCTCGGGGTCCATGCCGTAGGTGAAGACGCGGCGGCGGGCGCGCGGCAGCAGAGCCTTCAGCAAGGCGTTATCAATGCAGGCCGTCACCGCGCCGTAGAACGGGACGCGGTTGATGAACTCAAGGAAGGCGTTCTCGATGTCGGCCATGTCGTGGTAGCAGTCCATGTGCTCGCGGTCGAGGTTGGTGATGACGCCGAGGATGGGCGAGAGCTTGAGGAAGGAGCGGTCGCTCTCATCGGCCTCGGCGACGAGGTATTGCGTGGTGCCGAGCCGGGCATTGGAGCCGAGCGCATCCACGCGGCCGCCGACCACCACCGTGGGATCGAGCCCGCCGGCGGTGAGCACGGCGGCCACCATGGTGGTGGTGGTGGTTTTGCCGTGCATCCCGGCGATGGCGATGCCGTACTTGAGACGCATGAGCTCGGCCAGCATCTCGGCGCGCTGAATGACGGGAATCTTGCGGGCGTGAGCCTCGAGCACCTCGGGGTTGGTCTTGCTGACCGCCGAGCTGGTGACGACCACGGTGGCTCCGGCGATGTTGGCCGCCTGGTGGCCCTCGTAGATGGTGGCGCCGAGGCGAGCGAGGCGGTCAGTGAGCGGACCGCGACGGAGGTCGGAGCCGGAGACCTTGATGCCAAGGTTGAGCAGTATCTCGGCAATGCCGCTCATGCCGATGCCGCCGATACCGATGAAGTGCGCGTGCTGAGAAGTAGCAAACATGTGGGTTTGAACTACAACTTTATCATCCGGGGTGCAGCACGCCTGACTCTGCAGGGTAATCGCATTTGAATCTTCGAAGGGTACGGGCTTCAGCCCGTACATAGATACCTGGAGCGGAAATGGGCTTTAGCCCCGAGGGAATGGAGAGCAAGAACTCACAGTCAATACCCCCGGCAGAGCCGGGGGCTTGATTGTGTGAGCCGCTCAAAGCGGCTTGAGCGGGGTCACTAACGCGGCCCCGACGTTATTGGGCCGCCTTTCGGCGGCTACTTCCACATCTTCA
>Ga0302267_10005431_pt1 | contig 13394 bp, 8 predicted proteins | sample III_Bog_E1_3_FD_194555 | JGI IMG/M metagenome (GOLD analysis project Ga0302267, IMG submission 194555) | Peat permafrost microbial communities from Stordalen Mire near Abisko, Sweden - III_Bog_E1_3 | ecosystem: Environmental > Terrestrial > Soil > Wetlands > Peat | place: Sweden: Abisko... | reverse complement strand
AACGCTATCGCGTTTAACTCGCCCACTTTCCCGCTTAACTCCCCCACTACTCGCTAACGCAACCGCCATCGGCGGGCCTAAACTGGTGGCGAATGGATTCGGAAACCAAAAATAAACGGCGTGGCGGCGGACGCGCTTATCGCAGCCGCCTTGAATTGTTCGCGGAATTTATCCGCGAGCAACGCCAGCAGCGCCGGACGTGGCAGGAAATCGCCGCCCGGCTTCGCACCGAAAAGGATTGCGTCATCACGTTTCAGGGTTTGCACCAGTTCTACCGGCGCTACCTGAAACGTCAGGCGCGGTCTCATTGGGAAAGCGAAGCGGCCACGGCACAGCCGGCCACGGTGAATCCATCTGCATCGGCACCAACGCCGGCGCAGGCAGCAACGACAACAACCAATCGGTATAAATTCAACACTGATATATGAAAACAAACAAACATCGCCTGATTCTGCCCATGCAGGCCAAAGGAAACATGGGCAAAAGCATCGAAGCCGCCGCCCGCGCGTGCTGGCTTAACCAACGTGGCATTCCGTGGCAGGGATTTGATCTGGACGGTGACAACCGCACCTTGTCCCGATTATTTCCCGGCCAGGTCAAACTCATGCCGTTAAACGGGCAGGCCGAAGACTTGGACGAACTCATTTTGATTCTGCGAAAGACGACCGCCCAACCCGTCACCCTGATTGACCCACGGGCGCATCTGGACGCGCAACTGATGAAGGCGTTATCGGCCACGCATTTCTTTGACATCGCCGCCACGCAGAACATCGGCATCACGCTCATGGTATTTCCATTTGATGACTTGGACGTGATGACCAACCTTGCCGCCACCTGCCAGTTCTGCGGCAGGCAGGTGGATTATGTCATCGTTCGCAATCCGGCGCGGGCGTCCCGCAATCGGATGTTTGACAATAGCCCGTTGGAAAAGGAATTGCTCGACTGTGGCGCAGTCACCATCTCCGTGCCGGTGCTATCGGAATTTGTGAAACTCCGGCTCGCCAAGCTGGAGGCCGACCAACAGCGCGGCATCCCGTTCAATGAGGCCATCGGCAACGACTCGCTCGGCCTCGACATCATGGCGCGGGGCGTGTTGCAGGACTGGCTCGCCACCATGTTCAATCAATACGACCAGATTGCCGCCAAGCTGTTGCCCGCCATTGAAGCGGCCACCATCAAACCCAAAACCGCGCCGCCCATCGGCGAACCGCTGTCCGCCAAACGCGGCGCAAAAGTGAACCTCTCCAACTAAAAAGGAGTCATTATGCTCGAATCCGATTTATTTGAAGAAATGCTCGCCGCCTATCCCGCTGAAAAGCGGGAGCTGGCGCGGGCAGTTTATTATCGCTTCGCCGACGGCGACAGCACGCAGTTTTTCAGCCAGCTTTTTCTCGTGCTGGATGTGTATGCCCATTACGCCGAGCGCATCCCCTCCCGGATGATTTCGGCCAACGCCGATTCACTGGCGACCCTTCAGGAACTGCGCGAGGAAATTAACTCGCTCGCCAAAACGATTGAAACCCGCGATGCCAACATCACGGATCACGCGGAAAAGACCGACGAGCTTTGCCGCGCAACCCAGGAAAAATGCAATGAGACCATTGCGGCCATTGAAACGACCGTGAAAAATCTTGGCGCACAGGTGGACACCAAGGCCATCGTGCAGGGGGTTCAAAACTCGATTCAATCCGGCATCAACCAGAAAATCATCACGCCATTCGTGCAGCACACCAACGATCTCGCTTGGAAGGTCATGCCGACGCTGGAGAAAATTCAGGCTGCCGCCGACGAAGCCAAATCCGAATGGTCAAAACGGATTTGGAAAACCGCTTGGACAACCAGTTTGTTTTGGAGCATCGGGGCGGCCATCCTCATTGCCTGCCTGATTTGCTTGGAGCTTACTGCCCGCTACGACCGCAAAATGGCCATCCAAATTGATGACATGGCGCGGGTCATGCAATTCAATCAGGCGGCGTTTCACACGCTGGCGGTTGCCAAAATTCCCATCAAAGTGTCGCCGACAGAAAATGACAGCCTTGTCAGTCCGCCGGGTTTTGTGCTGGTGATCGAAGGCGCTTACGCCGCTGATTTGCGCCAGGTCAACGGGCAAAACAACGGCTGTATTTTCTTCCGCAGCAGCGTCTCTCAAAAACAAATCCGGCACTTGCTGCCGGACGGTGATAATCAGGCGCAAGCCACCAACAATCCGGCAAACTAATCTTGACGTGATTTTTCAATGCGTAGCAATTTTGGAACGGAGACCTCAAGTGATTTTGCCAGACGCATGATAATTTCGCGCCCTGATAATTTTCCTGTCCGCTCCCAATAACCCAATGTTGTCTGCGGCACGCCCACCAGCTTGGCTAGTTCATGCTGCGTCAATTTCCGCTCCTTGCGGAGATGATACAGCCATGCTCCGTAAGCATCGCGGCGAGCTTTTGGTTTGCGACCCATGCAGGGTGCATATTAAAAGCATGGAAAAAAAGATGTTGCATTTTAACAATGTATTGTTAAAACTCGAATCGTGCATTCAGCAGCGGCAGCGGATGGAAAGCCAACAGCCAGCAATGGCGTGGATTCGGAAGCCATGTCCCCCAAGATAAAAATTCTGGTGGTGGACGACCAAATGGCCGTGGCATTGATGATGGTTTTTTTACTCACGCGAGCCGGTTGTGAAGCGCAAGCGGCTTTGAGTGCCGAAAAAGCACTGCGACTGGCTCAAACGGAAGCGTTCGACTTAATCACCCTCGATGTTGGAATGCCAGACCTCGATGGATTTCTGTTGTTTCAAAAGTTGCGGCAAATCCCGCACTTGAAAGAAATCCCGGTGGTGTTTGTATCCGGCAATTCCACGATAGAAAACCAGCAGCACGCGCTTGAGCTTGGCGCGGCAGATTTCATTGAGAAGCCGTTTGACACGCAAGATTTTCTTTCCCGCATTCTTTCACTGGTCGAAGAAACCGCAACGGCATGACCAATCCATTCCACCAATTTAATCGGGAAGCGCGCTTTTTGGAAAGGCGCGGGCGAAATGTTTCAGTTGCGATTCAACCGCCCTTCTTTGGCAAACGCTTTTTGGCGACGGCCAGACGTTCACGCGCAATTTCCAGATCATCATTGCCATCGCAAAATTCAATGAGCAGTTTGGCCAAGGCAATCAGATGTTCCACTTGGAAGCTCAACGGGCGGCGGCGGCGGCGGCACATGGCTTCCAATTCCGTGCGCTGTTCCTCGGACATGCGGATATTGAACTGGAGTGTTTTTTTCGCCACTCCCGAAGCGTGCCAGACGCGAATTTTGAACTCATGGGGAAAGATGATTGACAACGGGATACATTGCTATAATAAATGCCGGATAAATGTTTCCTCGAAGTCACAGAAAACTTCTGGACTGAACGGGGACTCATGGCGCAAGATTTTATGGTCAGATGAATCCGGCGATTCCAGCCACGCTGCGGGCGCAAAAGGGAGGCAACTTCCAAAAGGTTAATTCTATGAAAACTGTTAATCACATTAAATTTAACTATCAGTTAATCCGTCTAATAGCCTCTGTAATTCTCCTCTGCTCTCTGGCGGATGTCGGACTTGCCGCCGGTCCCGGTTTTCCGGGTAATGGTGGTGCCCCAACCAATACGCCACTGGATTCATGGTCGTTTTACGACAACACCAACTGGACGAGCGACTACGGTTACGCCCCCGTCTCGTTCACCAACATCGCCTTTTCCCCTCTTGGCGATTTTCATTCGCTCGTCGTGAGCACGAATGTTCCCGCTTGGCTGCAATACAACGTCTATGAAAATGATGGAACCACGAATCTGACGGTTGATTCAGGAACCGTCACTTTCTGGTTCGCGCCATCATCATGGTCGAGCACGAATGCCGGTGGAACCGGGCCGGGCGAATACGGACGCCTGTTTGAAGTTGGCGCATACACGCCCGATTCAAGTTACGGCCTTTGGAGCATCTATGTTGATGATGTCGGCCAGAACATTTATTTCTCCGCGCAGACCAATGACCTGTCAAGCAGCCTCACGACCTATCTTTCCGCCCCGATTTCTTGGACGACCAACTATTTCCATTTCGTTGCGCTGACGTATTCGCCGACGAACACGGCCTTGTATCTGGACGGCGTGCTGGCAACCAACGGCCCCGGCGTGACGATTTATCCCGGCCCCGATGTTCTCACCAACGGATTCTTCATTGGCGCGGATGAAACGGGACTCTATCAAGCGAACGGAATGTTCAATACCGTGGCGACCTACAATTATCCGCTCAATTCCAACGACGTTGAAACCATCTTTAGTTGGGAATACACCCCTTACATCATCAGCCCTTGGAACACGGCGATGGCAAACATTATTTCTGCACCATCCAGCCCATCCACGACCGCGACACCCGACGTAATCACCGGCGCGGGCTATCTTCAATGGGATGGATCGGTGACGCCAAATTACAGCACCAATGCCAATGTGGTCTGGTTCACCAACGTCACGTCAACAACGGTAATCAACGGCACCAATTATGTGACGTTCACAATACAGGGAGGGTTGGCGGGCTATTTCTATGATGTATTCGCTACCGCAGCCTTGACAGCGCCCCTTACCAACGGCGTCTGGTATTGGATGGGACAAGGAAATTCTGGAAATACCTACACCCTGCCCATCGCCAGCCAGAATGTTTTCTTGATTCTAGGCACTCCGCAAGACACTGATGGAGACGGGCTTACAGACGCCTATGAAAATCTGGTGTCACACACAAACCCGAACGTCGCCGACACGGATGGCGACGGAATACCGGACGGCTGGGCAGTGTTGCTTGGGCTTAATCCGCTGTCAAGCCTCGGCACGCAGCCGTCATCACGCTCCAATTACGGCTACACCACGGCAGACTGGTTGAATGGAGTTTCCGGCGTCAGGAGCGGAAGCATCACCACGGACAACGAAGGCAACGTGCAATCGGTTTCACAATAATCAAGAGAGGAACAACGAAAATGAAAACCATGAAATTTTTGATTTTGGGACTGCTCGCGTCAGTGGTGGTCATGCAGCCGTTCAGCGGCAGGAGCCAGTCAGGTCAGCCCGCCGCGCCCGTTGCCGAGGCCGTCACCCCGCAGATTCAGGCACTGGCGCAAGGCTTGCAAAACGACCCGGCGAAGATTTTCAACTACGTCCACGACCACATTCGCTATGTGCATTATTTCGGCTCAAAAAAGGGCGCGCAACTGACGCTGCTCGAAAAGAGCGGCAACGACTTTGACCAGTCGGCCTTGCTCACCGCCCTTTTGAACGCCGCCGGCTACAACAATACCGGCTACGAATTTCAGTGGATTGGCCCGGCCTATAATGATTTTTCCGGCGCAGACATGGATTTGCAACACTGGTATCAATTAACCTTGGTCAACACCAACTGGACGAGCACGATGCAATACTTGGACGGTCTTTTCGGCTCACGCGGTTATCCCGAAACAGGTAATTTTACCGGCTACACCAATCTGTATTTGTTCCAGCACGTTTGGGTTTCACTGACCACCGGGGGAAATACCTATTGGCTCGACCCGTCGTTCAAAGTCAGCGAGCCGGTGGCTGGTATCAATCTGGCCAATGCAATGGGATTCAGCAGCAACAGCCTGATGACTGCCGCCAGCGGAACCGATGCCGGAAATTACGTCACCAACTTAAACGAGGCCAGCATTCGCGGCGCATTGACCGGCTACACGACCAATTTGCTGAACTACCTGCAAAGCAACGCGCCCAACGCGAGCGTGCAGCAAATCATGGGCGGCTGGCAAATCGTGCCTTCCACCTATACCAATATAAGCCAGATAGACGCGAATTTCCCCTTTAACGACGACCTCTACCCGATAGACCCGGAAATTTTCTGGACGTATGAGCCGACGAACATGATGACATCATTGAAAATCACGTTTGCCGGGACGAACTACCAAATGTTCATGCCGCAACTGCAAGGCCAGCGATTGTCGTTGACGTTCACCAACAGCGGGTTGGCGCAACTCTGGCTGGAAGACAGCAATTTATTACAACACACCACCAGTGGTTCAGGCACGACCAACGTGGTGTTTGCCATCAATCAGCCGTTCGGAACCTGGAATGACACCAGCAATGTGCTGGTGGACACCGGCCTTGGCGATCAAGTCATCACCAATCTTTGCCAAGCCACCAACGCGACCTACGTTCTGACTTATGCGTTTGAGCCGGATTGGGGCTGGTTGCAGCAGCGGCAGAATCAATTGGACAACTATCGCTTGCAGGGATTACCGGACACGTCGCGGCAGGTGGTGAGCGAGACGTTGAACGTCATGGCTCTGAATTGGATGTTGCAAACCGCGTCGGCGGAGCAATTGCTGGCGGGACAATTGGGAATACTCCCGGAATACTCGGCGCGTTTTGGCCGCATGGCGCAGGAGGCTGGTCACGGCTATTACATTGACGTTCAAAATTTTGGTGCTGATTTTGCCAATTCGGGCTTGGATGCCGTCAGCATGAATCACGAATCCGCCCACATTGATTTGAACCAGTATTTCGCCAGCGCGCTGGAACATGGAGTCATTGAGCAATTTCAACCCACCAACATGCAGGCCGCTTCCACCATCAAGATGCTGCAAATCGCCAACACCAACGGACAGGCGGTTTTTCTGGCGAGCAGCACGAATTGGACAACAGCCTACAATGTAAAAAACCATTTGACTGCCAACACTTATGATTCAGGCACGTTGACCACCATTGGCAATTACATCACCCAAGGCTATTATGTAATGCTGCCGCAAAATGGCTCCAACCATGTCGTCGGGACGACGGGCTGGGCAGGTTATGGGTATATTACGCGGTTTAGGGGCGCTGGACTGCCCCTGACCAATGTTACGGGAATGATTATTTCCGGCGGCTATCACGGCGGTTATGGGGCTGACCCCAATGCGACCGCCAGCAGTTCCACCACCGCCCAATCCGGTGATTCCCAACAAAACGCTTTCACCTTCGGCCAACCTTTCGCTTTCAGCCCGCTTGGTGCCGATCCGGTGGACATGGCCGATGGCACGTTTCAAGTTGAACACACCGATCTTTCCGTGGGACAGGCCGAGCCGCGCGGCATGACGATTTCGCGTTATTACAACGGCACCCGGCGTTTCAGCAATCCAGCAGGCATGGCGGGTGGTTGGGTTCACAATTATTCGGTGAACGCCTACAATACACCAGCGCCGCAAGCCGCTTTGGGCGGCAACTCGCCGCAACAGATGGCTCCCATGATTGCCGCCACCTGTGCGGCGGCAAACTTCTATAATAGCTCCGTTCCTGACCCGAAAAACTGGATGGTTTCCGCCTTGATTGCCAAGTGGGGCATTGACCAGCTTAACAAAAACGGCGTGTCGGTCATCATGGGAAAAGATACGGTTCAATTTGTCAAACAGCCCAATGGCACATTCACCCCGCCCGCAGATTGCACCATGACGCTCGCCCAAAATGGTTCGGCTTACAGTCTATCCTTGCGTCACGGCAACACGTTCCAGTTCGATGCCCTTGGACGCCTGACCAACATTGTTGACCAATACAGCCAGTCAGTGACGTTGACCTACAATACCAGCAATTTGGTAAGCACCGTCACCGATTGGAAAAAGAATCGCACGCTCACTTTCGGTTATACCGGAAGCCAGTTGACTTCCGTGTCCGATAACAGCAGTCCCGCGCGTTCCATATCCTATGGTTATACGTCCGGCGACCTTACCTCATTCACCGATGCCGAAGGCAAGACCACCACCTACACTTATGGCACCAATCATCTAATCACCGCCACGATTGACGCCGCCAGCAGACTTGTCATCAGCAATCTCTACGATGCGCTCGGCCATGTGACTACGCAATACACCCAGGGCGACACCAACAAGGCTTGGAAAATCTTCTGGTCAGGCTGGCAGAGCATTGAACAAGACCCGGTCGGCAGCCAGCAGATTTATTCGTATGACAACCAATCCCGCGTCACCAGTTTGCGCGACGCCCTTGGCAATCTCACGCAGACACTTTACGATGGGCAAGGCCATGTCGTGATGGCCATTTCACCGTTGAATGAGACCAATCAGTTTTTTTACGACGGAAACCACAACGTCACAAACTCGATTGACGCGCTTGGATTCACCAAGCAATTCGTCTATGACAATCAAAACAATTTGATTCGCTCCGTGGATGGACGCAGCAACCCGACCACTTTCGGCTATAATAATCAGTTTTCCATTACCGGCCAGACCAATGGCGCAGGTGATTTTGTCAATTACGCCTACAATGGTGACGGCACGCTTCACTCGCGCACCGATTCGGGCGGCATGACGGTTTATGACACCTATGATAGTTACGGCCAGTTGACCCACGTCACTTATCCGAACAGCCTTGGCGGTGAAAGTTTCGTCAATAACTTGGCAGGCGACCCTACGAGCCACACCGATGCCAATGGAAATGTAACGACATTCGCTTACAATAATCGCCGGGAAATGACCAATACCGTCGCCCCGACGAACTTGACGGTAAAAGTTAGTTTTGATGCCGCAGATAATGTCTCCGGCAACACTGACGCACGTGGGAATGCCATAACCAAGGCTTGGAGCGCCACTCACAAATTGCTCGCCACGGCGCTGCCATCCACACCCCAAGGTGCGCCGGTTGTCACCAATGCCTACGACAACCGCGATTTACTGGTCAAGACGGTTGACCCGTTGCAAAATCCGACCCTCTACACCAACGATGTTGCTGGACGGTTGGTTTCGCAAACTGACCCGGTGTTGCGAACGACCACCTTTGGTTACGATGCCGACGGACATAAGCTCGCCACCACCAATGCGGCGCAGGAAGTCACCAGTCAGACATGGGATGCACGGGGCAGCTTGATTCAATTGACCGACGGCGCAGGTCATTTTTCAACCCGCGCTTACGATGGCGCTGGTAATCAGATCACGCTCACCAACCGCAACGGCAAAAAATGGCAGTTCCAATTCGACGGAGCAAACCGGCTGACCAATACCATCACGCCGCGAGGCTTTTCGACTTCGCTTTCCTTCAATCACCAAGGATTGCTCAATTCGATCAAAGACCAAGCCAATCAGCCCACGTCTTTTTATTACGATGCGAAGGGACGGTTGACCAACCGCACGGATAATGTTGCGACCACGCTTTATGGTTTAGATGCCAACGGCAACCGGACGAGCGCAACCGAAAACAGCCAGACGAATTCCTGGACGTATGACGCTTACAACCGCGCTTCCAGTTGCAAAGACATTTACGGCAACCTGATTCAATACCGTTACGATGCCAACGGCAACGTGACCAACCTGATTTATCCGGGCGGCAAGAATGTTTATTACGCTTACGACAGCTTGAACCGGCTGACGAACGTGATGGATTGGGCGGGAAGAAAATCCGCGATGACTTACGACTTGAACAGCCATATCACCAGCCTCACCCGCCCCAATGGTTCTTACCGCTCTATTTCTTACGATGCAGCGGGACAGGCCACCAACATTTATGAGCAGATGTCCAACAGCCTGCCCATTGCCATCTTCAAATACAACTGGACGAATTCCGGCAACATGGCTTGGGAATTTGCCGCACCGCTGCCTCATTCAGCCACGGTGCCAACACGGAGCATGACGTATGACGACGACAACCGGCTGGCGACGTTTAACAGTCTGTCCGTTTATTCCGACGCGGACGGAAATTTGACGAATGCGCCATTGACCAACAGCACATTTGTCTCCTACGCTTACGACGCTCGCAACCGGCTTTTGAACGCTGGTGGAGTCACCAATGTTTATGACGCCATGAACAATCGCATCGGGCAGATCAACGGGACGAACACCACAATTTTCGTGGTGAATCCGAATGCCAAACTGCCGCAAGTCCTCATGCGGATTCAAAATGGCGTGACGAATTATTACATTTACGGTTCAGGCTTGTTGTATCAGGTGACGGAGACAGCGACAGCTACCAATACGCTGACGTATCATTATGATTATCGTGGCAGCACGATTGCCCTTTCAGCCGACAATGGCCTTGTCACCGACCGGATTGAATACTCAGCTTACGGATTGACAACCTACCGCGCTGGCACGAACGATACGCCTTTCTTGTTCAACGGACGGTATGGCGTAATGACCGACCCCAATGGCCTGCTTTATATGCGCGCCCGGTATTACAATCCTTATCTTTGCCGGTTCCTAAATCCCGATCCGTCTGGGTTTGCTGGCGGATTAAATCACTACGCCTACGCCAACGGAAATCCGGTCAGTTATCTTGATCCATTTGGCTTGTTTTCGGGAGCGACGGGCGAATCGTATTTTACTTGGCTGAATTCCAATGGCGCATTCCCTTACGAAACGACCTCAACAATTCTTGGCCTCACAGGAATCGGTCAGTTTGGCGCTGAATTTGGCTCTGGAACCGCCGCCATTGGAAACAATTTTGTATTTTATTCCGGTGGCTTTTACGGCAACCAATACGTTTCCGTGACAATGGTTTCAGATATTGCCCATTTTGCTGGTTATCCACTTGCTGGTTTTTCAACTTATGTGGACTACCAACAAATGCAAAACGGTCAAATGTCTCCTTGGCAATTTGGAGCTAATACTACTGCCACAGGGGTAGGACTGTTTGGCGGCCCCATTGGAGCGTCATTTAGCGTAGGATTTGGAGCAGGAAATTTAATCCAACAAGATGTTAATGGCGCGGCAGCGGGCACTTTTCAAATTCTGACCGATTGGTATTATCATGCACCTTTTGGGCCGAATTTTTCTGATCTGCCTAATCCTTGATATGATTCAATTTCTCAAAGAGCTTTACCTAACGGTGTTCGCCCTTGGCTATAAATCTGGAATTGCTGGTGGCTGGCAGCGCATGAATCGCCGGTTCGGCATCATCATGGACATTGGAAAAGGCGTTCTGCTTGTTTGGCTAATCGAGTTTTTTATCCTCAAAGGAATTGAGTCGTATATCGAAATCCGTGTTGGAACAAAATTCTCTTTTGACTCCTCCCTGTGGGCGAAGATTGCTATCAGCTTTGCAATTTATTACGCGAATTATTATGTCTTGGTCACTCGCGGTCACGGCATCAAGTTTGAAAGTGAATTCAATAACCTCAAAAAAACTAGAAAAGTTCTTCTAGTGGTGAGTTTTGTGGTGCTACTGCTGGCCACCATAGCTCTTACGGTTTGCTCGGTCTCTGACTATCAGCATTCTTTTCATATCATTCCTAAGAGTGGTTTTTGAATAGACAGCAGATGTCCTATTTTTCAAAGAACTCTACATCACAGTAAGCGCCCTGCTAGTCGGCGGTGGCGACATTATGCCGCTCGCGTATGCACACACTCGCACAACTGCCATCAGACTTTTGGGTTATTGCTGTCATCATATTTGGCGCAGTTTATCTGTGGGTGCTTGTGGCTCTCATGGGTTCGCAAGTTGCGGGCGGCTGGGGTTCATTTGCGAAGCGTTATCCAACACAGACTCGCCCTATTGGCAGTGCATACAACGTCTCTAGCTGTCGGTTTTGCAATGTTTACAGCACTGGCAGAGGTATTCGCATCATTTTTACTGATACCGGCGTATATTTTTATATGACATTTATTTCTCGTTTGGCTAATCCGCCATTTCTCCTGCCGTGGGAAAGCGTGAAACATGTCAAAAAGGGATATGGATTTCTTGGTGAGTATTACATTATGGAGATGCCTCTTCCGGAATGTTCTGGGTATTTTTCATTGGGCTGGATAAAGGTCTAATCCCCCGAAGTGGAAAAAGATATCGGACTTGAAACGCTCCTTGTTCCGATAGCCGAAGGCCTTTTTGATCAAGCCTTGGATGGCATTGTTCAAGCCTTCCATAGGGCCATTGGTCAGCCGATGCTCGAAGAAAGTAAGCAGGTTTGGCAGATGGTTTTTGCATAGACGTGCCACCTTCTTCACCGGCTTTAGCCGGCAGCGAATCGCCCAACTGTACCAGCGGGCGAAATACCGTTCTGCCACCTTCACCGTCGGGCACGACCAGAAAGTTCGAAAGACTTCTTTCAGGGCCCAGGCCCGGGCGGTCTGTAAATTAAGTTGTTTAAGATCGGCAAAACGCTCCGCCTGCGCTGCGGGCAGGTTCTCCTGCCCATACAGCCAGAGGCTTCGCGTGTTCTTGAGCTGGTCGCAACCCTGCTCCTGCAACCGCCGATGCTCGCTTTTGCGCACCTCGTTGACCGCTTCATTCATATACTTCACCAAGTGAAAGGGATCATGCACGATCTTGCCGACCGCCTCCGGCACATGGGCCAGCGTCGATTGGATGAAAGGTTCCCACATGTCCATCGCCACGGCGGTGATCCCCGCCAGTTGGGCCGGTTGCAGACCCTGCCAGAACGCATCCAAACTGCTCTGTTGCCGTCCGTCCCCCACATACTCCACCGTCGTCCTCCCGGGCTCCGCTTGGGCGACAATTGTCAGGTAATTGTGCCCATGCCCCATCCCTTTTTCATCGACGCACAGCCGCGGCATCACCACTGGCGTTTTCCGCTGCAGTCCGCGTCCAACGGCCCGTTGCTTGATCCCATCCGCTTCATCCCAGCTGATGCGCAAGAGCTCGCAGGCCCCGCGGATGGAGCATTCCAGCATCACATCAATCGCCAAGCGCTCAAACAGTCGGCTGAAACGGCCATATTTCTCCGCCCACGGCACCGCGACCGTCTGCGTGCCATGCGTCGGGCACTTCACCACCGGCACCCGCGCCACAATGACCGTCTTAAACTGGCAACTGTCCAAGTGCCGCCACCGCCGCTCTTCGTAATCGTGAATCGTCATCCGCTGCTGACACTGCGGACAGCCCCAGGTCGTCTCAGCAAAACTCACGCGCACCTCAATCTCCTGCTCCGTGGGCTTGAGCTTCACCTCGTCCACCCGCCATGGCGCCGCCAACCCCAAAATCTGTTCATATAACTGAATATCTTTCATGCCCGAACTTTAAAAGCACACCGCCAATCACGTCCAGAACCAATCTCGCGCCGTCCCATTCGCGGGGGCCGGCGAGCGGCGGGGACGGGCTCCCGAACCACCGTTCGCGGCCCCGCCGGTCGCCACGCGTAACGGACTCGCCAGGCCCCTGCGAATAGGCGCGCCTAGAGCGTTCGTTCTAACCAATGAATTTCACCCAGAAAATCCCGGAAGAACCATGGAGATTAAGGACACTGCTGGAACTTTTAGTTTACATTTACCAAAGACGATTGAGCATGATTTATCCAGATATTACAAAGCGTTGTCACCGAGCGGATGAAAACCGGCAATATGGTGAGGATTATTTTGTCCCAAGCAGAAAATTGAGTCGCGCGCTGTTGCTGCGGGCAATTATATGGCGGCGGGGGAAAAAGAAAGTG
>Ga0302267_10005405_pt1 | contig 13434 bp, 9 predicted proteins | sample III_Bog_E1_3_FD_194555 | JGI IMG/M metagenome (GOLD analysis project Ga0302267, IMG submission 194555) | Peat permafrost microbial communities from Stordalen Mire near Abisko, Sweden - III_Bog_E1_3 | ecosystem: Environmental > Terrestrial > Soil > Wetlands > Peat | place: Sweden: Abisko... | reverse complement strand
TGGCTTGGCAAAAGGGAACCGTATTTTGTCATCCCGCTGGCGGCAGTTTCGGGGTGGCGCGGCAAATAATCATGGACAAGGGGCGGCCACCGCTAATATTGTCGAAACCGTAACAATGGTGAGAACGAAATTGGGACGGTGCGCTGCGCCGTCCGCTGTCCGGCGCTTTCCTGTCCGCCGCCGGAAAGCTTCCGCTGGCTAATGAGGGGACCGCGCCAGCGGGGACGGCGCGCCATCCCTACCGGCAAAGGCCCGGAATCCGGTGGCCGTCCGCAAGGTTCCGGCATTCGTAATGAATGTTTAGGAAATAGGTTTGCCATGCACGCGGCGCTTCCCCAAATTATCCTCATGCAATTCACCTCCGCCCTCCGGCTGGCCGCGCTGGCGTCCGCCATGTTGTCTCTGAACCTCCGCGCCGCTGACCCGGCCACGACCGACGCGGCCGCCGCCGCCTCGCCGCGCGAACATCTTTCGCTGGATGCGGGCTGGAAGTTTCATCTGGGCGACGACTGGCCGGATGCGTTGCGGTTGGACAAGGCCGGCTCGAGCGGCGGCCCGGCGTCCGAGAAGTTCAACGACACGGCGTGGCGCTCGCTGGATTTGCCGCATGACTGGGCGATTGAGCTGCCGTTCGACCCAGCGTCGGACACGAGCCACGGGTTCAAGCCGGTGGGGCCGGGTTTTTACAAGAACAGCATCGGCTGGTATCGCCGGACGTTCGAGCTGCCGAAGGAAGATTCCGGCAAGCGTATCTGGCTGACGTTCGACGGCGTGTTCCGCGACGCGACGGTGTGGGTGAACGGCTGGCTGGTGACGCGGCACGAGGGCGGCTACTACGGTTTCCGCGAGGACATCACGGACATCGTGCGGTTCGGCGGGAAGAATCTCGTGACGGTGAAGGTGGACGCGAGCAAGTTCGAGGGCTGGTTTTACGAGGGCGCGGGGATTTACCGCCATGTGTGGCTGGACAAGACCGCGCCGGTGGCCATCGCGCCGGATGGGGTGTGGGTATACAGCCATTTTTCCAACATCTATAATGTGCCAGAAGGTGATGCGAGAATTCTTGGAGAAGTCACTCTGCTAAATTCATCGTTGAAACCCGCACAAGCAAACGTAACCTGTCAGGTCATTGCACCTGACGGTAAGCTTGCGTCCTACAATCTAACTTCAGCTTGGATATATTCAAAAACAGCGGTCGCCTATCTTGATGGAAATGTTCATTCGCCCATTCTCTGGTCGCCCGAATCCCCCAAGCTCTACAAGCTCATCACCACCGTTTCCGTGGACGGCAAAGTTGTTGACCAAAAAGAAACCGCCTTCGGCATCCGCACGGTCGGGTTCGACAAGGCCAAAGGCTTTCTCCTGAACGGCAAACATTATGAGCTTTACGGCACCTGCAACCATCAGGACATGGCCGGCGTCGGCGCGGCGTTGCCGGATGCGCTGCAGGCGTTCCGCGTGGGCAAGCTGAAGGAATTTGGCTGCAACGCCATCCGCACCTCGCACAATCCGCCCACGCCGGAATTGCTCGACGCCTGTGACCGCCTCGGCATGTTGATCATGGACGAGAGCCGCCTGCTCGGCAGCGACGCGCAGAATCTCGCGAAGTGGGAAAGCCAGATCCGCCGCGACCGCAACCACGCCTGCGTCGGCATCTGGAGCGTGGCGAACGAGGAATTTTCCGTGCAGGCCACGCCGCAGGGCGGCAACGTGGCGCGCACCATGCAGGCGCTCGTGAAGTCGCTCGACCCGACGCGCCCGGTGACCTACGCCGCGCCGCAGGGCGACACGTTCGACGGCATCAACGGCGTCATCGAAGTGCGCGGCTGGAATTATCACGTCGGCCAGGACATGGACAATTATCACGCCAAGCATCCCGACCAGCCGAACGTCGGCACGGAACAGGCCAGCACGGTCAGCACGCGCGGCATCTACGCCAACGACAAGCAGCGCGGCTATGTCAGCGCCTACGACGACAACGCGCCGAGCTGGGCGACGACGACGGAGCGCTGGTGGAGTTATTTCGCCGACCGGCCGTGGTTGAGCGGCGGCTTCGTGTGGACGGGCTTTGATTATCGCGGCGAGCCGACGCCCTACGGCTGGCCGTGCATCAACTCGCATTTCGGCGTGCTCGACGTGTGCGGTTTCCCGAAGGACAACTTCTATTATTACCAGTCGTGGTGGACGACGAACACGGTGTTGCATCTGTTGCCGCACTGGAATTGGCCGGGCAAGGAAGGCCAGACCGTCCGCGTGGACGCGTTGAGCAACTGCAAGTCGGTGGAGCTGTTCCTCAACGGCGCGTCGCTCGGCAAGCAGGCGATGAAGCCGAATTCCAAGCTCTCATGGTCGGTGACCTACGCGCCGGGCACCTTGAGCGCGAAAGGTTTTGACGACGCGGGCAATGTCATTGCCGAAACCAAGGTGGAGACCACCGGCGAACCGGCGGCGGTCCAGCTCACGCCCAACCGCCCGACCATCAACGCCGACGGCGAGGACGTAAGCGTGATTACGGTGGCCGTCGCGGACGACAAAGGCCGCATCGTGCCGGTGGCGGGGAACAAGATTAATTTCACCATTGAAGGCGCGGGGAAAATTCTCGGCGTCGGCAACGGCGACCCGAGCTGCCACGAACCGGACACGTTTATCGGCCAGCCGGCGTTGAACATTGTGCCGGTGACCGGCTGGCGCTGGCAGCTCGCGCCGGTTCCGGCCAAGGGCGCGCTGGCACCCGAATACGCCAACGGCTTCGACGACGCGGCGTGGAACACCATCAGGCCCAAGACGGACGGCGACACCGGCGACATGGTGTTGAAGGAAGGCGAGACGGCGATCTACCGCGCGCATGTCAATTTGACGGCGGACCAACTCGCCAGCCCCGGCGTGCAGGTGCGGTTCACGTGCATTGACGATCACGGCTGGGTGTTCGTGAACAACCGGCGTGTCGGCGAGTCGCGCGACTGGTCGGCGTCGCCGGTCTTCGACATCAAGAAAGCCCTGCATGTCGGCGACAATGTCATCGCCGTCGGCGTGCGCAACGAATCGGGCAGCGGCGGTTTGAATCCCGAGGTGAACGTGGAACTCGTCGGCAAACCCGTCGCGGCGCCGTGGTCGCGCAGCGTGTTCAATGGCCTGGCGCAGGTCCTGGTGCAGTCCACCAAGGGCGCCGGCGAAATCAAATTGACGGCGACGGCGGACGGCCTGACGCCCGCGACGGTGACGATCACGACGCAGCCCAGCGCCGGCCGGCCGAGCGTGCCGTAAGCAACCTGCAAAAGCAAACCGCCCGCAACTTTCGTTGCGGGCGGTTTTGTGTTCACGGTTCAGGCCGGTTCAGATGACATCCAGCGCGTCGCTTTCGCAGGCGGCGTATTTTTCCACCAGCTTGTCGTAAATCTTGGCGGCCTTGGCGTCCGGGCGGATTTCGCTGCCGGGCACCGGCTTGGTGAAGTCGGCGACGAGCTTGTCCCACTTGGGATTTTTGTCCGCCGCCACGAGCCAGCCGTGCGCGGCCGACAACGCGGCGCCGAGCGCGGCGCTCTTGGAGACCTCGATGCGCAGCACGCGGCAGTTCATCACGTCGGCCAGCACCTGGAGCAGTTGCGGGTTGGCGGACGCGCCGCCGGTGACGAGGATTTTTTCCGGCGCGACCTGCATCCATTGCGAGTGCAGCCGCAGGGACATCATCTGTGCCTCAAAGACGGCGCGGCAGTTGGCGGCGGCGTCTTTTTCGTCGAGGTCAAAGCGCCGGATGCCGGGCTGGTTGGAGCGCGGGACGATTTCCGTCTCGAACCACGGCAAGAGGACGCCGCCGTGGTTGCCGGGCGGAACGGATTTGACGAGTTCGCCGAATTTTTTCCAGTCGGCAACCTTGTAGATCTCGCGGATTTTCTCGCGGGCGAGCGAGCCGTTCTTGAAACAGATGAGCGTCAGGTAGCCGCCGGTGGGCGAGCCGAAGACGTGGCCTTCGCCGTTCTCGTCGGTGTGGCAATCGGTCATCGTGCCGAAAAACGTGTCGCTGGTGCCGAGGCTGATGGCGGCCTGGCCGGGCTTGGTGAGCCCGAGGCCGATGACGCTGGCCGGGTTGTCGCCGGTCCAGACGGTGGCGAGCGCCTCGGGATTCAGGCCGTATTTGGTGACGAAGTAGGCACTGACCGGGCCGATGACGCGGCCGGATTCCGCGAGCGGCGGCAATTTCTTTACGAGGCTGGGCGCGGTGGCCTTGAGCGCGTCGTGGTTCCAGTTTTTCCGGCGGATGTCCATGAGGTTCATCCCCGCGCCGTCGCCGAAATCAATCGGCGCAATTTTCCCGGCGAGCAGCGACGCCAGGAACGAGCTGACCAGCGCGATGCTGGCGGTCTTCTCGTAGGCCTTGGGCTCGGTCTTGTAAAACTTGCGGATTTGCGGGCCGGTGAAGCGCTCGAAGGTGTCCGAGCCGGTGCGCGAGGCGGTGAACTTGATGCCGCCGAGTTTTTTGCGGATCTCGGCGCATTCTTTCGCGGTCGAGGCATCCATCCAGATGGGCGAGGTCTTGCGCGCGAGCGCGCCGTCGAGGTTTTCGACCAATGATTTTTTCGGATCAAGGGCCGCCAGCACTTCCGTGGCTTTCTCGGTGAGATAGACGGAGCCGTGCTGCTGGCCGCAGCCGCCGACGGCGAGAATTTTGCCGAGCGCGACCTTGTCCTTTTTCATCTGCGCGAAGAGCAGATCGAGTGCGGCCGCCCAGAGCAGCGGCGAACTGTGCTTCACCAGCGGGTCGCGGTTGGACAGCACGCCGCACTTCGTTTTGAACTGCGGGAGCGCCTCGTCGAAGTTCAGCGATTTTTCGTAAATGACCTTGCCGGCGTCGAGGTCAATGACCACCGCGCTCAGGCTTTGCGTGCTGGAATCGAGTCCAAGAAAAAGTTTGCCCATGTTATTTAAATGATTTTGTTCGCGTCTGACTGGCAGATAATATAGCAATCCCTGCAAATGAAAAGCCTGCTTTGGCTATATTATTGCGGTCTGGCGCTGGCGGGTGCGGCGGCGGTCGGGGGCGCGCCGATTGACCGCCATGCGCTCGTATCGCGGCACGACGTGGTGCTGACGAACTTTGACGCGGCCAATCCGCTGTCCGTCGGCAACGGCCAGTTTTGCTACACCGTGGACGCGACGGGCTTGCAGACGTTTCCCGAGGCGTTCGAGAAAACCACGCCGCTCGGCACGCTGGCGGACTGGGGCTGGCACACGATTCCCAACACGAACGGCTGGGACATTGACAAATTTCAGTTCAAGGAATACCCGGACTTGAACGGGCGAAAAGTGCCTTACGCCGACGTGCCGCACAATGTGCAGACGCCGGAAATCAAATGGCTCCGCGCCAACCCGCACAGATTGCATCTGGGGCAAGTTGGTTTCATCTTGAAACACACCGACGGCTCATTGGCGCAGACGAATGAGCTGACGGACATCCGGCAGCGGCTGGATTTGTGGGACGGCGAAATCATCAGCCATTTCCAATTCGATGGCGAACCGGTGGACGTGGAGACGGTCTGCAATCCGGAACGCGACGCGCTGGCGGTGCGCGTGAAATCGCCTTTGCTGAAGGCCCAGCGGCTCGCGATCCAGATCCGGTTTCCCTATGGCACCGGTGATGTGAAGACGGCGGATTGGAGTAAGCCAGACTCCCATGAAACTATTCTTTCACAGAACAAATTTAACTTCGGCCATTTCACGCGCAAGCTGGACAATGATTCTTACGTCATGGATGCGAATTGGTCTTTAGGTGCAAGCATCACCAACACGGCGAAACATCAGTATGATATTGTTCCGGGAAAAAATTTAGAAACGCTTGAATTGACTTGTTTTTTTGCGCCAAAACCGATCAAGCATGGGCTTTTGAACTTCGATCAAGATTTCGATAACACGAAAGCATTTTGGAATAAATTTTGGCTAACCGGCGGTGCGATTGATTTGTCCGGCAGCAAAGACCCGCGCTGGTTTGAACTAGAACGCCGGATTGTGCTCTCGCAATACCTGACGGCGATTCAGGACGCCGGCGAGAATCCACCGGCGGAAACCGGGTTGACTTACAACACTTGGGAAGGCAAGTTTCACCTCGAAATGCACTTCTGGCACGAGGCGCATTTCGCTTTATGGAACCGGCTGCCGCTGCTGGAAAAATCGCTGGGCTACTACCAAAGAATTTTGTCGCGCGCGGAAGGCACGGCCAAGAAACAGGGCTATGCCGGCGCGCGCTGGCCGAAGATGACGAGTCCCAGCGGCGCGGAATCGCCTTCGCCGGTCGGGCCGTTTCTCGTGTGGCAGGAGCCGCACCCGATTTTTTATGCGGAACTCTGCTGGCGCGAGCATCCGGACCGGGCGACGCTGGAAAAATACCGCGACCTTGTTTTTCAGACGGCGGATTTTCTGGCCAGCTACGCGACGTGGGACACGAACACCAGCCGCTACGTCCTCGGCCCGGTGCTGCAATGCGCGCAGGAAATTTTTCCGAAAGACAAAACTTTCAACCCGACGTTTGAGCTGACGTATTTTCGCTGGGCTTTGGAAACCGCGCAGCAATGGCGCACGCGCCTTGGCCTGCCACGCGATAAAAAATGGGACGATGTCTTACGCGGCCTCGCCAAACCATCGGTGGTTGATGACAAATACGCTTTCACGGAAACGACGCCAGATTCCTACATAAACCCGAAATGGAACGCGGACCATCCGGCGGTGGTCGGGGCGTTCAGCTTTGTGCCGGGGCCGGGAATTGATCTGGCGACGATGCGCAACACGTTCGACTGGGTCTGGAAAAACTGGAACTGGCCGGACACCTGGGGCTGGGATTATCCGCTGCTGGCGATGACCGCCGCGCGACTCGGCGATCCGGAACGCGCGGTGGACGCGCTGCTGCTCGACACGCCGAAAAATCTTTACGGCCTCAATGGTCACGTTTATCAGCGGCCCGGCCTGACCATTTATTTGCCGGCCAACGGCGGTTTGCTTTACGCGGCGGCGCTGATGGCCGCCGGCTGGGACGGCGCACCCAAACGGAACGCGCCCGGCTTTCCCGACAACGGCCAGTGGAACGTGCGCTGGGAAAATCTGCGCCACGCGCCGTAGCCGCGCCGGCCTTCAAATCTGAAAATCCAGCGCGAGATTTTTGTCGTTCTTGCTCAGCACCCGCATATCGAGGCCATCGTAAATCACCAATGAATTTGGCTGCACGCTGTCCATGATGAACACATTGCCGCCGATGGTGCTGCCCGCGCCGATGATGGTCTCGCCGCCCAGAATCGTCGCGCCGGGATAAATCGTCACGCGGTCCTCGATGGTCGGATGCCGCTTCTTGCCGCGCAGCAACTGGCCGGCGGCGGTGGACTTTGCGCCGAGCGTCACGCCGTGATACATCTTCACATGGTTGCCGATGATGGCCGTCTCGCCGACGACCGTGCCGGTGCAATGATCCACAAAAAAATGCGAGCCGATCTTCGCCCCCGGATGCAAATCCATGCCGGTGCGCGCGTGCGCCCACTCGGACATGATGCGCGGGATGAGCGCGACGTTTTTCAAATACAGTTCATGCGCCAGCCGCTGCACGGAAATCGCCTCGATGAACGGATACGAAACAATGATTTCTTCCTTGCTCGCCGCCGCCGGGTCGCCATTGAAGGCGGCTTCCACGTCCGTCTGCAACACCTCGCGGATGCACGGCAGGCCGGCGAGAAAATCCACCGTCAGCTTATGCGCGGCATGGTGGATTTCCTTTTTGGCGAGGCCGGTCGGTGGTTGGTATTCCAGGCTCTTGCGGATTTCGTCTTCGAGTTCGCCGAAAACCGAATCCAGCAGCGCCGCCGTCTTCACCTTGATTTCCGACGAGTGGACGAGCTTCTCGTCGAAGAAGCCGGGGAACAGCAGCCGCAGCAAATCCTGCGTGATGGCCGTGATGGCGCGCTTGGACGGCAGGTTTTTGCCGTCGAGATGGTTGATGCCGCCGAACTGCGCGTAGGACGCGACGAGGTCGTTGGTCAGTTTGGTCACGGTTTCCACGGCGGAAAACTACCACGAAGCCGCAGAGGCACAAAAGTTATTTAACCGCCGACAAAACCGCTTTCACCACCGAATCAACTGAAATGCCGTTCATGCAGCGGAAATCAATTGGGCATTCGCGCAGAAAACACGGCGCGCACGGCGCATCTAATTTGATCAAATGATTTCGCGGGTCGCCCGGCAGTCCCGGCCCGGTCAGTTCCGGCGACGTGCTGCCGAACGGCACGACCACCGGCGTGCCGAGCGCGGCGGCGACGTGCATCGGGCCGGTATCATTGGTTAAAATGACACGGCAGAGTTTCAGCAATGCCATCAATTCGCTGAGCGAAGTCTTACCGGCCAGATTAAAAACTGCGGCTGGCGGATTGCCGATTGCGGATTCAATTTGGCGTGTAATCACTGCGTCACTTTTGCCGCCGAACAAAATCCAGACGCAATTGGTGCGCTGCTGAATTTCTTTGGCGGCGGCGATGAATTTTTCCACCGGCCAGCGTTTCGCGGGACCATATTCCGCGCCGGGATTTAGGCCGAAAATTGGCGCGGCGATTTTGTTTAGGCCGAATTTGTTCCTGGCCGCGTCAATTTCCTCCGGCGTCACCGCCAGTTGCGGTGCGTGCGGTTCCGCGTTCGCGCCGAGCGCGGCTACGAGGTGCAGGTATTCGTGGATTTGATGGCTGGCGGTGGCCGCGCTTGTGAAAGCGTGGTCGTCATTCCGCCGATTCATATCGGTGGCTACGAGTTGGCGGATTTCCGCCGCCGTCCGCTTCCGCATCTTCACCGCGCCGGCGCGCGGCGCGATGGCTTGCGTCAGGAAAAAATTCCGCCACGGCCGCCCGTAACCGACGCGCTGCGGAATGCCCGCCAGCAGCGCTTCGATGGCCGAGCGCGGCGAATTGGGCAGCACCAGCGCGAGGTCAAATTTTTCGGCGCGTAGTTTTTTCGCGACGGCAAGAACGGTTTCATCCGCTGCAAAAGAAATGATTTCGTCCACCGCCGGGTGATGGAGCCACAGTTCCCGCAGTTTTTCCGGCGCGAGCAGCGCGATGTGCGCGCCGGGAAATTTCTCGCGCAGCCGCAGGAGCGCGGGCGTGGTCATCACGGCGTCGCCCAGCCAGTTCACGCCGCGCACCAGAATCCGGCGAGGCTGGAGGTTGGAGGTTGGAAGCTGGAGGCTCACAGTGGGTTTTCCATCTTCGATCCGCCATCTTCCATCTTCGCATTGGCTTTCGGCTCCGGCGGCTTCCAGCGGCGGTGCACCCAGAACCAGTTTGCGGGATCGCGGCGGACGGCCCTTTCAAATTCCGCATTCACGTCGCGCATGATGTCGGCGGTGGCACGCGGTTCGCCGTTCACGCGCGTCGGAATTTCCTCGCCCACCTCGATGCGCCATTTCGCCAGGCCGGTGCGATAGCAGATGGCCGTGTGCAAGGGACAATTGTAGCGCAGCGAAAAAACGGCGGGCGCGGCGGAGGTTGAGCAGTCGCGTCCAAAAAACGGCAGACGCAAACCATTTTTCCCCGCGTGCTGGTCAGCGAGCAGACCGAGCAGCAGGCCGGTGTCGCTCATCGCGGCGCGCAGCGCGGCGGCCTCGGTGCGGCGTTCGTAAAAGCGCGTGCTGGAAGTGTTGCGCAGCGCGACGAGCAGCCGGTTGAGCGCGGGCTGGTTCAGGCCGCGATACGTCGCCGCGCATTTGAAGACCGGCACGAACTGCCCGAACCGTGCGTAAAGTTCGAAGTTGCCGAAATGGCCGATGGCGACAATGCGGCTCTGCGGGCCGGCGTCGTTCTTGAAAACCAGGATTTTTTCCGCACCGCCAAATTCAAAGTGCGGCCGCATTTGCAATGGCGTCATCGCGGCGGTCTTGATGGCGCAGGCGTAATTTTCACCGATGCGCCGGAAATTCTCCTGGGCGATGGCGCGAATTTCCGCCGCCGGTTTTTCAGGAAATGCCCGCGTCAAGTTATCAATCGTCACGCGTCGGTAGCGTGCGGTCAGAAAAAAAGCCAGCCCGCCGCCGGCGCGGCCGAGCCGGGCCACAACGCGGATGGGCAGCGCCTGAATCAGCGCAATGACGCCGCGTGCGAGCCAATAAATCACCGTGTTCATCAGCGGAAACAGATTTTGCGGACGCAATCCTGAAAGTCGTTCGCGCCGGCGACGATTTTAATTTCGACGCGCATGAAATAAAACGGCACGTCGCGCCGGTCAATTTTCGGGAAGCGCACGGCGTCCTTTTGCGTGGTGACGATGATTTCCGCCTGCCGCTTTTTGGCGCGATTGATGGCATTGAGAATTTCCTGCTGCGTGAACCGGTGATGGTCGGCGAAGCGCTTGGAATAGACGAGTTCGCCGCCGAGTTTCACCAGGCTCTGCTCAAAACTTTCCGGCTGCGCGATGCCGCTCAATGACGCGACTTTTTTGCCGGTGAGCAAATCCAGGCCTTTGCGTTCGCCGGTAAAAACGTCTTCAAAATAAAGCGGCTGGTGAATGCACTCGATGACAGCGGCGGTGGAATTCAACGAGGCGATGCGCTCGCGTAGCTCCGCCGTCTTGCCGTCGCTCTTGGTGATGAAAATCGTGTGGGCGCGCGCGAGGTGTGACGGCGGTTCGCGCAACGTGCCGCGCGGCAATAAATGTTCGTTGCCAAACGGCTGCTGACGGTCAATCAAAACCACGTCGTGTCGGCGGCCGCGCAAATCCCAGTATTGGAAGCCGTCGTCGAGCAGAAGGGTGTCGCAGCCGAATTTTTCAATCGCGTAGCGGCCGCTTTTTACGCGGTCTTTGTCCACGAGCACGACGACATCCTTCAAATTGGACGCGAGCATGTAAGGCTCGTCGCCGGCCATTTCGGAATCTAGCAGCAACGATTTGCCGTCAGACACGACGCGCGGCGGCGTCTGGTCCTCGCGCAAAAGAATTTTGTTCAGTAATCGCGTGTGCAGCGGTGCAGGCTTGGAACGGTAGCCGCGTGAGAGAATGGCGACATTGCGCCCGGCATCGCGCAGTTCGCGCGCAAACTTTTCGACGACGGGCGTTTTGCCGGTGCCGCCGACGGTCAAATTTCCAATCGCGATGACCTGCACGCCGAGCGTTTTGTCACGGAGAATGCGAAAATTGTAAAGCCAGCGGCGGATTTTTACGGCGACCTGGAAAATCTTCGAGCCGCCAAAGAGCGCGGCGCGCGTAAGGTTGGCCTTCCAATCGCGACGTTCATCGAAGATGACTTCGAGGACAAAAGTCTCGAGGGCTTCAATCCAGGCACGAAAAAATTCACGCATCGCGGCCTAATGTGCCAAGTTTTCGGCGGGTTTTGAATTTTTAATTTTATGTTTTTGGTTGAAGTCCAGCGGGGTGGCACAGCTAAAAATTAAACACTCAAAACTAAAAACTGATTTCAGTAGCCCAGCTTGGCGACTTCCTGCTGCAACGCCAATTGAAAATCCTTCACATCGTCCGCCGTCGGTTTGTAGCCCGTCTGTTTCGGCACGACGCCGAGACGTCCGGTCTGGTCGAGATACCAGTCGGCGAGCTGGCCGTCGCTGAACGCGACCTTGCCGCTGATCATCGCGCCGGGCTTGGTGATTTGATCTACGGTCACGGCCACTTTGCCGCCGGCGGGCGCGGGCGCGACCGGCGCGGCTGCGGGCGGCGTGGCGGCGACCGCCGGCGGCGCGACGACTTTGGGCGGCTCCGGATCTTTCGGCGTGAGCTTCAAATCATCCACGAGGAAGCGCGCCTCCATGTAAGTGAGCTTGAGGCTGAACTCGGCGGCGAGGCGGCTCTGGATTTCCGAAAGTTTGGCGCCGTCGGCAATCCACTTGGTGACGGCAAGTCTCTGGGCTTCGTCCAATTTCATGCGGCCAGTCTAATGAAATTTCCGGCGGAATCCAGTCTCAAGCTTGGGCGCGCAAATTGTGCGCGGAAATTTTTTGTTGCGCACGGCTTGCGCAGCGGGTTTGCTTGATTCATTGGGAAAATTTCATTTGCCGCGCTGGCACGTTCCTTGCGTATGACGGGTCATCCAGTGGCGTCACGCGTTTGTGCCGCCAAGGAATCAACATAACGCAACATAACCATAGGAAATTAAAATGAAACTGAATCGTATCATCACCTTGTGCGCGATGGCAGCCACGCTTGCCATCAGCGCCACCAGCCTGCTCGCGCAGGATAACGGCGGCGGCAATGGCGGACCCGGCGGCGGTCAGGGCGGCGGCCAGCGGCGCAATCGTCAGGGCGGCGGAAATTTCGACCCGGCGCAAATGCAGCAGCGCATGCTGGATCGCGTCCAGGAAGAACTCGGCTTCACCAACGACACCGACTGGGACGCCGTGAAACCGCTCGTGCAAAAAGTCATGGACGCCCGCATGGCGGTCGGGACAGGCGGCATGGGACGGATGTTTGGCGGCGGTCGCAACCGTGGCGGCACCAACGGCACCGTCGGCGACCAGACCAACAATCGTCCGCGTGGCGGAATGTTTGGCCAGCCCAGCCCGGAACAGGACGCCTTGCAGAAGGCGCTGGATGACAATGCGCCATCCTCGCAGATCAAGGATTTGCTCGCCAAATACAAGGCTTCGCAGCAGGCCAAGCAGGCCAAGCTCGAGGCCGCGCAAGCCGACCTCAAGGCCGTGCTCACCTCCAAACAGGAAGCGCAGGCTTATTTGCTTGGCTTGGTGAACTGACAATCGCAAAGAGAAAGCTGACGATCCATGGCCACCCCGCCCGTTCAGGATTCTAGGCAGTTGCTAGAACGCATGGTCGCGTCCCGGCAACTGTCTTCGCTGGACGCGGCCGTGCTCGCGAAACAGCCGCTGCAAAGCGAGGAGGAAATTCTCCGCTGGCTCGCAATTGAATACGGCCTGGGCTACACGACGCTCGAAGACGTCGAGCCGGATCGTCAGCTTCTCTCCCTTTTTCCCGCGCGGATTTTGCTGAAGGAAGAACTGCTTCCGCTCCAGCGCGTGAACGGTCTGGTCGAAGTTGCGACGAGCCGCCTTTTCGCTACGCAGGGTTTTGACGCGCTGAAAACCCTGACCGGCCTGAACCTCAAGCCGATTCTCGCCTCCTCCGAGGCCATCCAACGCGAAATCAAAAAACGCCTCGGCGTCGGTGCCGACACCATCGGCACGCTTGACGAGGAAAAGACGATTCAAGTCGTTGACGAAAACGCCGAGGACACCAATCTCGATTCCGGCGAAGAGGACGAGGCGTCCATCATTCGCTTTGTTAATCAAGTTTTGAAAGATGCGATTGAGCTGCGCGCCTCCGACATTCATCTCGAACCGTTCGAGGACGAATTCAAAATCCGCTACCGTATTGACGGCGAGTTGCAGGACACGGCCGTGCCGCCGCAACTCAAACAATTTCAGCCAGCCATCGTTTCGCGCATCAAGATTTTGAGCC
>Ga0302267_10005399_pt1 | contig 13445 bp, 10 predicted proteins | sample III_Bog_E1_3_FD_194555 | JGI IMG/M metagenome (GOLD analysis project Ga0302267, IMG submission 194555) | Peat permafrost microbial communities from Stordalen Mire near Abisko, Sweden - III_Bog_E1_3 | ecosystem: Environmental > Terrestrial > Soil > Wetlands > Peat | place: Sweden: Abisko... | reverse complement strand
TTTCACAAGATCCGTCACATCGGCCTCTACGCTCCCGGCTGCGCCAGGAAGCTCGCGCAAGCCCGACAAGCCCTGAACTCCACCGATGCCCCTCCACGTGCACGGCCGACCTGGAGAGAGCGCGTTCAAATGCTTCTCGGCCGCGATGTCCTGCGCTGCCCTCGCTGCGCCTCGCCGCTGCGCACCACCCCCCTCCCGCGCTCGCGCGACCACCCATGGGCCGCATGAAGCCGCACCGATGATGAACCGTTCCCCCACTCTCCCACTTCTCTCCCCAAACGTGTCGACCGCACGTCGCCGCCCTCGTCCGCCCCGCGTGATCCACTGCCGCCGCGATGCGCGCGACACGCCGCCCCGCTCGCGCCGCTGAACCACTCGTCCACCACGAAATCCCCATAGGAAGCCCTGGCGCCTCGCGCCGCCGCTCCGGGCTTGTTCGACCTGTCGTTTCGTCGCGGCAGAGACGGTACCGACGCGCTCATCGCTGCGACGACGAAACGCTCAATGTCGGGGTCGGGGTCGGGGGTTCCTCGGGAGAAGGGGGCGGCGGAGTGGGCGGAGGCACGTCGTCGAGCCCGAAGTCGTCGACCGCGATACTCATCGCGAGCGCGAGCGCGTGAGCCACGTCGGTGCAGCTATCGCTGGTCGCGTCGATCGACCTGACACCGAGAACGACCCCGTCCTCTCCGAGAATCTGCAGGCGTGCGCGGAACCCTCGCGGCCCCTTCGTTATCTCTGCGACGACGGTACGCCGTGCCCAGGGGAAGAAGACATCGAACCCGAGCCTGGCCGCAACCTCCTTCCTCAGCGCCGCTTCGTCCGGGCACTTCTCCGCCCCGAGACCTCGCACGTACGTCAGCTTCGCCGACGGGCTCGCGCGCGCGGTCCGCGCGAGTCCCATGGAGAGAACGAGCGTCGCGAGCACGATCGCACCGAGCGACGCCCTCACACGCTCACTCGCTCACTCTCCGGCGTCGACGCCCCATGGCGTCACTGAGCTCTCCCGCCCACGAGGCCGGCAAGCTTCACGATGCTGGCGAGACCTTCGAGCTTTGCGAGACCCCCTCGCCGCTCCACCTCGAGGCGCACGCGGTTCACCAGCCACTGGCCGCCGTGCCTCACCTCTGCGGCGCGCTTCATGCTGCCGGAGCGGTATGGGCGCGGCGCACGGAGCAGCGCATCGAGCTCGCGAGCTCCGCGGACCACGCGCAGCTCGGCGTGAACCACTCGCGACAGTGTCCGGTAGAACGCCGCGGAGAAGCGTCCGGGAACGAGGGGGTCGAGATCGTTGCTCTCGGACCAGTTGCGCTTCTCGCCGAGGGCGGCGGCCATCTTCTCGTGGTAGCGCGTGCCAGGGAGCGGATAGCTGACGGACACGCCGATGTCGTCGGGCAAGAGCTCGCGCACGAGCGATCGCGTCTCCTGGACCTCGCTCCACTCTTCCCCGTCGTACCCGAACTGAAGGAAGAGCCCGACGCGAACGCCGCTCTCGCGGAGGCGGCGCACCGCGGCGCGTGTCTGGTCGACGGTGATGCCCTTCTGCATGGCATCGAGGATCCGCTGCGAGCCAGACTCCGCGCCGAGCCACACCTCACGCGCCCCGGCGCGCCGCAGGGCCGCGACGTTCTCCTCGGTCATCAGGTCGGCGCGTGTCTGGCACAGGAACGGCGTGGGCATTCCCTCGGCCGCGACGGCGTCGGCCCACGCGACGAGCCAGCGAGACTTGAGCCCGAGGATGTCGTCGCAGAACCAGAGGTGATCGGGCGCGTATCGCGCGCGCAAGAGCCGCAGCTCTTCGAGGACGTGCCCCGGCGAGCGCGAGTGATAGGTGTTCCCGTAGACGGGCTTCGCGCACCAGTTGCAGAGGTAAGGGCAGCCTCGCGTCGTGCTCACGTTCAGCGAGAAGTAGCCGTGGCGTCGCCTCCAGAACGCGCGGTAGCGACCGATGTCGACCAGATCCCACGCCGCGATTGGCAGGGCGTCGAGATCCTGCAGGAGCTTGCGCGGCCTGGTGCGCCGAAGGAACCCTTTGTGAAGGACGGCGAGGCCCGCGATCTCCAGGAGAGCTTCCTTCTGCGGGCCGCCGGTGCGCTCGGCGTCCTGGTGCGCCAGCAGCTCGGCGAGGGTGATCTCTCCTTCGCCGATGACGACGTGCCCCGCACCGGCGCGCAGGTACGCCTCGGGATCGTCTGCGGCGTCGTGCCCCGCGACAACGACGGGCACGCCGGCGTCGCGTGCGCGGCGGATCATCGCGAACGCCGCGTCGCGCATCCGCGAGAGGCACATCTTGGTGAACCAGTTGAAGGAGTCGTCGTACAGGACGACGACGTCGGGGCGCTCGCGCTCGAGGGCTACGGCGAAACCGCTCGTCGCGTCGGCGTCGAGCATCGGATCGAACAGAGCCACTTGATGGCCCTGCGCGCGCACGTAGGCCGCGGCGGTCAGCGTCGCCAGCGGCGGGTAGGGCTTGCCGATGGCGTACTGCTTGGTGTCGTTCCGGAGCAGATGTCCGTGGGCGAACAGGATACGGAGCACGGGACGGACGGTAACGCGTCTGGGCGGCTGCGCCAGCGATTCAGCGCCGCCGGAGCCGGACGAGCACATGGTCGCCGAGCTCCCGCAGCAGCGGCTGGCGCGCCGCGAGCGGCTCGAAGCGCTCGAGCATCCGGAACGTCGCGCGGAATCGCCGCAAGATGAAGTCGAGATACGGTGGCGGCAGGAGGAGCGGCAGCGCCTCGACATGCTCTACGACGAAGCCCTCGGAGAAGGCCGCAGTGATTTCGCTCCGGGAGTAGTACCAGGTGCGGACGTCCTTCGGTCCGCCGGGGTACGCCGCGGCGTCCACCGGGCCACCCCATCGGCGCGTGGCCTCGCCAAGCTCTGCGTGGAGCGCGAACCATGCGACCTCGGCCGGGCACCACCGATTGATGATCGACAGTACGAGCTCGCCGCCAGGACGAACGAGCTCAGCCAGCCCACGCGCCACCGGTACGAGAGACGGCTCGCAGTTCAGCGGTCCGAAGCTCGAGTACGCTCCGTCGAAAGAGCCGCGACCGTACGCGGGGACCAGCTCACCGACTGCGCGCGCGGGGAGCGCGTGCGCGCCGAGGAGCCCCGGTTCCTCCACTGCCCGCACCTTGGCCGCCGCGCGCTCGAGCAGGTGTGGAGAGGGGTCGACCAGCAGGACCCGGCACGCGAGCTCGCGCACGAGGCGCGACGCTTCGGTGCCCGTCCCGGAACCGAGCTCGATCAACCGAGACCCTCGAGGAAACGCCTGACGGAACTGATCGAACGCGCGCGCGCGCATGTGGCCGAGGACCACGTTCCCTTCCTCGTCCGCGTCGTAGCGAGCGGCAGTCGCATCGAAGCCGGCGAGGTCGGTGGGACGGCGACTTGATGAGCTCATCTGGGCCTGCGAAGTGCCTAGTGGGGTGGCGCGACCGCGTCCGTACCGGCGTCGGGGAGCTCCGTCGTCGTCGGCTGTGTTCCGTCGAGGAAGACCTCTTCCATCGTGTCGGGATCCCCGATTTCCGGCAGGCGCCCGGTGTGTGTGTCGATGGTCACCGTGACCACGCCCGAAGGTCGCGGGAACTCGCTCGCCGGTCGATGCTCGCTCGCCTCCTTCATGAAGGCCAGCCATGCCGGAAGCGCGGCGGACGCACCGGTCTCCGCCGCACCGAGCGGCTTGCCGTCGTCGTACCCGACCCACACTACGGCGGCGAGATCGGTGGAGTAGCCAGCGAACCAGGTGTCTTTCGAGAGGTTGCTCGTCCCGGTCTTGCCTGCGAGCGGACGCCCGAGGCGCTTCGCGGCGGCGCCGGTCCCGTGGTCGATGACGCTCGTGAGGAGGCTCGTGATGACGTAGGCCTCGGCGGGCTCGAGCACGCGACGCGACGGCACCGGCGGGTCGAGGGGCACGTCCTTCCCGTCCGGTCCGACGATGCTCGTGATGAGGGTCGGCTCTTCGTACATGCCTCCCGCCGCGAACGTGACGTATGCCCCACAGAGCTCGATGGGCAACACTTCGTAGCTGCCGAGCGCCAGAGAGAGGTCGGGCTTCATCACCGAGCGAATGCCGAGCGCGTGGCCCCACTCCACGACATTCGCGGGGCCGACGTCTGCGAGGACGCGCACCGCGACGACGTTGACCGAGTTCGCGAGCGCCTCGCGTAGGCGGAGCGGGTCGCTCGCAGTCCACCCCTCGTAGTTCGCGGGCTTGTAGCCTCCCTCGAACGCGGCAGGACGCACGTCGATGAGCGACGACGGCGTGAACCGCCGCGCGTGAATTGCGTAGGAGTACACGATGGGCTTGAACGTCGACCCCGGCTGGCGTCGCGACTGCGTCGCTCGGTCGAGCCCGCCCGTAGCTCCCTCGTAGCTCCCGATGAGCGCGAGGATCTGCCGCGAGCGCGCATCGATCGCCACGAGCGCACCTTCCGGGCCCTGCTCCAGACGGAGCGGCACTCTCGCCGCGGTCGCGGGCGCAGCCGCCGGCGTCGCGGGGACGGGCGCGAGCAGGCTGACGCGGACATGCGCGCCGGTGGGCGCGAAGACCGTCGCAGAGACCTTCGTCGGGTCGTAGCGATCGTAGTCGGCGAGCTTCACTGTCCCCAGCGCCGTCCCGACCTGGACGTCGAACGTCCCCTGCGCGTCGTCCGCGCCCGTCACGACGCCCACCAGGATCTTGTGCGCGTCGAACGAGGGGGTCCCCTCGAACGGAGGCATCTCTTTCGATGCGGGCTTCACGACCTTTCCGTGCTTGTCGAGCTCCGCGGGCACGGGCGCCCGTAGCGCTCCGAGAAGGCCATGGCGCTTGTCGTACGCGTCGAGGTCGTCGCGGACGGCTTTCCTTGCTGCCGCCTGGAGGTGCGGGTCGATCGTCGTCATGATCGTGTAGCCGCCGAGCACCGCGCGATCCTTCTCGCGATCGCGCAACGTTCGCTTGGCGATCTCGACGACCTCGGGCGCGAGCTCCTTGTTCGACTCGACCTCGGGGGCGATGTGCACGACCTCCTCCTTCGCCGCCGCGTACTGGGCGTCGTCGAGGAAGTTCTTCGCGCGCATCTGTCCGAGCACGAACGCTCGCCGCGTGAGCGCCTTCGCCAGATCCTTGCGCGGCGAGAACGCTTCGGGCCCGGCGACGAGCCCTGCGAGCAGCGCTGCCTCCGCGATCGTCACGTCCTTCGCCGACTTCGCGAAGTTGTCGCGCGCGGCCTCCTCGATGCCGTACCGCCCGTGACCGAAGTAGATGTGATTGAGGTAGAGCTCGAGGATGTCGTCTTTCTTCAGCTCCTGCTCGAGGCGCCGCGCGAGGAGCGCCTCGCGGATCTTCCGCCGGTAAGTGCGCTCGGGGTCGAGGAGGAGGTTCTTCACCACCTGCTGCGTGATGGTCGACCCTCCCTGACGCGTGCGACCCGCGCGGAGGTTGATGAGCAGGGCTCGCAGGATCCCGTAATAATTGAGCCCCTCGTGCTCGTAGAAGCCGGCGTCCTCCGCGGCGAGGACCGCGAGCTTCACGTGGGGCGGGAGCGACGCGATCGGCACCACGGTACGCCGCTCGGTGAAGATCTCCGCAAGCACGGTGCCGTCGCGCGCCAGGACGCGTGTCACCTGCGAGGGGTGGTAGTTGCCGCGGAGGTCGGTGATGCTCGGGAGCCCCTCCTCGAAGTGGCGGACGACGAGGGCCGCCGCGATTACGAGAAGCGTGCCGAGGACAGCGAACGCGATCGAGAGGCGGAAAAGCCAGCGACGAAGGCGGCCGGGTCGCGGTTCGCGCGCGCGCGCAGGGGTCGACGACGTCGAGGCCACGGGCGAACGAACGCCGGGCGAGCCCGCATTCGTCCCGGGCTCTTTGCGGGTGCGCTCGGGCATCCCGCGACCGTTCAGTGACCGGTGAGCTTCATCACCGCGATCATCGCGGTCGCCCCCACGACGAGGCAGAGCGCAGCGACGGCGATGAGGGTGCCGAGGCTCTGCCCGCGAGGTGCGCCCGTGTGCCTCGTCTGCGAGTGAGCGGAGCCCTGACCGATCGACAGCTGCGGGGTCGACGTGTCGGACGACAGCCCCCCTCTCGGCGGAGAGACTGACGGGTTCGCGGCAGCCGGGATCGACCCGCCCGCAGCGTCGGAAGCTGACTTCGCAGTGGGGCCCGTCTGACCGGGCGCGTTCGGCATCGCCAGCGTCACGTCCGGGACGTCGGTGGCTCGCTGCAGCTCCCGCGGGAGCACGGCGCGGCCGTCGGCCACCGCCTTGAGCGCCAGGGCGAAGTCTGCCGCCGTCGCGAAGCGGTCCAGCGGCTTCTTCTCGAGGCAGCGAGCGACGACCTCGTCCATGAGCGGCGGGAACGTCAGGCCGGGCACCCGCTCGGAGAGCGGGATCGGCTTCGCGTTGACGTGGAGCTGGATGTAATCGATGGCCCCCTTCCCGTCGAACGGGAGCTTGCCCGTGAGCACCTCGTAGAGGATGACGGCGAGCGAGTAGATGTCGCTCGATGCGGTGAGCGGCGTCCCTTGCGCTTGCTCGGGGCTCATGAACTCGGGTGTGCCGAACACCATGCCCTCCTGCGTCAGGATGAGGGAGCCCGGGCGCATCTCGCGCTCCGTCACCTTCGCGAGGCCGAAGTCGAGCACCTTCGGGTAGTCACGCAGCGCCCCCTGCTGGCAGAGGAAGATGTTCTCGGGCTTCATGTCCCGGTGGATGATCCCCGCGTTGTGCGCTTCGTCGAGCGCGCCGCACACCTGGATCAGAATCGGCAGCGCGCGCGTCAGCGGGAAGGGGCCGTCGGCACGGACGGTCTGGTTGAGGTTCTTCCCTTCGAGGAACTCCATCACGATGTAAAGCGAGCCGTCATCGAGCTCGCCGTAGAGGAAGACCTTCGTCGAGTTCGGGTGTGTCAGGTGGCTCATCGCCCGCGCTTCACGGCGGAAGCGGGACGTCAGGTCCTTCCGGTTGTTGAGCTTCGGATGGAGGATCTTCACCCCCACCATGCGGTTCATCGCGGGCTGCGACGCCTTGTAGACGGAGCCCATCCCCCCCGAACCGATCTTCTGGAGGATCTTGAACTGTCCGTCGAGGATCTCGCGTCCAATGAACGGGTCAGCGGCGGCCATCACCGTCGTGATAACACGATTCGGCATGGCTTCGGACGCTACCAACGCCGCCGTGCGCGGCCCGGTTCCCACATGCCTCACGAGCGAGCTGCTCACGGCGGCGGGGTTCACGCACGGGTTTACCACGCGAGCCGGCGCGCTCTCGGACCTCGGCCTCGATGACGCGACCGTGTACATGGTGAGTCAGGTCCACGGGTCGACGGTCGCGGTCGCGTCCGCCGCGATCGAGTCGGCGACCTTCCGCCAGCGAGAGGCCGACGCGATCGTGCTCGAGGGAGGGCTCGCAGGCGCGATCCGTGTCGCCGACTGCGTTCCCATCCTCGTGGGAGATCGCGCGAGCGGTCGCGCGGCTGCGGTTCACGCGGGATGGCGGGGGGTCGCCTCGGGGGTCGTCCCCGCGGCCGTCTCCGCCCTGCGCTCCCGCCCTCATGACCTCGTCGCCGCGATCGGGCCGTGCATCGAGGCGTGCTGCTTCGAGGTCGGTGAGGAAGTCGCAGACCAGCTCGCGTTCGCAGTCCCCGCGCCGGGTGTGGAGGTGCGGCGTGAAGGGGGAAAGGCCTGGATCGATCTCGTGGCCGCTGTCCGCGCGCAGCTCGAAGCGTGTGGGGTACAAGCGATCCGCATCGAGCGAGTCGGCGGGTGCACGAGGCACGACGCGGAGCGGTACCACTCGTTCCGGCGCGACGGCGCGAAGAGCGGGCGAATGCTTGGTGCCATCGCATCACTCCGCTTCAGCTGAGCTGCTTGCGGGCAAGTCTCGATTGCTCTCGCGAGGATGTTGCTGCAGGTTAGTGGTTATCCGCATCTCGCTTAGGAGGGCGTCGCGATGAGTGAAATGCGTCGAAGGTGCTGGCAAGCGTACGTCTTTTTCTGCGCAGCGATCGGGGTCGCGGGCGGCGCCGGGTGTTCGAGCAACGCGTCCGGGGTCATCTCGGAAACGACGCACGACGGCGGAGGCACGACCGGCCCGGACTCCGGAAGAAAGACGAACGACGGCAGCGTCAAAGGCGACGCCACCGGTACCGGGGGTGACGGCGCCGCCGCTGCGTGCGGCGCGACGGGCCCCGAGCTTTGTCCGGCCGGCGGCGCGTGCAAGTCGGGGGCGGACTGCACGAGCATGGCCTGCCAGGGCGGGGCTTGCGTGTCCGGGTCATGCACCCTCGGCGTCAAGAACGGGATGGAGACCGACGTCAACTGTGGAGGCCCGCAGTGCGGTCCTTGCCCGACCGGAGACGCATGCGCGCTCCCGCGCGATTGCCAGAGCAACACGTGCACGAACGGCAAGTGCGTTGCCCCGGCCTGCTCGCCGACCTGCTCGACGGGCAATGCGTGCGGCGCGACGACCGACTGCAGCACGATGCTGTGCACGAACGCGAAGTGTGCGGCGGCGAGCTGCGCTCCGGCGTGCGTCGACGGCGACGTCTGCGGCGCGGCGACCGAATGCGCTTCGGGTGTCTGCGCCGAAGGCAAGTGCGCGCCGCCGAGCTGCTCTCCTGCATGCCCCGACGGCAACGTGTGCGGAGCGACGACCGACTGTGAGTCCGCGATCTGCATGAACGGCACTTGCGGCATGCCCACCTGCTCGCCCACATGCCCTGACGGAAACGTCTGCGGCGCCGCCACCGACTGCGGCTCCGGCGTCTGCACGGACGGCAAGTGCGCGCCGCCGACCTGCGCACCGACATGCCCCGACGGCAACGTGTGCGGAGCGACGACGGACTGCGCGTCCCTCGTCTGCACGAGCTCTCTGTGCGCGCCGCCGAGCTGCTCTCCGACATGCGCGGACGGCAACGCGTGCGGGGCTGCGACCGATTGTGGCTCCGGCGTCTGCACGGACGGCATGTGTGCACCACCGAGCTGTTCGCCCGCGTGCAGCGACGGCAATGCGTGCGGCGCCACCACAGACTGCGAGTCGCTCGTCTGCACGGCCGCCGTCTGCACGGCACCCGCATGCTCCCCGACGTGCCTCGACGGAAATGTGTGCGGCGCGGCGACCGACTGCGGGTCGGATGTCTGCACGAGCGGCAAGTGCGCCCCTCCCGCCTGCGCCCCGGCCTGCGTGAACGCCACGGGCTGCGGAGCAAACAGCGATTGCGCGTCCGACATCTGCAAGGCCGGCGCCTGCGCGCCGCCCGCCTGTGCGCCGACATGCATCGACGGCAACGTCTGCGGCGCTTCCTCCGACTGCGGGTCGGGGGTGTGCACGAACGGCAAGTGCGTTCCTCCGCCGTGCGCGCCGTATTGCACGAACACGACGGGATGCGGGGCTGGTAGCGACTGCGCATCCGACGTCTGCACCAACGGAGCGTGTGCGCCACCCGCGTGCTCGCCCAGCTGCGCGGACGACGCGCACTGCGCCCTCGATACGGACTGCCTCTCGGGTATCTGCAACGTCCTCACGTACACGTGCGTCGACGCTCTGTCCTGCAAGGGGCTCATCACGCCGGCGGCAATCATGGACATCACCTCACCGGCCGCGACGAACAAGGACGGCGATGCGGTAGGAAAGCCGAACGCGAACGGCGCGGCGGAGCACGCCGGGCTCGATACCTGCGGCCTCGGAGAGTCCAACGACATCGCGGCCAACAAGTCGCACCAGAGCTGCTGCCGCTCGCTCCTTCTTCCGGGCTCGACCACGGTTCGGCTCGACAAGTACGAGGTCACGGCCGGTCGCATGCGGCAGTTCGTCGAGTCGGTGAACAAGCAGATGCTCGCTGACCCCGTCCACAACCCGGGCGGAGCCCTTTACGATCTCCAGGACTGGGCGACCTCGCAGATCGCGGCGAACACCGCCATCGGCAAGACGCTCGCTGCATCGCTGTCTCCCGCGGCGCTCGCGCTCCTGCCGGGCAACTACTACGGAAAGCTCAACATCGTCGAAGCCACCGGTGGCACGGTGATGGACACGGGCTGGCCGAGCCAGCTCCAGGGTTGTTACACGGACACCGGCGCCGCAGGAGCCAGCACGTACTGGTGGCCGGAGGACGACGCGGACGGCAACGGGATCGGCCTCGTGCAGGTCGGCTCACCGTCGCGGCCGTACACGCAGGACTACTACGACATCAAGGCGATGAACTGCGCCCCTGCGTACATGTACGCGGCGTTCTGCGCGTGGGACGGCGGCTACCTCCCGACGAACGCACAAGTGCAGGCTGCCTACGGCTCCGGGCAGTACCCGTGGACCACGGTCGCGGGCTCGGCCGCTCCGTTCATCCCGCACCCCTACGTGCTCTACACGACCACTCCGCCCGCCGGCTCGGGGCACAAGATTGGTGATCCAGACATCTCGAGCTTCCTGCTCACGGTGAACTGGGACAACGACAGCTGGGGCGGCTACCCCGGTCTGTTCTACTTCTGGCCGAACGCCGGGCTCAGCCCTGCCGCAGCTTCGATGAACAGCTCACCTCCCGAGATCGCCAGCGGCCTCGACTACAGCTCCTTCATCGCATCGCCTGGACGCTTCCCGCTCGACGCGACGACCGCGACCTCCGCGAGCTTCGGCACCCACGAGACCTGGCAGGACATGGGCGCCAACATGATGGAAGCGTCCGCGGCCTCGAATGCGGCTGGCGGGACGACGTTCTGCGACTGCGGCGCGTCCAATACCGGAGAGGTCTCGAACTGCACGTGCACCGACTACAAGGGCACGCAGTTGCCGGGAGTCAGCCGCGGGGCCGTGCAGAGCGGTGGGTGGATCGGTGGCTCCTGGGAGGGTCACTACAGCGGCTCACCCGAGGGCGGGCCGCCCTATTTCGCGATGGTGTCGTACAACTTCCCGATCTTCACGCAGTACGGGAAATTCGGGGCACGCTGCGCGCGTAACGCCGAGCCCTAGCGCGCGCGCCGAGCCAGCTCGGCGGAGGTCGGCGGTTGCTTCGCGCCGGCACGTCCGTGCCGGCCGATATCACCCCTCCGCAGCGGGCGGCGCCGACGCGGCCACGGCAGGTGGCGTCCGCTTCGCGAGAAAATCGATGAGGTCGATCTTCGTCACGATGCCGACCACCTCTTCGCGGTCCGTCACGATCGCGACCTTGGCGTCCGCCAGCACGCCCTGGAGCAGCTCGACCTTGGTGTCGAGCGACACCGTCGCGTAGTCGCTCTCGACGATCCCCGCGATCGGGGAGTCGAGGGTGTGGTCGCCCGACACGAGATGACGGAGGAGATCGACCTCGCCGACCATCCCGGAGAGCTTCCCCTTCTCGACGACCGGGAGCTGGCTGATGCCGAGCTCTTTGAGCGTTGCGATGACCTCGCGCACCTTCGAGGTGGGGGACGCCGTCGCGACCTTGCCGCGATCGCCCTGCTTCAAGATGTCGCGCACGGTACCGATGCCGGGCTGCTCGTCGAGGAAGCCATTCTCGCGCATCCAGTCGTCGTTGAAGATCTTGGAGACGTACTTGTTGCCGCCGTCGCAGAGGAACACGAGCACCCGGAAGGGTTTGCCGTCCTTCTTGGTGACCTGGCCGGCGGCGACCTTCTGCTTCGCGTACTTGATCGCGCCCGCGACCGCGGCCCCTCCGGAGCCGCCGACGAAGAGCCCCTCTTCGCGCGTCATCTCGCGCGTCATGGTGAAGCACTCCTTGTCGTCGACGCGGATGATCTCGTCGATGATCTTGAGGTTCATGGTCGTGGGGAAGAAGTCCTCTCCGATCCCCTCGACCTTGTAGGAGAACGGCTTGGTGATGCGGCCAGTCTTCACGAAGTCGTAGTAGAGCGAGCCGATCGGATCGACGCCGACGATCTCGATCTCGGGCTTGTGCTCCTTGAAGAACTTGCCGCAGCCGCTGATGGTGCCGCCCGTCCCCATCCCCGCGACGAAGGCGTCGAAGTCGCCGCCTGTCTGCTGCCAGATCTCGGGGGCGCTCGAGATGTAGTGCGCCTCGGGGTTCGCCGGGTTGTGGTACTGGTTCGCGTAGAAGCTGTTCGGCGTCTCGTCGGCGATGCGGCGAGAGACCTTGTAGTAGCTGCGCGGATCCTCCGCGTCGACGGCCGTCGGGCAGACGACGACCTTGGCGCCGAAGGCCCGGAGGTTCAGGATCTTCTCCTGACTCATCTTGTCCGGCATCACGAAGATGCACTTGTACCCGCGCACCGCCGCGAGCAGCGCCAGGGACGCTCCGGTGTTCCCGCTGGTGGCCTCGACGATCGTGCCGCCTGGCTTGAGCCCCGCCTCCTCGGCGCGGCGCAGGATGTTCAGCGCCAGGCGGTCCTTGTGGCTCCCGCCGGGGTTCAGGTACTCGCACTTGACGTAGATCTCGACCGGAACGTCTCGGGCGACCTTGTTCAAGCGGACGATGGGCGTGTTGCCGATCGCCTTGGTGATGTCTTCGAGGGACCCTTGCATCATGGAACGTCACACCCTTTTGCGTCCAAACGCCATCCAACGCCATCCAAACGCCGCACGCGGATCGTCGTGCGCTCGCTCCTGAGTAGATGGGTGAGTGCCCGCCTGCAAGCACGACGGGCCATCGCGCTGATCGCGGTCCTCCTGGGAGCATGCGCCGAAGGGCCTGTTCTCTCGCGGGGCCGCCCTGAATCCGTGCACCGTCCGCCGGCAGACGAGATCATCATCCGGACCGATCGCTTCGCGTTCCACATGGGGGGCCGCGTCGACGAGGCGTGGCTGGCGAACGCCGAACGGACGCGCGCCGCCGTCGGCGCCGCCGTCGCGACGCTGCTCGACGACGAGGATACGACGGTGCCGATCCTCGCCCGCCAGCTCGGCGTCGAATGGCCGACGGACCCGCTCGACTTCGACGTCGCCCTCCTCGCCACAGAGGATCACGCCGCCCTCTGCGACGCGCGGCACGCCGGGCTCCCGCGTCGCCTGGACCTCGCGTGGTCGGGGGAGGCTCCCGGCCGGTTCTTCGCGTGCATCCTCGCGCGGAGCTTTGCGCGGCTCGAAGGGGAGAGCGCCATGGCTCGCGGGATGAAGGCGGCCACCGGCGACCGTGACGCGGGCGCTGAGGTGTCCGCGCTATACCGGTGCTTCGTCGAGGTCGCTGTCGCGGCGCTGCTGGTCCCGCGCACGGCCGACAAAGAGGCCTCCCGCGCGATTGATGCCGCGCTCGGCGCCACGTGCTCACGCGAGGCGCTGACGTGGGTGGCGCACGAGTGGGTGAAGCGGGTGCGCGAGGACGAGAGCGCTGAGGCGTTCGGCGCGCGAGCGGTGAAGGAGGTGGGGGCCGAGGCCGAGGCGACCGCGCCGCTGAAGAAGTGACGTGAAGGCTAGTACCCCGCCACAGGGGTACTGACCGGTCAGGCGGCGCGCACGGCGTACGGCTGGGTGCATACCGGGTAGGACTTCGCGAGCTTGATGCGGGCGATGGCCGTGGT
>Ga0302267_10005393_pt1 | contig 13456 bp, 8 predicted proteins | sample III_Bog_E1_3_FD_194555 | JGI IMG/M metagenome (GOLD analysis project Ga0302267, IMG submission 194555) | Peat permafrost microbial communities from Stordalen Mire near Abisko, Sweden - III_Bog_E1_3 | ecosystem: Environmental > Terrestrial > Soil > Wetlands > Peat | place: Sweden: Abisko... | reverse complement strand
GCGCTGATCGGTCGCTTCGCCGGGACGCGCCCGGTGGCCAACACCAGCTACGTCCCCACCCCCTACGCCCCGCCCCTGGTCGAGCTGCGGGCGGCGCTCTCGGGCCCCATCCCGCTCGTGTCACACTTCTCGTACCGGGCGAGCGCGAACTACGCGTTCGCCTCCAGCGCCCCCTACCCCTCGGGGCCCCTCACCCAGCCCACGCCGCAGAACCCGCAGCAGCAGCTGGTCCCCATCGATCGCTTCCGGGTGACCGTCGGCCTCGCCTACGATCTCCCGTTCTGACGCGTCACGGGAGCCGGTAGGCGTCGAGGATCGCCTGGGTGCGGGCGACCACCTCGGCGTGGAGGACTTTGAAGCGCGGGTCGCCCCGGGCCTGGTCGAGGAGCGGGCAGCGCTCCAGCCAGATGCGATCGATGAGGCCGACCTCGACCGAGCGGTGGAGCGAGGCGAGGGTCTGCTCGAGATCGCGAACGTAGCCGGAGACCTCGGCGCGGAGCTGGAAGAAGAACGCCTGGCGCCGCGCGCCGCCGCCGCCGCGCTCGCGCTCGTCGAGGTCGAGCGCGTCCGCGGCGATGCGCCCCGACCGCACGACCTCGACGAGGAGCTTGGCGATGCGCAGCGTCCCGTCGCCGTCGGGGATCTGGGCGAAGTAGTCCTCGGCGAGCGCGCCCTGGCGGCGCCACCACGCCATGCGGCCCCGCAGCGTCCAGTAGCCGAGCCCGGCGTCCTTGCGCAGCCGGTCGAAGATGGTCTCCGCCTTGTCCCACTGACCGAGCAGCGCGTAGGTGCGCCCGAGGTCGGGGAGCACCAGCGGCGCGTCGGGATCGATGGCGATGGCGGCCTCGAGGCGGCGGAGGCCCTCGTCGACGGCGCCGGCCTCGGTGAGCAGGCGCCCGAGCACCCCGTGCGCCTCGGCGAGGCCGGGGCTCTGGATCACCGCGGCGCGCAGGGCGCGGACGGCCAGCGGCATCTCGCCGAGCTGGAAGAGCGCGGAGCCGTACGCCAGCTGCGCCTCGCCGAGGTGCGGTGCGGCGGCGACGGCGCGGACGGCCACCTCCCGGGCCCGGGCGAGCCCGGAGGGGCCGACGAAGAAGGCGTGGCGCGCCAGCGCCAGCGCCAGGCCGGCGAGGAGGAGGGGATCGTCGGGCGCGAGCGTCAGCGCCTGCTCGAACAGCCCGATCGATCGCGCCACCGGCTCGGGCCAGAACTTGCGGTACTCGTGGCGAGCCCGCAGATAGAGGTCGATGGCGAGGGGATCGCTGGGCGCCTCGCGCGGCGCCACGCGGCCGTCGACCGTGAGCGCCTCGGCGATGGCGCGGGCGACCTCGTCGTTGATGGAGAGCACGTCCTGCTCGGGGCGATCGAAGCGCTTGGCCCAGATCTGGAACCCGTCCGCCACGCTGATCAGCCGCGCGCTGATGCGAGCGCTCCCGCGCGCGCGCCGCACCGATCCCTCGACCACCACCTGCACGCCGAGCTCCCGGCCGATCTCGCGAGGATCGGTCTCGACGCCGCGGAAGCGCAGCACCGCGCCGCGCGAGCGCACCTTGAGGCCGCGGGTCATCGAGAGCGAGTCGATGAGATCGTCGGTCAGCTCCTCGGCGAGGTAGTCGTCGTCGGGCGCCCCGGCGTTGCGGAAGGGCAGGACCGCGACGGTCTTGTCGGACGACGCCGAGCGCGTCGAGAGCGTCGCTGCGGCAGCGCGGCTGGCGCCGCCCGCGGTGACCGTCCCCGGCGATCGGTGCGAGGGCAGAGCCCCCAGCGCGAGACCGGCCACGGCCAGGGCGGCGGCGGCGGCGCCGATGGAGGGAGGCCGATCCTCGGGCGCGCGAGCCATGGCCCAGAGCACCAGCTCGGCGCAGGCCGCGGGGAGATCGGGGCGCTTGCTGCGGGGATCGGGCGGGGGCGCGAGCAACCGCGCGGAGGCCACGGTGTAGGGGGAGTCGCCGGGCCAGGCGCGCTGGCCGGTGAAGAGCTCGTAGAGGAGCGCGCCGAACGCGTAGATGTCGGCGCGGGCGTCGATGTCGGCGCGGCCCTCGACCTGCTCGGGCGCCATGTAGGCCGGCGTCCCCACGAACATGCCCTGGGTGCTGACGGCGCTTCCCTGGAGCGCGTCCACCAGCGCGCGGGCGATGCCGAAGTCGGTGATGACGACGCGCCCGTCCCTGCCGAGCAGGACGTTGTCGGGCTTGAGATCGCGGTGCATGACGCCCGCGGCGTGCGCGCTGCCCAGCCCGTCGGCGATGGCGGCGGCGATGACGAGCGCGCGGGGGAGGGAGAGGGCGCCCTCGCGCGCCAGCGCGGCCGAGAGCGACTCGCCCTCGACGAATTCCATGGTGAGGAACCGGTCGCCCTCGTGCTCGCCGATGTCGAAGACGCGGGCCACGTTCCGGTGAGTGACCCGCCGCGCCAGCTTGGCCTCGCGGCGGAAGCGATCGAGGATCCCCGGGGTGGCGCTGAGCTCCGGGCGCATCACCTTCAAGGCGACGACGTCGTCGAGCTCGAGGTCGCGGGCGCGGTACACCGTCCCCATGCCGCCCGCGCCCACCAGCGCGAGGATCTCGTACCGACCGGCGAGGCGCGGGCGATCGCCCGACGGCACGCTCGGCGGGCTGGCCACGACGGTCGTGAGCGGCGGCCCGACATCGGTGAGATCGACGGCAACGAGCGTGGGGCTGTTGTGAAAATCCACCGCGGGAGGGGGACCGCGGTCGGGATCAGCCACGACGCACCGGCGAGGAGACTGTGGCCCCGAACATCGCCCGCGAGGCTAACCGAAATCCCTCCGAGGCGCTGGGATGAGCGACGGACTGACGGTGCGGAACCGGCGAAGTCGGTCCAGGGCGCTCCGGCGAGGGCAGCCCTCGACGCCTGGCAACCGGTGCTAGGCTCCGCGGCCATGGCGCAGCCCGCCGCCCGCGTGCACGACCTGTGCAAGACGTACCGGATCCACGAGCGCCCGCCCGGGCTCGCGGCCGCGGTGCGATCGGTGTTCCACCGGCAGTACAAGGACCTCGAGGCCGTGCGCGGCCTCAGCTTCTCCGTCGAGCCCGGCGAGCGCATCGGCTTCCTCGGCCCCAACGGCGCCGGCAAGACGACGACGCTGAAGATCCTCGCCGGCCTCCTCCACCCCACCTCGGGCGAGGTCCGCGTCTCGGGCTTCGTGCCGCAGCGCCGCGAGGCGGCGTTCCTCAAGAGCATCACCCTGGTGATGGGCCAGAAGCAGCAGCTCCTCTGGGACCTGCCCCCCGCCGAGACCTTCGCCCTCAACCGCGCGCTCTACGGCGTGCCGGAGCGGGAGTTCGCCGCCACCATGGCCGAGCTCGAGGAGCTGCTCGGGATCGCCGAGGTGGCGCGCAAGCCGACCCGCCAGCTCTCCCTCGGCGAGCGGATGAAGTGCGAGCTGGCGGCCGCCCTGCTCCACCGCCCCCAGGTGCTCTTCCTCGACGAGCCCACCATCGGGCTCGACGTGTCCATGCAGCTCGCCGTGCGCGAGTTCATCCGCCGCTACAACGAGCGCAGCGGCGCCACCGTGCTCCTCACCTCGCACTACATGGACGACGTGGCCTCGCTTTGCCGGCGCGTGGTGGTGATCGACCAGGGGCGGCTCCGCTACGACGGCGACCTCGCCGAGCTGGTGCGGTCGCTCCGACCCGACAAGCGGGTCTCCCTCAGGCTCACCGGCGCGCCCGATCGGGAGGCTCTGGAGCGTGCCGGGACCGTCGTCGAGCTGGAGGCGGGGCGGGCGCTGCTCCAGGTCAAGCAGGAGCGCCTGCGCGAGGCGGTGGGCTTCCTGCTCGGGCTCGCCAGCGTCAGCGACCTCACCGTCGAGGATCCCCCCCTCGAAGAGGTCATGCGCGAGCTCTTCGCCCCGACCGACGGCGCCGCCGCCGCGCCCACGGTGGCGGAGCCGGCGTGAGCTTCGCCGCAGCGCTGGAGCGGTCCGCCCGCGCCTACCCGGCGCTCCTGCGCATCGGCTTCGCCGAGGCGGTCGCCTACCGCGCCGAGATGCTGGTGTGGATGCTCACCGCCACCATGCCGCTGGTGAGCCTGGCCCTGTGGTCGGCCGTCGCCGAGGCGGCCCCCGTGGGGCGCTTCACCCAGACGCGCTTCACGGCCTACTTCCTCGCCACGCTGGTGGTGCGCCAGGTCACCGGCTCGTGGCTGGTCTGGGAGATGAACACGGAGATCCGCTCTGGCACCCTCTCGCGGCGCCTGCTCAAGCCGGTCCACCCCCTGGTCACCTACAGCGCCGAGAACCTCTCCGCGCTGCCCCTCCGCGCCGCGCTGGCCCTGCCGCTCGCCATCCTCACACTGGTGGTGGTGGAGCCGGGGGCGCTGCCCTCGTCTCCGCTGCGGCTCGGCGTGTTCCTGGTCGCGCTCCTGGGGGCGTGGCTCATCAACTTCCTGACCATGGCGACCATCGGCACCCTGGCCTTCTTCCTCGAGAGCTCGACGGCCGTGTTCGAGATCTGGCTCGTCGCCTTCATGCTGCTCTCGGGCTACCTGGTGCCGCTCGAGCTCTTCCCGCCGTGGCTGCGCCAGGCCGCGACCGCCCTCCCCTTCCGTTACACGCTGGCGTTCCCGGTGGAGGTGCTCACCGGCATGATCGACACGCGGGGGATGCTCCACGATCTCGCCGTGCAGTGGGCCTTCGTCGCCGGGTCGGGGGCGCTGGCGCTGCTGGGCTGGCGGGCCGGGCTCAGGCGGTTCGCCGCGTACGGGGGCTGAGCGTCGCGGCCCATCCCGCTCATGGACAGTGCGCCGATTTGCACTCGTCCCGGTGCTTGTCGCAGAGCTTCCAGCAATCGCCGATCTCCATCCGCTGCGTCTGCGCCAGGTCGGAGCTGCACGCCTCGATGCAGCTCTTGTGCTGGACGTCGCAGCGGCTGCACTCCTGGGGTGAGACGCGCGACGCGGTGCGCGGCGAGCGCAGGGCGTCGAGGTTCGGCGCGGCCTTGATCTCCGCCTCGCGCTGCGCGATGGCCCTCACCAGAGCCTCGTTCGCCCGGAGCGCCGCCGCGTTCGCCTGCTCGGCGGCGTCGAGCGCGGTCCGGGTCTGCTCCTCGGCTCGGGTCATTCTCTCGAGCGCGACGCTCACGGCGCGGTTGCTCGCCTCGGCAGTGGCGGCCTCCCGGCGGCTGGCCACGAAGGAGCGGGCGGAGAGCGAGATCGCGCCGAGGGCGAGGACGGCCGAGGCCACCCCGATCACGAGGCGGCCCCGGCGCTCCTCGGCCCGCGCCGCCCGCACGAAGGAGGTCGCGTCCGGCGACAGCCGCACCGCGGTGCCGAGCCCCTCCGCGGCGGCGAGCCGGCGCTTCCTCCAGAGGAGCGTGCCGTCGCCGGAGGCTCGCCAGTGCGCGGCGTCGCGCTCGACGTCGCCCGCGAGCTGCCGATCCTCGCGGGCGGCCGCGACCCAGCCCGCGACGCGGGCCCAGTGGACGAGGAGCGCCTCGTGGGCGAGCGTGAGCGCGTCTTCCTCCTGGACCAGGAGCCGCGCCTCCTCGAGCGCGGCGAGGCACCGCGACGCGAACGGGTGCCCCGTCTCGACGACGACCTGCGCGGCCGGCCGGCTCGTCCGGGTCCCCTGCGGCGTGGTGAGCGCGAGGAGGATGAGCCGCACGACGGCCGGCGCGTCGCCGTCCTCGCGCGAGAGCGCCGCGAGGGTCTGCTCGGCGTGCCGCTCGAGCGCGCCGCCGATGCCCCCGACCGCGCGGAGGCCCTCGCGCGTGAGGAGGCGCCGCGACGTGTCCCGGGTGCTCCAGAGCTGCGAGAGCGCGAACTGGACCAGCGGCATCGCCGCGCCTGCCCCGGCAAGCTCGGCGAGGACCTCGCGCTTGAGCGCCGCGTCCTCGAACGCGTACCCGTAGGCGAGCAAGGCCGCGTCGACGACGTCGGCCCAGGCGTGGTCGGACAGGGGCGCCACGAAGAGGGTGCCGCGGACCAGCCCGGGACCGAGCCCCTCGAGGGCGAGCAGCTGGTCGAGGAGATCGCGGCGCGCGGCGCAGAGGACGCGCAGCCCGGGGGTGCTCTGCTCCGCCACGCGCGCCACGAAGCGCGCCATCCAGGCCTGGCTCGCGCCGCTGGCGCGGGTGACGAGCTCCTCGAGCTGATCGATGAACACCAGCACCCCGACGCCCGACGCCTGGACGCGCTCGGCGAGGGCGACGACCGCCTCCTCGGGCTCGAGGTCGGCGCGGTCGACGACGGGCAGGAGGGCTGCGTGCGGGTCGGCGCCGGGCGTGACCACGTAGGTCTTCCACTGCGGCGGCCAGGCGCCCGCGGCGCCCTCCACGACGGCCGGGAGGATGGCGGCGCGGGCCAGGCTGCTCTTGCCGCTGCCCGAGGGGCCGAGGAGGAGGACGACGCCGCGGGTGCGGAGCAGCTCGATCGCGGCGGCCTGCTCGACGGCGCGACCGAAGAGCAAGTCCCGGTCGGCGTCCTCGAAGCGACCGAGGCCGCGGAAAGGACCGACGGACTCCGGAGGGAGCGCCACGGCGCGACCGGCCAGCGAGCGGCGGATCCGCGACAGCTCGTTGGCGAGGAACCCGGCGGACTTCGGGCGGTTCGCGCGCGACGGGGCGACGAGCGCATCCACCAGCCGCCCGAGCTCCCTCGGGACGGCGGGCGCGATCGACGTGAGTGGCGGGGGCGCGGTGCGGCCATCGAGGACCTCGGGCCTCGGGCCGGCACCGGAGGTCCCGGCGGCCGCGGGCAGAGCCCCGGTCAGCGCCTCGTAGAGCATCGCCCCCAGCGAGTAGAGATCGCTCGCCGGCACCGCGCGGAGCCGCTCGCTGACGATCTCCGGGTCCAGGTAGCCCACGGTCCCCGACGGCGGGGGCGGGCGCCGGGACGAGGCCACCGCGCGGATCGACGGCGCCTCCTCGAGGGGCAGGTCGTCCACCACGACCGGCCCCGGGCGCCGGCGACCCCGGTGGTCCGCCACCGAGATCCCGAAATCGATGAGCTTCCACACGCTCCCGGTACGGACCACGTTCTCCGGCTTGACGTCGCGATGGACGAGCCCGGCCTGGTGGCCGGCGGCGAGGGCCGAGGCGATCGCCGCCCCGAGCTCGAGCACCTCGCCGACGGGGAGCGGCCCGCGATCGAGCACCGACCGGAGCGAGGCGCCGATGGCGACCTCCATCGCCAGGCCGGCGAGGCTCCGCGCCTCGTCGAAGACCAGGGCGTAGAAGCGGACGATGTTGGGGTGCTCGACGCGCGCGAGCAGGCGCGCCTCCTCGGCCAGACGCTTGCGGGCCTCGCCCTCGGGGCCTTCGTCCAGCGCGAACAGCTTGAGCGCCACCGAGCGCACCTCGGTGTCCCCGTAGACCTCGCTGGCGAGCCAGACCGGCGCGAAGGCGCCGCGCCCCAGCCGGCGCACCAGCCGGTACGGGCCGAGCCGCCGCTCCGCTTCGGGGAGGTCGCCGAGCTTGCGGAGCGCCTGTCGCCCGCGGTTGCTCATCGTCCCTCGGTCTCCACCGCGCGCGCTCGAACGGCGGTCGTCACCACCCCCGCAGGTAACGGGCGAGCAGGGGCGGATGTCAAGCGAGGATCGGGTCGCCCGCGGTATGCTGGCGGCGGCATGGCCCGCCACCCGCTGCGCACCCACGACGACGAGCTGCGGGACCTCGCCGAGGGCTCCCCTCTGCTCATGGAGGCCAGCCACGGCGGGGCGACGGGCGCGCGCTTCCTGCGCCTGCTCGGCAACGGCGGCATGGCCACGGTCTTCCTCGCGGAGCTCGACCGGGCGCGGCGCTCGGCCGATCTCCATCCCGAGACCCCGGCGCGGCTGGCGCTCAAGGTCATGCAGCTGTCGACGCAGCGCGCGCTCCATCGCTTCGGCGTCGATCCGCTCAAGTTCTTCTCGCGCGAGACCGTCGCCCTGAGCCGGGTGATGGAGCGCACGCCGCCCACGGAGTTCGTGGTCGCCTGTTACGGCAGCGGCCTGGTCGAGGTCGAGGTCGGCGACGGACACCCGCGCCGGCTGCCCTGGCTGGCGATCGAGTACGTCGACGGGGGCAACAGCGGCGTGTCGGTGACGGACCGCGTGGCGCGGGTCGCCGACGGCATCGACCCGGTGCGGGCGCTGCGCCTGCTGAGCGGCATCGTCGAGGGCACCCGCGTGCTCCACGAGGAGGGGGTGATCCACCGTGATCTCAAGCCCGACAACGTGCTCGTCGCGGGCCCCGTGGACGACGAGACGCCCAAGCTCGCCGACTGCGGCATCGCCCGCGTCGCCGGGCTCACCACCAACATGCAGGCGGCGACGCCGGAGTACTGCGGACCGGAGCAGAACCTCTCCATCCTCGGCAACCCGCTGGTGGGCCCGTGGACCGACGTCCACGCCCTCGCGGCGGTCGCCTGGTTCATCCTCGGCGGCGAGCACTGGTGCTCGGGCGCCGGCGATCTGGCCTGGCACCAGGGAGCCCGCCGCTCGCTGCGGTCGGCCCCCAAGCTCCACCGCGGCTTCGGCTCCAGCGAGTCCCTGGTGAGCGAGCTCGATCGGGTGCTGCGCGCCGGCGCGGCGCAGCGGCCGCCCGAGATCGCCTGGGCGACGCCCGAGGCCCGGGCTCACGAGGGGCGCGCGATGGCACTGTTCCCGGGCATGTTCACCGGGCCGCCGCGGTTCGCCTCGGCCCTGGAGCTCGCGGACGCGCTCCTCCCCCTGCTGAGCGACGCCGCCGCCCGGTCGAGGGCGCAGGCCGGGCGGGAGCACCGCGCGGTCTCGACGTTCCGGCCGGCGCACCCGCTCGGAGGGGCCCCGCTCGGAGCGAGCGCGCCGCTGGCGATCGTCCACGAGCACGCCGCGAGCGAGATCGTCGGAACCGAGACCCCCGCGCGCGACGCGCTGGGCGCGCCGATGACCCCCGGCTGCGTGGTCTTCCAGCCCGATGGCAAGGTGCTCGCCCGCGTCGGCAGCCGCCTGCTCTACTTCGTGCAGGGAGTCCCCCACAAGGTGCGCGTCCACCCGGACACCCAGCCGCTCGTGGACGCAACCCGCTGGATCACGCGCGGCCCCGCGGCGGGCTTCGCGCTGGTGGGACCGCGGCACGTGCTCCTCGTCCGCGGTGGCCAGATGAGCTCGATGCCGCTCCCCGGTCAGGGTGCGGGCTCCGGCACGGCCGCCGGACCCATCTCGGCCGTGATCGGCGACGGCCGGGTCTTCGGCGTCGTCACCGAGGCGACGGAGGACAGCGGCGGCCCCGAGCTCTGGCTCTCCGGCGACGGCGAGGCGTGGACCGGGCCCGAGGCGCTCCCGCTCGGCGGATCCGCGCGGGCGATCGCCTATGGCCCCTTCGGCTTCCTGGTCGTGGGGGCCCTGGGCAGGCGCGGCCGCGCGCTGTTCCTCGGGCTCGACGGGCAGGTCGTGGTCTACACCAAGGAGGTGCAGCCGCGCTCGCCGCTGCTCGTGGCGGTGTGCGGCGTCGATCGCGAGGCCTGGGGCGCCGGCGAGGGCTACGTGCTGCGCTTCGATCGCGGCGTCGCCTCGCCCGAGCCGATCGAGTCCACCGCCGCGCCGGCCGCGCTCGCCCTCGATCCGGTGGGCGTGCCCTGGCTGGTCACCGAGCGCGCCGTCCTCCGCCGCCACGTCGACAGCGGCATGGCGAGGTGGCGCACCTACTACGCCCGCTCCGGTGACGGGCCACCGCTCCTCGCCATCGGCTTCACGCCCGACGGCGCGCGGGTCCTGGATGGCTCGGGCGGCACCGTGCACCTCACCCCTCACGACATCGACGCGTGGTGCGCTTCCGCCGACACGGCGCTGTTCCTGCAAGCGCGACCGTGAGCCGGCAGCGCTTGGGCCCGCGTCCTTGACGCCCACGGCACCCTCGCGCAAGCCGCGCGGATGCTCGCGATCCGTTCTGCCGTTGCGGGCGACGTGCCCGTCATCCTCCAGCTCATCCGCGCCCTCGCCGCGTTCGAGCGCGAGCCCGATGCCGTCGTCGCCACCGAGGCCGACCTGCTCCGCGATGGCTTCGGGCCCTCACCACGCTTCCGCGTGCTCCTCGCCGAGGACGACGGCCAGCCGGCGGGCTTCGCGTTCCACTTCTTCGCCTACTCCACCTGGCGGGGGCGGCCGGTGCTCTACCTCGAAGACCTCTTCGTGCTCCCGGAGCACCGGAGCAAGGGGATCGGCCTCGCGCTGATGCGGGCGCTGGCCCGCCGCGCCGTCGACGAAGGGTGCGCCCGCTTCGTGTGGGAGGTGCTCGACTGGAACGGCCAGGCGATCCGCTTCTACGAGTCGCTCGGCGCCGAGGTCCTGCGATCGTGGCTCAACGTGCGGCTGGAGGGCAGCGCGCTCGCTCGGCTCGCCGAGGGGGCGCCGGCGGCCGGGAGCTGAGGCAGCGCGCGCCCGGAGATCGCGCGCACGACGATCTCGAGGTGCGGTTCGACGAGCGGCCCACCGGAGTCGACGAACAGCGCGACGAGCTCGCCGAGGAGGTGATCGGCGAAGAGGCGCGGGCCGAGGACCCTCCGCAGATCGCGGTGGTCGCGCGAGCCGTCCGTGAGCGCCTGCCCCGCGACGACGTGCTCGCCGTCGTTCACCATGGCGTCGCGGTCGCGGGGGATGCGGCAATACCCGGGGCGGCCGCCGAGCGCGGGATCGACCCGGAGGAGAGCGCCGTAGCGAGGGTGGGGTCGGGCCTCGACGACGCGCACGACCCCGGCGATCTCGGCGAGGAGCGCCCGCGGCGAGGCCCGCGGCGCGTCGAGCAGATCGAGCAGCCCGGGCAGGCCGCTGCGCGCCTCCTCTTCGCGCCGGCTCCAGGCGTCGAACCAGGGGTAGCCCACGAGGCGTGTCACCGCGGGCACCCGGGCGCCATCGGGGACCAGGACGAGGTCGCCCTGCCGCACCGCGAAGGACTCGAGCGCCCGCCCCGTCGGGTCGAGCAGATCGAGCCGGCCTCCGTCGCGCATCACCACGAAGCCCTCTCCGCCGGCGCCCGGCTCGGCATCGAGGCGGCACCAGCGCAACACGCCGGCGCAGGTCGTGGCGTCACCCGGGCGGAACCGCGTCGGCTCGTACGGCGGACCGGCGATGGCGTCGAGGCGGCCGGAGCGCACCACGCCGGACCAGCTCGTCGCGTCGCCCGTGCGCGGCGGCGTCAGGCCGCAGACGTGGAAGGTGTGGTGCGCCAGCTCGCGCCCGACCTCGGCGACGGTCTCGGCGGCGAGCAGGCCGATGCGTGCGCCCACGATCGGGGGTCGGCGCGTGCGTGGGTCCAGGCCGTAGCACCGCTGGCAGACGCCTCCCCGGGCCGTGCAGTCGAGGACCGAGCGGACCGCGACGCTCGGGACGACATGCTCGTGGAGGGACTCCGCTGCGGCGCGAGAGATCGCCTCGCCGTCGCGCACGAGGTGCTCCCCCTCGCTCCAGACGTCTCCGAGGGCCGTCCGCCCGAGGGCGCGCTCGGCGAGGTGGGCGACCACCCGACGGGCCCGCACGAGGGGCCGCAGGGTACGCCCGGCGCAGGCGCCGCAATCGATCTCCGTGACGCGGAGCTCACCGAGGGCCGCGAGCAGCCGCCGGCGGAGGGCAGCGGCGCTCTCGTCCCGGGAGAAGCGGCTGACCGCCTGGGTGCGCGCCATCGAGGCCGTGAGGAAGTGCTCGTGCGGGGTCAGCCCCTCCGCGAAGCTGTGCGCGACGGGGAGCTCGAGCGTCTCGCCGTTCGGCCTCGTTGCCAGGCCGCCGACCGCGACGCCGCGGCGCGCCTCACCGGGCGGGACCACGCCCGCCGCGAGGAGGGCGCCGAGAGGACGGTCGCCGGAGGCGCCCCGCTCGAAGGCTTCGCCGAGGGCCTCGACCGCCCGGCCCCAGGCTTCCATCACCAGGTGGTAGCGCTCGCCATCGGTGATCTCGCCGTCCCGGTAGCGTCGCTCGGCCTGCTGCACGGCGGCAGCGGCAGCGCCGAGCAGGTCTGGCTTCGAAGGTGGGGCGCGGAGATCGTCGGCCGCGAGGGAGGCCCCCGATCGGGCGGCGAACGCCAGGCCGAATCCGTCGAGATCGACCTCGAGCCGCTCCGCCGCGTGGACGCCGAGACGGTCGGCGCAGACCTCGAGGAGGTGCGCGCGGGCGTGGACGTCGAGCGTGCGGTCGAGGAGCGCGAAAGGCAGGGTCACGCGCACGGCCCGAGCGAGCAGCACCCGCCCCACGGTGGTGGCGACGGGCGCGAGCCCCTCGCGCCGCACGCGGACGGGCGCGAAGACCGCGACCAGACCGTGCGCGACGGCGGCCTCCACGCCGGCGAAGGAGGCGAAGAGAGGGCCGCCGTCGGCGCTCCCGCCGGGCGGGCGGGTGGCGTACCAGAGGCCGAATGCCGCCGCGGGTGAACGAGGCGGGCGCACGGCGCCGGAGGCAGGCGACAAGAAGCTCGTGGACACGCCGCGGAGTTATGACCCGTCGGGTGTCTCCCGTCACCACCCTGTGGAGGAGAACCGGGGAGCGATCACGCGGCGACGGGCGAAGGATTCCTCCTGACGATGTCGGCGTTGAGCAGCGTGGCAAAGGTCACCCACCCTCGATACGGCGCCATCATCCAGTGCGCGGCCGGGTCCACCTTCTCGGCGGCGTCCGCGTAGGCGTCGATCGACGTGCGGAGCAAACCGATCTCGACGAGCGCGGCGCGGGGGCTCTGCAGGCCGAAGAACAGCACCGGCCACGCGGCATTGAGGCCGAGCTGGACCCCCCAGAAGGTGAGCGCCCGGGTGCGATCAGGGCCCGGCGGCGAGCGCCAGACCCGGTAGCCCGAGGCGGCCATGAGCGCGTAGAGCCCTGTCCAGACCGGGGCGAACACCCACGCGGGCGGCTGAAACCAGGGCTTGCTGAGCCGGCGGAACCAGGCCCCGGGCGCCGAGTGGGCGCCCAGCAGCGCGGCGCCCGCGGTCAGGGCGCCAAACCCGGCCATGGCGAGCAACCTGGGCATCTTGTTCGTTTCCATGACGGGGCGCCCGAGCAAGAATGGGTCCCACCCGATCGCGCGACTCCGAGCGTTCCGAAGGATGACCGGCGTCGCGAAGCGCCACAGCGCGGCAGGATGGCATGAGGCAGCGGGTGGCGACCTTCGCCGGAGCGCGTCAAAGTCACGCCCACCCGCGTCAAAGCCACGCCCACGCACGTCGACGCCACGTCCACGCACGTCGAAGCCACGTCGACGCACGTCGAAGCCACGTCCACGCACGTCGAAGCCACGTCCACCCGCGTCAAAGCCACGTCGACGCACGTCGACGCCACGCCCACGTACGTCGACGGCACGCCCACGTACGTCGACGGCACGCCCACGTACGTCGAAGCCACGCCCACGCACATCGACGCCACGCCCACGCACGTCGAAGCCACGTCCACCCGCGTCAAAGCCACGTCGACGCACGTCGACGCCACGCCCACGCACGTCGACGCCACGCCCACGCACGTCGACGCCACGCCCACGCGCGTCGACGTGTATCCACT
>Ga0302267_10005390_pt1 | contig 13460 bp, 11 predicted proteins | sample III_Bog_E1_3_FD_194555 | JGI IMG/M metagenome (GOLD analysis project Ga0302267, IMG submission 194555) | Peat permafrost microbial communities from Stordalen Mire near Abisko, Sweden - III_Bog_E1_3 | ecosystem: Environmental > Terrestrial > Soil > Wetlands > Peat | place: Sweden: Abisko... | reverse complement strand
TCCCGTGCGCTCCACTAACCTTTCAGCAGCCGGGATCCGCTCCGGCCGCTTCCGGGCTGGCGTAGCGCCGCATCCAGTCCGGGTTCTCCAGCGGCGTGGCGAGGGTGTCGGGCGTGGGCTTCTCGCGCACTTCGGGCACCTCCCCTCCGGATTGGTCGGTCTGCTGCACGAGGGCCTCCAACCGGGGCGGATCAAAGGCGGCATCGAGTTCCGCGGCCACGGCCTCCCCCACCTCGTGGGGCTCGCCGTACCGAGGGGGATGGGATCGGAAAACGCCTGCCGCTTGCAAGCGCCAGGAGCGAGGACGGCAAAAAGGCGCCGCTGTCAGGCCCCCTTCCCATGTACCCTTTCCCCCAAATGGCGCATCCCTTTGAGGCAGGCCGGTGCTGCTCCCGGATCCTGCCCAGCAGGATTATGAGAGGCCATGCTGCTATACCCAATCCTTCCTCCAACCGACGGCCCAACTGAACCTGGGCCGTGAGGTGTTGGCCATGGGGATGGGATCCCTCGCAACGGCCATCGCAGCCGGAAACCTGCTCACCCTCGCCACGCTGCTCGTCGTGCTCGCTTGGTGGGGAAAGGACAGGACGGCCAAATGGACGCTGACCTTTGCCGGGGTTGCCGCCCTCCTGCTTGCCTTATCACAAGTCCTGTTGACCCTGGGTATCCAAATTCCAGCCTTCAGACTCCTGGCTGTTCTCACGGGCTCGGCCTCGCTGCTCTCCCTCCTGGCCAGGCTTCCTGGGTGGCTCCAGGTGCGCTCGGAGTCTGAGACCGTCGCCTTGGTGAAAGAGAAGGAGCATGCCCTCGGCAAGCTGCGGGAGACCGAGGCCCATCTGGAATGTCTCGTGGAAGGAGTGAGCGAGTACGCCATTTTCATGCTGGACGCGCAAGGCCGGGTTGCGACCTGGAACCTGGGGGCCGAGCGGATCAAGGGATGGCGAGCCGAGGAGATTCTGGGCCACCCCTGCGCCATTTTCTACTCTGAGGAGGACGTTCTGGCCGGCAAACCGGATCAGGATCTCCAAGAGGCACGGGTGAAGGGTAGTGTGCACGGGGAAGGGCGGCACATGCGCAAGGACGGGAGCAGTTTCATGGCCAGCGTGGTCATTTCGGCCCTTCATGATGCCAGCGGCCAGGTAACGGGATTCACCAAAGTCTGCCACGATATCACCGCGCGCCTGGAGGCAGAAAGCCGAATGCAAGCCCTGGCCCGGGACCTGGAGGCGCAGGTGACCTCCCGCACCGCTGAGCTCCGGGAGAGCGAGGCCCGCCTTCAGGGCTTCATCCGCCACGCCTCTGCGGCGATCGCCTTCAAGGGGTTGGACGGGCGCCTTCTGCTCGTCAACCGGCGTGCCGAGGCATTGATGGGAGCCTGCCAGGCCGCGACTCCCGGCGAGGACCTCCTGGAAGCTTTTCCTCCGGACATCGCTGCCCGGGCCCGAGAGCATGACGAGCGGGTCATTACTTCCCGGCAGGAAACGCTGACGGAGGAAACGGTAACCTTCCCGGACGGCACCCTGCGGAACCTTCTCGTCCAGAAATTCCCCCTGCTTGATGCCATCGGGCATTGCTGGGGCATCGGGGTCATCGCGACGGACATCACCGAGCGCAAGGAGGCCGAGCAGGCCCATCTTCAGCATCAGAAACTGGAGTCCATCGGCCTCCTCGCGGGAGGTATCGCCCACGACTTCAACAACCTCCTGGCTGCCATGAGCGGGAATATGGAAATGGCGGGCCTGGAGCTGGGCCCCGAGGCGCCTGCGTTGCCTTATGTGCGAACGACGGAGACGCTGATCTCCCGTGCCTCGACTCTGGTCGCCCAGATCCTCGCCTTCGCGGGGAAAGGCAGATTCCAGATGCAGACGCTGGACCTCAACCAGCAGGTGGAGGAAATGACCCGGCTGCTCCGGCCTTCCCTTTCCAGGAATGCCACCCTGCACTGGGAACCGGCCCCCAACCTCCCCTCACTGGAAGGAGACCCGGCCCAACTCCAACAGGTCATCATGAATCTAGTCGTGAACGCTTCCGATGCCGTGGCGCCCAGGGGCGGCATCATCACGCTCCGGACCGGGCAGGAAGCCCTCGACCGGGAAGGCATCGACCGGCACTTCCCGGATCAGGCCCTGCGGCCAGGTCCCCATGTGATCCTTGAAGTTGAAGACAACGGCCCTGGCATGGCGCCTCAGGTGAAGGAGCGGATCTTCGATCCCTTCTTCACGACCAAGTTCACCGGCCGGGGCCTCGGCCTCGCGGCGGTCCAGGGCATCCTCCGGAGCCACTCGGGGGGCATTCGGGTGGCGAGCAAGGAGGGGGAGGGCACCACCTTCAAGCTCTTCTTCCCAGCTGGACTTGGAGCAAAGCAGGTGGGAACTCCTGAACCGCCAGCCTGCCAGGTCCGGTTCACGGATTATCGCGGTTCGGGTACGGTGCTCGTGGTGGACGACGAGGAGGCCCTCCGGGCCATGGCTGGAAGCGCCCTGTGCCGGCTTGGCTTCAAGGTGCTGGAGGCGCAGGACGGCCAGGAGGCGCTCGAGGTGTTTGAGGCCAATCGGGAAGAGATCCACCTCATCCTGATGGACCTGACCATGCCGCGGATGAATGGTGAGGAAGCCTTCCGCGAGTTGCGCCGCGCCGGTGCACGAATTCCCATCATTCTCAGCAGCGGCTTTGGACCAGAGGAAACGCTGCAGCGGTTTACAGGCAAGGGCCTGGCAGGTTTCCTGCAGAAGCCCTACCGGTTCCAGTCCCTGGTGGATGCGGTCCGCGAGGCACTGGGAGAACATTATGGTGAGGGGGAGCCACTGCGTTATCCGCCCCCTAAGTCCGTTCTTTGGCTCCCCGAGTTCGCCACGGGCCATCCGGTCATTGATGCCCAGCATCGGGGACTCGTGGAAGGGTTCAACCGCCTGGTCGCCACGACCCTGGACGCCAATGGGGAGAAGGGCGCCCCCGAAGAGGCCTTCCATAACTTGATCGGCGCCACGATGGCGCACTTCGGGATCGAGGAGAGCCTCATGGCCGCGGCAGCCTATCCCGAAGCCTCGAGCCACAAGGACGTCCACATGCATCTGACCAGCCAGATCCAGGGCATGGCCGGCGAGATCCAGCGCGGCCTTGTGGGCTTCAGCCTGCCCAGCCTCAATTTTCTTGAGGGGTGGTTGCTCTGCCACATCCAGTATGAGGACAAGGCTCTGGTCCACTACCTGATGGCGAAAGACCGCTGAGGTAGATCCAGGAGGCCCGGCGAAATTTGCTGACCGGTCATCCCGTGCGCTCCCGCACAAGATTCGGATTCGCCTGAGTGCCGCTGGGAAGGCTCTCCATCCAGTGATCGACGGCCTCCTCGTCCCAGACGGATTTGGTCCCGATTTTCCTCGGGGCAGGCACTCCCTTGACCGGGAAACGACGGCTTGTGTCTTGAACAAGGGTTGTCACTGAGCTCTTTCAGAAGCACCTTGGTCCTGGTTAACCACTCCTTGTTCAGGCCCCCACCCTTCTCTACAGAACCCGCACCTCACGGTCTGGTTCACTGCCGGATGGCACCTATCCCGATGCCGCGCAACATCCTGGCGAACACCACCTGGTGCACCGGGAAAAGCGCATACCAATAGGCCTGCCCCCAAAAGCCCACCGGATCGAAGATGGCCGTCTGGCGCAACCTGCAACCGGTGCCATCCGGGGTAACCTCGAATTCCAGCCAGGCTCGCCCTGGAAGTTTCATCTCGGCGCTCAAACGCAGCAGCCGGCCGGCCTCCAGGGCCTCCACCCGCCAGAAATCCACCGCGTCACCCACCCGCAGGGCTTCCGGGTGGGCCCGGCCGCGCCTCATGCCCACCCCCCCAACCAGCAGGTCCAGGGCTCCCCGCAACCGCCAGAGCGCATTGCAGGCATACCAGCCGGTGGCGCCGCCGATGCGCTGAATGGCGCCGAAGGCCTGGGCGGGGGATGTCGCCACCCTCAGGGTGCGGGTGTCCACCAGGCGGGTGCCGAAACGGACCCCCCCCCAGGTCCGGGGTTGCCCGGAGGAGGACAGGGCATCGGACCAGCGGGTGGTGGCATAGGCGGCATCTTCATGCACCAGGGCCCGCCGGATGGCCTCCTCCACGCCCATGGGCCGCACCGTGAAAAGGTCCAGGGCACCGGCGTCCAGTACCAGGGAAGGATGGCGGATGCTGTTGATGAGCTTTTGGCCGATACGGGCGTACACCGGTGTGACCAACCCCAGCCACAGACTGGAGAGATAGGGGGTCAGGAACGGCACCGGGATCATGAGCAGGCGGATTCCCCGCTGGCGGGCGTAGGCACGCATGATGCCCCCGTAGGTCACCCGGTCTGCTCCGCCGATTTCAAAAACCGGACTCCCCTCCATGGGCACCCGCGCCGCGGCCAGGAGATAGGCCACCAGATCCTCGATGGCGATGGGCTGGGCCAGGACCGACACCCAGCGCGGGGTGACCATCAATGGCAGCCTTTCCACCAGGGCACGGATCAGTTCGAAGGAAAGGCTCCCGGAACCCAGGACGATGGAAGCCCGGAACTCCAGCACCGGAACCCCGCTCTGGCGGAGAATCTCCCCCACTTCCTGGCGGCTGCGGAGATGGGGGGACAACCTCCCTGTGTCCGCGTGACCCAGCCCGCCCAAATAGACGATCCGCCCCACGCCAGCGGCCCGGGCCACGGCTCCGAATTGCTGGGCCGCCCGGCGGTCATCCGCATCGAAGGCCCCCGCCGAGCCCATGGAATGAACCAGGTAATAGGCCACCTCCACACCCGCCAAGGCCTCCTCCAACCCGGTGTTTTCCAGGAGATCCCCAGCCACCACCTGGGTGGCGGGGCCAACCCGCCCCTGGAGCCGCCCGGGCTGGCGCACCAGGCAGCGCAGGGCATGGCCCTCGCGCTCCAGGGCCTGCAAGAGGCGCCCTCCCACATAACCCGTAGCGCCGGTCAGGAGAATGAGGCTGTTCATGGGTGCACCGCTCCCTGGTGGAACCTGGGGGAGAAAAGGTATCGGGCCGTTCTGCCCTTGGGACGCAGTCAGACTACGCCTGTTCCCGCATCCTTCCCCCGGCTTCGTTCCCGAAACGGTCGGGGCAGGGTGCTTGCCCGGACCGCTTGCCGCCACTGCTCAATGCTTGGCACCCACAAGGCGCGGTGGATGCCGCTCTTGCTACACCACTTGACGGGACTCAGGCCCCGAGAATCAGGCTAAAACTTCGGAGCAATAGGCAATCATTATCGGGGGCAGGTTCGTAAGCTTTTAGATGTCACCTTGATCCCCGGATCAACCATGGAGGAACCAATGACCACGAAAGTCCTCGCCTACGCCGCTACGTCCCCGAAAACCGATCTCGCCCCCTACCGCCTGGAACGGCGCGATCCCCGGCCCGACGACGTGGTCATCGAAATCCTCTTCTGCGGTGTCTGCCACTCGGATCTGCACACGGCCAGGAACGACTGGGGATGGACCACCTATCCGATCGTGCCCGGCCACGAGATCATCGGCCGTGTGGTCAAGGTGGGGGCGGCGGTGACCGCCTTCAAGGCGGGGGATTCCGTGGGCGTCGGCTGCCTGGTGGATTCCTGCCGCCACTGCGAGGCCTGCGACAGCGGCGAGGAGCAGTACTGCGGCAGCTTCGTCGGAACCTATGGTGGCGTCGACCGTCACGACCATACGCCCACCCAGGGCGGGTATTCCGAACGGATCGTGGTCTCGGAGTCCTTCGTGCTGCGCATCCCCGAAGGCATGGACCTGAAGGCCGCGGCGCCTCTCCTCTGCGCCGGCATCACCACCTGGTCGCCGCTGCGCCACTGGAAAGCGGGCAAGGACAGCCGGGTGGCGGTGGTGGGCCTGGGCGGGCTCGGCCACATGGGCCTCAAGCTCGCCAAGGCGCTGGGGGCCGAGGTCACCCTCTTCACCCGGTCCAAGGGGAAGGAAGCGGATGCCCGCAGGCTGGGGGCCGACCACATCGTGCTGTCCACGGATGCGGCGGAGATGGCTTCGGTCCAGGGCCACTTCGATCTGATCATCGACACCGTCCCCTATGTCCACGACCTGAACCCCTACCTCCCCACCCTGGCCACCAGCGGGACCTTGGTCCTGGTCGGCTACCTGGGCGGGCTGGAACCGCTCTTGAACACGGTCCCGATGATTCTGGGCCGGAAGTCCGTAGCGGGGTCCCTCATCGGCGGGATCAAGGAGACCCAGGAGATGCTCGATTTCTGCGGCGAGCACGGCATCACCTCCGACGTCGAACTCATCAAGATGCAGGACATCAACGGCGCCTACGAACGCATGCTGAAGAGCGACGTGAAGTACCGCTTTGTCATTGACATGGCCTCACTGAAGGCCTGAACCGGAGCATTGGACATGCAAAAAAGAAAACTGGGAACCAGCGGATTGGAAGTCTCGGCGCTGGGCCTCGGCTGCATGGGCATGAGCATGTCCTACGGCCCGGCCCCCGACACCCGGGAGATGATCGCCCTGCTGCGGTCCGCCGTGGACCGCGGGGTCACCTTCTTCGACACCGCGGAAGTATACGGGCCCTTCGTCAACGAGGAGTTGCTGGGCGAAGCCCTCGAGCCCTTCCGCGGGAAGGTGGTCATCGCCACCAAGTTCGGGTTCGACATCGGGAAATCGGCTCCCCAGGGCGGGCCGGCCCTTAACAGCCGGCCGGAGAACATCCGCAAGGTTGCCGAGGCCTCGCTCAAGCGGCTCCGGGTCGAGGCCATCGACCTGTTCTACCAGCACCGGGTGGACCCGTTTGTAGCCATCGAGGAGGTGGCCGGCACCGTGAAGGACCTGATCCAGGCCGGAAAGGTCATGCACTTCGGCCTGTCCGAGGCATCCGCCGACACCATCCGCCGCGCCCATGGGGTCCAGCCGGTGACGGCCTTGCAGAGTGAATACTCCCTGTGGGAGCGCCGGGTGGAAACCGAGGTGCTGCCGACCTTGGAGGAACTGGGCATCGGCTTCGTCCCCTACAGTCCCCTGGGCCGCGGCTTCCTAACCGGCAAGTTCGACGAGCACACCACCTTCGCCCCGGAGGACTTCCGCAACCTCCTGCCCCGGTTCGCCCCGGAGGCCCGGAAAGCCAATCAGGCGTTGGTGGATCTCCTGGGCCGGATCGGCGCCCGGAAGCAGGCGAGCCCGGCCCAGGTGGCGCTGGCCTGGTTGCTGGCCCAGAAACCCTGGATCGTTCCCATTCCCGGCACCCGGAAACTGGAGCGGCTCGACGAAAACCTCGGTTCCGCCGCCCTGCACCTCACGGCGGAGGATCTGCGCGACATCGATAGCGCAGCCTCGGCGATCGCCGTGCAAGGGGCCAGATATCCGGAAGTCCTGGAACGCATGACCGGTCGTTGAGACCGGACGGAGGGTTGACCATGGCCGACACGGTTCAGGAAAGGCCGGAATCCCTGGGGGACTTGACCAAGCTGGCCGCCCTGCTCCGGGCGCACGCGCCCTATGACGGCCACTTTGACCTGCGCCTAAAGGGGGTGGAGGTGATCCGCGCCTCCCGGGTCACCGGGGAGCTGGTGCACGGTGTGGCCCGGCCGGCCATGTGCATCGTCGCCCAGGGCGCGAAGAAGGTGCTCCTCGGCAGCGAGGTGTTCGATTACGATGCCTCGCGCCTGCTGGTCTATTCCGTGGACGTGCCGATCTCCGGCCAGATAACCCGCGCCAGCGCCACGGAACCCTTCCTCTGTCTCAAGGTGGAACTGGACCCTGAGCGCATCGCCGACCTGACCCTGAAGGTGTACCCCCACGGGTTTCCCCAGAACCCGAAGAACCTGGCCATCTGCGTCACCCCGGCCGAACCGGGCATCCTCAAGGCCGCTGCCCGGCTGGTGGAACTGCTGGCCCAGCCGGAGGACGCGGAGTGGATTGCTCCCCTGGTGGTGGAGGAAATCCTCATCCGCCTGCTCCGCAGTCCCATCGGCGCCCGGGTGGCCCAGATCGGCCAGGCGGGTTCCCGGGTGCAGCGTGTCGCCCAGGCCGTATCGTGGGTGCGGACGAATTTCGACCGCCCCCTTGATGTGGAGCGCCTGGCCGCCCTGGTCCACATGAGCGTGTCCACCTTCCACCAGCACTTCAAGGCGGTCACGGCCATGAGCCCGCTGCAGTATCAGAAGGTGTTGCGCCTCCATGAGGCGAGACGGCTCATGCTGTCCAGGATGATGGATGCAGGAACGGCCTGCCGTCAGGTCGGGTATCTGAGCGCGTCCCAGTTCAGCCGGGAGTACGGCCGGTTTTTTGGCGCCGCGCCCATGAAGGATATCGCCACGCTCCGGGAAGGGGCGATGGCCGGAAACCCGGCAGGGGCATAACCGGGGTCTGATGCCCGGCCGCCGCCAATCCCGGCTATTCCCGGTGAAGTTCGGTGGCGGGCAGGGGATCTTCCAGTTCCCCGAGCGCCAGGCGGGGGAAGATCCTGAAATCCTCCAGGGACAGGCAGCTGACGTAGCCGAAACCGCTGCAGAACAGCCAGAGGAAGGGTACCGAAGCCCACTTGCGGAGGTAGATGGCGACGATCACCGCTGCGAGGTAGTAGAGGGCGAAGCCCAGTTCCAGGAAGGCGAGCAGGCTGGTCGGCACCCGGTAGGCGCAGGCCGGCCGGTTCCTGGGGCCGTTGCCGTGTTCGTCCAGGCCCAGCTTGGGGGTGCGCTTGAACTCCAGGTCGTGGGTGAAGAAGCCTTCCAGCACGGCCTTGGACTGGTTCAGGCAGAGTCCGATCCCCAGGCTCATGAGTCCGGGGATGAACTTCAGCCGGCTGAGCCAGTGCGTGTTGGTGGTGACTTCCCGCTGGGACAGGCCGAAGTAGAGGCCGACGCTTACGGCGTTGAGCAGGAAGAAGGGACCGTCGGTGAGCAGCAGGGTGCGGCCCGGGGTCCCGGCCCGAATGATCATGCAGGGCACCATGATGATGGCCAGGATGACCATCAGCAGGTAGTTGCAGTTGGCGGTGAGGTGGAACCAGCATTCGACCTTGGTGTGCAGGCTCTCCTTGCTGAACAGGATGGTCTTCATGAGCTTGCGGATGACCTGGGCGTTGCCCTTGGCCCACCGGTGCTGCTGGCTTTTGAAGGCGTTGATGTCCGCTGGCAGTTCGGCGGGAACCACCATGTCCTTCAGGTAGACGCCCTTCCAGCCCCTGAGCTGGGCCCGGTAGCTGAGGTCCGCGTCCTCGGTGATGGTGTCGTTCTGCCAGCCGCCGGCATCGGCGATGGCCTTGACCCGCCACATGCCGGCCGTGCCAGAAAAATTGAAGAACGCGTCGGACCGGTTGCGGGCGGTGTGCTCGAACACGAAGTGCCCGTCCAGGAGAATGGCCTGGACCTGGGTCAACAGGGAGCAGTCCCGGTTCAGGTGGCCCCAGCAGCCCTGGACGAAAGCGATGCGGTCGTCGCCGAAGAAGGGGACGGCCTTGCGCAGGAAATCCACGGTGGGCAGGAAATCCGCGTCGAACATGGCGACATATTCGCCCCGGGCCGTTTTCAAGCCGTTCTGGAGGGCGCCGGCCTTGAATCCGGTCCGGTCGGTGCGATGCAGATAGGCGATGTCGAAGCCCAGGCTGCGGTAATGCTCGCAGAGTGCCTGGGCCACGGGCACCGTGTCGTCGGTTGAATCGTCCAGCATCTGGATCTCCAGCCGGTCCTTGGGCCAATCCAATTTCACCACGTGATCCATGAGCCGCTCGACCACATTCACTTCATTGAACAGGGCCAGTTGCACGGTCACCCGCGGCAGGAAATCGGATCCACCCTTGGGCTGGGGAGGATTCTTCTTGTGGCGGAAATACAACAGCAGCATCCAGAGCCGGTGGGCTCCGTAGATGCTGAGGATGCCCAGCACCGTGAAGTAGGTTGCCAGCACGGCTGTCTTGAGGATCGCCATGGCTATTCTCCCCTGGAAACCTGCTGGCTATTCCCGGCTCCGATGGTCCTGGATCCGGCGGTGGTGGATGGTGTGTCTGCGTGACCGGTGCATTGGCTTGCCCATCAGCCCATGCCCACCATCCCGGTGGCCGTCATTGTGCTGGGCGATTCCGGCGGGATCCGGCCGGTTCAGGGGATTGGGCGCCTGGGCGAAGGCAAAGGAACTGCCCGCGAGCGCGAGAATGATGAACGGGATGGATAACTTCATGGGGTGCTCCGATCTGTTTTGGGATTCGTGGCAGGTCCCCGCCCCTGAAGGGGCGGCTTGCCGTGGGGGGGAATGCTGCCACCCGGGAACTCGATCAGCCGATTCCAGCGGGGTCGGAGCAACCAGGATCGCAGTGAAAGACTATTAGCAGTTTCTAGGCCATTCATTTAAATACACAAATACAACATGTTACCTAATAAACACGCTTGGCTGTCCGCCCTTCCCGATCAGAATGAAAGAGGGAGCCCCCGTGGATGGGGGCCTGCCTGCCGAGGCGGGATTCCTGTCGTCCGGCGAATGATTCAATGGATTGAACCGATCGCCGGGACGGCGGTCCTGGATCCGGGGTGGCCGGATCCGCTCGACACCCAGGTGGTAAACGAGCCCTCCGACGGGATGCTGGAGCAGCTCCGGAACCCCATCCCCAGCCACTGGACAGACCACCGGCCGGATCCTATAGTGAATTAATAATTAATTCCTTGGGCAGGTGGGCAAGACCTTCCTGGAACTGGCGGCGGAAAGCTACAGCCAGCACCGGACCCAGGCTTATGGGGCGGTGGCTGAGCGGGGTCCCAAAACCGAAGCCTTCGAGCTTCTGGACGGGCGGCCCGCCAAGGCCGACCTGTTCGAGGGGATCGACTGCACCTGGAACCGGGTGCCGGGCGGGCCCCAGGTGGGGCTGTTGCTGGCCCAGGCCCGGAAGGCCTACCGCCCGGACCAGCCGGACGCGGTGGTGCCCCTGCTGCTCCAGGCCAAGGCCGCCCTGGACCGGCTTGGGTCCGACCCCTGGGCCGCGGTGAAGCGGGTTGAACTGCTGGAGGCCATCCGTGGCGCGGCGGGAATCTGGGTGGAGGCCATCGCCGAACGGCAGACGGTGACGCCTGGAGACTCCCTGGGGGTGACGACCACCCTCATCGCCCGGGCCGATGGCCAGGTCGCCCTAACCGGCTATGGCCTGGGCCCGGGCCTGGGTGAGCGGGAAAAGCACCTGCCCCTGTCGCCCAACCAACCCATCCGGGAATCGTTCCAGGTCACCCTTCCGCCCGGCACCCCTTGCAGTCAGCCGTATTGGCTGGGCGAACCCAGGACCGAGGGCCTGCACGCCGGGGGGGCCCCGGACCGGGCCGGGCTCCCGGAAAACCCGCCTGCCTTGACGGTCACCTTCCACCTGGCCGCCCACGGAGTGGCGTTCGACCTCACGGCGCCGGTCCAGTACCGGTTCCGGGACCCGGTGCTGGGCGAGCGCTACCAGCCGTTGGCGGTGGTGCCCCCGGTGCTGGTGACGGTTCCGCAACCGGTGCAGATCCTCACCGATGGGGGGGCCCGCCAGGTCACCCTGATGGCGGAGGCGGGCGGGCCCCGGGTCACCGACGAGAACGCCGCCATGACCTTTCTCGCCCCGGACCACCCGGTGCTGAACTGTCCCAACCGGATCACGGCGGAGGATTTCCAGGGCTGGGTCCAGGAGCGGGGCACCTACTTCGCCCGGGATTGGGATCCCCGGTTCGTGCCGATCCTCGCCTGTGCGGATCCTTCGGAGCCGCCCAATTCCGGCTGCCTGATCGTCGCCCCCCACGGCCAGGGCTGGTTCGTCTACACCGGGCTGAGCTTCTTCCGGCAGTTGCCCGCGGGGGTTCCGGGGGCCTACCGGCTTTTGGCCAACCTGCTGGCCCTGGGGAAGCAGTAGCATTTGCCATGGCCACCCGGTTCGAGCGCTTCAGACAGACCCTCCAGCTCCGGCTCCTGGGCCTGCTGAAGATTCCCCTGCTGGGCTCGGTGCGACCCACAGTGGTGGAACTGGGGGACGAACGCTGTGTCATCCGCGTCCGGCTGCGGCGCTGGACCCGGAACCACCTGGACTCCATGTACTTCGGCGCCCTGGCCATCGGCGCCGACTGCGCCGGGGGGATCATGGCCGTGACCCTGATCCGCAGCAGGCGGGCCCAGGTCTCCCTGGTCTTCAAGTCGTTCCACACCGAGTTCCTGAAACGTCCCGAGGCCGACGTCTTTTTCATCTGCGAGGAAGGGGCCCGGATCCGGGACCTGGTGGACCGGGTGCTGGTCTCGGAACGGCGGCTGGGGGAACTGATCCCGGTGACCGCCGCGGTGCTGGCCCCGGACGGCAGCTATGACCCGGTGGCCCGGTTCATCCTGGAACTTACCCTCAAGCGATCCGGCCATGGCGTCATTTAACGGCCCCAGGGCCGCCGGATCCGAACGGGAGCCTCCGGTGCTGGAGATTCGGATAGGATGGTGCTTCGGATTTTCCTTCAGGATGACTTGGGCAAGCCTTTACCTATGCTTTTGAGAAACAGGGTGTCTTTGAACCTATGCGCATGACCCGTCGAATGATCTGGCTGCTGATCGGTTGGGGCTCCATCGCCCTGGGCGCGGCCTTCCTGGACAGCGCCGCGCTGGTGCCCCCCGGCATATGGTGGTTCCACCCGGTCTCCGGCGGTCCGGGCACCCGGGTCAAGATCGTGGGCCACGGCTTCAACGAGGCCAGCCTGGTCACCATCGGCGGAACCCGGGTCGCCTTCGCCCCGGCTGGCCCGCTGGCCATCCAGGTCACCGTGCCCCTTGGCGCGGCCTCCGGGCCCATCACCGTGACCACCGCCCAGGGGACGGTCAGTTCCTCGGCCGTGTTCGGGGTCGCTCCCTGACCTGGGAACCTTCAGGTACAAGGAGAGGCGGTCGCTTGCGCGGCCGCCTCAACCGGTTGGTTCCCGTTACGAGCGGAGGTTACTTCCTGCCGCGACGGGTGCTCACGTCGAAGATCACCGCCGCGGCCAGCACGGCGCCACGGACGATGTACTGGGAGGAGATGTCGATTCCCATCAGGTTCATGCCGCTGGTGAGGGACATGTAGACCAGGGCGCCGATGATCGAACCGGTGACCTTGCCGACGCCGCCCGCGGCCGAGGCGCCGCCGATGAAGGCCGCCGCGATGGCGTCCAGCTCGAACAGGGTGCCGGCGGTGGTGGTGGCCGACTGCAGCCGGGAAGCGAACAGGATTCCGGACAGGCCGGCCAGCAGGCCCATGGAGCCGAACACCACGAAGGTGATCTTCTTCACGCTGATGCCGCTCAGTTCCGCGGCGTCGGGGTTGCCGCCCACCGCGTAGATGTGCCGGCCCAGGACGGTCTGGGTGGTGACGAAGTCATAGATGATGACCACCACCCCGACGATGACCAGGGTCCAGGAAATGCCGTTGTAGCCGGCCAGCACCCAGGTGACGCAGCACATCACCGCCGCGATGAAGACGATCTTGACCGTCAGCATGCCCGCGGAAAGCACTTCGAAGTTATAGGCC
>Ga0302267_10005384_pt1 | contig 13466 bp, 7 predicted proteins | sample III_Bog_E1_3_FD_194555 | JGI IMG/M metagenome (GOLD analysis project Ga0302267, IMG submission 194555) | Peat permafrost microbial communities from Stordalen Mire near Abisko, Sweden - III_Bog_E1_3 | ecosystem: Environmental > Terrestrial > Soil > Wetlands > Peat | place: Sweden: Abisko... | reverse complement strand
TTGGCTGTCACCAAAATCGATGGACTGGTGATTGACGCGATCACTGTCGAGTTTGTCGCGACAACGTAGGTGTAGCGATTGAACGCCGGCGACGAAGCCGAAACAGGCCGCGGCGCAAACGGCACCGTCAGCCCCTGCTGCAACAGCAGCAGCACCACTCCAACATGCTTCTTCATGGTCACCTCGCGCTCACATTCCAGGTCACCGACGACCCCGGAGTTACGGAAGAAGAGGAGTTGTTGCAGACGTAGTATGTGAATGCGCCACTGCCCGGCGTGACCACCAGATAAAGCACCGTGCTCGCTGGCGCTCCCCACCCGGTCACGCTGGAAGTATCTGAAGACGCCGAGACCGAAAGCGCCATGCTCGACGTCAGCCCCGTCATGGTTACGCTCGTCCCACCGCCCCCCACCGTCGGACTGCAGGAGTTGGCTGCCACCGCCGTCGTTCCCGTTGAGAAGGTAACGTCGGCCACGTAGTTCGTCGCCGACAAGACCCCGCTCGATGCGCTCAGTCCCGTTCCCACCTTCACGCCGCCCAGTACCGACGTCGTTGCCTGGGGCAGCGAATATGCATTCGCCGTGATCGACGCATTCACAAAGGCATCCGTAGCCAGGTCCGTCGTGTTGTCACCCGTGGTCTGCGTTGTCGCCGCCGTCCCGCCGGGCAGCGCGGCAGCAGCGGTCAGGTTTGCGGCCGTCCCGGTCGTGTTCTGATTGAAGGTGGGAAAGTTGGTCAGGTTTGCCGCGCTGAATGTCGGCGCCGCCGTAAAGCCCGGTGCCGCCGTGGAACCGGTGAAGTTCCCAAACACTGTATGCGCCGCCGCGGTCGCGGCCCCCGTGCCGCCATTTGCAATCGCCACCGTGCCCGTCACGTTCCCCGCGTTGCCGCTGGTGCTGAAGCTCCCCGTCCCGGTCATGTTCGTCACCGCGACCGTGGGCGCCGTGCACCACGAGGGATGCGCTGCGGAACCGCTCGCGTTGCACAACACGCTATAGGCAGTCGCATTTGCCAGCGACGCGGTCACCGTACCTGTGCTCGTCACCGCGCTGCTCGGCGTCGAGGACAGCACCGTGCCGTCGCCCGTAAAGGTCACGCTCGTCACCGTGCCGCCTCCGCCTGAAGGCGTAATCCAAGCGCCCTGCGCGCCGCAAACCTGTCCCGACGTTCCGCCCGGCGGGCAGGTCACAACCTGGCTGTTCGCGCTGCTCGAACTTGTCCACGGCGTACCCCCATTCAGGGTGAGCGAACTGAACGAGGCGCCGCTGTTCGACGCTGACCCGAAGCCCAGATCGTTCTCCATGTACATCGGCGTGATTCCCGCCACCAGGAACGGCTCCGAGATGGTCAGCGTCCCGCTGCCCGTCACGCCATTGATCACGATCACAAAATACGGTCCGGTGAACGATGGTGCGTTGACCGTGGCCGTCACCACCCCCGTTGCCGCCGTGCTCACCGTGGCCTTGCCATAGTTCGACGAGCACGCCGTCGAAGTGCACAGCTCCACGCTGATCGATCCACCCGTAAGATTCGCGGCGCTGATGTTGGCGCCGATCGTGTACGTCTGGTTTGCCTGCAGGTTCGGAATCGCAGCCGTCACCGGAATGTCGATTGTCCCGCTCGCCGTCCCGCTCAACGCAAAGCTCAATCCGTTGTCGCCTTCCGCTCCCGCGCCTGCCGCAATCGAAACCCCCGAGGGCAGCGTCCAGTACGTGGTCCCCTGTTTGAAGTCCGTATCCGGAAGCAGATTTGCGCCGTTCGCCGAGTTGGAAAATCCACCCTTGCAGTAGGTCATGTTGCCGTAACTCGAGGGCGCAACCTTCACGCCTTGATCCAGAAGGCCCGCATTCGCCGATCCCCCAAACATGCACCATCCGGCAGGAGTATCGGCTTCGATTCCGTATTTTGTCCCCCCCGCTGCGGGCCCCGGCGCATACAAGCCGCTGAAATTGACCTGTCCCGCTGGGTATCCGATGTAAACCTGCGAGGTGGCCGTGTCCACCCCGCTGTTCGATTCCAGGTAAGCGTTGTAGAAGTTCACCCCTCCTGCCTGGCCGGTCACTACCACGTTCTGCAATCCGGGTCCGGGGCCATTCGACACCAGGTTGTGGATTGAAATCGCCGTCACCGCTGGGGATGTCGGATCGGACAGGTGATAGGTCAATCCCGATCCGCCCGTCAGCGACGGCGTCGTGCACGCCGCCTGGCCGCTCGACGTGGCCGTCGCCGCTTGGCTCACCGTCATGCTGGTCAGCGAGTTGATCGCCGTCACGATCGTGGTCCCTGCCGCCAGGTTCGTAACTCCACCAACAGTTCCCGCGCTCAACGTGTCGCCCAGATATTTGGCTGTCAGGTGTCCATAGGGGACCGTGATCGTCGTACTGCCATTTGTCGTGCAGGCGTTTTTCAACACGCCGCCAGGCCCAATCATCACCGGATATCCACCCGCATCTCCCGAATCCGCATGCAGACTAAAGAGGTTTGCGCCGCAGCAGGCCCCTTCGATCAATGCCCCATCGTCAGACATGCTCGATGTTTCCAGCAGGTTGAACGTGGTCGCATCCACCGCATTGCGAATGTGCGCCGCGCCAGATGTGAACGCAGGTGAGCCCGTTGCGTTGGCAGCCTTGAGGCCGCCCTCTTGCCGCACATACCCACCCCCAGGGTCGTTGCAAAAAGCCGAATCCATCACAAAGCTCGAATGCCCGCTCGCCGGAACGATCTGGAAGGTGGCCGCTCCAGCTCCAACAGATCCTCCTTCAATCACGCCACGTCCATTCAGCCGCATGCCGCAATCTGCCGCGGCAAGGCTCATCACCAACCCCGTTCCTGCGTGATTGGTCGTCGTCGTCACATACTTCGACGTCAGGTACCCGCTGCCCCCCGAGACCAACGTCAACCCCGTCACTACACCCGACGCCGCCGTCACACTGAACACTGCTCCCGTCGCAGAGCCCGTGTAGGCAAACCCGGCCTGCACCGGATACACAAGGTCGCCGGTCACATACCCGCTGCCTCCCACAGTCTGATAAACCGTCGCCCCCGTAGCCGGTCCTCCCACCATCGTCGTCGTGTAGGTCCCGGTAGTCGGCAAAAGCGCCGTCACGCCAATCAGCGCGTTATTCCCCGCCGGCGTGTCAATCTCGATCTCCTCTGACCCGGTCGTACTTCCGGCCAGCAGGTTGCGCAAGTCAATAACCCCGCCGCCGGCTGAAACCGCCGCTGAATTGCAGGCGTTCGCCTTGATCGAAACATCCGCGCCGCTGAACTGGTCACACTCGAATACCGGACCAATCTTCGCTCCCTCCACCGTTCCGTAGGCGGTCGTATTGGCCGCCGTCACATTCCCGGTCACGTCGATCCCACTCGCGCCGTCAGAAGTCAATCCCGCAATCGCCGCCTGTGCTCCCAGGTTGGTCAGAGCTGCCGTCGCGGTCGACGCTCCCGTCCCGCCCGCCGCAATCGGAACCTGGCTCTCGCCCCCAACCGTCGTGCCGCTGGCGGTGTAGTAAGCAATCTGTCCTGTAGTTCCCGAGTTGATGGTTCCGGTTCCCGCACCGCCCCCGCCGGATCCGCACGCCGAACCCGTATTGGTCAGATACCCCGACGTATCCACCTGCAGGCAATAGTGGCCGCTGCCCGCCGCCAGTCCGGGGAACTTGATCGACGTAGTCCCCGTAAAGCTCGCATACAACGCGCTGCTGCTGCCGCCATAAACGTTGAAACCTGTCCCCGAGCCGGTTTCATAATTCACACGCACAAACCCAGAGCTGTTCGACGCATTCACATACGTGTCGCCGCTGTTGGTGCTCTGGTAGGCCTTGAAGCTGTCCAGCCCCCCCACCGCTGAGTTCAGCGCCCAGTTGTTGCTCGCATCCTTCACCATGTACCACTGGCTGTTGCCATTCCAGTCCTTGTACGTGTACGAGCCCTTCTGACTCGTCGTCAATCCCGGCCACAGATAGTAGTCAACCTCCGTGTCGGCGTTGTTGCGCACCGTCATCGTCCCCGTCGATTGCGACGTCCCGCCCACCAGCAGCGTTCCGTTGAACTGCGCATTCCCCGCGTTGTTGATCGTCGCCACCGTGCCGGCGCTCGCGCCGCCCGCTCCAATCACAACCCCGCCCGTTCCTGAGTTGGCCGACCCGTTCAGCACCACCGCACCCGTCCCTGCCGCGTTCACCACCGTCTGGTTATTGGTGCTCGATGACCCATTGTTGTACTGCCCGATCGCCAGCCGGTTCACGTTGTTCAGCACATCTTCAACCTGGTAAAACTGCTCCCCCGCCGTGGCATCCGAGTACCCTTCAATCCACCGGTATCCATAATCCGTCTGGACCTCGTTCAGCAGCCCGCGCTCGTTTCCCGCGCCAGTACCCAACCGCAAATGGTTGGTCACCGTCGCGTCCTGCTGGCTTCCATACCAGTCCCCCTTGATGCCGTTGAAGCTGCGATGAAATGTGTCCAGAAAACTGTTGCGCGTGCCGTTGTCCGTCAACTGCCCGGTAAACATCGTTCCGCCGGTCATCCAGTTGTTGTACGAGCTGCCCGTGTCCGCCACCACCTGGCTGTTCGAGTTCTCATTGCGCAGCCCAACTATCGTGTTGTTGGCCGCATTCGCCCCCAGGTGCAGCGCCGTGTTGCAACCCTCCACATCGCCGCCCGTAAACGTGTTTCCATCCCCCTGCTGCAAATTGATCCCATACGTCCCCGCAATCGGACTGCCGCTGCTCGTCGGGCAATCGATATGCAGCCGCACAAACGTACTCGCATTCATCCAGTCCGTCGTCGCCGGATTCGAAACTTGGTGCCCGATCGCATTCACCGCCGTCTGAAATCCGCTGAAGTGGCTCGAAAAGAAACTCCCCCCCGTGAAGTTCCCCGTCCCGTCCAGCGTCATACCCGTCTGGTTCGAATTGCCCAGGAAATACAGGTTCTCGACATTCATCTCCTGGGTCCGGTATGCCGCCAGACCCTGGGCCGCCGCGCTCGTTGCCGCCGTCGTGTTGATCACCACATTGTCGATGTGGAATCCCGGAGTGTCGACCGCGTAAGTCGGATCTCCCACCTGCACCATCGCGCTCGTTCCCGAGTAGAGAAACGCCGTGCCGCCCTGGCTGCCGCTGGCCGCGCTGCCGCCCAGCAGCGCACATCCGCGCAGTGATACATTCCGCGTCCCCGCCGTCACAATCACTCGGCTTGCTGTCGAAATCGTCGCGCACGGCAGCAGCACCGTCGCGTTCGCCGTCGAGATCGTCAGGTTAGCCGCCATCGTCAGGCTTCCCGTCGCGTTCCGCGCATCGCACGTCCCGCCGAACGTCGCGCTCAGCACCCCAAGGCATGCCTGCAGCTTCGCCCCAATATCCCCGCCTGGAAACTGATCCACTGCCAGCGAGCTTCCCAGCGATGTGTTGGCCACCAGCGCCGTGTACGTCCCTCCGCCTGGAAGATTCCCGCCGCCCCCATCCAGCTGCGTTCCGTTGCTCTGCGAGTTGGTCGCGTTCCATACCGTATATCCGCCATTGCCCTTCAGCAGGTTCCCGGCAAAGAACGTCATATCCTGCCCGCCAATCAGATTCACCGGCGCCGCCGTGTCCCAGGTCCCCGCCGCATTCACGCTCGCCGTCGTCGTCCCCGAGCAACCTACTCCGCCCGCCGACACACTCACCGTCCCAATCGACCCATTGCTGTTCACCGACGCTGTCGCGGCGGCCGTGCAACTGCCGCTGAATGCAATAGGAACCAGCGTCCCATACGGATCGAATCCCAGCCCATGCTCCGAGCCCACCGTCACTGCGGTCACCGCGCCGCCCGCTGCCGTCACCGTCAGCTGCGGCTGCACTGCGTTCCATGTCGGCAGCACCACTGCATTGCGCACTGTCCAGCCCGTCTGTAGCCCGCTCAAATCCAGCACCAGCCCGGTCGGCGGTTCCGAGGTCGCCGATGAGTTCCCCGCCACAGCAACCACATTGTCCAGCACATTGTTCGAGCCCGCCGCCGCCGTGAACGCGTGCGTCGCGCTGATCGTGAGGTTCTGCCACCGGTTCGAGTCCGAATTCAATCCCGCCGGCGTCGACCCCGGCAGCGGCGGAATCGCAATCCCCGTATTCAATCCCCGTATGTCGATGTTGCGGAACTCGCTCCACTGCGGCCATTGCGCGAGATAGAGCCCGCAGGTATGCGTCGAATGTGCTCCCGGATAGGCCGCCGCCAGCGGATCCGCGCCCGTGGTCGCAATCTCCACATTCTCAATCTCCGCCACGCGCAACCCATGCCCTCCAGCGCCGGTCACCGCAGGCATCGCAATCGCGCAGTTGCCCACTGACCACCCCGCGCCCGATCCAATCGTCCCCGTCAGCCCGTTCCCGCCCGGCGAGAAAATGGTGTTCTTCTCCATCAGTCGGCCCACCGCGCAGGTTCCCACGCTCGCCCGTCCTTCAGCCGGCGAGCATGAAATATCCACGCTCTGGTCCACATAAATCGTCAGGTCGTGCAGCCGCGTGTACGACAGCATACCCAGGCTGTCGATCGCGCTCGCCAGCACATCCTGCCCCGGAAATCCCATCAGCGCCGACACCTGCTTGCCCAGTCCGCCAATCGACTCTCCATGCCAGTTCAGCTGCCGCGTCTTGCACGTCCCCTGTGGAATCGTCAGCGCCACGCCGTGAGCATTCGCGTAGGCCAGTGCCGCCTGCAGCGCATTCGTGTCGTCCGTCACCCCGTCGCACACCGCGCCGAATTCCTTTACGCTCCGCGCCAACTGCTGCGCGCCTGAAGTCCGCAGGTCGTCGACATAAACCCCGTTCGGATTCGTAAATGTGTCCGTCCCCGCATAGGTCGAAGGAATCTCCACAGCGCCATTCGTGCCCGCCGCTGTCATCGCCTGCTGCAGCGTCGTCTGCGCGCTCCCCGCCACCGGCGATTCCACCCCATTCACCGCCGGCGTCTGCAGCGGTCCCGTCATGTTCCCGCCCACCAGCGGCACAGCCAGCGCAAACTCCGCGTCCACATAGTGCTTGTCCGCGGCCTGCAATGGCTGCGTCGGATCGCTGCTTAGATAAAGCGGCCCGGTCAGCGTCCCGCCCGTCGCCAGCAACAGGCTTCCCTCCAGCTCCGCAAACTCCTCGTCCACGTAGCTCTTGCTCACCGTCTGCACCGCCTGCGCCGCCGGCATTAACTGCGCCTGCACCTGCGCCAAGCTCGCCGACGCGGCTGCCGGCACAACCCAGTACTGCGTCGTCGACGAGCCGTCGCTCAGGTAGTAGACCGCCGTGTAGTAGAGCCCCGCCGGCGTCGCTCCCAGGTTTGGCGCCAGATTCACGCTGATAAACCCGTCCGGCGCAATTGTCAGCGTCAGGCTGTCGGCCGCAACCGACTGGCCGCTCGCCGTCGTAAACGCCGGCCAGCTCAGCACCAGCGTCCCCGACCCGACCTGCCCATTCGCCAGGTAGACCGTTCCCTGCACGGTCGTCGTGCTCACTGTCTGCGCTTCCGCAACGCCACCCAGCGCCATCCCCAGCAGCAACAGCCCCAGCGCGACTCCCAGTTTGCCTGTCAGTCCCACCCACCTGCCTGCGCCGAACCAATCGTTCTTCGTGAGCTTCATCCGCGTCTCTTCTCTCTTTTCGAAAATAAGGCGGCAAAGCAGCATCAATTTCCCGCTGCCCCGCCGCCGGATTTCCTGCCATGACTGCGGTTCTAGGATCGCCATACCCCGGAGCCAATGGACTCAAGTTGACCCGGCCCCAAGGAGGGGCGACCTGGCACAAACCCCTGAATTGGCACATAGATCCTGGAACCGCTCTTAAAGATCAAGCCGTTAGGCGTCCGATTTTCCCGCGCCCGCTCGCTTCACCGCCGTAGCGGTCTCAGACGGCCACTCCGGCTCCGCCGCCAGGTCCAGCAGCAGCGCGTGAAACGGCCGCAACGCTTCGCCCTGTTCCGCCTCCATAAACTTCTCCGCCAGTTCAATCAAAAGCTTCACGCTCATCACGTTGCCCTTGGCCACCGCATCCGCCAGAGCCGTCGCAATGGCTCCGGCTTTCTCGTCCAATACCTTGAACGCCGCCTCGCTTAGCTTGTTGAGACCTGTAGTGCCGGTCTTCCTTGCTGCATGCTTCTTCCGTGTCGTCATTTCTTCCGCCATTCCCGTTCCAGCATTCCGCACTTGTTCGTCTTTCGTGCAGAAACAGCAAAGGGCGATCCCATGTAGGGACCGCCCTCTTCAACAAGAATCCAACTTCGCCGAACCCGCGGAAGTGGCTCGAATTTGTCAGGCAAGATTCACACTCGCCTGTCGAGTTGTTTCGCTTTGGTTGTTCCTAGCTTAGCCCAACCATCCGAAATTCAATGCAAAGCCCCGGCCGCAATCTTCAGCCGTCTTTTCAGCCTCTTATCTTGCCTCGCACCTCCGCTCCTCTTTGACACCCCCGTTCCCGCCGCCCGCGTCCATGCTCTACCATTGAAGCGTGACATCCCCTGCCACTCACGATCCCACTCTCCTCGTGCACGGCGGCGCCTGGGCCATCCCCGCCGACGCCGCAGCCGCCCATCAATCCGGCGTCCGCGCCGCCCTTGAAGCCGGCTACGCCATCCTCTCCCTCGGCGGCTCCGCCATCGATGCCGTCCAGGCCGCCGTCACCGTCCTAGAAGACGACCCCACCTTCGACGCCGGCCGCGGCAGCTTCCTCACCTCCGACGGCCGCGTCCAGCTCGACGCCCTCCTCATGGACGGCGGCCGCATGAAAGCCGGCGGCGTCGCCTGCGTCGAGCGCCTCCGCAATCCCATCCAGGCCGCCCGCCTCGTCCTCGAGCAGTCGCCCCACGTCTACTTCGTCGGTGAAGGCGCGGAACGCTTCGCCGCCGCTCACGGCATGGCCCTCATCGACAACAGCGAGCTGGTCCTCCCCCGCGAAATCGCGCGCCTCGCCCACGCCCAGGCCCGCCAGGCCGCCGGCCTCGGCGACGAGACCTTCTCCGGCCCGGAATCCATCCCCGGCCACGTCCTCCATGACGACAAAAGCCCCGAAACCGCCGCCCTGAGCAACGAATCTCGTGGACAGTCCTCACATTCGATCAGCCACGCCGAAGGCGCCCGCCCGTCCGGCCAGGACTCCCACGACACCGTCGGCGCCGTCGCCCTTGACGCCCGCGGCAACCTCGCCGCCGCCACCTCCACCGGCGGAACCCTCAACAAGACCCCCGGCCGCGTCGGCGACTCATCCCTCATCGGCTGCGGCTGCTACGCCGACAACCTAGCCGCCGCCGTCTCCCTTACCGGCTGGGGAGAACCCATCATGAAGTTGGTTCTCGGCAAGTGGGCCACCGACCGCGTCGCCAACGGCACGCCCCCTGAGATCGCCGCCCGCGAAGCCATCTCTTATCTCTACAACCGCCTCGGCGGCCACGGCGGCATCATCCTCCTCGGCCCCGACGGCCGCTTCGGCCTCGCCCACAACACCCCCGCCATGGCCTGGGGCCTCGCCACCCCCGGCGGCCTCCAAACCGGCCTGACCGTCTAACTTGAGCGGCAACCCACACCATTCATTTGGGAAGACCCGATGACCCGATTGCCGACTTGCTGACTTGCTGACCCGCTGACTCGCTAACCCACACCCCTGCAATAATCCCAACATGCTGATTCTGGCCTCCGCATCCCCACGCCGCCGCGAACTCCTCACCCAGGCCGGCTTCATTTTCACGGTCCACCCTGCCCACATCCCCGAAGAACCACTCCCCAGCGAAGACCCCATCGCCTACGTCACCCGCCTAGCCCGCCAAAAAGCAGAGATCGTCTTCAACCAGCTCACAACTTTGGGTGCCCCCGGTCCCTCGCATTTGGGGACAGGGGAGAGCACAAACATCCCTGCGAGCGACCAGCGAGCGTCTGCCCCACCGCAGGCGGCGGGCACCCCAGGTCCCTCGCCTTCGGGGACCTGGGAAAGCACAAACCTTGCCCCTGCGCCCCCTCCCATCAGCGGCCCGGACTTGAAGGGTACGGGCTTCAGCCCGTACATTACCCCTGCCAAAGACCCCCGGGCTTTAGCCCCCGAGGGAACTCTCACAGTCCTCGGAGCAGATACCACCGTCACCCTCGACAATCACATCCTTGGCAAACCCGAAAACGAAGCCGACGCCGCCCGCATGCTCCGTCTCCTCTCCGGCCGCACCCATCGCGTCATCACCGGCGTCGCCCTCGTCACCGCCCAGCGTACTGAAGTCGCCGCCGAAGTCACCGCCGTCCAGTTCCTTACCCTGTCTGAGGAAGAGATAGCCGCCTACATAGCCACCGGCGAGCCCATGGACAAGGCCGGCGCCTACGCCATCCAGGGCCTCGCCGCCCGCTGGATTCCCCGCATCGAAGGCGACTACTCCAACGTAGTCGGCCTGCCCCTCGCCCTTGTCTCCGCCCTTCTCGGGTCTTTCTAACTCATGCGCAACCTATCCCGGAGTTACTAACCAGGTGTCCCGTGACCGCATGATTTGGTAATGGCCGGAATGGAACGCCGGCCTCCTGGCCGGCTGTAGCGCGGACGTCCTCGTCCGCGCTTGTCCAATGTGAATTACCAATTCATGCGGTCTAACCACGAGTGCTATGTCTCACGCAGATAATCGTCTATCGGTTGTGAAGGGTACGGGCCTCAGCCGGCGGTTGTGAAGGGTACGGGCTTCAGCCCGTACGTAAGCCTCGCAAAATCATTGGGGCTTTAGCCCCCGAGGGAATCCCAGACCACTGGCCTCAGCCTTTGCGGGCCGCCAAGAACCTTACCCAATCATTGAGACACCACACGAACACTAGAATCCATCACAATCATTCCGTATTTACTTGCTGAACACCCGCAGCCGCATGTGTCCTTAGCCCTGCCCGCTTCTCCGCTTCGCGAACTCCAGATGCCCACTAAGTGGGCATATAAATACTCCACCTATCCGCTTCCTTTCGAGTTACACTTCCCCTTGCTCAAAAACAAAGGAAAAATCCATGCGAATCCGTCGCTTCTGCCTGCCTGCGTTCCTGGTTCTCGTCCTCATCACTCCCGCCCTCATGTCCGCCCAGTTCCACGAGCCCACGCCCGACGAGCTCAAGATGACCGACGACCCCAAAGCCCCCGGCGCCGCCGCCGTCTATCTCGATTTCCAAGAGGTCGCCAACGACCCTTTGCACTATCAGAGCTACTACGCCCGCATCAAAGTGCTTCAAGAGAAAGGCAAGGAGGCCGCCACCGTTGAGCTTCCCTACTTCCGCGGCAATCGCCAGATCACCAACATCAAAGGACGCACCATCCACGCCGATGGAACCGTCGTTCCCCTCACCGTCAAGCCCGAAGACCTGACGACCCTCTCGACTGTGACAAACAACGGCGATGCGCTCAAGTTTGCCCGCAAGGTCTTCACTCTCCCCAGTGTCGAAGTGGGCTCCATTCTCGAATACAGCTACGACCTCCGCTACGGCGATGGGTACACGTCTCCCTTCTGGGAGCTCCAAAAACAGTACTTCGTCCATAAAGCACATTACGCATTCACGCCCTTCGAATCATTCCAGAAGGGCGAGGCCAACAAGACCGACCTGCGCTTGATGGACGCGCATGGCGACAAAATCAACTCCATGCAATGGTGGTCCATCCTCCCGCCCGGAGTCGAGATCAAGAGCGACGCCTCCGGCCACATCAGCCTCGACGTCACCGACATCCCACCTGTACCCGACGAACAGTGGATGCCGCCCATCGATAGCTTCCTCTACAAGGTGAACTTCTACTACATCAGCGCCTTCAGCGGCGCAGACTACTGGGAGTCCGAAGCCAAAAATTGGTCAAAAGACACCGATCACTTCGCCGAGCCCAGCAACTCCATCAAGCAAGCCGCAGCCGGCATCGTCGCCCCCGGCGACACAGACCTCGTCAAGGCCAAAAAGCTCTACAAAGCCGTCCAGGCCCTCGATAACACGGACTTTTCCCGCAAGAAAGGCGAAGCCGAGCTCAAGCAGCTCGGCCTGCACGAGGCCAAACGCGCCGAGGACACCTGGTCCCAGAAGAGCGGCTCCCGTCAGGACATCGCTCTGCTCTATCTCGCCATGCTCCGCGCCGCCGGCCTCACCGCCTACGACATGAAGGTTGTCAATCGCGACCGCGGCGTCTTTGCCACCGGATACTTCAACATCGATCAGCTCGACGACGACATCGTCATCCTCTCCCTTGCCGGCAAGGATATCTACCTCGACCCTGGCGAAAAAATGTGCCCCTTCCAGATCGTCAGTTGGAAGCACTCCGGCGCCGGCGGCATCCGCCAGACCGCCGCCGGTCGCAGCCTCGCCGTCTCCCCCATGCTGCCCTACACCGCCAACACCATCTCCCGCTCCGGCGACATCAACTTCGACGAGCACGGCGCGGCCACCGGCTACTTCCGCTTCCTCATGTCCGGCGAGCGAGCCATGCATTGGCGTCAGGTCGTGATGGAGGTCGGTCAAGGTGCTCCAGGAGAAAGGCAAAGAGCTGGCCACCATCTCGCTCCCGTACCTCAAGGGAGACACCAAGATCACCGACATCAAGGGCCGCACCATCCACGCCGACGGCACCATCATTCCCCTTACCGTCAAGCCGGAAGATCTGACCAGCTTCAAGACCCTGGACGGCAACGGCGATACCTTCCAGGTCAACCGCAGGGTTTTCACCCTGCCCAACGTTGAAGTCGGCAGCATCCTCGAGTACCGCTACGAGCTGCGCTACGACGACAATCACTTCTCGTCGCCCACCTGGGAGATTCAGCGGCCCTACTTCGTCCACAAGGCCCACTACTCGTTCACTCCCTTCAAGGCCTTCCTCCCCGGCGTTGAGAACGCCACCAGCACTTTCCTGGTCGATGAAAACGGCGACGAGGCCAACACCCTCATCTGGTGGAAGGCCCTGCCCCCGGGCGTGGACCTCAAGACCAACGTCGTCGGGCACTTTAACCTCGACATTGCCGATGTTCCGCCCATTCCCGACGAGGAGTGGATGCCGCCCATCGAAAGCCTGCTCTACAGGGTTCGCTTCTATTACAAGAGCGCCTCAACCCCCGCTGATTTCTGGATCAATTCCGGCAAACGCTGGTCCAAGCAGGTTGATCATTTCGCCGAGCCTTCCCGCCCCATCCACGAGGCCGTCTCCGGCATCATCGCTCCCGGCGACACCGATCTGGTCAAGGCGCAGAAGCTCTACCAGGCCGTCCAGGCTCTCGACAACACCGACTTCTCTCGCAAAAAGGATAAAGCCGAGCTCAAGCAGCACGGCCTGCACGAGGCCAAGCGAGCCGAAGACACCTGGGCGCAAAAGAGCGGCTCCGGCGAAGACATTGCCCTGCTCTATCTCGCCATGCTGCGGGCCGCCGGCCTGTCTGCTTTCGCAGCTGAAGTTGCCAATCGCGAAGATAGAGTATTCGACCCGAGCTACATGTACACGGGCCAGCTCAGCGACACCGTGGTCATCCTCCTCGCC
>Ga0302267_10005381_pt1 | contig 13470 bp, 10 predicted proteins | sample III_Bog_E1_3_FD_194555 | JGI IMG/M metagenome (GOLD analysis project Ga0302267, IMG submission 194555) | Peat permafrost microbial communities from Stordalen Mire near Abisko, Sweden - III_Bog_E1_3 | ecosystem: Environmental > Terrestrial > Soil > Wetlands > Peat | place: Sweden: Abisko... | reverse complement strand
CGGTCCCCGGCCCGGACCGCGGCGTCACCCCAGGCCGAGGAATCGCATGGTGGCGTCGATGACGCCGAAGTCGGACGGCGTGGCGAAGTGGTCCACACCGGGGACCGACACGAAGGTGGCCGACGGCAGGGCCTCGACCAGCCGGTCGGCCGACGGCACGAAGTCCTCCGTGCCGAGGACCACGAGGACCGGACAGGTCACCACGGCGAGGTCCTCCGGCGTGAGGCGGGGCGGCGACCGTCGGAGGAAGGCGGCCAGGGCCACCGGGTCGTTCCCGGTCGACGCGGCCAGTCGGGTGAACACCCGGGCCTGGACGTCGTCCGGCTCGGCGGCGGACGCCAACGCCTCGACGATCGACGAATTGTCCGAGGCCTCGAATACGTTGTCGCCCACGCCGAGGAGGACGAGCCGATCGAACCGACGGGGGTGGGCGACGGCGATCCGGAGCAGGATCTGGGCCCCGGCCGAGAACCCGACGGCCGACGTCGGCTCCGGAAGCAGCGAGGCGACATCCTCCTCCACCGACCCGTAGTCGGCGGGATCGGCGGACCGGTCGGAGGTGCCGTGACCGGGTAGGTCGATCACGGGAACGGTGCAGTCGGCATCGGCCAGGATGTCCACCCATCCGGTCTGCACCCAGTTGTGGTCGAAGGTCGATCCGAAGCCGTGGAGGAGCACGAGCGGACCCGGGGGCGGCGACATGGTCGCCGAAGCTAGCGCACCGCGTCGATCGGAGCACCCACCCGCGAAGCCGTCGCCCGCTCAGACGATCCGGGAGTCGCGCCCCTCCCAGTAGGGCTCCTTCAGCAGGCGCTTGAACAGCTTTCCGCTGGGGTCCCGGGGCAGTGCGTCCACGAGGTCGATGGAGCGGGGGCATTTGTAGGCGGCCAGGTGGTCCCGGCACCAGCCGAGCAGCTCGGCCTCGTCGACCGGCTCCGCCACCTGCACCACCCCCTTGACCGACTCGCCCATCTCGTCGTCGGGGACGCCGAACACGGCGGCGTCGACGACGGAGGGGTGGCCGAGCAGCACCTGCTCGGCCTCGCGGGGGTAGATGTTCACCCCGCCGGACACGATCATGTCGGCCGACCGGTCGGTCAGGTAGAGGTAGCCGTCCTCATCCACGTAGCCGACGTCCCCGAGCGTCCTCCACCCGTGGTGGTCGTGGGCGGCGGCCGTCTTGTCGGGGTCGTTGTGGTATTCGAACTCTCGACCACCGGCGAAGTAGACCGTTCCCGGCTGCCCGGTCGGGACCTCCTCGCCGTCGTCGCCCACGATGTGCATCTCGTCACGGGGCCGACCGACGGACCCGGGATGCTCGAGCCACTCGCCGGGGGTGATGAACGACGATCCCAGGTCCTCGGTGCCGGCGTAGTACTCGTAGATGATCGGACCCCACCACTCGAGCATCCGATGTTTCACCGGCACCGGGCAGGGTGCGGCGGCGTGGACGACGTAGCGCAGGCTCGACACGTCGTAGCCCAGGCGCTGCCCCTCGGGCAGGCGGAGCATCCGGGTGAACATCGTGGGGACGAACTGGGCATGGGTGACCCGGTGCCGCTCGATGGCCTCCAGGCAGCCGGCGGCGTCGAAGGACTCCATGACCACCGCCGTGGCCCCCAGCCGGTGCATGGCCATGGAGTAGACGAGCGGCGCCGAGTGGTAGAGCGGCGCCGGGGACAGGTACACCGTCGACCCGGTGATCCCCATGGCACCGATGCCCAGGGCGATGGCCACCGACACGGCCTGTGGATGGCCGGGGACGGTGACGCCCATCGGCTTGCGCACGCCCTTGGGTACGCCGGTGGTGCCCGAGGAGTAGAGCATCTCCCGGCCCTCGGCCTCGTCGTCGATCGGCGTGGGATGCCCGCCGGCCAGGACCTCCTCCCAGGGCGTGAACCCGGGGACGTCACCCCCGACGGCGACCTTGAGGGGGATCGCTCCGAGGTCCAGGGATGCAGCCACTCCGGCCAGTCCGGCGGTGATCACCAGTGCCCGGGCACCGCAGTCGTCCAGGATGTACTGGGCCTCGTCGCGGCGCAGGTGGGAGTTGAGGGCCGTGTAGTAGAGCCCGGCCCGCTGTGCGGCCCATGCCGCCTCGAGGAAGGCCGACCCGTTCTCCATCATCAGGGCCACGTGGTCGCCGGCCCGCAGGCCGGCCTGCCGGAAGGCGTGGGCCAGGCGGTTCGAGCGTTCGTCGAGCTCGGCGTAGGTGGTCACCTCACCCGAGCCCGTCATGACCACCGCCGGACGGTCGGGGTGGTGGGCGGCCTGGGCGCCGAGGTGGGGGGCGGGGGTCGGCGGTGCGGACTCCATGGTGGCCGGAGTGTAGATCGTCCCGACGTCATCCGGCTGGGTAACGTGGTGGTCCACCGGGGAGGGTCGATGGTCGGGACGGGGGAGTCGGGCGGGGCCGGGGAGCGGTGGATCGAGGACGGACCGGAGCTCGCGCTCGGGGTCCCCGGGTTCTACCTCCGGCCCGACTACCACGAGGTCCTGTCCTGGCTGCGGCGCAACGAACCGGTCTTTCCGACGGCCGACGGGATGGTGGCGGTCAGCCGCTACGAGGACGTCCGGGACATCAGCCGTGACCCGGAGCGGTTCGTGTCCGGTCGGGGGGTGCTCATCAACGACCCCCTGCGGGACGTCGGCAGCGGGGGGCTGGGCGCCTTCTCCATCCTGCACCTCGACCCGCCGGTACATGCCGCGTACCGCTCGGTGGTCAACCGGCTGTTCACCCCGCGGTCGGTGGCACCCCTCGAGGAGCGGATCCGCGAGGTGGTCCGCGGCGCGCTCGACGCCGTGCCCGACGACGAACCCCTCGACCTGGTCGACCACCTGGCCGCCCCCATCCCCATCGCCGTGATCGCCGAGCTCCTGGGGATGGACGGGACGGACGGCGAGCAGCTCCGGCGGTGGTCGGACGCCACCATCGAGACCGCCGACGGGCCCCCGGGCGGGTCGGCCGACGGGATGGGCGAGCTGCTCGGGTTCCTGGCCGACCGGGTGCGTTCGTCCGCGTCCGACGGGGAAGGGTTGGCCGGGATGCTCGCCACCACTCCGGTCGGGGACCGGCTGCTCGACGAGGGTGAGGTGATCGGATTCCTGCTGACCCTGCTGGTCGCCGGCAACGAGACGACCCGGACGCTGCTGTCGGGCGGGGTCGAGGCCCTGGCCCGCCACCCGGACCAGCAGATGGCCCTGGCCGCCGACCGGTCACTCCTGGCCCCGGCGGTGGAGGAGATGCTCCGGTGGGTCACCCCCATCCAGGCCTTCGGCCGCACCGCCGTGGTGGACGTCGAGCTCGCCGGCACCCCGGTGGCGGCGGGGACGTTCCTGGTCATGCTCTACGCGTCGGCCAACCGCGACGAGGCGGTCTTCGGCCCGGACGCCGGCCGGTTCGACGTCCGACGGCGGACGACCCCGCCCCAGCTGGCCTTCGGGTTCGGCGAGCACAGCTGCCTGGGTGCGAGCCTGGCCCGGCTGGAGGCCCGCGTGTTCTTCGAGGAGCTACTGGCCCGCCACCCCCGGTTCACCCTGGCCGGCGCGCCGACCTACACGGCCTCGACCCTGGTGAACGGGGCGCGGACGCTTCCGGTGCTGCTGGGCGGCTGAGCCTCAGCCGGTGAGCAGCCCGTCCCGTCCGTTGGCCACGAATTCGGCGCTCAGCGCGGCGACGTCCCCTGCAGTCATGCGGCGGTACGACGACGACGGGTCCCGGCGTTCCCAGTAGGGGTCGTCCGAGGACCACCGGTCGGCGCGCAGGGGTGCCTTGTCGACCTTGTCGGTGCCGGTCACCGGCAGCGCGTCCACGATTCGCAGGTAGCGCGGCGCCCACTTGGTCCCGAGGTCGGGCTGGTCGTCGAGGAAGCCGGCGAACGCCGCCGGGTCGAAGCGCTCGGGGTGGTCGAGCTCGAGTGCGGCCATCACCTGGTCGCCGGTGCGGGCGTCCGGCACGGCGTAGACGGCGACGCCGCGCAGCCCGGGGAAGCGCCCGAGGATCCGTTCGATCGGAGCGGCGGTGAAGTTCTCGCTGTCGACGCGCAGCCAGTCACCCGACCGCCCGGCGAAGTAGAAGATGCCGTCGGTGTCCCGGTAGGCCAGGTCGCCGGACCAGTACCACCCGTCGCGGATCCGCTCGGCCTCGGCCTCGGGATTCTTGTAGTAGCCCTCGAAGGCCGAGTGCGGGGACCGCCCGACCAGCTCGCCGATGGCCTCGGCGGGGTTGGTGAGCCGTCCTTTGGCGTCGAACACGGCGGTAGCCCGCTCCTCGCCGGTGGTCGGGTCGACGATCTTCGCCTCGGCACCCTTGGGCAACCGGCCGAGCGCACCGGGCCGGTCATCGCCGACGGGGTGCAGCACGATCGCTCCTTCGCTCGACCCGTAGCCCTCGAACAGCGGGACGCCGAAGCGACGGGTGAACTCGGCCTTGTCGGTGGCCGAGGTCTCCGGGCCGAGGACGAATTTGAGGCGGTGGTCCGTGTCGTGCCCGGTGGGCTCGGTGGACAGGATGTGAGCCACGGCTCGGCCGACGGTGTTCATGAACGTGGCGCCGTGCGAGCGGACGTCGGGCAGGAACCCCGACGCCGAGAACCGCCGCCGCAGCGCCAGGGTGGAACCACCGGCCATCCAGGGGAAGATCGAGGAGGAGAGCGCGTTCCCGTGAAACAGCGGCATGGCCGAGTAGAGGACGTCGTCCGGTCGGAAGGGCATGCGCAGGGCGGCCCGGGCGGCGCGGCCCTGGGACATCCGGACCGCCTTGGGGGTTCCGGTCGACCCCGAGGTGAACACGAGGAGGTAGAGGTCGTCGGGTGCCGGCGCCGGGGTCGGCGTGGGGGAGGCCAGCCCTGCGCCCTCGTCGACGAGCCGCTGGTACCCGTCGGTGTCCGTGAGGAGCACCCGGTCGTGGGCCATGCCCAGGTCGAGTCCGTCGAGCATCCCCCGGTGCCCGGTGTCGGTCACCACGAGCCCGCAGTCGGTGGCCCGCACGTCCCGGGCCAGCTCCTCACCCCGACGGGTCGGGTTCAGCCCGACGACGACGGCTCCGGCCAGGGCCGCCCCGGCCAGCAGGAACACGTACTCCGCCGTGTTGTCGAGCAGGACACCGATGTGCACCGGGCCGTCCCGGCCGTACCGGGCCAGCAGGCCGGCCCGGGCCCGGGCCTCGGCCACCACCTGCCGCCACGACCACACCTCCCCTTCGAACCGCAGTGCCGGGCCGTCGTCCTCCGACCGCCGCTCCAGCAGCCCGGCCACGGTCTCGACGCCCGGCCCCGGGATGCCGCCCGGTGCCACGGCCGGTCAGCCCGCCCGCGACGTCAGCAGCTCGAGCAGCTGCCCGTCGGGGTCGCGGACCATCACGGCCACACCGACGTCGGTGTCGGCCAGCACCTCGCCACCGAACTGGGTGACGGCGGCCAGGGTGCCGGGCAGGTCGTCGGTGGTGAGCGACAGGTGGGTGAGGCCGGGCTCGGTCATGGGCCGGTTCCGGGAGGCGGGGTTGCCCGGTCGCTCGTAGTGGAGCAGCTCCAGGGTGAAGTCGCCACGGGTCAGATAGACGGCGGTCAGGCCGACCGGGAGCTCGACCTGCAGGAGGGTGCTGCACACGCCGTCCGGGGGCTGGAGGGTCCGGGCCTCGAGGAACCCGAGCGCGTCCCGGTAGAACCGGCGCGACCGCTCGAGATCGGCAACGCACAGTCCGACGTGGGTGACGATGACCTGGGGCACCGGAGCGGTCACTTCCGGGCCGCGTCCTGGGTCAGGCCCGAGGGCATGACCATGCCGACGGTCTGCAGGTGCTGGCCCAGCATGGTGTCGAACTGCTCTGCCACCGATTCGGTGTCCCAACCACCGTCCTTGTGCATCCAGGCGATCTGCTTCGGGTGCTGGAACAGCGAGTAGCTGAAGTCGGTGCGCCCGAAGAGCTGCCCGTTCACGTGGCCGGCCCGGTCGGAGGCCAGGAAGGCGACCAGCGGGGCGTTCATGGCCGGGTCCAGCCGGGGATCGACGTCGGCGTCGGCGTCACCGGCCAGGGCGGCCGTCATCCGGGTGGCCCCGGCCGGCGCGATGGCGTTGACGGTGATGCCCGACTTCGCCAGTTCCAGCGCCCACACGAAGGTCATCCCCATCAGCCCGGCCTTGGCCGCGCCGTAGTTGGTCTGTCCGAAGTTGCCCCGCAGCCCGGCCGAGGAGGTCACGTTGACGATGCGGCCGTACCCGGCCTCCTTCATGAGAGGCGCCGCGTGCCGGGTGCAGTTGAACGCCCCCTTCAGGTGGGTGGCGATGACGGCGTCGAAGTCCGATTCGTCCATCTTGACGAGCGTCCGGTCCCGGACGATCCCGGCGTTGTTGACCAGGATGTCGATCCGGCCGAAGGAGTCCACGGCCGTGGCGATGATCCGCTCGGCGGCGGCGAAGTCGGTCACGGACTCGGGCGACGGCACCGCCCTGCCGCCGGCCGATTCGATCTCCCGGCAGACCGAGGTGGCGGCGTCCTCCTCCTCGGCGTCCCCCCGCAGGCTCACCCCGAGGTCGTTGACGACCACGGCGGCACCCTGGGCCGCCAGCTCCAGGGCGAACTGGCGTCCGATCCCCCGACCGGCCCCGGTCACGACGGCTACCCGGTTCTCCAGCAGCATGCGACACCTCGACTCTGTGGTCCACGAAGCGACGTTCCCCCGGGTGGGGGAGGTGGGCGCCGCCGGCGCGGGAATACTATGGCACTGCCTCCGGGCCGGCCAGGGGCCGAGCCCGGTGGAGCAGCCGTCCCACTCCTGCCCGCAGAAAGCCGGTTCGCCGTGGCCACGTCCCGAGGCATCGACCCGTTCGCCGAGACGGAGGACCGCCGGGCACTGCGGGCCCTCGCACGCGACGTCGGGCACCGGGCGGTGGCGCCGGGGGCCCGCGATGCCGACCGCAGCGGCGAGCTGTCCGAGGAGGCACTGGCCGCCCTGGCCGCCGCCGACCTGTTCCGGGTCACCATCGGCGAGGAGTGGGGGGGCCTGGGACTCGGCGACGTCGAGGCCGCCATCGTCCTGGAGGAGATCGCACGTCACGACGTGTCCACGGCCATCTGCTGCCAGCTGGCGTTCAACGGTCCGTCGCGTGGGATCGAGCACCTGGGAGGGGCAGCCCTCAAGGACCGGTGGCTGCCGCAGGTGGCCGACGGCAAGGCCATCGTGAGCATCGGGATCACCGAACCCGACGCCGGCTCGGCCGTCCAGGACATGCGGAGCGCCCTGATGGCCGACGGGCCCGGCCGCTGGCGCCTCAACGGCTACAAGAACTACTCGACCCTCTGGCACCGGGCGGCCGGGATCCTGGTGTGGTGCCGGTGGCCCGGCGGCGAGGGGGCCAAGGGGATCGGGGCGGTCGTGGTCCCGATGGACCGGGACGGGGTCGAGCTCACCGGCCGCCACTGGGGAATGGGCATCCACGCTGCCACCGAGGCGGAGGTGGCCTTCGACGGAGTGGTCGTCACCGAGGAGGACGTGCTCATCGGCGGGGAGCCGTCCACCACGGACGCGTTCAAGGTGCTCCTCGGCCACCTCAACCACGAGCGCTGCGGCAACGCCGCCATGTGCGTGGGCGCGGCCCAGGGGGCCCTCGAGCACGCCGTGCGCTACATGAACGAGCGCCAGCTCGGCGGTCGTCCCATCGCCGACCTGCAGGGGCTCCGCTGGAAGCTGTCGGACATGGCCGTACAGCTGGAGGGGGCCCGACTCCTGCTCACCCGGGCGGTCCACCTGGCCGGTCCCGGTGGGACGCCGCCCCCGCTGGAGACGGCACTGGCCAAGACGGCGGCCAACCTGGCGGCCAAACTGGTCTGCGACGAGGCCATGCAGATCCACGGGGGCTACGGCTACAGCCACGAGTACCCGGTCGAGCGGGCCTACCGGGACATCCGTGGCCTCTGTTTCGGTGCCGGGACGGTCGAGGCCCAGCGCAACTTCATCGGGTCGTCGGTGGTGGCGGGCCGGACCACGGTGTCGCCGGGCTGGATGGACCCGCTGGCCGGTTAGGCCCCGGGACGCAGGAACCGGCCTTCGGGATCCCACCGGCGGAGCTGCTCGATGAGGGCCGGGTCCGGAGGGTCGAGCTCGGCGACCCGGTCGGCCTCGTGCAGGTCCCAGGGGCACAGGGTGCGCACGTGGGCCACCCGGTCGGCGACGGAACCCGGGCCCGGGGCCACAGCGGTCAGCGCCAGCTCGCCGTCCGCGTCCCGTTCGAACAGCGCGAGATCGGTGACGAACGCCCGCACCCGGACCCCGGGTGACGTCACGTAGGGGACGTCGGCCACGGCCCGGCGACGGGTCAGTGTCGACATCACCACGACCTCGTCGGCCGTGGACGCGACGTCGTTGCCGCCCCCGGATCCGACCAGGAACACCGAGTCCCCGATCATGGTGGAGTTGATGTTGCCGTACCGGTCGATCTGGGCGGCGCCGAGGCAGGCCAGCAGGGTGGTGCCGGGTCCCCCGACCAGGCCGCCGAGGACCTGTTCCGCGTCGCCCAACATGGTGGCTGTCGGGAAGCTGCGGTGGTTGAAGATGAACGGGTCGGCCGGCGTCGGACGGTAGCCCCACAGGCCGAGCTCGGCGGCCAGCACGGCCTCGGAACCGCGCCCCCGGGCCAGGTCGACGGCCAGCCAGGCCGCCAGGTTGGCCACCCCGGCCCCGGCCAGCACCGCGTCGGCGTCGAGGTCGACGACCCGGTCGGCCAGGTACCGGGCGCCGTGGACGGCAGCGATCTCCCAGGCGACCGGCTCGGCCGCCAGGTCAGGTGGATGGGCGGCCTCGTCGTCCCGCCACGAGTCGGGCTCGGCCCGGCGCCGGAGCCCGGCGATCCGGTCCGGCCCGAGGCGCTCGAGGTACTCCTCCTGGGTGGCGGGGCCGAGCACCCACTCCTCGATCCAGCGGCCGTAGCCATCCCCGTGGCTGGCGGCCCGGGCCTCGGCCCAGAACTCGAGGTCCTCGCCGTAGGGGTCGACGGGCACGTCGCGGGCGAAGAGGCCACCGGGATGGGCGCCGAGCGGGGTCTCGGCCACGGCCAGCACCCGGTGGGCCGGGACCTGGACCAGGTGGGACCACGGCCGGATGTCGTCCACCACCCGGTCGACCGTGGCCACCACGCCGCGTCGGGCGGCCAGCGCCCCCCAGGTGCCCTCGAGTCCCGGGGGCTGGAAGGCGAGGTTGCCCTGCCGATCGGCCACCGGGGCGTGGAGCAGGGTGATGTCCGGTGCATACGCCTGCAGCAGGCCCACCCGGCCGAACGGGGTGTCGACCTCGGTGTAGCCCGGGTTGGTGGCCATCGACGACCCGGCCAGCGATGCCGTGGTCACGGCGGGCAGCCCGCGGGCCGCCGCCTCGAGGCGCTGGAGGAACGTCAGGAACGACCAGTGCTCCACCTCGACCTCACCCCGCAGATAGGCCTCGGAGAAGTTGGGGTTGGGGGAGAAGCTCGGGAAGACGTCACCGGAGTACCCGGTGACCACCTTGTCCACCAGACCGCCGCGGAAGAACAGGGCTCCGAGACTGGAAAGGCTCAGCATCACCAGGGTGAAGTGGGGGTCCCGACCCCACCAGTGCCGGACCAGATGGCGGGCCCCGGCCGTCCACCGGGTGTGGTTGGTGACGACGTGGACGGCGTCGCCCGCCTGGACGTGGGCCACCGCCTCGTCGAGCGAGCACACCTTGTCGTCGGCGGCCCGGACCCCACCGACCCCGGGTGGTCGGGGTCCGTCGGTGGGCGAGCCGGCCATGCCGGGCAAGCTAGCGGACGGGGACCACGGATAGCATCCCGGAATGATCCGCTACGAAGTCGGTGACGACCGGGTGGGGCGCATCACGCTCGACCGGCCGGAGGCCCGCAATGCGCTGAGCATCGAGATGCGTGACGACCTGGTGGACGCCGTGCGCTCCGCCCGTGACGACGCCGGTGTGCGGGCGCTGCTCGTCACCGGGACCGGGGACTCGTTCTGCTCGGGCATGGACCTGCGTGCCTCGACGGTGGCCAGCGCCGGCGGCGCCGGCTTCGACCCCCGCTCCACCAGCGAGGCCCTGCGCAAGGGCGTGCAGACCTTCATCCGGGAGCTGTGGGAGCTGGACAAGCCGACGGTGGCCGCCGTCAACGGAACGGCGGTGGGCCCCGGCGCCCACCTGGCCCTGGCCTGTGATTTCGTGCTCACCCAGGCGAGCACCCGGTTCATCTGGTCGTTCGCCCGGTGGGGCCTGGTCGTCGACGCCGGCGGCGCCTACCTGCTGCCGCGACTGGTCGGGCTGCCCCGGGCCAAGGCGATGGTGCTGCTGGGGGAGGAGGTGGTCGGTGCGGAGGCCGTCGCCCTCGGCCTGGCCTACCGGTGCCTCGACACCGTGGACGAGCTGGCGACCGCCGCCGACGGGTTGGCGGTGCGGCTGGCCCAGGGCCCGACCCGGTCACTCGGGCTGTCCAAGCAATTGCTGAACACCAGCTTCGAGACCGCCCTGCCGGTCTCCCTCGACCGCGAGGCCCACTTCCAGGCCCTGGGCACGGTGTCCCCGGAGATGGCCGAGGGAATGGCGGCGTTCAAGGAACGACGCCCCCCCGACTTCATCGGCTCGACCGGCGGGGCCGGGGACTGAGCGCCGCCCGGACCAGGGGTGGCCCGAGGTTTCGTGGCTAGTATCTCGCCGTGGCTGAATCCGACCCCACGGCGGCGGGCTACGACTCCGAGGCCGTCCGGGCCAAGTACCTCGCCGAGCGCGACCGACGGCTGGTCCCGCACCGTTCCGACATCCGCGACCTGTCGACCGACGAGCACTTCGCCGGGTACCGTGCGGACCCGTTCACGCCGTTCGTCGAGCGCGACCCGGTGGCCGACGACGTCGATGTGGTGATCGTGGGTGGGGGGATCGCCGGCATCCTCGCCGGTGCGAGCCTCCGCAGGGCCGGTGTCGAGCGGATCCGCATCATCGACCAGGCCGGCGGGATCGGCGGGACCTGGTACTGGAACCGCTACCCGGGTGTCATGTGCGACATCGAGTCGTACATCTATCTGCCCCTGCTCGAGGAGCTCGACTTCATCCCCTCGCACCGCTACGCGTTCGGCGAGGAGATCCTGCACCACCTCGAGGCGGTCGCCGACCGGTTCGACCTGGTGGACGACGCCCTGTTCCACACCGGGGTCACCGTCGCCGAATGGCAGGAGGGCCCGGCCCGCTGGCGGATCGACACCGACCGGGGTGACGCCGTCACCTGCCGCTTCTACGTCCTGGCCGTGGGGATCCTGAACCTCCTGAAGCTGCCCGACATCCCGGGCATGGAGGAGTTCGCCGGGCACTCGTTCCACACGGCCCGGTGGGACTACGGGTACACGGGCGGTGGCCCGGGCCTGCCCCTCACCGAACTGGCGGACAAGTCCGTCGCCCTGCTGGGCACCGGGGCGACCGGCATCCAGTGCGTCCCGCCTCTGGCCGACGCGGCCGAGCACCTCTTCGTGTTCCACCGCACGCCGTCGGCCATCGGCGAGCGGGGCAACCGGCCCACCGATCCCGACTTCGCCGGCGGCCTCGAACCGGGCTGGCAGCGGGCCCGGATGGACAACTTCCAGGCCATCATCATGGGCCGGTCGGTGGAGGGTGACCTGGTGGACGACGGGTGGACCCACGACTACGCCGGGACCCGCAACGTCCCCCGCGTCGAGGGACAGTCGATCGCCGAGTACCTGACGCGGGTCGAGGAGTTCGACTACGAGGTCATGGAGGCGCACCGGCGACGGGTCGAGGAACTGGTGGCCGACCCGACCACCGCCGAGGTCCTGAAGCCCTACTACCGCTACATGTGCAAGCGGCCCTGCTTCCACGACGAGTACCTGCCCGCCCTGAACGGACCCGACGTGACGGTCGTCGACTGCCCCGGAGGGATCGAGCGGATCACCGAGCGGGGCCCGGTCGTCGACGGCCGGCAGTACGACGTGGACTGCATCGTCTACGCCACGGGGTTCGAAGCGGAGCTGACCCCACTCTTCCGGCGCGCCGGCCACGAGGTCATCGGTCGCGGAGGGGTCACCCTGGCCGAGAAGTGGGCCGACGGTGCCGCCAGCCTCTTCGGGATGATGAGCCGCGGGTTCCCGAACATGTTCGCCATGCCCGCACCCGGCCAGCAGGCGGTGGTGACCGTCAACTACACCCAGCTGGCCGTACTCGGAGCCGAGTTCGTGGGCTCCGTCGTGGGCCAGTTGGACCACAAGGGCGTCGAGGTGTTCGACGTGGGCGCCGAGGCCGAGGAGGCGTGGACGCAGAAGATCGTCGACTCGTTCGTCGACGCCAGTGCCGTCCTGTCCACCTGTACGCCGTCACGCATCAACTTCGAGGGCCACCCCGAGGAGATGAATCCCCGGAACGGGAACTTCGGCCGGGGCCTGGGCGACTGGTTCGCCTACCGGGAGCTGCTCGAAGGTTGGCTCGAGGCCGGGAGCCTGGAGGGCCTGGAGCTCGACGTCCGGCCGTCGCGTCCGTGAGCGGACGGCAACGGGTGGCCGTGGTCACCGGTGGCGGGGGCGGGATCGGAGCGGGCATCGCCGAGGAGCTCGGCCGGTGCGGCTGGTTCGTCGTCACCCTCGACCCGCTGGTGACCCTCGACGGGTCGCAGCAGCTGCCGGATCCCGAGGAGACCACCGCCGGTCGCATCGTGGCCGCCGGCGGCTCGGCCCGGGCCTCGTCGGTCTCGGTCACCGACCGCGATGCGGTCCGGGACCTCTTCATCGAGTTGGCGGACGACCACGGTGGACTCGACGCCGTGGTCAACGTGGCCGGGATCACCCGGCAGACCTACTTCGGGAGGGGCACCGAGGAGGACTGGCTGGCCGTCCTCGGCGTGCACCTCGGGGGCTACCTGAACATCCTCGATGCCGCCCTGCCCCTCATGTCGGCCGCCGGGTACGGCCGTATCCTCGGTGTCACCTCCGGGTCCGGGTGGCGCGAGGCGGATGCCGGTGCGTACAGCTGCGCCAAGCGGGCCGTGGCCGCGCTCACGTGGCAGCTGGGTCGCCAGGCGCCGCCGGGCGTCACCGTCAACGCCATGTCGCCGATAGCCGCCACCCGGATGATGGCCTCCGCCCTGGAGCGCGCCCGCAAGGCGGGCCGATCGGGTGGCGGTGGGATCTCCTTCCTCTCGGTGGCGGAGCCGGAGGACCTCGGGCCGTTCGGTGCACACCTCGTCGACGACGGAATCGGGTGGTGCTCCGGCCAGGTGCTCTTCGCCGGTGGATCGGAGGTGGCGGTGGTCGACCGACCCCGTCTCATCGAAGTGGTGCGCACCGACCCGGTGGTCTCGCTCGCCCGGGTGCTCGATGCCGTCCTCCCCGCAGCCTTCGCCAAGGCCGAGGCGCAGCAGGCGAGCTCCGGGGGCGGCAACCCCCGGTTCGGACCGGTCTTCGACGAGCTGGCGGACGCGGGGTCGGAGCCGACGTCGGTGCGGTCCTGTGCCATCGTG
>Ga0302267_10005374_pt1 | contig 13477 bp, 14 predicted proteins | sample III_Bog_E1_3_FD_194555 | JGI IMG/M metagenome (GOLD analysis project Ga0302267, IMG submission 194555) | Peat permafrost microbial communities from Stordalen Mire near Abisko, Sweden - III_Bog_E1_3 | ecosystem: Environmental > Terrestrial > Soil > Wetlands > Peat | place: Sweden: Abisko... | reverse complement strand
CATGATTGCGCTGCCGTTCTCGCTGACCGGCGCGTTTCTCTCGCTGCTGATCACGCACAACTCGATCAACCTCTACAGTTGCATCGGCATCATCGTGCTCATGGGCATCACGCTGAAGAACTCGATCCTGCTGGTGGAATTCTTCAACAAGCAGCGCTACGAGCACGGCAAATCGCGGCGCGAGGCGATCCTGATCGGCGCCCCGATCCGCCTGCGGCCGATCGTGATGACTTCCGCGGCGACCGTCGCGGCGTCGATCGTCCCCGCGCTCGGCATCGGCCCCGGCGCGGAAGTTCGCGTGGCCATGGCCGTGGTTATCATCGGCGGCGTCTGCGTCTCGACCCTGTTCTCGCTGCTGGTTGTGCCGTGCCTCTACGATTTAATGGCGCCGGAGAAGGACCGCTCGAAGCGCGTGCGAGAGGAACTCGATGTCGCCGATGCGGAGGAAGAGGCGGAGTTGGCGGTGCATTAGGGACGACTCAAAAATCGCGCTCTTACAAATTCCGTCATCCTGAGCGGAGGTGAGCGTTGCGGGTTGTTTGTCCCAGCGTTTCGCCGAGCCGGAGTCGAAGGACCTACGTGGCCTATCAACCGGCCGCGTAAACACGAAAGCGTGTCGCCGGAAAGGCCGGCGTGAGTTGCTTCGCATGAAGAGGCTGCCTTCCGCTACGGCTGGCTGCCGGTGAAACGGGTTAGGTCCTTCGACTGCGCTCGGGCGGAGCTCTTCTGAAAAAGGAAGCTTTTCGCCTCGCTCCGCTCAGGATGACGGGGCGTTTTTTATTTCGCAGGCAGATCTCAAGTTGTCCGGGCCGCCGCACCTATTTTTATTACCGGCGCGCAATCGCATACTTGGCGGTTGGCAGGCGGGAGCCGAGTCTCCACAGTTGGCGACCGGAAACCTGTATGCTGCCCTTCTCTCGCTGCATTTCCATTCTTGCTGCCGTGATTGCACTCGCAGGTGCTGAGGTCCGGGCTGATGCCGGCGACAGCGGGATTTCCCCGCCGGTCACGGGCACGACAACGCCGCCCAAGAGCTTCTGGACCGGCGATTACATGACCCAGCCGTGGCTGGGCGTTCGCGACAAGTGGCAGGCGGAGGGCATCACCTTCAAGCCCGACTGGACGGGCGAGGTTTTCGGCAACGTCTCCGGCGGTGCGGGCAAGGGTGTGGTCACCGATGGCGTCGTTGAGCTGCCGCTCACGCTCGACTTCGATCCCCTCACCGGCGGCGCGGTCAAGGACCTCACGTTCAAGGTCAACGCGTTCTACATCTACGGCTCCAATCTTTCGCAGGCATTCGTCCACGACTTCAGCATTTCGAGCAACCTTGCCGGGTACAATACCCTCCGGCTGGATGAACTTTGGGTCCAAAAGGGGCTCTGGAATAACACCGTCACGGTGAAAGTCGGTGAGCAGGGCGTCGACAACGAGTTTTTCGTTTCCTCCAGCGCCTCGCTTTTCGTCGGCAGCACGTTTGGTAGCTTTACCCTACTCGCCAATAATCCCAACAATCAGTCTTTCCCGCCGATCTATCCGATCGCTTCACCCGGCGTGCGCATCGCCGTTACACCCGACCCGCATTACTACGTGATGGCCGGCGTCTACGGCATCGACCAGGGACTGAAGCCCGATGAGAACGACAAGGATGGCCTTCGATTCGCCCTCAACGCGGAAAGCGGCATGCTCATCATGGCGGAGACGGGCTATCTCCTCAACCAATGCAAGAACGACTCGGGCCTGCAAGGCTCTTACCGGCTGGGTTCCTTCCTTGAGACGGGCAACACGCCGATCTTCGCGTCGCAGGCCAACGCTGCGCTGAACGGAGGCGCCGTCCAGCAGAGCGGCGTGAACTACGGCATTTATGGTGTGGTCGACCAGCAGATCTACTCGAACGGCCCGAGCACGATCTGCATGTTCGTGCGGCCCGGCGGCGCGCCGTCGAACTCGAACTTCGTCGATTACTATGTCGATGGCGGCTTCGACTTCACAGGCTTCGTTCCCGGCCGGGATCAGGACGTCGCGGGCCTCGCGGTGGCGCGTTCGCATGTCAGCAAGGACTACAGCAACGCGCAGGTGGCGGAGGGTAATCTACCATTTTCGGCGGAGACGTACCTCGAGGCGACCTACAAGGTGCAGCTCACGCCGTGGTGGGATATTCAGCCCGATTTTCAGTACGTGATCACGCCGAGCGGCGAGGCTGGTTCGCATAACGCGACGATTATTGGCGTGCGGACGTATGTGCTGTTCTAACCGCAGCTACGTACTTTCCTTGGAGGGACGGGCTCCTGCCCGTCCGTGCGGGCCTGATGAGAGATGCGGTACGGACGGGCAGGAGCCCGTCCCTCCAAATGAAGTCATCAAATCGACCGCGCCCGAAGGTCGCGGGCTACCCATGCATTCTACTGATTACAGAGCACGAGCCGCGTGCCGCTTTTGTTCACGAGGCGCGCGCCGGGCGGGAGCTGGCTCTGCCAGTAGGCGAGCCTATCTTCGTCGATGATGAGGTAGACGCGCTGCGCGGATTTCCACTGCGATTCGAGGGCCGCGTTGTCCCAGAAATAATCGTGGCCGAGGCCGAGCACGCGCTGCGGATACTGCTGGTCGAACGGCGCGTTGACCCAGTGAATGCGCGCGTTGAGATAGTAGAGGAGGCTCGACGCGGTGTGCGGCAGCGCCTCGCAAGCCACGATGGCGCCGGGCTTCGCGGCCATCTCGGCGTTGATCGCGTGGGCTTCGTCGGCGAGCGAGAAATAGGGGCCCATCATGGAGAAGCCAGCGGTGGCGAGGCCGATCGGCGCGGCCATCGCGGCGGCGAGGACGATCAACGCGGGGAAGGCGCGACGGCGCCAGGTCAACACGGTCGCCGCCGTGCCGGCCACGAGCATCACCGCGCCGAAGATCGCGAGCAGCAGGAGAAAGTGGCCCCAGAGTCCGGGCGAGATGCCCTCGATGGCGTCCATGAAGGTATCGCGATCGCGGATGGGCGAGGCGCCGCCTGCGCCAAGCGAGGCCAGTCGCGGCCACACGTAGGCGGCGAGTCCCAGCGCCAGCGCGCCGCCCAACAAGACCAACGCGCTTGGCACAACGAGGAAGCGGCGCGGCAGGCGCAGGGCCGGGTGCGCCCCGGAAATCCAGGGCGTCGCGAGGAACATCGCGGCGACGCCCCAGCAGGTCATGCTGTAGTAATCCTGCCGCGTGGAGAACGCGACCGAGACTTGGGTCAGCGTGAACCAGCAGGCGAGCATTCCGATCAAGTCGGCCTGCGTGGGCGAAAGCATGGGCCAGCCAAGTTGCGCGGCGCGGCGGGCCTTCACCACGAGGTAAATCGCAGCGGGCGCGAGCAGCGTCCACGGCATCCAGAAAAGGAGGTGCTGCGCGTAGAATTGGATGACTGGTAATTGCTTCGCGTCGGCGGGATAACGGCTGTCGAGTGCCGCGCCGACTTGCTCGTTGACGAAGTGCGCGGCGAGGAAGCCGGGCAGATGCGCGGCCATGTAGATATACCATGGCGCGAGGATGACGAGGAACAGCGCCGCGCCGCGCAGGCTCAGCACGGGCTTCAGCGACGCTCTCATTCCGGGCAGGAAGATTGCCGTCAGCAACGTGGTGCCGAGCGGCCAGAGCGCGCCGTGCAGGCCTTTGCTCATCGAGCCGAGACCGAGGAACATCCAGAAGAGCAGGTACCAGTTGCCGCTGGGACGGGTGGAACATCGCGCCTCGACGAGGCACCAGATCGCGAGCGAGATGAAGCAGGCGAGGAACGGCTCCGGCTGCACGAGATGGTTGAAGATCCAGACGCCGAGCATGGAGGCGAGGATCATCGCGGAGGCGAGGCCGAAGCGTTCGCCGCTGAGCCTCCGCGCGATGAGATACGTTGCGAAAATCCAGCCGATGGTGGCGAGCGCGTTGGGCAGGCGCATGGCGAATTCGCTTTCGCCGAGGACCGAGGTCGAGACGAGCATGGTCCAGTAGACCAGCGGCGGCTTTTGCACGCGCGGGAAGCCGTCGACCGTGGGCAGGAGCCAGTTGCCGCTGGCGTGCATCTCGCGCACGGCACCGGCGTAGAGGCCTTCGTTGTCGTCGAATATCACCGGCGCGCAACAGGCCGCGATGTAGACCGCCGCGATGAAGCCGAGTGCCAGCCACGAGAGCGGCGTCGCGCGCGTCGGCGCCATGAGGGGCGGTTCCCGCGACTCCCAATGCCGCTCGGAAATCTCCTCCGCAATGGTCGTTGTGGGGTGAGTTGTGTGGTCCACGTCGTGTGAGGAAAGCGCTTCCGCTTCCGTCATTTTACATAGCTCGATCCGCGCCAAAGTCTAGGGAAGCAGCGGCAAAATTCGTCGCGAATTGCCGCGTCGCTGCGGAAGGCGCAAAGGCGCGCGCCGTCTTACGCTGCCTGCTGGTGCGAGGCGAGCTGGGCCTGCGGCGGACGCACGGATGCGGTCCGGCGCGAAACGGTTTTGCGCGTGCGGCGCTTGAGGTACTCGAAGATTTTCCCGAGTTCCGCGCGCATGTCCGTGCGCGCGACGATGCGGTCGACCAGGCCGCGCTCGAGGAGAAACTCGGCGGTCTGGAAGCCCTTGGGCAAATCCTGGCGCGTCGTTTCCTTGAGCACGCGCGCGCCGGCGAAGCCGATCATGGCCTTGGGTTCGGCGATGTTCAGGTCGCCGAGCGTGGCGAAGCTGGCGGTCACGCCGCCCATCGTCGGGTGAGTGAGGACGGAAATGTAGGGGAGATGCGCCGCCGCGTGGCGAGAGAGAGCGCCGCTGGTCTTGGCCATCTGCATGAGGCTGAACATGCCCTCGTGCATTCGCGCGCCGCCGGACGCGGAGAAGATCACCACGGGCACGTCGAGTTCCGTGCCGCGCTCGATGGCGCGGGTCAGCTTCTCGCCGATGACCGAGCCCATCGATCCGCCGAGGAAATTGAACTCCATCACGGCGATGGAAACCGCGTGGCCCTCGATCTTGCCGAGGCCGCAGACGATGCCTTCCTTGAGGCCGGTCTTCTTCTCGTACTTGGCGAGTTGGTCCGCGTAGCTGGTCGCGCCGGTGAATTTGAGCACGTCGATCGAGCTGACTCCGGCGTCGAACTCGGCCCACGTGCCGTCATCGAGCAGGTGCTGCAGCCGCTGGTGCGCGGTGATGTTGAAATGGTGGCCGCACGCCTTGCAGACCATCTGGTTCGCCTCGAGCTCCTTGTTGAAAATGTAGGCGCTGCACTCCGGGCACTTGGTCCACAGTCCCTCAGGCATCTCTTTCTTGCGCGACGGCGATTTGCCGTAGTCGGGTTTCGGGAAGAAGCTGCCGGAGGAAGTGATGGGGTTGTTGGACATGATTTTCAGGGATGAGGGAAGCGGGTCTCAACTCCGCGCGACGGTCAGGACTGCCAGCGACGCAGCCCCGGCTTGAGCCAAGACTTGAGCGCAGGCATTGGTTGTCGCGCCCGTCGTAAAAACATCGTCTATAAGTAGCAAATTTAGGCCTCTGACGTCAAACCCACGTTTCAGGGCGAAGGCCCCGGCCATATTCTCCCAACGGGCGTTTCGGCTGAGTTTTGTCTGGGAAGGCGTCTCTCTACATCGATAAAGGCATTTCTGGACCCGCAATTTTCGCTTTTGGGCTAGTCCTCGCGTCAACTCACCCGCTTGGTTAAATCCCCGCTCCCGGTGGCGACGATGATAGAGCGGCACGGGGACCAGGGCGTCCCACGCTTCGGCCCGCGCGTGAGAGTCATACGCCTCGGTCAGCCAATCAACGAGCCGTCCATACTGATAGTACTGGTCATAGTATTTGAAACCGAGCACCGCCTCGAGCACCTGCCCTTGGGTGCGATAGGCCGCGCGGGCCCAAAGGAAATACCAGCGTTGCTTGGTGCATCGCTCGCAGACGACGGTCGAGTCGACCCGCTCGAGACCGGGAAACGGTTCGCCGCATTGCCGGCAGAACGGCGGGACGACGCGCAACGGCTCGGCCTCCGTGCTTTCCTGCCACGGAAAGGCCAGGTTCAGCGCGGACTCGCCCCAGTCCCGGGCGCGGGCTCGGGCACGATCGAAGAATGCCGATAGAAACGCCATATCCATAAGCCGAGCAGGAGTATGACCACGGTGGTCACAAAACTCGATAGGATATTGCCGCCGAGCCATGCCACGCGTGGCGGGTCGTCGGGCCGCGTCAGGCCTGTGAAGAGCAGCAGGCCGAGGATCAGCCCCGCGTGCAGGCCGGCGTTGGCCCAAAGCGACTCCGCGCGCAGGAAGAGCCCGCCGAGCACCAGCCCGAGCAGGAAGAGATTCAGCGCCTTCACCGCGTTCTCCAGCGACGCGAGGTCCACCCCCGCCTGCGCGAACATCGCCGGCCACGCCGCCGCGCCACTCCACCAATGCACGGGCTCCTTGTCCAAGCCCGATGTCGTTAGGAAATGCGCCAGCGCGTAGACAAGGGCGGCAAGAATCCAACCCGCGCGCCAGCCGAGGCCGCGTGTGAACTCCCGCTGCAGGAAGCCGCGAAAGATCGTCTCCTCCACCGGCGCGACGATCACCGCCGCAACCAGCGCCATCCCCACCCTCGCCCAAACCTTGCCCGCGCTCAGTCCCGCGCTGTGAAAACCGGCCGCGGCGAGGTCAAAGCCGATCAGCGCTTGAATCGCCACGAACGCCATCAGCAACCCGAGCAGCGCCTGCTTCCACCCCTCGCCGTTCAACGGCCAGAGCGTCCGCCAATCGATTCGCGGCCCGCACAACGCCAGCGCCAGCAGCGCCGAGACCATAAGCGCGCGATCCATGGCCCGGTGAAACGGAAACGCCGGCATGATCGGCTGCATCGCGAAATAGATCACCGGCCCGAGCACCATCGCGCCGAGCACGATCACAGCGAAGAAGACGGGCAGGACGAGCTTTCGGGGCATCGCCCCTTTCTAGAGCCTCGCGTGGAACTTGTCATTCAGCTACTCGCACCGGATTCGAGCGGTAGCCCGTGACCTCCGGGCACGGGGCTCGTGGGTAATCGCGGACCTCAACCGGGTTGCGTCCATCGACGCGCCCCGCGCCTCCCGCCGTGGCGGGACGGGCTACCGCGGCTGCGCCGCAAACGCTGACAGCTATTGCTTCCCCGCTCGCCTCACCGCAGACTTGGCCGATGCGCGAGGTTTACTCGAACCCGGACTTTACTCGCGTCGGTTATTACAAATCGGTTCTGGATGAAGCTGGCATCACCTCATTTATTCAAAACGAAACTACCGTCGGAGCGATAGGTGCCGCATTCCCTCCGTGTTTGTGCGTCACCGACGACTCGGATTACGACGAGGCCATTCGCGTCATCAAATCGCGCCAGCACGTGGAACCGACTGCCAAGGGCGACTGGAAATGTCCCTCCTGCCACGAGGAGAATCCCGGCAACTTCGAGCTTTGCTGGAATTGCGGCGCGGCCGCGCCCGGCCTCGCGCCGGCTTGAAGGACGCTTCTACAAACGTGCGCCACGGAAAAGGCGGCACGTCATCACAAAAACGTGTCCGTCATCCTGAGCGGAGCGAGGCGATCAATTCCCTTTTCCAGAGGCGTTAAGCCCGAGCGAAGTCGAAGGACCCGGCCCTTTAACCGGGGGGCGACCGCAGAGGGAAGCGCTTCCTTTAAGCAAAGCCACTCCCGCCGGCCTTTCCCGGCGAAACGCTTTTCTTTTTGCCACGCCACTGGACACGCCACGCAGGTCCTTCGACTCCGGCTCGGCCAAGCGTCTTGGAAAAAGGACGCGCACCGCTCGCCTTCGCTCAGGATGACGGAGCTGGAGAGAGTGCGCGCGCGAATATACAAAGGCGTCGCAAGTTCGACGGGATTTTGCTTTAGTTTCGCGCATGCACCGTTGGGTCGTGGCACTGGCCTTGTGTCTCGCCGTGCTTTCCGTCCATGTCCACGCGGACAATGGCGCACCGGCAAAGCCCGCCACGGTTACGTTCATCGGCTACCAGCAGCTCAACGACAAGTACGTCTTCTCGCTTCACTTCAAAGACCTGCTGCCGGAAGACCAGCCGCCTCTCGTGGAGACCGGCGACAAGTTTAGGTTCGCGCCTTATCAGGTGGGCGAGTTCCACCCGGTTGTTCGCGATACGATCGACCCCGCAACAGGCCAGACGATTAAAGTCGACGACTCCACGCTGGAGATCATCGATCTCGTCACCGGCGCGAAGACCTTGCTTCATTTCCGGCGGCAGACTCAGCTGAACTAGTGCTGCGACCGAGTCGGCCAAACCTATCAGTAGCGTAGCGTCCTAATTTGAAATCTCGGCACTCTCAGCCGCCGAGAGGCAAAAGAATTCCCTAGGCCAACGCCAGCGGCGATAACGGCGATCTGTAACAGGAAGGAAGCCTCCCTTCCCCACGGCCCTGAACTTTCGGTACTTGGTCAGCATATACAACGTAGCGCCAAAAATGTTGGCCCATAAGATGATGATGACCCACCACACTCTTTCTATTGGATCAGCTATACGTTGCACGGCGTGGAGTGCGAAAAATCCCACGTAAAGGACTAGAAAAAGGGTAACCGCAAACTGCAGCAACATCTGCTCAATTAAAGGCGTCCAATTCATTTGCGGCGACTCTATCAGCATCGGCACCCCGGGACAGTCTTCAAAATGAAGATGCTGCCATCCCGATACCCCGCTTGATCTTTCCCCCTCACGCAGGCATCATTTCCTATTCCCGATGAAACTGACACCGTTGGAATTTGAGAAGCCGCTCGTCGAGCTCGAAAAAAAGATCGACGCGATCAAGATTGAGTACAAAGAGCACCTCGGCGACGCCGAGCCGGTGCTGAAGGAGCTCGAGGCCAAGCTCAAGGAAGAGCGCGACAAGCTCTACACCAATCTTTCGCCGTGGCAGCGCGTGCAGATCGTGCGCCACCCGCAGCGCCCCTACACGCTCGATTACCTCAAGCTCCTGGCCGTCGACTTCATGGAAATGAGCGGCGACCGCTGCTTCGGCAACGACCGCGCGCTCATCGGCGGCCTCGCGCAGATCGGCGACGAGAAGGTCATGGTCATCGGCCACCAGAAGGGCCACGACACCAAGCAGAACATCAAGCACAACTTCGGCCTCGCCCATCCCGAGGGCTACCGCAAGGCGCTGCGCCTGATGAAGCTCGCCGACAAGTTCCGCCTGCCCGTCGTCTGCTTCATCGACACGCCCGGCGCCTATCCCGGCATCGCGTCGGAGGAGCGGCACATCGCCGAGGCCATTGCGGTCAACCTGCGCGAAATGTTCACGTTCAACGTGCCGATTGTCGCCGTGGTCTTGGGCGAAGGCGGCAGCGGCGGCGCGCTCGGCATCGGCGTCGCGGATCGCGTGCTCATTCTCGAAAATTCCTACTACTCGGTCATCTCGCCCGAGGGCTGCGCGGCCATTCTCTGGCGCGACCAGGCCCAGGCGCCGAAGGCCGCCGCCGCGCTAAAGATGACCGCGCCGGATTTGCTCGAGCTCAAGCTCGTTGACGAGGTCATCCCCGAGCCGTCCGGCGGCGCGCATCACTCGTGGGAAGAGGCTGCGGAGAAAGTGAAGGAAGCCGTGCTGCGCCACATCGCCGAGCTGCGCAAATTTGACGAGCACAGGCTGAAGGAAAACCGCTACGCCAAGTTCCGCGCCTTCGGCGAAGTGTCCGAGGCCACGGCTTGAACCTCGGGCTTATTCGGAGTAGGCTCCATCCATGAGCGACGTTGAGAGCATCTTGAAGAAGCTCCAGGCACTGGGCCTGGAGGACACCAAGCTGATCGGTCAAGCCGTTCGCGAGCATCTTGAGGAATTGGATGAGATCGGCGCCTATGACGATGCCAAGGGCAAGAACGAGGAAATCGAATCTCTCGACGCCGTGCTTGCCCGCTACGCTCCTTCCAAGACCGCTTGAGCTACCAGGTCGACCTCAAGAAGAGCGCGAGCAAGGCGCTCGACGGCATTCCTTCTTACGACCGCCAACACATCCTCGAGGCGATCGTTGGCCTGAGGACCAATCCGCGGCCACCCGGCTGTAAGAAATTAGCGGGCCGCGAGGGCTGGCGAATTCGATCACAAAACTATCGCGTCATTTACGATATCGATGATGCCGCCGAGCGCGTCCTGATCCAGGTCATCGGTCACCGGCGCGATGTCTATCGACGCTAACGCACGTCTTTATGCCCGATCTGCCTACAGACGAAGTCTTCATGCAACGCGCGCTGGAGCTGGCGCGCCGCGCCGCCTCCGCCGAGGAAGTGCCCGTCGGCGCCGTGCTCGTCCGCGATGGCGCGATCCTGACCGAGGCGGCCAATGAAGTGGAGAAGCGCCAGGACGCGACCGCCCACGCGGAGATGCTCGCCATCGGCGAAGCGCAGGCGCTGCTCAAGTCGTGGCGGCTCACCGGCACGACGCTCTACGTGACCAAGGAGCCGTGCCCGATGTGCGCCGGTGCGCTGGCCCATGTGCGCGTGGACCGCATCGTCTTCGGCGTGAGCGATCCGAAGGCCGGGGCTTGCGGCGGGGCGTTTAATTTATTCGATCTGCCGGGGCTTAACCATCGGTGCGAGATTACGCCGGGGGTGCTGCAGGAGGAGACGTTGGGGGTGCTGCAGGAGTTCTTTCGCGGGCGCAGAGCGAAAAGCTAGGAAGTTACCCGCCGAGCCGCAGTCGAAGGACCCAGCCACTTTCAGCGGAGGTTGCCGCAGTAGGAGAACACTTCCTCCACGCAAAGCCGGGTACGCCGGCCTCTCTCGATGGAACGCTTCCGAGTTTAACCCGCCATTTCGGCAAGCCACGCGGGTCCTTCCCTACGGCTCGGCGAAACGCTAAAGTGAAACCAGCCCCATCGCCCTCCTCCGCACAGGATGACGGAACTAACAAAACGCGCCGTCCACGTTCTTACGGCCGCAGTTACCCTCACGCCATCCGCAACTGCAACAGCGAGAAGTCGTCGTCGAACTCCGCCGCGCCGTGCAGCTCGCGCATCCGCTGCTCGATCTGCTCGAGCTTCGGCCGCTCCTCCTGCACGTACTGGGCGAACTCCTCCCAAAGCTGGTAACTGCCATCGTCCCGCGCGATCTCAAACACGCCGTCGCTGAATAAATAAAGCTCCGCGCCGGGCGAAAGCTCGACACTTTCCGAGGGGTACTTCATCTCCGGCGTCACGCCGATGACCGAGCCGTGCGTCTGCAACCGGATGCCCTTCCCCTCGCCCGTGACCAGCAGCGCCGGGTGCTGGCCCGCGCTGGCGTAACTCAACATCCGCGTCGGCACGTGATAAACGCCGTACCAGATCGTGAAATACTTGTCGTTGTTGCGGTCCATCGGGAACGCGCGATTGAGCCCCTCAAGCACCGCCGAAGGATTACGAAAATCGGTGGCCACGAGCAACTGCTGCCGCAGCACGTTGAGCACGGAAATGGAAAGCAACGCCGAGCCGACACCGTGTCCGGAAACATCGAGCAGGTAAAACGCCAGAGTTCCCGCATCCAGCCAGTGATAGCCGAAACCGTCGCCGCCAAGGTGCGAACACGGCAGGTAGCAATAGTGCGCTTCCACCGGTCCGGTCAGCGGCGCGGGCAGCAGGCTGCGCACATAGTTCGCGGCCTCACTAAGTTCATCCTCCAGGCGCCGCTGCGTCTGCTTGAGCGCGGCGTAGGTGCGCTGCAGCTTCTCTTGCGCGAGCTTGATGTCGGTGATGTCGTCCACCGTACCCTCATAATAGAGGAACTCGCCCGTCGCCTCGTCGACAATCGACCGCACGTTTTCCGAGATCCACATCGTCGAGCCGTCCCGGCGCCGGACCTCGGACTCGAAATGCAGCACCTGCCCGCGCTCCTGCATCAGCCGGACGAATTCCGCCCGCCGGTTCGGGTCGACGTAAAGCTGCGTCCCGATGTTGTTGATGCCGGCCTCGAGCTCCTCCAGCGACCCGTAGCCGTACATCTGCACCAGCGCCGGGTTGGCCGCGATGTACTTGCCCTCGCGCGAAGTCTGGAAAATGCCCTCCAGCGCGTGCTCGAAGATGCTCTGGTACCGGTGCTCGCTGCGCCGCAGGGCCTGGTCCGCGCTTTGTCGCTTCTGGATTTCATGCTGCAGGACACGATGCAGCCGGCTCGGCGGGTGACTGGGACTCCACGCCGGTGTTTTCTTCCGGCCCAGCTCGATTCGGTATTGGAGTGCACCCATATATCCAAGCTCTCAGAGCTATTACCGTGCCCAGAGTGGGCTTTTCTCTCGCCCCCCAACCGCCCCCTGCCGCTTCCACAATCGGCTCGTCAAACGACCCGTGCAAGAGCAATCTTAAGTCCATGGAAGCTCATCCTGCATCTGAACAAGTCACGACCACCGTTGGGACCTTCTATCAATGGGCCGTGGCCGACACCCCCACCACCGTCGCCCTGATCTTCGCCCTCGCCGGCGCGATCTTCATCGGCATCTACCTCATTCGCCGCCTCCGCAGCGCCCCCAGCGCGGACAAGAAGGCGTCGTAGCCGCAGTGGTAGCCGTCGACCGCCGGGCGACGGGCTCGGCGAATTCGCGCATACGCACCGTTGGGTCGCAATTTCGAAAACGCCTCTCGCCCCGCGCCCCGCGCCCGGCGGTCGCGGGCTACCGCTGACTCCACGACCTTACGGCCGCGCCTACGCGGCCGCCCCAAACCGCTTCACGCGCAAGAGCACGCGCAGCGGGTGCAATTCCTCCTCGAGACTCATCGGCATCGGTGCGTTCTCGAGGATGAACCGGAAATAATCGTCGGCGTGGTCCTGCGGTTTTGCCAGCGCCGGCAACTCGCGCGGCGCGGCCTCACCGATGACGCACGCCGTCCGCGTCCCGCCGTCGACCGACTCGACGAATCCCTTCGTCCCGAATATCCGCACGTGATCATTCCCCCAAGCGCCGAGCCCGCGTGGATTGAGATAATTGAGCGCCATCACGGCGAGCCCGCCGTTCTCCAAGCGCCCCTGCAACGTCGCCGCCACGCGCAGCCCGCCATTCGCAACAGGATTGCCGTGCGTCGTCTCCAGCATTTCCAACGCGCAAATGCGTACGCCCGCCACATGCTCGACGAACCGCGCCGCGTGGATGCCCACCTGCAACGTCAGGCCGCCGTCGACCGCCTCGTCCTGCGGCCGGCCCCCGTGCATTGGGTACGATTTCTGCGCGAAGACCTGCACCACTTCGCCGAGCTCGCCGCTGCGCACCACCTCGCGCATCTGCACGTAGGGCGAGTCGAAGGCCGTCTGCGCCATCTCGCGGAAATGCCGCCTCGACGCATCCGCCGCGGCGAGGACGCGGTCGAGGTCCGGCTCGCTCAACGCACACGGCTTCTCGGCGTAGACGTGCTTGCCGTTCTGGAGGCACACGATGGCGTCATCCACCTGTGTCGAACGCATCGGCGAGCAAAGCGAGATGAGGTCCACGTTCGGATCGAGCGCCAGCGCGAGCAGATTGTCGCGCCGCGCGAGGGAAGCGCCGCCCGGTGCATCGGAGGGAACCTCG
>Ga0302267_10005361_pt1 | contig 13511 bp, 8 predicted proteins | sample III_Bog_E1_3_FD_194555 | JGI IMG/M metagenome (GOLD analysis project Ga0302267, IMG submission 194555) | Peat permafrost microbial communities from Stordalen Mire near Abisko, Sweden - III_Bog_E1_3 | ecosystem: Environmental > Terrestrial > Soil > Wetlands > Peat | place: Sweden: Abisko... | reverse complement strand
GCTCGGACTAGTACTCGGTGCACGAGCGCCGGTCACGTCCCGACGGCGATGTCAGCCTTCGGAAGAACTTGCCCACCAAGACCTTGCCCCCCGTGGACAGGAACGACGCCATGCGCAACGGACGTACCGCCCGGAGCATCGATACGCCCCGTGGTGACTCTGCAATCCAGCGCACGATTTCGACTCGCGGGGACAGCGCTCGCCCTCGCATCACTCGCCTTCCTGGCCAGTTGCACCCGCGGCGATGCCGCGGAGAGCGCTGGTCCGGGCGCCGGCGCGATGAAGATGCCGGTTGAGGTGGTGACGCTCGTGGACGTCCCCATCCAGGACTCGTCGGAGTACCTCGCGCAGCTCATCTCGCGCACGCAGGTGGCGATCTACCCGCAGGTGAGCGGCGTCGTGACGTCGATCCTCGTCAAGCCGGGCCAGACCGTGCGGGAGGGCGCGCCCCTGCTGCAGATCGATCCCCGGCGCGAGTCGGCCAACCTCTCCAATCAGGTGGCCGCCAAGGCGCAGCGCGAAGCGAACCTCGCCCTCGCCAAGCGCAACGCCAGCCGCTCCGCCGCACTCTTCCGCGAGGGCCTCGTCAGCCGGCAGCAGCTCGAACAGGACCAGAGCCAGGCGACGGTGGCCGAGGCGGAGGTCAACGCGCAGGAAGCCGTCATCGGCGCGCAGTCCGCGCAGCTCGGGTACTACCGGATCTCGGCCCCCTTCGACGGCGCCGTGGGCGACATTCCCGTCAAGCTCGGAGACTACGTGGGCCCGCAGACCAAGCTCACGAGCGTCGACGACAACAAGACGCTCGAGGCCTACGTCAACGTCCCCTCGGAGCAGCTCGGGCTGCTCGACGACGCGAGCCGCGTCGTGCTGCTCGGCGACGACCGGGCCAGCAACACCACGCTGGCGGAGGGGCCGATCACGTTCGTCGCCCAGGAGGCGAACCCGCAAACGCAGGCGGTCCTCATCAAGGCCAGGTTCCCGAACGGCGGCCATCTCCGCGCGGCGCAGATCGTCCGCGCGCGGGTGGTGTGGAAGACGCACACGGGCGTGCGCGTCCCGACGCTCGCCGTCACGCGGCAGAGCGGGCAGTACTTCACCTTCGTCGCCGTTGCCGCCGCGGGGGGTACGTCGGCCCATCAGGTCCCGGTCACGCTCGGCGAGGTGGACAACAGCACCTACGCCGTCGTGAGCGGCCTCAAGGCCGGTGACCAGGTCATCGTCTCGCAGATCCAGAAGCTCCGCGACGGGGCGCCCGTCGTCACGAGCCCCGCCAAGCCCGCGGTCGCGGGCGACGCTGGGAACTGACGTGGGCTTCGTCGACTTCTTCATCCGCCGCATCGTCTTCGCGATCGTCTGCGCGATTCTGATCGTCATCGCCGGCACGGTGGTGATCCCCGGCCTGCCCATCGCGCAGTACCCGCAGATCGCGCTGCCGCAGGTCATCGTCTCGTCCTCCTACGTCGGCGCGAGCTCGGCGGAGGTCGAGTCGGGAGTAACCATCCCGCTCGAGCAGCAGATCAACGGCGTGCAAGGGATGAAATACATCACGTCGTCGTCGTCGAACGACGGCTCGTCGAACATCACCGTGACGTTCGACGCTTCGCGCGACATCGACCTCGCCGCCGTCGACGTGCAGAACCGCGTCAATACGGCGCTCGCGCGCCTGCCGGTGGACGTCCGCAACCTGGGCGTGACCATCACCAAGAACTCGGGCGCGTTCATCGGCGCCTACGCGCTCTTCACGCAGGACGAGCGCTACGACGAGAAGTTCATCAGCAACTACGCCGACGTCTACATGAAGGACCGGCTGAAGCGGGTCTCCGGCGTCGCCGACGTGATCATCTTCGGCGAGCGGCGCTTCTCGATGCGCCTGTGGCTCGATCCCGACCGCCTCGCGGCGCGCAACATGAGCCCCGTCGACGTGCTCACGGCGCTGCGCGAGCAGAACGTGCAGGTCGCGGCCGGCTCGGTCGGTCTCCCGCCGGCACCGAGCGGGCAGACCTATCAAATCTCCGTGCGCGCCGTCGGCCGGCTGGTCGAGGCGTCCCAGTTCGAGGACGTCGTCGTGAAGTCGCTACCCGACGGCACCATCGTCCGTCTGGGGGACATCGGCCGCGCCGAGCTGGGCGCCGAGTCGTATTCGCAGCTGTCTCGCTGGAAGGGCAAGCGCGCGGTGGGCCTCGGTATCCAGCAGCTGCCAGGGTCGAACGCGCTCGACGTGAAGAAGAAGGTCGACGCGGCGGTGGCAGCGCTGGCCAAGGAGTTCCCGCCAGGGCTCGTCTACGAGACGGCGTTCGACACGACCGCGCCCGTGAGCGCGTCGATCAAGGACGTCATCATCACGCTCCTGCAGGCGATCTTCCTCGTCATCGCCACGATCTACCTCTTCCTCCAGACGCTCCGTTCGACGCTCATCCCGGCAATCACGATCCCCGTCTCGCTGCTCGGGACGTTCGCGTTCGTGAAGCTGTTCGGCTTCTCGATCAACACGCTCACGCTCTTCGGGCTCACGCTCGCGACCGGTCTCGTCGTCGACGACGCGATCGTCGTCATCGAGAACATCACCCGCGTGATGGAGCAGCAGCACATCTCGCCCTACAAGGCCGCGTCGAAGGGGATGTCCGAGGTCACCGGCGCGGTCATCGCGACCTCGCTCGTCCTCATCGCGGTGTTCGTCCCGGTCGCGTTCTTTCCGGGGACGACCGGCAAGATCTACCAGCAGTTCTCGCTCACGATCGCGTTCAGCATCGCGCTGTCGGCCTTCAACGCCATCACGCTGACGCCGGCGCTCTCGGCGCGCCTCCTGCGAGCCGAAGATCACGGACCGGGGGCCAGGAAGAAGAGCTTCATCTTCCGGGGCTTCGACCGAGGCTTCGACGCAGTCCGTCGCGGCTACACGCGCGGTCTCCAGGTCGCGATTCGCTTCCGCGCCGTCACCGCGCTCGCGTTCCTCGGTCTCCTCGGCGCCACCGGCTGGTTGTTCCTGCACGTGCCGCAAGCCTTCATCCCGGACGAGGATCAGGGCTACTTCATCGTCATCGTGCAGGGCCCCGAGGGGTCGAGCCTGGAGGTCACCTCCGACACGATGCGCGGCGTCGAGGACACGCTCGCCAAGGTGCCCGAGATCCAGGGGTGCTTCTCCGTCCCCGGCTTCTCGCTACTCGGCACGGGGCCGAACAAGGGCGCGATCTTCTGCTCGCTCATCCCCTGGGAGGAGCGCACCAAACCCGGTCAGGACGCGATGTCGCTCGTCGCTCGTCTGCGCGGTCCGCTGATGGGCGTCGGCGGCGCGTTCGTACTCCCCTTCTCTCCTCCGGCCATCCAGGGCGTCGGCAACGTCGGCGGCTTTCAGTTCGAGATCGAAGATCAGACGAGCGAGCCGAAGATCGAGAAGCTCGCCGGCGCGACCTTCGGACTCATGATGGCGGGCAACCAGGACCCGAGCCTCCGCGGCGTCTTCTCCGCCTTCACGGCGAACGACCCGCAGATCGTCGTCGAGGTCGACCGCGACCGAGCCAAGGCCCTCGGCGTTTCGCTCGACGAGGTCTTCTCCACGCTGCAGATCTACATGGGCTCGGCGTACGTGAACGACTTCGTCTTCGGCACGCGCACCTACCGCGTGTACCTGCAAGCGGACCAGCAGTTCCGCAACCGGCCGACCAATCTCACGAGCTTCTACGCGCGCTCGATCACGGGACAGATGGTTCCGCTGGCCGAGCTGGTGAAGGTCATCAACACGGCCACCGCGCAGAGCATCAACCACTACAACCTCTTCCGCTCGACCGAGATCCAGGGCTCCCCGGCGCCGGGCGTCAGCACCGGCCAAGCCTTGCTCGCGATGGAGAAGACGGCGAAGGAGCACCTGCCGCCCGGCTTCTCGTTCGAGTGGTCCGGGCTGTCTCAGGAGCAGCTCGAGTCGGGGGGACAGACGCTGTACATCTTCGCGCTCGGCATCGTCTTCGTGTTCCTGGTGCTCGCGGCCCAGTACGAGAGCTTCGTCCTGCCGTTCATCATCATCCTGTCGGTGCCCGTGGCCATGCTCGGTGCGTTGCTGCTCCAGATGATCCGCGGCTACTCCAACGACGTGTTCTGCCAGGTAGGGCTCGTCATGCTCATCGGCATGTCGAGCAAGAACGCGATCCTCATCGTCGAGTTCGCGCGCGAGCTTCGCGAGGCGGGCAAGTCCGTCGTCGAGGCGGCGCTCGAGGCCGCCGAAACGCGCCTCCGGCCGATCCTGATGACCTCGATGGCGTTCCTCCTCGGCGTCGTTCCGCTGCTGATCGCCACCGGCGCCGGCTCGGTGGGCCGCCGCTCGCTCGGCACCACGGTCTTCGGCGGGATGCTTCTGTCCACAGTCCTGAACCTCTTCTTCATCCCGGTGCTCTACATCCTCGTCGAGACGCTGCGCGAGCGCGTGGCCGGCGCGGAGTCCGTCGTTCACGCGCCCGCCGTCGGTGGGGAGGCGGAATGAAACGCGCGACCCGTCTCTCGCTCGCGGCGCTGGCGTCGCTCGCGCTCGTCCTTCCGGCGCCACGAGCCACGGCGCAGGGGGGCGCTCCCGTCGCCGCGCCGCAGAAGCCGGCCGCGAAGCCTGCCAAGCCGGCGCGAACCGAAGCGGATACGACGACGGACGAGGCGCAAGCGAGCGACGATGCTCTCCCTCCCGCGCCGACGGTGGTCGATCCGATGCTCGACCCCCTGCCGCCGCCGCGACGCACCGTCGGGAGCTGGGAGGACGCGCTCTCGCTCGTGCGCGCGCGCTCCACCGATCTTCGCCTCGCCTTCGACGAGGTCGAGAAGGCCGAAGGGCAATCGCGGATCGCGCTCGCCGGCGCGCTCACGCAGGTGAACGCGACCGGAAGCCTGACGCACAACTTTCTCCAGGGGAACTACCCCATCGCACCGGGCGTCAACCTGGCCTATCCGACGAGGAACGTCCTCGCCGGGCAGATCGGCCTCGTGCAACCGGTCCTGTCGCCGCGCGCCTGGTACGCCGTCGGTACCGCCCACCGCGCCGAGGACGCGGCGCGGCTGACGCTGGAGGACCGCAAGCGCGTCCTCGCGACGGACGTAGCCGGGGCCCTGGTGGCGGAGATTGCCGCCGAGCGGATCGCCGAGCTCAATCGCGTCGGCCTGCGGCAAGCGCTCGAGAGGCTCGCGCTGGCCCACCGGCGCGAGGACCTCGGCTCGGGCAACCGGCTCGACGTCGTACGCGCCGAGCAGGACGTGGACGCCGCGCGCGCCGCGGTGGTCTCGGGCGACGAGTCGGCCCGCCAGGACCGAGAAGCGCTGGGCCTCGCGCTCGGCATCGCCGAGCCGATAGGCGCCGCGCAGGGCTTGAACATCGACGGCCTGGTCAACGACACGGGGACCGGCTGCAAGCTGGTGGGTACGGTCGACGAGCGCGCCGACCTTCGCGTCCTGCACACCGAAGTGGACATCGCCGCGCGCGGCGTGAAGGACGTCTGGTACCAGTTTTCGCCGGTCGTGACGTTCCAGTCGACGCTGGCCTCGTCGAACGACGCTTTGGCCATACCGGCGACGACCTGGAACATCGAAGGGGTGCTGACGATCCCGATCTGGGACGGCGGCGCGCGCTATGGCGAGCTGCGCCAGGCAAAGGCCCAGAAGGACGAAGCCGAGCAGAACCTCATCGCGCAGCGGCGCACGGTCGTCATCCAGATCGAGCAGGCGCGGCGCGCGGTCGCAGTGGCGGAAGACTCACGCAAGGTCGCCGTGGACGCCGAGACGCACGCGCGGCAAGTGGATCACATGACGCAGGTGGGCTTTCTGACGGGCCAGGGGACGAGCCTCGACCTCGTCGTTTCGGCCGGCGCGCTCCGGCAGGCGCAGATCAACCGCGCGCTACGCGATTTCGATCTCGTGCGCGCGCGGATCGAGGCGCTTCTGGCGCTCGCCGACTGTCACTGGTGACAGGCGGCGCCTCCCGCGTCGCCGACTCGCAACTGGAGATTACCCAGTGCTAGTGGTCGTCCGAGTCGGCGCGCGCCATCGCCGGCGCGAGGAAGACGACGCCGAGGACCGGCGCGGCTGCGCCTCCCGCGGACACGCCGTTCATTGTCGGTCCTCGAACGGGTCCACCTTCTTGGCGGGCGGCGGGAGAGGAGGTGGAGCCGTTGGGGCTGCGGGCGGGGGTGGCGGTGCCTGCGACGCAGCGCCGGCGTACGAAACGGCGCCGCCGTGGGGGCCCTGCGAACTCCGCCTGGGCGGCGAAGGGCTCGTCGGCGCGGGCGGCGGTGGGGGCGCGGACGGAGCGTCGAGAGCCAGCACCGCGACGACCTCCACGTCGTGGACCGGATCGATGTCCTTCGCGAAGACCGCGTACCCAGCGCGCTTCAGCTCGAGGTGCGTCTTGGGGGACCCGGTGGGCACGGCGGTCGTGAACGGCGTGCGCCCGAGCAGCTTCCCGTCGCCGTAGACCTCGACGTCGCTCGGCGTCGAAGTGACCGAGATGCGGCTCGTCTGCGCTTGCGCGACCGGCACCAGCTCTGCGACGGGTATCGGCTTGCGGCTCCACAGGAACACGGCCGCACCGATCGCCGCCACGACCACGAGACCGGGGACGAGCGGCTTTCGCGAGGCCGGCGGGTAGGAACGCGGTGGCTTCGTCGTCGCCCTGACGCTCGCCTGCTCCGGACGGCTCGACGCGCGCCTGAGCCACCTGGATCTCACCCGACGAGGTGCGCAGCCTCACACCGCCGCTCGCGCCGTCGCCAGGCGGACGGAGCGCGTCGATGAGCTCCTGGGCCGTCTGGTACCGATCGGCGGGTGCCTTCGCGCAGCAGCGGTGGATGACCGCGTCCACCCACTCGGACACGCCGAGCTCGGGGCGTGTTTTCACGATCGAGGGGAGCGGGTTGTTCAGGTGCGCCATCATCGTCAGCATCGACGTCTCGCCCTTGAACGGCGGCGAGCCCGTCAGCATCGTGTAGGCGATGATCCCGAACGAGTAGATGTCGGTCCGACCGTCGACGTTCCCGCCCATGTGCTCCGGCGACATGAAGCGGGGAGAGCCCACGACGACCCCCTCGTCCGTCAGCTCCTGGCTCTTCTCGCCCATGACCTTCGTGACGCCAAAGTCGAGCAGCTTCACGATGCTGTCGGCCTCGGGCCCATCCACGAGCATCAGGTTGGACGGCTTGAGATCGCGGTGGACGGTCCCCTGAGCGTGCGCCGCGCGGAGGCCGCGCGCCATCTGCCGAAGCAGGCCGAGGGCCTCCGCCTCGGGGAGCGCGCCGTGCTCGATGCGTTGCTCGAGCGTCTCCCCTTCCAGGAGCTCCATGGCCATGAAGAAGCGCTCGCGATCGCTCGCCGGGGTCTCGATCCGTCCGTAGTCGAAGACCGTCACGATGTTGGCGTGCTGGAGCTTCGCGAGGACGCTGGCCTCGCGAAGAAAGCGACGCCGGATCAACTCCCTGCCGGTCTCCGGGTCGTCCATGGCGTCCGCCAGGGTCGGAAGGATGACCTTGAGCGCGACCATTCGGCCGAGCGGTATCTGCTCCGCGGTGTAGATGCGTCCCATGCCGCCCGTCGCGAGCACGGTCACGACGCGGTATTTTTCGTTGATCACCGCGCCGACCATCGGGTCGTTCGCGCCAGCGCGGGTCCGCGGCACTACGAGCGCGCTCGTCGGCTGGTCGCTCGTCGACGGCTGGTTCGACTCCGGCGACAGGTCTTTTCTGGCGTCTTCCATTCCCCCTGCCGGGCGGTTTCGCTCGATGGAAGGTATCTCCGGCGCGCCCCATAGTCCACGGAGGCCGAGCTGGGCTCCGCGGCTCCTGGGTGGGCCCAAGGGGGGCCACGCCGACGGACGTGACGACCGCGGGGCACGAGGCGTTGCCGCCGGCGCGCGATGACCTGACCGTTGGGTCGGATTTCCCTCATAATGATCCGGTGCCGACCGACGAGACGGAGCCTGGATTCCCCACGATCAAGGGGAGGCTGCAGCTGATCGTGCACGTCGAGGACCTCTTCCTGACGTTCCGCCTCAAGCCCCTGGGCCCGGTGACGCTCGGCCGGGCGACCACGTCGGACGTCGTCATCGACCATCCTTCGGTCTCGCGTTCGCACGCCGTCCTCACGCTCGGACCGTCCATCTACATTCGCGATCTCGGCAGCGCGAACGGGACGCACGTAGGCGAGCGACGCATCGAGCCGAATTGCGACGTCGAGATCGCGCCCGGCCAGATGATCTTGCTGGGCGCGGCGAGCATCATCATCCAGCGCGTGGCTGGCGCGACGCCGTCTCGCCGGGTGCAGAGTCACGATTACTTCGAGCCGCGCATCGAGGAGGAGTGCGCGCGGCGCAGCCGGCACGGCGGCTCCTTCGCCATCGTCCGGGTGAACGTCGCGCCCGGCGCCGTCGGCGCGACCGCCGAGGCCGCGCTCCACCGCGCGCTGCGCGCCAACGACGTGCTCGCCCTCTACGCCCCCGACCAGTACGAGATCCTCATCGACGGCGCCTCGGCCACGACCGCGGCGGAGGTAGCCGAGCGCCTTCGCGCGGAGCTCACCGCAGCGGGGCTCGAGTCGAGGCTCGGCCTCGCCACCTACCCCGACGACGGCGCAACGGCCGGCGCGCTCTTCGATCACGCCAACGACGGCGTCTCGCGAAGGCAGCGGCCCCCCTCCTCGAACCCGCCGGAGGACGACGCGCTCGAGTCGACCGCGATGGCGGGCGTACACGAGCTGGTCGCGCTCGTCGCCGGGAGCACGATCAGCGTGCTCATCATGGGCGAAACGGGCGTCGGCAAGGAGGTGCTCGCCGAGTCGATCCACCGCCAGTCGCCACGCGCCGACAAGGCGCTGCTCCGCCTCAACTGCGCAGCGCTCTCCGAGACGCTGCTCGAGAGCGAGCTGTTCGGGCACGAACGCGGAGCGTTCACGGGCGCCTTCGCGCAGAAGCGCGGCCTGCTGGAGACCGCCGACGGCGGCACCGTCTTCCTCGACGAGATCGGCGAACTGCCGATGGCGGTGCAGGTGAAGCTGCTCCGCGTGATCGAGGAGCGGACGGTGACCCGCGTGGGCGGCCTCGCATCCCGACTGCTCGACGTCCGCTTCGTCGCAGCGACCAACCGCGATCTCGAGGTCGAGGTCGCGCGCGGGACGTTCCGCCAGGATCTGTTCTTCCGCCTGAACGGCATCACCATCGTCATCCCTCCCCTGCGGGAGCGAAGGGACGAGATCGAGCGGCTCGCGCAGACGTTCATCGCCGCCGCGTCGAGGCACCGCCCGCGGCCGCCGCGGCTGTCGCCCGAGGCGCTCGGGATGCTGCTCGCGTACAGTTGGCCGGGCAACGTCCGCGAGCTGCGCAACGTGATCGAGCGCGCCGTGGTCTTGTCGAGCGGCGACGAGATCGTGCCGCGCCACTTGCCGACCGAGAAGATCAACGCGACGGTCCTGGCGCGCCCTGCGCCGCGGGTACCCCTTCCGCCGCCGCGTCCGCAGGTTTCGTCCTCAGCGCCGTTCCCCGGCGCCGAGGGGGCGACGGGGGCGTGGCCGGTGGCACAGCAAGCACCCCCGGCCAGTGGTCTGCGCGCGGAGCTCGAGGCCCTCGAACGCACGCGGATCCTGGACGCGCTGGAGCGCTCGGCGTGGAACCAGACCAAGGCGGCCCTCGCGCTCGGAATGTCCCGTGGCCAGCTGATGGCGCGCCTCGACCAGTACGGCATCGCACGCCCGCGCAAGAAGAGCGACGCGTGACCCGCTCCACGTGCGCGCGGTGAGTGCCTACCTCGCCGCCCTGCGGCGCGCGACGAGGCGCTCGAACGTCGCCAGCATCTCGTCGCGCAGCTCGCTCTGAAACGCCCGCGCGACCTGGGTGAACCCGTCGGTCGGATCCTCGTCCTCGTCGCGCGGGCGAGACCCGCGGCTCACCCACCCGCTCTCCATCGACCCGCTCGCCTCCGAGCCGTCGCGCTCCCGGGTGCTCGAGGCCATGGTCGTCGCCCGCCTTCCGCTCTCGTTACGGGCAGGGCGGCGCGTACATGTGGACGGCGCCGGGGTTTTGGCAGTTGTAAGCCTGGTTCCCCGCCAAAGTCGCGGCGAAGTTGGCGCCGGTGCCGTAGGTCGTGCTCTTGGTGTGCTGCTTGATCTCTTCGAGCTCGTAGGCCGAGTCGTCGTTGCAGACGTGGTCGGGATTGCCGGCGCCGAACAAGGTGATGTCAGCCACGACGATGCCATATTTCGAAGTGCACGCGCCGCTCACCGTCCCGGTCGTGCCGCTCGGCTCGTCGACCCAGTAGTCGAGGAGCGCGGGCGCCGCCACGGCGCCCGACTGGGTGTTGCACCCCAGGGTCGTCGAGGACGACTGCGCACACGGGCCGTGGTTGCACGAGTTGACCTGCTGGTCCCACGTGTCCGTGCAGTGGTTGTAGTTCCAGCCGCCGATGGTGCTGTGCTGCGCGCCGTTGATCTCGCTCACCAGCCCCTCGGCGCCGGTCAGCGCCGCCGTGTAGAGCTTGCCCTCCTGCGTGTTCGAGCTGCAACCGTTCGAGTTGAAGGCGACATCCCCAACCCGCTGCGCCCGCAGGACTGCCGCTTCTGCCCGGAGCACGGGGTCCTCACTGGGAACGATGCGGGTGAGGTTCGTCAGGTGGAAGACGTGGTCGGCGAGCTCGGGGCCCGCCTGCGCGGCGAAGACCCGGGCGGCGTCACGAGCGATCGCGAAGTCGTTGTCCCGCTGAACGCCTTCCGCCGCCGACTGGAGGTGATTGTTCGCCATGGCGTCGGGCGCCCACGTCGGGTCGACGAACCGGTCGCCGCCTCGATTGAGCTGGAAGGTGCGCCCCTCCTGGTCGACCACGCGCGAGTCCATCTCGAACAGCGGCTCGTTGGGGAACGACTTCTGGTAGAGGATCCCCTTCGGCGCCCCCACGCGCGTCTCGAGAAACACGACGCGCCCGTTCTCCGAGAACGAGGCCGACACGCCGACGGCGGGGTCGGAGTGAAGGATCGTCAGGCCTCCCTGCTGCGTCGATGTGGGCGACGGCGCACCACCGCATCCGACGGCGACGGTACCCAGCACGATCACACACATCCCGAGAGTGCCCAGCGTCCTACGAATGCGCATCTTTGCCGCCCCTTGGTTTTGCTCGCCGCACCGCGCGTCGAGTGGACACCGGTAAGAGCAACGGACGTGCCGTGAGAATCTCTCGGAAATTCGCGAGTTGGCGCGATCCGCGTTGCTCGACCCCGGACCATTGGTTCGATCGCCGTGCTTGATGTCGAAATTCAGACAATCGTCTGGGCGTCGCGGTTCGCGCTCCCTCGCGGTGTGCGCGGCCGGGCGCTCACGTACTATCGCGAGGGCGAAGAGTGGGTATCTCGTTGGCGAAGCTCGAGCGGGTCATCCTGGCGATTGGGTGTGCGAGCGCGGCTTGCCTCGCCGGGGCGACGCACGCGCCGGAGCCCGCGGCACGGTCGAGCGCGGCGATCACCAACGGCACCGCGGATTCCAGCGACCCAGCGGTCGTGTCCATCGTGGGCGCGTCGGGCGCCACGGAGTGCAGCGGGACGCTGGTGGCGGCCCACGTCGTCCTCACCGCGGGCCACTGCACGATCGCGGAGGTCGTCCAGGGGGGGAGCGTCGTCATCGGTTCGTCGCTCGCGGACGCCGTCGTCACCATCCCCATCGCGAAGGCGGTCGCGCACCCACAGTTCGACCTCGGCACCCTCACGAACGACATCGGCATCCTGGTCCTCGCGTCGGCCGCGACGCCGACGCCCATCGCTCTGGCCTCCAGCGCACCGGACGCCGGGGCGACGGTGCAGCTCGTCGGGTGGGGGCTCACCGGGGAGGACGCCGGTGACACCGGGCAGAAGCGAGAGGGCACGACCACGGTCACGGCCGTGGACCCGACGACGTTCTCGGTGGCCTCCACGCCGTCGCAGCCGTGCAACGGCGACTCGGGAGGCCCGGCGCTGCTCACGGCAGGCGGCGTGCAGTCCGTCGTCGGCGTGACCAGCAACGGCGACGCCGCCTGCGACGCGGGGGCGACGTACACGCGCGTCGATGCGTACCTTGCGTCGTTTCTACAGCCGACGATGGCGGCGTACGCGCTGGGGAGCGCGAGCACGGGGCAGACGTGCCTCTTTCCCGAGCAGTGCGCCGGCGGCGCGTCGGATTGCGTCGTGGCGCCCGACGACGCGCGTCTCAGCTACTGCACCACGGCCTGCCAGAGCGACGCCGGCTGCCCGTCGGGGATGGTTTGCGCGGCCGAGACGAGCGGCTCCCAGTGCCGCTATCCCCTGCCGACGCCGGGTACCTACGGGGCGTCGTGTACGACCGACTCCAACTGCGTGGAGGGGACGTGCACCACGACCGGCATCTGCGCGCTGCGATGTGTCCCCGGCGGTTCTTCGTGCCCGGCGGGCTTCGACTGCGTGAACACCGCCGACATCGACTTCTTCTGCGTCGCGCCGACACCGCCTTCCGCGCAGGGGGGCGGCCAGTGCGCGCTCACGCCGGCGGGTCGCACCGCGCCGCTCCCGTGGATTGCCATCGCAGCCATCGCGCTCGGGGCGGCGCGCTGGCGGGCGCGGTGGAGGCGGGGCTCGCACTGATCTCGAGGCAACGCGCCACTCACCGCGCCTTTGCGTGCAGCGTGCCGTCGGTGTCGATCCAGTACACGTGCGAAGCATCGAGCGCGAGCGTGTGATCGCGCACCAGCGTGTCGCTCTCCACCAGGGTCTTCGCCCCCGTCGTCGTCGAGACCGCATAGATGCCGATCGGGGACGCATGCGTGCCGTTCGGGGCATCGAACGCCTTCCTCGAGACGAACAGGCCCGCCGCGTCCGCGGCAAAGTCGCTCACGATCCACCTCGGGAACGAGGCGAGCACCTTCCGGCCACCATCGGCTTTCGCGAGGTCGATGCGACTGATCTCCTCGCCGTCGTTTCCGAGGTTCGCGATGTAGAGCGCGGCGCCGCTACGCGCGCCGTCCCCCGAGGCCATCCTCCCTTTGAAGAGTGCGCGCGGCGCCCCTCCGCCGCGCGGCGCAAGCGAGATGACGCTGCCGTCGTCGACGATCTCGCCGAAATACACCCCTCTGGCGTCGGCTCCATAGAGCGCGTCGATCTTGACGTTGGGATCGATCGCGAGCTGCGTCACCGTGCCGGTGGACGTGACGGCGAGGATCCCCGTGTGCTGGCTGAGCGCACCGATCTGCCCGTGGATGTAGACCGTGCCGTCGAAGGCGGCGAGCAAGCTCATGCCGGCGAGGTAGCAGCCCGTCCCGGACGTCAGATCGCGCAGGTGCGTCCCGTCGAGCGCGATCTTCGCGACGTGGCAGGCCGTGGGAACGAAGGGCCGCTTGCCTGTGAGGTACACGAAGTAGAGGCTCGTGCCATCAGTCGTGAAGCCGGCGTTCAGAGGTTCGGGGTTCGTGAAGAGCGTGGTCGGTGTTCCCCCTCGGGTCGGCACGCGCTTGATCGAGCCCCCTTCGAGCCAGTAGGCGTGAGCGCCGATGATCGTGAACTGCGCTGCCCGC
>Ga0302267_10005352_pt1 | contig 13521 bp, 9 predicted proteins | sample III_Bog_E1_3_FD_194555 | JGI IMG/M metagenome (GOLD analysis project Ga0302267, IMG submission 194555) | Peat permafrost microbial communities from Stordalen Mire near Abisko, Sweden - III_Bog_E1_3 | ecosystem: Environmental > Terrestrial > Soil > Wetlands > Peat | place: Sweden: Abisko... | reverse complement strand
CTTGCCTCGGGCTCCGCTACGCTCCGCCCGAGACAAGCTGTGCGGCAACCACAACCAATCACTCTCATATCTACTGGTACATAATTCGGGGGCCGGTCAGGGCCAGCTATTCGCCGACGATAATGAGTTTGTGTACTCGCTAGAGATTCTCACACACGCCGATTTCAACGGCGATGGAGTGGGAGACGTGGTCGTGATGGGTTGCATACTAGGGGAAGCATAGTTCATGGTCTCCTTGTCAATATTTCATCTTGCCTCAAGACGCCAAAGGTAAGTTTATTCGCCTTACATACAATTATTCCCCATATAGTATTAAGGTACAGACTTCACATTGAGACTAGCGCCCCCACCCAATCCATAAATACACGAGAGAGTAATTTTATAATATGAATTTAAATACTAGACTAAACACATATTTATTGACAGGCGTATGCGTCCTACTCGGAATAATGTATTTATACCCATTTTTTTCGTCATCAATAACATGGACATTTAATCGCGAGTGCACGTACGAGAATCGCAGTAAAATTGTGATACCTTTTGGATGGATTACAGGAGAGGGTGCGGGATTTGTATTGAAAAAGCCCCAAGCAAAATTATCGTACAGAGCGTTATCCATGTTTCCAAATGAACTAGAAGTGAGTGATAACGGATCGAGCTTAAAAGAGAACAATAGAAAACGCGAAGAATGGTTCCACATCTACGGAATCACAAGCACGACGGACTTAGTAGATGCCAGAACTTATCCATTCACTTCTATTGGCCTGATCTGTGGAGGAGTTGGAGAACTAGAACCCTCCGACATATTGATATTTTCATGTATATCTCCCGATTATCGATACAGCTTTCGATTTTCCGGCAGGCTGAAAGAAATTAGAGATGCAAGCGAGATTGCAAAACAAATTGTTGCCAGGTAACACGAGTACAGTAGATAGACGATTGGGCGACCCAGTCTACGTTTCTGAAATCTTGATTCTCCTTAAAAGTGGAACTCCATCTTTCGCTTCATTCCAGTGTAGGACGAGGCCTCTGTCGTTCTGCGAACACCTGCGGAAATTGCGATGCATCATTCTGCCAGTAGAACAGTAAAAGGGCTGCCTATAGTAGCAGGCAGCCCTTTTACTTCAATTGCATTTCAGTTCGTTAGAACTCGATGCGAGCCGAGAGTTGAACAGCCTTGCGGGTCGCCGTTGAATCGGCAGCAACCTGACCAAAGGTCGTGCTTCCGGTTGAATATACGACGTTAGCTCCAGACACAGCGAACTTCGTGTGGTTGGTGACGTTGTACATCTCCGCGCGGAAGTTGAACTTCGAGGTCTTGGTCAAGTGCAACGGGAAGCTGCGAACCAGAGCGATGTCCAGATCGTAGTTACCCGGGGCAGACAGGTTGTAGGCTGCCGTGCGCGGTGCATTGCCAAACTGGTAGGCTGGCGTCGCAACGAAGGCGGTCGAGTCAATGTTAGGAGTACCCAGACCGTTCACAATTTGGGCTGCAGTACTTCCCTGCCCCCACTTTCCATTGATGCGAGCCTGACCGGTAAAGGCTGGGTTGAGGGTTGGCATGCAGGCTCCTGCCGGTGATGAGAAGGCAGTCTGTGCAGGATTGGTTCCGCAACTGGAGGAGGTAATCGCCAGCGGCGAGCCGGAGTAGGCCTGGAATGTCTCAGAGAACTTGAAACCTCCCAAAACCGCCCGCTCCCACTCGGTCTTGCCAAGAACGGTCGAGCCAATCGGAAGATTCCAAACACCCGTCACCACCAGATGCTGCGGCTGGTTTGATGTGGATACGCTGCGTTCGATGCGATCCGCCGACCACGACATCGTAGGCTGGTTAGCAATGGTTCCCTGTGGAATGGCATAGCCGGAACGGAAGGTTCCGCCATCGTCAATCGCGTGAGAGAAGGTATAGTTCGCCATGAATGTGACGCCGTGCGAGGGACGCATATTCGCCGTTATCTGCACTGCGTTGTAGTTGGAGTTGGCCACATAGCCAAAGGCGTCGCTGACGCTCTGGAAGGGGAACGGCTTCAATGCTACGTTCAACTGCTGTGTGGTGACGAAGTTGGCCGGGCAGGTAATACCAAGACTTGCATTGGCGCAATCCGCAGTTTGAGCGGCTCCTGTATCTGTTAGCTTGGATCCGAGAGAGAGGTACTTTGGATCCAACTGGTCAGCCCAGTAGCCGCGAGCATTGCTTCCATCAGCGGGCAGGAAATGTCCCTCCGAACCCACATAGGTCACAGTGGTGGTAATAGCTTTGGTCCACTGATGTTGAACTCCAACAGCCCAGTTGATGTACTCGGGAGCACGTCCGCCCAGATAGGGATCGGCGTAGGTTGAACCCGATGACGGCGAACCCGAATAGCTGGCCGTCCCAGTTCCACCACAGGTTGCAGGACCGGCAAGAGCATAGTAGCCCGTGCCGTACTGCGCACCAGAGGCGTTACCGCAGGCAAGGGAGTATGCAGGAAGTACTCCATTGGTGCCCGTCAGAGGAGCCGAACTCAACAACGAACCCGTTGCCGAGAATGACGGCGCGGCAGAGAAGCCCAGTGTTCCCAGACCCGTTGCCGATCCACCAACTGCGTTGCCATGGGTAAACATCACGCCATAGCTGGCGTGGATCACAGTCTTCGGATCCACCTGGAAGGCGAGGCCGAGGCGTGGCCCAATGTTCTTGTAGTAGTTGTTGACCGGCGTAGGAACCGTAGTGTTGGCAAACTGCAACGCTCCGTTAATGCCAGTAACCGGATTCAGCAGATTAGGGTTGAAGAAGCTCATGTTGTTATGAACCTCAGTCACCGTCGGGAAGAAGTCGTAGCGAACGCCAACATCCAAAGTCAACTTCGAGTTAACCTTCCAGTTGTCCTGAATATATGGCGAGATTGCCCGGAAGCGCGCTCCAAACTCCTGCTGTACATACTGAGTGAAGCTGACCTTATCGACCTGTCCTACGAGGAAGCTGGCGTAGGCCGCTCCAGTATTGGCGATTGCCGAAAAGGCGTTGTTCAGTCCAGCCGTCTCAGTAACCGCATTGGCCAGAGTCAGCGGAGTTGAGTTGCCGGTCGCTGTAATCGTGTTATACAGCAGCCATGCGCTCTGTCCGCCAATGGTAATCGTGTGATTGCCCTTGACCCACTGTAGGTTGTCGAGCAGGGTGTAGTTCTCCGCCAACACGACGTTGGGAGTCGTTCCGGCCCAGTTGGTCGGAGCGTTTGTTCCACTAAAGGTCGTAATTGGGAAGGCACTCTGCGCAGCGCCGGTCGGTTGACCGGTGATGCCCATCGCCGTTGCGGCGTATGCCGGAGTCTGATCCGAGTCGAAGGTCGGCCCGTTGTAGCGCGCGTAGCCATACTTCAACTGATTGACGATGTTCGGAGAAAAGACGTGAGTCTCTTCGATGATTGCCACTGCAGTCTTCGGCGCGTAGGCCTGACCGTAGTTATACGGAACCGGACCAACGTTGCGTCCCGCAGTGGTCTGTCCTACAGGGTTGGAGCTGGCCTGCCGCCCGACCGCTGCCACCAACGTCAACGTATCTTTTCCGTTGACGATGTAGTCAATGCGTTCAGTCGTCGTCCAGTTGTTAAGCCCTGTTGCATTCGGAGAGATGTAATTGTTCCCCAAACCTGTACCAATTCCAGTCTTTGGCAGGAAGCTCTGCATGTTCAGTGCAACCTGAGAAAACTCGGCTTTCGGAATAATGTCAACTCCGGCCGCTCCTGTCCCCGGGTTTAGAATCGCACCGCCATTGGCTCCTGCCACTCCACCGAAGATATATCCATAGCGATAGCGACATGGCTTCAGGCCAGTATTATTGGCAGTGCATTGTGTCTGTGTATTCGGGTCGTAGATTCCGCCCGTGTTCACGCCCTGAAAGTTACCTCCCTGTTCCGCCAGAGTCGGGAAGCTGATCTGCGTCGGAGTCTGGCTGGTATAACGGAAGCCGTTATAGTTGCCAAAGAAGAAGACCTTGTCTTTCCACTTGTGCAGAGGAATAAGGGAACCGCTCAAATTGATGCCGAACTCGTTGCTATGCTCGACCGGCTTCGACAGAAGTCCCGTCGCAGCATTCGGAACCGATCCGAAGAATCCCCATGTATCCAGCGATGTATTGCGGAAGAACTCATAGGTCGAACCGTGGTAGCCCCTGCCGCCCTGCTTGATGGTGTAGTTCTGAATACCCTGACCCTCGTAGATGGCCGAGTAGCCGCTGGTCTGCACCTGAAACTGATCGACCGCGTCAACCGAGATCGCCGTCCAGATATAGCGTGGATCGCCGTTGCCTCCGGCGCGCACAAACGGGATTCCGTCGAGATACACGGCCGAGACCGCGCCACGACTTCCCGAACCGTTCACCACGCCAGTATTGGTCGTAGGATTGCCGTTGGTATTGTTGCCCTGTACACCTGGCATCAGGAACGCAAAGTCCGATGCGCGCCGCTGATCCGGCTGCCCATACGCGCCCATCTCCACCGGCAGCGCGGCGTACATATCCTGCTCCATCGTCGCGCCCAGCATGGCGTTCGACGTCTCAAGCTGCGGCGGCAAAGAAGTCACCGTCACCGTATCGCTCGATGCACCCACCGTCAGTTCGGGATCGTAGTCCTGAACCTCCATGGCATTGACCTGCATATTGGTCTGCGACAACTTCTGAAATCCGGTTGCCGTTACCGTCATCATATACACGCCAGCATCCAGCGGGGACAGGTCATACTCACCCGTGGCGGTCGATGTTCGCGTCAAGCTAACACCGGTCGCGACATTGGTCGCCGTCACCGTCGCATTCGCCACCACCGCGCCGGTCGGATCCTTTACGGTTCCCTTGACCTCGCCCTTGCCCGCCAACTGAGCGCTCGCGACTCCTCCTAGCAATCCAGCCAGAACCAGCAAGATTGCAAGGACTCCACTAAAGAGCCTCACCGAAACCAGCTTTGCCACATAGTTGAAATTTTTTCCGGACATGGAGTATGACCTCTTCTTCGGGTGAATGAAATAGAACAAAGTCGTATGCATGCGTCCAGAAGCACCACTTTGAAACGCTTCTGTAACGCAAAGGTTAGACCACTTATGGAATCGAAGTGAGGATCACCCAGAGCGTATTCATTTGTCAAGAACATTTTGCAGAAATTTTCATCTGAAAATCGCTCTCCAAACTCGCCGTCGGAGAACTTTCCCCTTACAGCCCTGCCCCTCTGCGCACTCTTTTCGGAGGCACCGACCCGCCACCCAGAATTCCAGATAAATCCAGTTTTATTAGTGTTCTACGCTGATTAACGGCCAACCGATCTGCATTCCTTGTCAACTTGCCCCACAGATCGTCCCTCGCCGCAGATCCGGAAAATGCACCAAATCCGCATCAATCCATAAATAGGGATGCCGAGGTCAGACCTCATTCCAAATTCCATAGAAGATCGCCCTCGGCCAGAACAATCCACCACTGCAACGTGACCTGCGCAGCCACTTAGCAGTCCGTGGTAAAAGTCCAAACTGTCTGGAAATTTCCCTCAGGGGCTAAATCCCGCGTTAATTTTTGCAGCAGTTACGGCACGGCTGAAGCCATGCCCTTTCAAAACTTGATTTTCACTACGGCTGCTAGGCTGGCCGCTACTTCCCCGCGTGAACATCCAGCCAGTGACGCAGCTCCGGCTCCTGCTCTGTCCGCAGTTGAATGCAGTCGTTGATGTTGTCGACTGCCTTGGCCAGCGTCCGCTCCGCCGATGCAACCGGATGCGCCGCGAAGAAGCTCGCCACCTCATCCCGCCGCGGCACCGTGCAGAAGGCTCCGGTCGCCTCCACGATGCGCGCGCCCGAGTTCAGCGTCGCCCGCCGCGCAATCTCCGCCCAGTGTTTCTGTACGAACCCCCAGGCCTGATCCTGCGTCTCGCGCCGCTCCAGCAGCAGCGCAATCAGTATCCAGCTATCCTGACTGCGCACCGCGTCCGAGACGGCAAGTTCCAGCGTTCGCGTCACCAGTTCCGGTCTATGGAATCGTGTCAGCGTTTGCAACGCGTCCTCCTTCAGGTCTGGATCGGTCGCCGTCTCGGCCACACGCAACATACTCTCGTACATCGCCGCATCGCCATCGGTCACCACCAGCGCCACCGACGCATCGGACACCGTCTCCCCTACCCCATCGGTCGGTTTCTGTCCTGCAAAAAGCATCTGAGATACGTTCTTCGCCTGCGCCAACACCGCCGGATCTCCAGCCCTGCCCAACGCCTCAAAGAGCGTAGCGCGCTCGTCCTCGCGATCCTCGGTCGAATGCTTTCCGCCCTTGCTCAGGCCTTCATACACCCCGCCAAACTCTAGTCGAATCACCGCATTCAGGCGCGCGAGATCGTCTCCCATGGCGATCCTCGTCTCAATCGCATCGATCTTTCCCATCACATTGTCCAGAACCGCGGCATTCGGATCCGCCTTCACCGCCAGCGCCAGATCGAGAAACTCTCCCACCGTTCCCTGCCCCGCCCGCATCAGCGCCCAGCGATCCCCCAGCAGCCCGATCCGCTCTGCAACCGTCAGCCCCGTCTCCGCACTGGCGATAATCGCCTTGATCTGTTCCGCCGAATATTCCGTTCTGTAGTAGCCTTTGTCTCCCGCATTGGCGAAGAAAAACGCCGCCCCGGCGCCTGCTGGCAACGCCGTAGCCCCCGGCGTTAGCAGCCTGCACTCCGCGCCCTTGAAGCAGATCGGAATCGTCCAGGCCTCACTCTTCGCAGCGTCTTTTTCTGCCTGCTTTCCCGCAGTCGTCAGAAAAAATCTCTCCTGCGTCGCCGGAATCTCTCCCCCCGCCGCGCCGCCGAAGCGCACCAGCGGAACTCCCGGCTGCTTCACAAAACTCCGCATGACGGCGTCCACCGGAAGCCCGCTTACCCGCGCCATCGTCCCCCAGAAATCCTCCGCCGTAGCGTTGCCATACGAGTGTTCCGCCAGATATTCATGCACTCCGCGGCGGAAGGCCTCCTCGCCGACGTAGTTCTCCACCATGCCGATCACCGCGCCAGCCTTGCCGTAGGCGATGCCGTCGAACATCTCCCCAATCTGCGACGGCGTCTCGGCCTGTGCGCGAATCGCCCGCGTCGTTCGCCCCGCGTCGGCGTTCATCGTGCGATCCTGCGCGGTCGCCGCATCCTGCTCAAAGCGCCACGTCGGATGCTGGCGCGCCGCCTCCTTGTTCTCCATCCAAGTGGCAAATCCCTCGTTCAGCCAAAGGTTGTCCCACCACGCCGGAGTCACCAGATCGCCGAACCACTGATGCGCCATCTCGTGCGCCACCGTCTCTGCTACCTCCTTTTTGGCCCCTAAAACTCCGTTCTTCTTGTCCACCAGCAGCATCGTCTCGCGGAAGGTGATGCAGCCGAAGTTCTCCATCGCCCCGGCCTCAAAGTCTGGAATTGCCACCAGATCCAGCTTAGCCAGAGGATATTTGATCCCGAAATATTCGTCGTAGTCCTTTAGCGTCTGCTTGGCCGCATCCAGCGCAAAGCGGGTCAGCTTCCCCTTGTCTGGAGTAGCGCAGGCGCGAATCGCAACCCCGTCGGCCTTGCCCTTGCTGCACTTGAAATCCCCCACCAGCCACGCCAGCAGATAAGTCGACATGCGAGGAGTCGTCGCAAACGCAATCGTTCGCTTCCCCGCCACCGGCCCCAGCCGATCCGAGACGACGTTCATGTTGGAGATCGCCTCATCCCCCGCATCCACCACCAGAGACACGTCAAACGTAGCCTTCAACGCAGGCTCATCGAAGCTGGGGAAGGCCCGCCGCGCGTCGGTCGCCTCGAACTGCGTCACACCATAGTTGCGCGCCTTGGTCTTCGACAGGTAGAACCCGCGCAGCTTGTCGTTCAGAATTCCCCGGTACTCGATCGCCAGCCGCACCCGTCCCGCTGGCAACTCCCGCGCAAAGCTGAATGTAGCCTGCTCCGTCGCCTCATCCAGAGCCACCGTAGCCGCCTGCACAACATCGACATGCGTCGCCGCCGCACCCTCCGGCGCCACAAACGCCTGCACCAAGACAAACTCGATCTCCGCCGCATTCAGCGTAATGGTCTTTGTCGGGGCATCGAGCAGAACCTCAATCGTCTCGCTCCCGGAAAACTTCGCGGCCTTCAAGTCCGGGGTAATCAACAGAGAGTAGTGTTCGGGCTGTACCCCACCGGGCAGCCTCTGCGCCTCAGCGCGCAGCCCTAAGCCCGCAACCGCCGCCAATCCCGCCACCACCAGCCTACGCCAAATCCCCATTGCGCCCCGTTCCCATCCAAACCACTTTCACCAGACTAAATCCTGCGCTTCCACTAAATCCGAACACCTCTAAAACATTGTCATCCTGAGCGAGCGCAACTTAAAACTTTGTCATCCTGAGCGAGCGCAAAGCGCGAGTCGAAGGATCTGCGGTCTCTTCGCGCACGACGCTCCACGTCGTTGATAAAATTGTCTACATTTCGATCAACCGCCAAGGAAACTTTGACCCCAGCAGAATGGTTTGCTACACTCAAATAGTTGTGCGGCGAAGTAGTAGGACGCGGCATGACAAGCAGGCGCGGTGTTAGCTGTTCCTGAAGCCATATAAGATGTTCCTGAGTAGCTCAATGGCAGAGCATTCGGCTGTTAACCGAAGGGTTGTAGGTTCGAGTCCTACCTCAGGAGCCAATTATTTCAATCAGTTACAAGCAGCATCCCTCCCCGGAAACCTGGAAAACTCCTTTACTGTGGGGACTTTTGTGGGTACCCCAAATAAATACTGTGGGTAGTAGTGCGTGATCGTGAGCAATTACTGGTGTTCGCATATGGGCTTTGAGGCGTCTTTTCGTGGGGTCTTCGATATACATCCAAATCGCGCGAAGAACGCCTCTAAGATTTGGGGGGCAAGACCTGCGTGGCCCAGGTGACATAGCAATCCGCCAATTGTCGGGCCGCCTGTGGGGGAGTGTGGGGACACGGCAGTACGGGGCGAGCGGACACCAGAAGACGCTATGCGGCGAGCGGGAACTCTCGAACAAAGCAAATGTTTCAATACGCTCCGCGTCCGTGGTGTTAGCATGGCCGTACAGCCACTGTGAGCAGACTATTGGATCTTAAGAGCCGCCTCATCCAAACCCCACCGAGAGACCTCTCCGGCCCACTAGCCGCGGGCAGGTTCTCGTATCAGCAAACGTGGGCCCTTTGCCACCTGTTGGAGCTTCACAGGTCCGGCAACGACTATGTCGTAATCTTCGACCACCATGAAGACGTAGCAACTTTGGATTCCGAAGATCAACCGACAAAGCTCATCGGATATCAAATAAAGACGAAGGATTCCGGTCGCTATACGATTGCCGCGCTATTGAAGCAGGAGAAAGGGAGCGGTACTCCTCCCAGTCTGCTACCCTCAATCCTGGGTAAGCTTTACGATCTCAAAGTCCGCTTTCCAACTGAAGTAAAGCTCTTGGCTTTGATTTCCAACACCTCCATTAGTGTTCGTTTGAAGTCTGACGGAAAAATGCACTATGAGGAGGAGATTACCAAGTTCTCAGAGCTCGACAAAGATACTCAAGACGCCATTGTCGTTGGTTTGCAAAAGGAGCTCAATCTTCAAGCACAGCCCGTGGTTGACGGAATAATCGAGTTTCGAAAGTCAGACTTGCCCCTCAAAGGTCACGACACCCACGCCACAGGCAAGCTAGCAGAGTTCCTTCAAGAGCTGTTTCCAAAACAAGAATTTCGGACTCTCCCCTTGTTCCGTGCCCTCTTAAGTGAGGTAGTCAATCGAAATAATAATCTTGATCCGAACAATACCTATGATGACTTTCTCAAACACAAAGCTCTAAGCAGGAGCCGCTTCACTGAGGTTCTGCAACAAGCGGGTGTGTCTAGCAAAAAGGTTGAGGTGCTCGAAGTATCGCAACGGCTCAATACTGAGGATGCGCCATTCTCACTTGTCAACGGCATCCGCCGCGAGTTTGATGCCGTTATGCTTGATCGCCTTGCCAAGCGCGATATCCCACATCTTCGACTATGGGAGTTCGTCAGGGATGCTGTAAAGAACCATATAGGCGAGCAGCGTCTTCTTGACCTGATCTCCAAAACAACGATAGAAGTCCTACCTAGTCTCAAGAAAGAGTGGGGCTTCTCCGAAACGTACGTTAAAACCTGCATTGTCATCGAGGCATATGAGCGTCAGTAACGTTGCATTACTTGTCCGCGAGTTGAGAAAGAAGGATAGAAGTGAAGCGCTTGATAATCTCAGAGATCCTGATCTTGTCCGAAAAGGAGAGGAAGGCACGTCGCGAGACATTCGATCCGACGCGCACGATAATCTTCGGAGGGAACACGACGGGAAAGTCATCGCTGATCAAATCGATCTACCAGGCATTCGGAGCTGAGCCGGCGAAGCAGCATCCTCGGTGGAAATCTGCTGAGGTGAAGACACTCGTGAAGTTCAGTGTTGACTCCAGAACCTTTCAGATCCTTCGTGATGGGTCATACTTCGCGATTTTTGCTGGAGATGGAATGTTCTTGAAGTCATTCACCCGAGTGACTACTGAGCTTGCTCCTTACCTCGCCTCCATCCTCGATTTCGGCCTGATCCTTGCGTCACGGGATGATGAGCCCCAAATCCCGCCTCCGGCATTCTTTTTTCTTCCGTTCTATATGGATCAAGACGCGAGTTGGCAGAATGCGTGGACAGCGTTCGACAAGCTATATCAGTATTACAACTGGAAAGAATCACTAGTCGATTACCACACGGGGATCAAGAACAACGCCTACTACCGGACCAGTGCGGAGTACATCACAAAGCGGTCAGAGATGCAGGAGGCCTTGGGAGCAGAGAGAGGTGTCTCGAATGTAATCAAACGCCTTGAGCGGGATTCGAATGCCGCAATCTTCAGTCTCGATCCGAAGACCTTCAGTGACAGGATACAGCGAATGCTTGGTGAGAGCCGGGTTCTGGCTGACACCGAGAACGGCTTGAGAGTCAACCTAGCCAAGCTTAACGCTGAACGAGCTCTTCAAGCGAATCGATTGGAGATAGCTCAAAGAGCATTAGGCGAAATATCCCAAGATTTCAAGTTTTTAAGCCGCCTTCAAACGGATGAAATCGAGTGTCCTACCTGCGGAAATCATTATGATAACGACTTTGCGGCTCGTTTCTCCATAGCGAGCGATGAAGATAAAGTAGCTGAGTTTATCGCGCACCTAACAGCCGAAATCCGAAGACTAGACGGAGAAATCGCTGAGGTGTACGCGAACTATTCGATCGCACAGGAGCAAGCGAATAATATCCAGAAGATTTTGTTAGAAGCTCAGGGCGAAGTGACCCTTCAGACAGTGATCGAAAGTGAAGGGCGCAGGGCGGCCGATAATCTGCTCGCCGGTCAATTGGAATCGTTACAGCAGGTTCGAACCGATGTCGAGTCTCAGGCGAACAAACTAAAAGAGGAATTGGATGGCCTGGACAAGAAGGCAGCATCCGTTCGGCGTGAACGTCTAGATTCCTACAGCCTCTATCTGCGCAAGAATTTCCTATCGCTAGATGTGAAGGCCTATTCTGAGAGTGTATTCCAGACGCTCACCCCGTCACTCTTCGAAACGGGAAGCACCTTACCACGTGCTCTGCTCGCTTATCAATTCGCAATCCTTCTTCTCATCTCAGAACACTCTCCTGCGACAGTCTGTCCGATAGTAATCGATTCGCCTAATCAACAGGGGCAAGACAAAGAGCATCTTCCGCAAATCCTGAAATTTATCGCCGAGAATCAACCAACTGGTACTCAACTCATCCTTGGAATCGAGAACGACACCGGAGTGGCGTTCGGCGGAAAGACCATCAATACCCCATTAGAGAAGTACGCACTTCTGCAGCGCGATCAGTATGATTCTGTTCACGCTGAAATCTTCGCTCTCTTGAAGGCAAGTCTTCGATAGCCGATGATTGGCAGTTTCTTTTACTCAACTACGTTATGCTCTTTACAGCATAATGCTATTTAGAGCATACTTATATCTATGAGTTGGAAAGCCTACTTCCACCCGAAGTTCAAGGCGGAGTTCGACAAGCTATCGGCGGCAGTGCAGGATGAACTGCTCGCGATGCTCACGCCGCTCCGACAGTACGGCCCGTCGCTGGGGCGGCCTGAGGTGGACACGCTGAAGGACTCGAAGTACACGAATATGAAGGAATTTCGATTCAGAGCCAGCGGAGGCGTCTGGCGTGTTGCGTTCGCCTTCGATCCAGAGCGCGACGCAATCCTGCTCGTAGCCGGGGACAAATCGGGCGGGAGTGAAAAGACGTTCTATCGACGGCTGATCGGGAAGGCCGACAAACGATACAAGGAACATCTCGAAGATCTGTAGTCGATGGAGGAGGGTTTAGCGATGCGGGGATTGATTTCAGTTGTGGACGTGATTGCTTCTTTGCCAAAGGATCGGCAGGCGGCCATCGAGGCACGAGGCGCAGAGTTGCTTGCGAAGGTTGACCAGCGCATGACGCTTGGAGAACTGCGGAAGGGCCGCAAGCTCAGTCAGGCGAAGATGGCTGAGGCCCTCGGCATCGGACAGATGCAGATATCGCGTCTGGAGCAGCGGAAGGACCCACGCCTGTCCACGATGCAGCGCACCGTAGCGGCGATGGGTGGTCATCTGACCATGATTGCCACGTTCCCGGACCAGGAGCCGGTCATTCTCGTCACGTTACAACCTACCGACAGGAAGAGCGCAGCAAAATGGAGGGGATCGGCAACGTCGAGGACGGCTGCTCAGGGCAAAGTCCGCGCCCGAGCATAGTGCGCGCTCTGTAGCGGGCGAAGTTCACAGGAAGCATTACGCAACACTTGCGACTTGATGCATACTGGGAATTCCCTTGTTCACTCTTGCTAGCGGCTTCTTTTTAGCAGACCTTGGCACAAGTGACTCCAGTGCGTCACGTTTGGCTTGCATGCGAATGTGGCTATAGTGCTTCAGCATGTTGCGCGAAACGTGTCCGGCAATATCCATGATCGTCTGCTCACCAGCGCCGCTCTCTGCAAGATCGGTGATGAGCGTATGACGGTGATCGTGCCAGCGGCCCGTCACCTTAGAGTTCCGTCGCACCGTATCCCAAGCTGTCTTGAGCGTCGTCACGGGTCGCGTTGGGTCGCTCGGCCTGGGTTTGCCGAATGGGAAAAGATACCACTCAGGCCGTATCTCAGAGAACGCAACCTCATACCATTCGGCGTACTCAGCCAGCGTCTCAGAGAGCGCCGAGTTGAGCGGAATCGTTCTTCCTTCGCCCGCCTCCGTCTTGCTCTTGCCGACTGTCAGGTAGCCTTTTTTGAGATCTACCTGCGCCCAAGTGAGCTGTTTGAGTTCAGCATCACGGATGCCAGCGTTCAGAGCCAGCATGATCGCCGGGTAGATATGCGGCGATCGGGACTTCCTGGTCTAAGAGCCTGTTTACGATCTTCTGAGCAGTAGTCTGAGAACGGCCAAGTGGATCATTTGTAGGCTGGTATTGAGTTTTCGCTCGCAGTTCTTCCAGAGTCTGCGGTACTTTTCCAGCCACGC
>Ga0302267_10005347_pt1 | contig 13526 bp, 10 predicted proteins | sample III_Bog_E1_3_FD_194555 | JGI IMG/M metagenome (GOLD analysis project Ga0302267, IMG submission 194555) | Peat permafrost microbial communities from Stordalen Mire near Abisko, Sweden - III_Bog_E1_3 | ecosystem: Environmental > Terrestrial > Soil > Wetlands > Peat | place: Sweden: Abisko... | reverse complement strand
GCGGCAGGGCGATCGCGAGCGCGCCATCCGCATCCTCGGCGGCCTCGCCGACGTGCGCCCCAACGACCGCGCCGTCCAGACGCGCCTCGCCGATCTGTGGGACACCGCGGGCAACGCGGCGCTCGCCTGCGAGCACCGCATCGCCCTCGCCGACATGGCGCTCTCGGAGCCCGGCCTCGTCGCGGCGGCCGTCACCTGCGCCCGCGCCCAGGGGATGACCGACCTCGCCAGCGTGCTCCGGCTCGACACCACCGACAGGGTTCGCGAGTCGGTGGACCGGCTCCTCGCCGCGCCCCCCGCGGTGGCCGCCGGCGCCCGCGGCGGCGACGTCCAGCTCAAGGCCGAGTGGACGGGCGGGGTCGACCTCGATCTCGCGCTCATCGACGCCCAGGGCAAGCGCACCTCCTGGATGGGCTCGGCCACCCGGGCGACCGTCTCGGCGCACGACGTCACCAGCGATCGGCGCGAGGCGCTCGAGCTCGCTGGCCTGCCGCAGGGCAACTACGTGGTCGAGATTGCCCGCGCCGCCGGCCGCGACACCGGCGAGGTCGCTCGCGGCGAGATCACGCTCCGCCTCAACGGCGAGACCCGCAAGCTCCCCTTCACGCTCACCGGGGCCCGCGCCGAGGTGGGCACCATCCGGGTCTTCTTCACCTCGCACCTGGAGCCCATCGACGGCTCCGGCGGCGGCTGGCGCGGCCCTCGCTAGAGTATCTGCTCGACTCCGCTCGCGACTTGCGGCATCCCTGGCCGCATGAGCTCTGCCCCCAGCACGCACGGGCACGACGCCCCCGACACCCACGCGTTCACGGGTGAGCCCGTCCAGGTGCTCCCCGCCGACGAGCCCCCCACGCCCGGCTGGTTGCCGCTGGTCGGGCTCGCCCTCTTCACCGGCGCCGCCATCGTTCTCCTCGTCGGGCACAGCAACGCCGAGGTGGCCGGGGCGCCCGCCGGGGCGGAGGCAGCCCCTGCCGCGATCGCCGTCACGGCGCCCGCGCGGCCGGCGGCGCCTCCCCAGCCCGCGATGGGGGCAAACCCCCGGCCCACGCCCGACCCGATGGAGCAGATGCGCCGGAACGGGGCGCCGCCCCGGCCCAAGGGCCTCCAGCCCGACCCCAGGCGGCCCGCGCCCGCGCGGTGAGCGAAGCATGAGCGACCCCAAGGCCCCCCTCTCCCCCTCCGTGCCCGCCGTCGAGGCCGCTGCCATCCGCCGCGTGCTGGTCGTCGGCACCGGGACGATGGGGCAGGGCATCGCCCAGATCTCCGCCCTCGCCGGGTACGTCACCCACCTCTACGACGTCGACGCGGCCCGCATCGAGAAGGCCATCGGCGTCATCAAGGCGGTGACGGATCGCCTCGTGCAGAAGGGCAAGATGCTCAACGAGGCCCGCAGCGAGATGATCGGCATGCTCGTGGCCTCGCCCGAGCTCGGCCCGGCGGCGGCCGACGTCGACCTGGTCATCGAGGCGGCTCCCGAGAGGATGGACCTCAAGGTCGAGGTGCTCGCCAAGATCAAGCTCTTCGCCCCGGAGCGCGCCATCCTCGGCTCCAACACCTCGAGCCTCTCGATCACCGAGATCGGCAACCGCATCGGCGCGGGCGCCCGCACCGTCGGCCTGCACTTCTTCAACCCGCCTCCGGTGATGGAGCTGCTCGAGATCGTCCGCGGCCTGGACACGGCGCCCGCCGTGGTGGACACCTGCCTTTCGGTCGCCAAGCGGCTCGGCAAGACCCCGATCGTGGTCAACGACACCCCCGGCTTCGCCACCAGCCGGCTCGGCGTCGCCCTCGGGGCCGAGGCGATGCGCATGCTCGAGTCCGGCGTGGCCTCCGCCACCGACATCGATCGCGCCATGGAGCTCGGCTATCGCCACCCCATGGGCCCGCTCAAGCTCACCGACCTGGTCGGCCTCGACGTGCGCCTCGCCATCCTCGAGCACCTCCACCGCGAGGTCGGCGAGCAGTTCCGCCCGCCGTCCATCCTGCGCCAGATGGTGCGCGCCGGCCGGCTGGGCAAGAAGACCGGCGAGGGCTTCTACCGCTGGACCGACGCCGGCCCCGAGCCCCTCACTCGGTAGTTGCGATGGGGGGGCCGAGACCCCCCAAACCCCCCGGCTCAGACGGTCGCGCGGCGGGACGCTTTCCGGCGTTCTCCAGGAGGACGAGCCCCTACTTGTTGAGCTTGTCCTTCTTGGCGTTCTCGGCCGCTTCTTTTTCCTTCTCGGCGATGCGCTGGGCGATGCGCTCCTTCACCTTGCCGTAGTCGGCCTCGAGCTGGACCCGGCGGTCGATCTGCTTGATGCGGTCGGCCGCGGTCGCGGGGTACCCGAGCACCTTGGGGTTGCCCTGGAGGAAGGCCGCGTAGGACTGCCAGGCGTCCTTGGCGAGCTGCCATTTCTGCTGCCGCTCGCGCAGGCCGGCGATGACGAAGAGGACCTTGCCCTTGAGATCGTCGGGGCCCTTCTTGCTGAGCGCCGCCTCCCAGGCCTTGTCGGCGTCGTCGAGCTTGCCGGCCTCCTGCTCCGCCTCGCCGAGCCGGTAGAAGGCGAGCATCTGCTCGGGGTCGAGCTTGATCGCCTCCTGGAAGACCGAGATGGCCCCCGGGATGTCGCGGGCGACGAAGGTGGATTGCCCCTTCACCACCAGCTCCATGTAGGGGCTGATGCCCTTCTTGTTCTCGGGATCGTGGCGGACCTCCTTGCCCTTCGGCGAGTCGGCGTTGGCCACGAGGTTGCCCAGGGCGAGCGCGGCGGCGAGCGCCGCGGTGACCAGGGCGGTGAGGCGGAGACGCGGGCGCATGGAGGGAGCGTATCCGAAGCCGGCCGGTTGGGGAATCCGCAGGAACGGTCCGGGAACGCCGTCGCCCGGCTTCGTGCCGGTCGGTGCGGGATGGGGTACAGCTCGAACCGGATCGCCGTGCCCTTGCCCTCCTCACCTCCGTCGCCGGCGCCGCGCGAGGCTCCGCGTGCGTCGCGCGCCGTCGCCGTGCTCGCGGCCCTGGTCTGCTTCTTCTTCGTCATCACCCTGCGGGACGTCTCTCTCTTCCGCCCGCTCCTGCCCGCGCTCCCGGCACCTCCGGTGCCGGCGTCCGTCGTCGATCGGGACGCCGCGCTCGGGGTCACGGTCGTCGACGAGGCCCTCCAACCCCTGGCGGGCGCCAGCGTCCGCGTGTTCGTCCTGCGCGAAGGCAAGGCCTATTTCGCCGGCGATCGCAACGCCGACGCCGCGGGCCGCGCCTCGTTCGAGCGGCTACCGCGTGGCCAGGTGTGGGTGCTCGGATACGGCGCGGGGCGGGCGCGGGCCTCGTCGCAGGCGGTGCTGGAGGCGGGCCCGCGCGAGATCAGGCTCGTCCTTCGGCCCGCGCGAGCGCTCGACGTGGTCGTGGTGGACGAGTCCGAGCACGCCCTCGAGGGCGCCTCCGTGGAGGTCACCACCTCCGATCCGCTCCCTTACGCCGCCGTCACCGCCGCGGACGGCACCGCCCGGGTCGATCGCCTCGGCCCCCCGCCCTACCGCGTCCGCGCCTGGGCGCCCGGCTATGACGACCTCGTCCGCACCGGCATCGTCCCTGGCGCGACGCCGCTCCGCCTGCGCCTGGAGCGGCCCGCGGCGCTCGCCGTCACGGTGGTCGGCCCCGATGGAAAGCCCGCCGCGGGCGCCACGGTGCTCGCCGCGGGCACCGGCCTCTGGCCGGCGCGGAGCACCCTCACCGACGACGCGGGCGCCACGCGCATCGGCGGCCTCCACGGCGGCGTCTACGATCTCAAGGCCCGCCTCGGTGACCTGGTGAGCCCCACGGAGATCGGCTTCCCGGTCAAGCGTGGGGAGGCCAAGGCGGTCCAGCTCACGCTCGAGCCCGGCCGGCGCGTCCGGGTCACCGTCACCGACGGCGACGGTGACGGCGCCCCCCCCGTCAAGGCGGCGAACGTGGTGCTGGTCGAGGACGGGCTCTCCTCGTTCCCGGTCCAGGGGCGCACCGGCGCGGACGGCGTGGTCGACCTCGGGCCGATCGCGCGCGGACGCGCCACGGTGTCGGTGCGCGCGGTGGGGTTCGTGGCGCGGACGGCGCTGGTCGCGGAGGCGGTGACCGAGATCAAGATCGGCCTCGTCCGCGGTGGCGTGCTCGCCGGGGACGTGGTCGACGACGGGGGCTTTCCCATCGCGGGCGCCACCATCGAGGTGGTCGGCGTCGACACCGAGGGCATGCCCATCGACGAGACCTCGGCCATGAACGACTTCCGCGACGAGCGCTTCGAGGTGACCCTCGCCGGGCCGGCGCCGCTGATCCCGATGGGCGAGCTCGGCGTGATGCCCGGGCCCATCCCCGATCTGCCGCGCGCTTCGAGCACGGGCCTGCCCCCCCCCACCGGCAGCAGCAGCAGCGGCGGTGGTCCCGCGGGCGCCGCACCCTGGGTGACCCGCGCCGACGGCACCTTCCGCTGCGAGCCCGTGCCCCCCGGGCGCATCCACGCCATCGTCCGCCATCCGAGCTACGTCGAGGCCGTCTCCGAGATGGTCACCCTGCGCTCCGGCGGGGAGGCGACGGTGCACGTCGTCCTCCGCCGCGGCGGCTGGATCGAGGGCCGCGTGCTCGAGGAGGATCGCACCCCCGTCCGCGGGGCCCGCGTGGAGCTCGCCGCCACGCACGGCGCGCTGGAGCGGGTGGTCTACGCCGCGGACGACGGCACCTTCACCTTCGCCTCGGCCCCCGACGAGGTCCTGCTCTCGGTGGCCCGGCCGGAGTCCCCCGCGGACGTGGTCGCCCGCGTCACCCTCGCCGTCCCCGATCGCGAGCGGGCGCGCATCGAGATCGTCCTGCCCCACCCCCGCGACACGGTGAGCCTCCACGTCACCGACGATCGCGGCTTCCCTGTCGATCGCGTCGAGGTGCGCGCCGTCTCCCTCGACGTGGGCGACGCGCTGCGGCGCACGCTCTTCACCGACGCCGGCGGCGACTGCGCGCTGCCCGACGCCGTCGGGCTCCCGCTCCGCTTCACCCTGGTGCGGCCGGGCAAGGCGCCGCTGGTGCAGTCGGTGGAGAGGGCCCCTGCCAAGCTCACCCTGGCGATGAACGAGGGCCTCGAGGGGCGCGGCCAGGTCACCGCGCGGGACGGCCGCGACCGGGTGGCCGGCGTCGACCTCACCCTCTTCACCACGGCGGGCGCGCGCCACGCCCGCACCGACGCCGAGGGCGCCTTCACCGTGAAGGATCTCGCCGCCGGCCGCCTCCGGATCACGGCGACCCACCCCGACTACGCCCCGCTCGACACCGTCGTCAGGGTCGCCGGCGATCGCGATCACCCCGCCGATCTCGGCACCCTCGATCTCACCGAGGCCGGCGAGGTCGAGGGCGAGGTCGTCGACTCCGACGACCACGGCGTCGCCGGCGCGCGTGTCGCCCGCGACGCCGTCCCGAGCTACCTGCCCTTCGGCCCGCTGCCCCGCGGCGTCGTCGTGACCGACCGTCACGGCCGCTTCAAGCTCGGCGGGCTCCCCGACGGCAAGGTGGCGCTCGAGGCGTACTTCTCCGATCTCGGCCGCGGCCGCTCCGAGGACGTGACGGTGCGCGCCGGCCGCATCACCGAGCGCATCAAGATCACCCTGGCCGGCGGCGCCCCCGCGGCGCGCGAGGCCAGGGGCGCGGGGAGCGTGGCGGTGACGCTGGGCGAGCGCGCCGGGGTGGTGGTGGTGGTGCTGGTGCCGGCCGGGAGCGAGGCCGAGGTCGCCGGGATCGAGCCCGGAGACGCCCTCACCGCCGTCGACGGGCACGACGTCCACTCCATCGAGGCCGCCCGCGGCCGGCTCACCGGCCCCCTGGGCGAGGACGTGGTGGTGACGCTGCGCCGGGAGGACGACGCCGACAAAGATGCGATCGTGCGGGTCCGGCGTGAACGCGTGCGCCGGTGACGGGCAACCAATACGCTCGATCCATGAGAAGCTCGATCCTGATGGGCCTGGCCCTGCTCTTCGGCGCGGGGTGCGACAGCAGCGGCGGCACCAGCGACACGCAGAACCTGCTCCCCGCCGACGCCGGCCCGGACGCCGTCGTGGTGATCCTCGACGGCGGCGGCTCCCCCGCGGTCCCTCCGGACGGCGCGGCGGCCTGCCCTGCCGGCGCCTGCAACTACCAGACGGGCGTCGGCTGCTCGGGCGCCGCCGCGTCGTGCATCCCGGAGCTCCAGGGGACCACGGCCATCCCCGTCTGCTCCCCCGCGGGGACCGTCGCGGCCGGCGTCGCCTGCTCTCAGGCGACCGACTGCGTCGCCGGCTACCTGTGCGCCGGCGGCACCTGTCACAAGCTCTGCTGCGGCGGTGACTGGACCGGCTGCGACAGCCCGACCGAGCACTGCATCGAGGGCCTCTCCTACGCCGGCGCCACGGGCACCATCAAGACCGGCGCCATGCTCTGCTACCCGGTCGACACCTGCGCCGCCCTCACCCCGTCCAGCTGTCCCTCGCCGACGACCTGCCAGATCGCCGACGCCACCGGCGCCACCGCCTGCCTCCCGGACGGCACGGGCGAGGCGGGCGGCGCCTGCCCCTGCAAGGGCGGCTTCACCTGCGTGAGCTCCGCCACGCAAGCGCCGGTCTGCGTCCGGCTCTGCGGGGCCGTGGCCGGAGGCGCCGCGCCATACTGCCAGGCCGACGAGGGGTACTGCACGCACTACCCGCGCGATCCCGTCGGCGTCGGGGAGTGCCTGCCGCCGGCGACGCCCTAGTTCTCCTGGCAGGCGGCGAGCGCCGCCGCACACGCGGAGGCGGCGGAGATGCAGCTCGAGCACTCCATGTTGGCGCCCTGGCCAATGCAGATGTTCGCCTCGCAGAGCTGCGTGCACTCCCCCGAGCAGGCGCAGGCCTCGACAGACGCCAGAAGCGAGGAGACGCCCATGCAGAGCGCGATCGCCATCGACCCGTTGAGCACCTCGTCGCAGGTCGTGCAGCTCCCCCCGTCGAAGCTGATGCCCCCGCCCGCCCCGCCCACGCCGGTGGTGGAGCCCAGTCCACCCCCGAAGCCCGTGGTGCTGGTGAAGCCGGTCGAGCCGCCGTCGCCGCCGACCGCGAAGGAGCCGCCCACGCCGATGCCGCAGCCCTCCTCCTCGTTGGTGGTCTGCGTGTCGACCGTGTAGCAGCAGAAGTTGCCGTCGAGGGTGCCGGTGCCCTCGACGTTGAAGATCGCCCCCGGGCAGTTGGGATCGCTGAAGCGCTTCAGCGCGTCGGCGGCGGACGGGCAGGCGCCGCCGACGAGCTGCGCCGGGGTGACCGTGATGCACGCCGTGGTGCCGCACCCGCCGGCCTTGAACGGCAACGTCACCACGGCGGCGACCAGCACGACCTCGGACCAGCGAAGCAGACGACGCATGAAAAGCTCCTCGCGCATGGTAGCGCGTCGCGGCCCGCCGGGGAAAGCGTGGGGCTTGCTTCGCGCGCGGCGACGGCGCAATAGCCGGCCATCATGGGCACGGGCGAGCGATCCATCCAGGGCACGGTGCTGATCACGGGCGCGAGCGGCTTCATCGGCGGCCGGCTGCGCGACGCGCTCCTCGACGCCGGGGCCGACGTGGTGGCGCTGCGCCGCGCGGGATCGCCTGAGTCGCGGCGCGGCCGCAGCGCGGTCGTCGACTACGAGGACCGGGACGGCCTCCGCCGCCTCGTCGAGAAAGAGCGCCCGGCGCTGGTGTTCCACGTGGCCGGCGCCACCAAGGGCGTCACCTATGGCGACTTCCAGCGCGCCAACGTGATGCCCACCCAGAACCTCGTCGACGCCCTGCGCGACGCCTTCCCGGAGGTGCGCCGCTTCGTCCACGTCTCCTCGCTCGCCTCCTACGGCCCCTCGCGCCGCGACGCCCCCCTGCGGGAGGACGGCCCGCGCCGCCCCATCGAGTTCTACGGCAAGAGCAAGCTCGAGGCGGAGCTGGCCGTCGAGGCGGTCGGGTCGGCCTTCCCCTGGACCATCCTCCGCCCCGCCGGCGTCTACGGGCCGGGCGACGCCGACTACTTCGAGCTCTTCAAGACGGTGGAGCGCGGGCTCAACGTTTTCTTCGGCAACCGGGACCGCTGGTTCTCCGCCGTGTACGTCGACGATCTGGTGCGCGTCGCGCTCGACGCCGCCGCGTCCGACGCCACGCGTGGCAAGGGCTACTTCGTCTGCGACGGCGCCCCCCTCACCTGGGGAGATTTTCAGGACCACATCGTCCGCGCCAGCGGCCGGCGCGTCGTCACCCTCAACCTGCCCGAGCTCATCGTCGACCTCGCCGCCTTCGCCGGCGAGCTGGTCACCCGCATCGACGGCAAGCCGCGCCTCTTCAACCGGCAGAAGGCGCTGATGGGCGCCCAGGAGGCGTGGACCTGCCAGAGCGACGCGCTCCGCGCCGACACCGGCTACACCCCCACGGTCGGCGTGGCCGAAGGGGTGGCGCGCACGCTGGCCTGGTACCGGGCCGAGCGCTGGGTCTGAGCGGCGGGCGGGCGACACGGGGAGCGCCCGAGAGCGCTCGCCGACCTCCTTGGGACGACCGCCGCCGGGCACAAACGAAAGCCACTCGCCTCGGACGAGGGCCTCCGGCTTGGGACGACCGCCGCCGGGCACAAACGAAAGCCACTCGCCTCGGACGAGGGCCTCCGGCTTGGAACGACCGCCGCCGGGCACAAACGAAAGCCACTCGCCTCGGACGAGGGCCTCCGCCCTCGGACGACCGCCGGCGGGAACAAACGAATGCCACCCGCCTCGGACGAGCCGCCTGGGCCTCCGATGGAAGCGACCGGCCCTCGCGCGACCGCCGCCGGGATCGCACCGAAGCGACCGGCCCTCGCTCAACGGCCGCCGCGATCGGATGGAAGCGATCGGCCGGGCGACGGAGAGCGACGCGCTCCATCGGAAGCGATCCGCCCTCTGCCCGATGGCGCCAGCGCCTGTCCGCGGCCGCGCCATCCCTCAGAAGTCGACGCCGCGCTTCTCCCGGAGCACCCGCGCCTCGGCGCAGGCCTGGCCGCCTTCGGCGCAGGCGCGCTCGAAGAGCTGGACGGCGCGCACCTCGTCGCGGGGGAAGCCCTTCGATCCGGTGGCGTGGAACGCGCCGAGCCGGTAGCAGGCGAGCGCGTCGGCGCCGTCGCAGGCGCGCTCGAGGAGGGCGGCGCCCTCGGTGTGGTCGGTGCCGGTGCTGTGGCCGAGGAGGATCATGCCGAGGTGGCCGCACGCGCCGAAGCCGTCGTAGGCGCGCCCGCAGGTGGCGCGGAGGAGGGCGACGGCGGCGAGCTCGGAGCGGGGGCCGCCCTCGCCGGTGGCGAGCATGCGGCCGAGATCGGTGCAGGCGCGCGCGTCGCTGGCGTCGCAGGCCTTGCGGTAATAGCCGCGGGCGAGGGGCAGGCTGCGGGGGAGGCTGAGGCCGTGCTCGTGCCAGTAGCCGAGGCGGCGGCACCAGAGCGCCTTGCCCTCGTCGCACGACTTGCGGATGCGGCCGAGCACCCAGGCGGCGGTCTCGCGCGGGACGCGGCCACCGGCGATGGCGCTGGCGAGGGCGGCGCACGCGGCGGGGATCTCGGCGTCGCACTTGTCGACGAGGGCGTCGAAGGCGACCGCGGCGGCGGCCTCGGGGACGTGCGCCAGCCAGTCGCAGGCGAGCGCGGTGTGCTTGCAGTCGGCGGCGGCCTGGGAGACGCCGGCGTCGTAGCTGCGCGGCGGGGCGGCGGGGTCCACGGGCACGTCGGCCCGGTGCTGGTAGGAGAGCCCGAGGCGGGCGCAGCCGGTGGCGCTGCCGCGCTCGCAGGCGGTGCGGAAGTAGCTCTCCGCCCGCTGATCGTCCCGGGGGACGCCCACGCCGGCGGCGTAGGCCATGCCGAGCACGTCGCACGCCGCGGGCTGGCCGCCGGCGCAGGCGCGCTCGAGCAGCATCCGGCCGCCGTCGGGGTCGCGCGGGGTGCCGTTGCCGGCGAGGGCGGCGACACCGAGCCGGGCGCAGCCGAGCGCGCTGCCGCCGGAGCCCCCGCCTGGACCGGTGCAGGCGCGACGCCAGAGGTCCGCGGCCCGGGTGGGATCGCTCACGGCGCCCCGGCCCACCGCCACCAGCCCGCCGGCCTGGGCGCAGGCGTCGGGGTCTCCCTGGTCGCAGGCGTGCCCGAGGAGGGCGAGCGCGGCCGCGTCGTCGCGAACGGGCGGCTGGGCCGAGAGGAGGAGGGCAGCCAGCTCGCGACAGCCGGCCCTGTCGTCGCCGGAGCAGCCGGCGCGGAGCAGCTCGGCAGCGTGAGCCTCGTCCCGGGAGACCCCGTAGCCGCGGGCGTAGATGGCACCGAGCGCCGTGCACCCCGTGGCGATCCCGGCGTCGCAGGCGCGCGCGTAGAGCGCCCGGCCCCGGGGGGGATCGACAGGGACGCCGAGCCCGAGCGTCAGCGCGGCGGCGAGGTGGAAGCAGCCCGGGAGGTCGCCGCCGGTGCACGATCGCTCGAAGAGCGCCGCGGCCGCCGGCGCGTCCTTGGGGGCGCCGCGCCCGGCGCCGATCAGGCGGCCCAGGGACACGCAGGCCGGGAGCACGCCGCCGTCGCACCCGGCGCGATAGAGCGGCACCGCGCGCGCGTCGTCGGCGGGGATGCCGCGCCCGGCCTCGTACGCCGCGCCGAGGCGCTCGCACCCGCGGGCGCTGCCCCCCACACACCCGCGCACGAAGAGCGCCAGCGCCCAGCCCTCCTCGCCGGCGCGCGCCAGCTGCCCCAGGCCGACGCACGCGCCGGCGACCCCGTTCGCGCAGACGCGCTCGAGCTCGTTGCGATCGTCGCGAACGCCGCTGTCGTCACGCCCCCGCCGCACCGCGGCGTCCGCGAAGCGCTCGCACGCGGCGCCGTCGCCGTCGCCGCATGCGGTCTGATCGGTCGATGCCGGCGCGGCGGCGACCGGTGGAGCCGGGAGGGGAGCGCTCGCCACCGCGCCCGCGCACGAGGCGGTCGCCAGGGCGGCGAGGAGGAGGGCGAGGATCTGCACGACGAAGACTGGGGTGTCGCGGAACGCTCTCGGGCGTTCCGCAGGATGGTCGCGGAACGCTCTCGGGCGTTCCGCAGGATGGTCGCGGAACGCTCTCGGGCGTTCCGCCGGAGGACTACTCGCCCGCGGCGTCGGCGCTGCCGGCGTCGCTGCCGCCGTTGCCGCCCGTGCCGCCGCCGCCGGCCCCCGTCGGACAGGTGCCCATCGCGCAGCCCGCGCAGGCGTGGCCACAGGTGCCGCAGTTGGCCGGTGAGACCTGGGTGTTGACGCAGGCCGGTTGCTTGGGTGGCCCGCCGTCGGGATCGGGGATCTCGCCGGGGCAATAAGTGAGCTCCACGTCGAGGCACGTGCACTTGCCGAGCGAGCAGACCAGGCCCGGGATGAAGGCGCAGTCCGACGCGGTCAGGCACTCCACGCAGGTCTCGGTCACCGTGTCGCACACCGGCTTGGGGAAGGCGCAGGTGACGCTGGATTGGCAGGCGCCGGCGACCGCCCCGCCGGTGCCCCCGCCGCTGCTGCTGGTGGTGCCGCTGGTGCTGGTCGCGGCCGGCGGGTCGAGGTGGATCGCGTCCGTACACGCCGCGGCGAGACCGGCGAAGCCGGTGAAGCCGAGGACGGCGCAGAGGAGTCGGGTGGGGTAGGGAGCGGTTCGTCGTTGGGTGGCGCGCATCGTGGCAGCCCTCAGCCCGGGGGTTTGGGGGGCTAGCCGCAAGAGATATCAGAGCGGCGCGCGAGTGTCCTCAGCCAACCGATCCAGGGGCGGAGGTGGCGCGGGCGATGGCGTCCACCAGGCGGGGCACGTCCCGCTCGGCGACGGAGCAGAGGGCGACCCGCAAGGCCCCGGCCAGGGGGACGACGAAGACGCCCTCGGCCTTGAGGCGGAGGGCGGCGCCGGCGGCGTCCTCGTGGAAGACGGTGGTGAAGAAGCCGCCGTCGTAGCGGGGGTAACGGAGGCCGGCGGGGGCGGCCAGCTCGTTCCAGCGGGCGACGCGGCGGTCGAGCAGGGCCTTGAGCACGCCGCGCTCCCGGTCGACGCGGGCGTGCAGCTCCGGGTCGGTGAGGACGCGGGTGATCGCCGCCATGCCGCCGGCGTTGCAGTTGGACCAGGTGCCCCGGCACGCGAACGAGAAGGCGTTGAAGAGTCGGGCCCGCTCGGCCGCGTCGGGGTGGAGGGCGACCAGCGCTCCGACGCGCAGGCCGTACTCCGTGAAGGCCTTGGAGGCCGACCAGGTGAAGAGGAGCTGCGCCTTGCCCGCGAGCGGCAGGACGAGGTCGATGCAGGCGCCGAGGTCGGCGGCCCCGTAGCGGGAGTAGGCGACGTCGAGCACCAGCGCCACCGGGCCGCGCGCCGACTCCCGCGCGACGATGTCGACGATCGCCTGCCACTCGGCGCTGTCGAACGAGTACCCGGTGGGGTTGTGGCAGGGGGAGTTGAGGATCACCAGGGCCCGCCCCTGGACGTCGATCAGCCGGCCGAGCTCCCGCGCGAAGTCGGCCGCGTCGAGCCGACCGTGCTCGTCGAACATGCGAAAGGTGGCAAGCTTGCGCTCGGCCTCGTCGGCGAGCGTCTTGTACGGGCCCCAGTAGAACGAGCTGGTGAGCAGGGCCTGGCCGGGCTCGAGGAAGCTGTTGATGCTCAGCCGGAGGGCGCCGGTGCCGCCGGGGGTGGCGATGGCGACGGTGCTCGCGGCGGCGGGGCGGCCCTCGAAGAGATCGGTGACGACCGCGCGGAGGAAGTCCTCCGGGCCGGCGATGGGGGCGTAGCCGGCGGAGACCTCGGCGGGGACCGCCCGCACCGCCTCGGCCACGCCGCTCAGGATCGAGAGCTTGCCGTCGTCGTCGAGGAGGGCGCCGACGGTGGCGTTGATGACCGGCTCGCCGGCGAGGGCGCGGGTGCGGGCCTCGCGGTTGAGCGCGAAGATAGGGTCGTCGCCGGATCGCGCCGCGTGCGACGGGATGAGGAACGTCATCCTGCGCCGCTACCATGGTGGCTCCGGGACCGCCACGGATCGGGCAGGCGCCCTCCCGTCTGCCATCCCTCTGCCATCCGTCCGGCGACCCCGCCGAGCGGCCCGGACGAAGCGGGATGGCGAACGGGGAAGTTGGCGCTACGTTAGTGGTCACAAGGAGCCGGTACATGCTGAACGCGCGCGTCCTCTCCGTGACTACCCTCGGCCTCTCGCTGCTCGTAGCCGCGAGCGCCGTCGGCTTGCCAGGCGCCACCGCCCACGCGGACGAGCGCCGTACGGGACCGGATCAACCCGGGGACCGGGCCAGCGCGGTGCCCGATGGCGCGTCGCGTCGCGACCTGCCGCCGCTCGCGGAGCCCGTCGCCGTGGGGCCGCTCCTCGCGACCGGCGAGCTCGATGCCACCGCGTGGGACATCGCCGGCGAGCTCGTCGTCGACGCCAAGGACGACCTCGACGACACGTCCATCCTGGCGCTGGCGCGCGACTACGGCCTGCGCTTCTTCCCCACCGCGCTCGAGCGCGAGACCCGGGAGGAGCTGGCGTTCGTCTCCCCCGACAAGGAGGCCGAGCTCATCGACCGCCTCTCC